>Ga0308166_1002268_pt1 | contig 18118 bp, 12 predicted proteins | sample PhyCR2_2_FD_202137 | JGI IMG/M metagenome (GOLD analysis project Ga0308166, IMG submission 202137) | Phyllosphere microbial communities from UC Gill Tract Community Farm, Albany, California, United States - DLSLCC.R2 | ecosystem: Host-associated > Plants > Phyllosphere > Unclassified | place... | reverse complement strand
ACGGCGTCGATGGCCGAGCTCAGGTTGCCGATGGCGGCGTTGGCGCCGGTCGACAGGACCGTGCCGTTCGACGGGGTCGTCGACGTGCCGTCCGAGATGAAGCCGGTCGTGGCTGCGGTGATCTTGGTGGTCACGCCGGCCGCGCCGCTCAGTTCGGTGTCGAAGTTGGCGGTCATCGTTTCCGAGCTGTCGGCACCGATCTGGAACGTCACGCCGGTCGCGCTGTTCAGCTTGCCGTCAGCGGCGGTCGACAGCAGCTTGGTGCCGCCGAACTTGGTGTTCGAGAAGATGTTCGACAGTTCGTCGGTCAGCGAGTTGTACTCGGCGTCCATCGCGGTCTTGTCGTCGGCGGACGAGGAACCGTCGGCGGCCTGGGTCGCCAGGTCCTTCATGCGGGTCAGGATGTTGTTGACTTCGTTCAGCGCGCCGTCGGCGGTCTGCATCAGCGAGATCGAGTTCTGGGTGTTACGCATGGCGACCGACATGCCGCTGCTTTGTGCTTTCAGGCGGGTGGCGATCTGCAGGCCGGCGGCGTCGTCCATCGACGAGTTGATGCGGTAGCCGGTCGACAGGCGGGTCATCGAGGTCGACAGGTTGGTCTGCGTACGGGTCAGGGAATTCTGTGCCGAAAGCGACGCGGCGTTGGTGTGAAGGCTCAGCATGATTTAACTCCTAATGGCTTGTGTACTGTTGGGAGGTTGCGCATCTCGCGCTCTCACAAGTACAAGACGACAGGATGACGGCGGTCATTAAATGCTGAGCAGAAATTTTTTGAATTTTTTTTCGACAGGTGTGCTTGTCGATTTAACGTTGTGAAGAAGACAAAGGTCACGCATACATGTCACGTACGCGTTCCATCCTCACGTGGACGCGCGATGCGGATCGTATAACTCACGGAATTAAAACCTTACAAGCCAGGGCGCGTTAGTGTGGCGCCCATGATGGCGTGGACGGAGGAAGGCTGGTCTTCATGGGGACCGGTGGTGTACTGCCTTCCAGGCTGCGTATTCGGACGGTCGCAAGCCATAGCGCGCCAGTACGCCCTCGTGCAGGCGCTTGAGTTCTTCGACGATGAGCGCCTGCACGCTGGACCGCCCAGCCTCCGGGACATCGCGCGCCACGGATCGCTGGATGTTGGCGAGTGGCTCGTTTTCCGGATGGAGGACGATTTCGCGGATGGTCCGCTTGATCAGGTCACGCCAGGCCAGGCGCAAGGGGTCGGGTTCGGCCAGATTCTGCTTCAGGGCAAGGTATTCCTGTGTCGATCGCTCATAGGCCCAGACGTACAGGTCGCGCAGCAGCTCGACGCGCGTGAGTTCATATACGCCGAGGGTGGCGCGGCTGTAGGCTTGCTCGGGTACGTCCAGGAAGGTCAGGGGACACAGATTGGCGCGAAACAGCGGCAAGTTCGCGGCCAGCCTGGAGGTGCGTTTGTTGATGTCGGCGAACGGCTGCAGGTAAGGCAAATGCACCATCATGAAGAACGACTGCTCGAACGGATCGCCGATCTGATTTGCCTTGTCCAGCAATGTGTCCAAACCGTCCTCGATTTGCTGGGACGTGGATAGGGGACGATAGACGCTCTGGCCGATGTCGACGGCGTGCTGGCGGATTCGCCCTTCGTCCGCTGGATTGGGCAGCAAGTTTTCTGCCAAGGCGCTATGCAGGTTCATCAGCGTATAGCGGTTGAACTCCGCCTCGTCGATGTTTTCGACAAGAAGTTCGATGGCCGTCTTGTGGTTCAGGATCATCTGCGTTTCGATAGCGGCCTTGCCACGCGCCGCTTTGCCGTGTTCGATGAGTTCGCGCGTATCGAGACGCGAATAGGTATTCCCTTCCAGCTGGCTCGAGGCCCAGGACAGATCGATCAGCAAGCGATTCAGTATGGCCCGGCTGTAGGTGCCTGCAGGTGCTTCGACATCAGCGGTGCGCCCCATCCTTTTTAGTTGGCGGCGGAGTGACTCGGACAGGTACCAGGTCTCGTTGGGTTGGTAAGCGTCCAGAAATTCGCGCTGGTAGCCCACCGGCTTGCGCGCCTCCACGGCCTGGTCGACATAGGCAAGGATGTCCTGACTGTCCGCGGAGAGCGGGATGAAGCTGGGGAAGGTATCGGTACCGGCATTTTGTACGCTGGTGTCGGCGCGCGTACCGGCGCTGAAATAGCGACGAGCTCTGCCCTTGCCGACTGCAGCGACCTGCCCGCGTTCAATCATTTGTGAAACCAAGCGTTGAGCCGTACGCCGGGCAACATGAGGATGTTGAGCAAGCAGTTCGGCCAGGGTCAGCCCGGTGCCAGATACTTGAATGCTTTGCAGAAAGTCATCAGTGCTTGACATGAGAGATTGGCGCGGTTCATAAAAAGGTGGCGCTATTATGGCGCGGTTCTTGAAACTGCGCCAAATTCTCGCCTTGATTATGGCGCGGTTTGAGCTGAGTTCGTGTGAGGCGCAGACAGCATCCGAGTTCGCTAATAAGCGAAGTGTCTCTGCTGTACGTCGTGAAAAGCCCAGCGAGAACGTTCCGCCATGCCTCACGGCCAGGCAAAGGCATGAAGTTCTCATCCATGCGCTGCTTTCCATCGAAGAGGGAGGGCTGTCGTCCCGCCTTTTCATTCAGTTTGCGGATTCGTGCCCACCAAAGCGATGAATAGATGACCTGGGACTGAAGCGAAAAAATTTGTAGAGCTCGAAGGACGGGGCGCAATGGGTTGCCACATTAACCACATAGGTGGACAACAGCGCTTCTCGTCCTGTAGACGTTGTAAGACCGAGGCGAGGATCGATAGCATATGGTCGTCCATGGCGCTTTCGCTGTAAACTATTGGGTTGCGTTAGTTGCTGGGCATTCGAAATCAAAGAAAACATGAAATATCGCAAACGACTTCTAAGTGTGGCGCCCATGATGGACTGGACCGACCGCCACTGCCGCGTCTTCCACCGCCAGATCACGCAGCACACGTGGTTGTATACGGAAATGGTGACGACCGGCGCCCTGGTCTACGGCGACGTCGAGCGCCACCTGCGCTATGACGACGTCGAGCATCCGATCGCGCTGCAGCTGGGCGGCAGCGATCCGGCCGACCTCGCCAAGAGCGCGAAGCTGGGCGAGCAGTGGGGCTACGACGAGATCAACCTGAACTGCGGCTGCCCGTCCGAGCGCGTGCAGAAGGGCGCGTTCGGCGCCTGCCTGATGATGGAGCCGCAGCTCGTCGCCGATTGCGTGAAGGCGATGCGCGATGCGGTGTCGATCGACGTCACCGTCAAGCACCGCATCGGCATCGATTACAACGAGGAATACGGCTTCGTGCGCGACTTCATCGGCACCATTGCCGACGCCGGCTGCGAAACGTTCATCGTGCACGCGCGCAATGCCGTGCTGAAGGGCCTATCGCCGAAGGAAAATCGCGAAATCCCGCCGCTGCGCTATGAGGTGGCGTACCAGCTCAAGCGCGAGTTCCCGGACTTGGAGATCATCATCAACGGCGGCATCAAGACCGACGACGAGATCGCCGCGCACCTGGAGCACGTGGACGGGGTGATGATCGGCCGCGAGGCCTACCACAATCCCTACGTCATGGCCGGCTGGGATGCGCGCTTCTATGGCGACGCCACGGTGCCGAAGTCGCGCGAAGCAGTGCTGGAAGCCATGATTCCGTACATCCGTGCCGAACTCGAGCGCTACGGTCCGCAAGGCCTGCGCCTGAACGGCATCACGCGCCACATGCTGGGCCTGATGGCCGGCCTGCCCGGCGCGCGTGGATACCGCCAGTTACTTTCCGACTCCCGCCGGCTCGCCGCCGGTGATCCCGAGCTCCTCCTGGAGGCGGCAGGCCGCCTCCGTCAGGCCGCCTGAGCTGTCATTTTCCTACCCCGGGGGCATGTCGCGGCCCGGGTGTTCAAAATCCGCTACAAAAAGTGATGCACAGTATCAACTCTATGCATCATCATCCTTGCCCTATAGCAAGAAAAGACCCATAATCTGTGCACTTCTCCTTGCACGACATTCAATCCTGTTGTTGTAGTGAAACAAGATTACGACAAGGCATCTTTTCTGTCTGCAAACTGGTCGTTTTGATTTATCCTGACGGAAATACGGAAGTCCACGGAGAAGATGGACTTTTCGTAACAAAAGAGGCGACGCAAGGCGCAAACAGCCGGCGGGTCCGATCACTTGAAACAGGGAAGATAAGGAATGAATCTAGCTAACATGAAGGTCGGCGTGCGTCTGGGCCTGGGCTTTGCCCTCGTGCTGGTCCTGCTGGTCATGGTCACCGTCGTCGGCATCCTGCGCATGGCGCAGATCCAGAACCGGCTCGACCACGTGGTGACCGTCAACAATGTCGTCACCCGCCTGGTGGTCGACATGCGCAACAACGTGAGCGAGCGCGTCACGTCGCTGCGTACCCTGACCCTGATGACCGATCCGGCCGACATGGAGCCGGAACTGAACCGCTTCAAGGAACAGACCGCCAAGTACGATGCCCTGCAGGGCAAGCTGGCCGCCAAGTTCGCGGAAGAAGCGACGGCTGAAGAAAAATCCCTGCTGAACCAGGTCAAGGATGCCGAAGGCGCCGCGATGCCGGCGATCGCGAAGGCATCGGCCCTGTACCTGGCCAACAACGCGATGGACGCGACCCGCGTGATGGTCAAGGAAATCCGTCCGGCCCAGAAGAAATGGCTGGAAGCGCTCGACCAGCTGGGCGCCGTGGAAGACAAGCTGAACGGTCAGACCCAGGCCGACGCCGAAGCGGCGTTCGCCAGTGCCCGCAACTTCATGCTGATGCTGCTGGCCCTGGCTGTCGCCATGGGCATCGTGGCCGCCACCGTCATCACCCGCGGCCTGCTCAAGCAGCTGGGCGGCGAGCCGGGCTACACCGCCAAGATCGCCGGCAGCATCGCCGAAGGCGACCTGTCGATCGCCATCGACACCAAGTCGTCGGATCGCGGCAGCCTGCTGATCGAAATGAAACAGATGCGCAACAGCCTGGTCGACATCGTCAGCCAAGTCCGTCGCGGCACGCACACCATTACCACGGCATCGCGTGAAATCGCTGCCGGCAACACCGACCTGTCGTCGCGTACCGAACTGCAGGCAAGCTCGCTGGAGAAGACCGCGTCGGCGATGGAAGAACTGACGTCGACCGTGAAGCAGAACGCGGACAATGCCCGCGAAGCCAACCACCTGGCCGCCACCGCATCCGACGTGGCACGTAAGGGCGGTGACGTGGTGTCGCAGGTCGTCGGCACGATGGGCGAGATCAACAGCTCGGCCAGCAAGATCGCCGACATCATCGGCGTCATCGACGGCATCGCCTTCCAGACGAACATCCTGGCGCTGAACGCGGCCGTCGAGGCGGCCCGTGCCGGCGAACAGGGCCGCGGCTTCGCCGTCGTGGCATCCGAAGTGCGTAACCTGGCGCAGCGTTCCGCCGCGGCAGCGAAGGAAATCAAGCAGCTGATCGGCGACTCCGTCGAGAAGATCGGCCGCGGCAGCAAGCTGGTCGGCGAGGCCGGCGAGACGATGGACGAGGTCGTTGCCAGCGTCAAGCGCGTGACCGACATCATGAGCGATATCGCCAGCGCCAGCGCCGAACAGAGCGCCGGCATCGAGCAGGTCAACCTGTCGATCATCGAGATGGACGGCATGACCCAGCAGAACGCCGCGCTGGTCGAAGAAGCCGCCGCCGCGTTCCAGAGCCTGCAGGACCAGGCTGCCGAACTGCAGCGCGTCGTCAGCATCTTCAAGCTGGCCGATGGCGAGGCGCCGGCCGTGGAAGCACCGGCGCCGGCCGCCAGCCGCGCGGTCGTCGTCCGCCCGGCTGCCGCCGCGAAGCCGCAGCTGAAGAAACCGGCGACGGCGCCGGCCAAGGCGAAGGCCAAGGCAGCGGCTCCGGCCGACAAGGCCAGCGAGACGCCGCCGTCGACCGCGAAGAAAGTCGCAGCGGCTGCCGCCAGCGACGATTGGGAAGAATTCTGAGCCCACAAGGCTCATCCAGCGCCGGTGACAACACCGGCTTCAAAAAAAACTTTGTTTTTCAGGGGAAATAACTATGTCCAATAAGAAATTTGCTGTGAGCCTGGTTGCTCTGCTGGTGTCGGGTGTTGCTGGTTCGGCTTTCGCAGGCGAGACGCCGGCGAGCTTCGATCCGTCGAAGTGCAAGGTCGAATACCCGAAAGCGTCGCTGATGAACGAAGAGCAGGGCGTGACGTCGATGTCGTTCCTGGTCGGCGCCGACGGTTCCGTCGCCGATTCGAAGCTGGAAAAATCGAGCGGCTTCAAGGGTCTGGACAAGGCCGCACTGAAAGGTCTGTCCGCCTGCAAGTTCAAGCCGGGCACCAAGGACGGCTCGCCGGCCCAGACCTGGACCAAGGTCGACTACGCCTGGAAGCTGGACTGATCGCCACGGGTGCCGGCCGGCTGGCTCGGCGCCCCCAGGTGTGGCTTTGCGTCCCCGGCACCGTGCCGGTGGCGCACGAGACCTGCGGCCTGGCGGCATCCTGAAGTCCGAAAGGGCGTCCCTGCGGGGACGCCCTTTTTGCATGTGCGGCGTGCGTGGACATAACTGTTACCGCACTGTGGCGTCATGTTTCGGATGTAAGCGTCTCTTTCATTTGCGCCGGCGCGGCGGACCGGTCGCTATAGTGGACTCACAACGAAACGAAAGGAGCACCACCATGAAACGCATTCTCTTTGCCGCCGCCGCCACCCTGATCAGCACCGCCGCCATGCTGCCGGCGCAATCGTTCGCGATGGGCGACGTGGTCATCGTGCGCACCGCGCCGCCGCCGCCGCGCCACGAAGTCGTGCCGGCCGCCCGCCACGGCTACGAATGGGCGCCGGGTTACTGGAACTGGACCGGCCACCGTTATGTGTGGGTGCGCGGCCACTGGGAGCGCGCGCGTGCGGGCTACGCCTGGCACCGTCCGGAATGGCGCCAGGGCGAGCGCGGCTGGGAACTGGACCGCGGCGGCTGGCGTCACGGCGACCGCGACGGCGACGGCGTGCCGAACCGCGTCGACCGCCGCCCGAACAATCCGAACCGTTCCTGACCGACCATGACGGGAGCGCGCCGCCTGCTCAGCCCAGCGGCGCGCCGTCCTCGAACAGTTCGCTCGCCATCCGGGCCAGGTCGTTCATGCCGCCGCCCGCATCCAGGTGGGCGCGCAGCCAGCGTGCCTGGCCGCCATCCTTCATCAGGTGTTCGATCACCTCGCACGCCTTGCCGAAGCCGGGGTCGCGCGAGCGCTGCGCCAGCCGCGCGAGGTCGGCGCGGATTGCCTCCGCGGCCGGCAGCGCCACCCCCGTTTCCGGTTCGATGAAGCTGGCATCGACGCCGTCGCGCGCCGCGTTGAAGCGGTTCCAGATGTACAGCTCGCGGCTGGCGCTCGTGGGCCAGCGGCCCGGCTGGTCGGCCCATTCGAGGCACAGCTCGCGCGCGTAGCACGCCAGCGCCGCCGCGTAGACGGGTTTCAGGGGCGTATCCAGCACGCGCAGTTCGATCGTCCCGTATTCGGGTTTCGGGCGCACGTCCCAATAAAAATCCTTGATGCTGTTGACGATGCCATGGCCGGCCAGTTCGTCGAAGTGGGCGCGGAAGTCGTCCCACGTGCGGATTTCGTAGGGCAGGATGCCGCTCATCGGGAACGCGCCGACCACGTTGCTGCGCGAGCTGCAGAAGCCGGAGACTTCGCCCTGCCAGCACGGCGAATTGGCCGACAGCGCGATGAACAGCGGCGCGCGCTGCGTGAGCCAGGCGCACAGGCGCATCGCCTCGTCCGGCGTGCCGGCGCCGATGTGCACGTGCATGCCGAACACGGTAAACAGTTTAGCGAGATACCCGAACTTGCGTTCCGATGCGAAGTAGCGCTCCTTCGGATAGATGCGCTGCTCGTTCCACTTCTGGAACGGATGCGCGCCACCGCCCGAGATCGACGCGCCGACCTCGAACGCGGCCTGCTGCACCGTTGCGCGGATGTGTTCCAGCTGGTCGGCCGCGGCGTCGAACGACGTCAGGATCCCGGTCGCGACTTCCAGCATCGAGGTCGTGATCTCCGGCGTGTGCACCCACGGCTTGTCGTGCTTGTCCAGCAGGCGCAGGATGTCCGGCGCGGCCGGGAACAGGTCGTAGGTCAGGCGGTCGAGCACCATCAGTTCCAGCTCGATGCCCATCGTGCCGATCGTCGACGTCTTGAAGTCGGGCAGGTAGGCCGGGCCTTGTCCGCTGACTGCCTGCGCCTGCGCATCGTGTTTCATCCTGCCCAGCGCTTCATCGTTGAATAGTTCGCTCATTGCGCACCTCCTCGGTAGGTTTCGCCCGCCAGATGCAGGCCGAGCCACGTCAGGCCGGGCGCCAGCAGGACGTTCAGGGCCAGCAGCGCGCCCATCACGGCGGTGGACGCGGGATCGAGCCCGGTGTAGGCATTCAGGGTGTTGTCGACGACGAGCCCGCCGTAGCTCACCAGCGAGCACATCGACAGCGCCATCGCATGCTGCTTGCGCATGCTCCACGCGTTGCCGGGCCACAGCGCCAGGCGCGTCGCGAGGATGCGCACGGCGAACACGGCGAGCGCGGCGAGGATGGTCCAGCCGTTCAGCAACTGGCGGAAGTCGACCAGCGCCGCCGACATCAGGAACAGCAGCACGTAGCCGATGTCCTGCGCGGTTTTCAGCTGTGCCTGGAACACGTTGTCGCGCTTCTCCACGTTGCGCAGCAAGACGCCCATCAGCAGCAGCGAGAGCAGGGCGCTGGCCGCCGTCACGGAGCACAGCCCGAGGTCGATCAGCAGCGCGGCGAGCAGCATGCCGGGACGCAGCGTCGCCGGTACCTTGCACAGCCGCGTGGCGAGCGCATAGATGCCGTACGAGAGGCCGGCGATCGCGGCGCCGACGACCAGCTTGCCGCCCTGGCGCATCAGCTCCGAGCCGAAATCGCCGTGCGCGTCGAGGCCGTGGCTGCGCGTCCAGGCCAGGGTGACGCCGAGCGCCAGCAGCGCCACGAGATTCGACAGGCCGACCATGTTGGCGGTGGCGAAGGTACTCGTGCCGCTCGCGTTCTCGTCCGCCGCCATCGAACTGAAGATGACGGGATTGACGGCGATGAGGATCGAGCCGATGAAGATCGCGGCGCCCCACGGCAGCCCGAAGAGCGCCAGCGTGACGGTGGCGGCGAGGCCGCGCGCGATCGTCCCGAGCAGCAGGCTGATGCCCTGGCGGCCGCTGCGCAGCAGCCAGGCGAGGTCCATCTTGCGGCCGACCTCGAACAGCACCAGCGCCGCGGCGCCGTTCAGGAGTTCCTGGAACTGCGTGAGCAGCGCGCTGTCGATGAAGCCGACACCGGTCGCGCCGAGCAGCAGGCCGGCGATCACCGCGCCGTACAGCTTGGGAATGCGGAAGCGCTGCAGCGTGAGCCCGATCACGAGCGCCAGCATCAGGCCGCCGCCCAGTACCGCGAGCGGCGACAGCAGCCACAGGGGCGTGGACAGTTCGTCATTCATTGTGCACCTCCCAGGCGTGGGCCAGCGCGGTGAGCTCGCGCTCGATCACGCCGGCGCGCTGTTTCGCCGCGTCGGCGGCACCCGGCGCCACGTCGCTGACGATGCGCGCGCGCACGATGCCGGCCTCGTCGCGCAGCGGAATCCACAACTGCCCGTTGACGCTGCGTCCGTCCCGCCAGACGGCGATGAACTTGGCGCCCGTGCGGTCGCCCGGACGCGCAGGCGGCAGCAGCGTGAACGGCTGCAGCCATTCGGCCGTCGGGTAGTGGCGCGCCAGTTGCACCTGCATCCCGCTGCGCTGCTCCAGGCGCGCATCGTCGCGCGACCACGGCAGGTGGATGCGGGTCTGGGCGATGCCCGCCGTCTCCAGCCGCAGGCACGACTGTTCAGCCACCCAGCGCCATGCGTCGCCGTCGACCACGCGCGGCTTGCCCTGCGAGGCCGCGCGCCACGCCATGGCAAGCGGCGACGCGGCCGGCGCCGCGCCGCCGGCGTCCACGGCCTGCGCTGCCGCCGTGACGTCGCCCCAGTGGGCGGCCTGCCAGTCGCGCGTGGCCGGTTTGTCGGCCGGTTGCCAGCGCCACAGCGCCGCCGACCACTGGCCGTCGGTGCCGCGCCAGACGGCGGCCGTCTGCTGGGTCGCGGCCGCGCGCGCGCCCAGGGACCTGGCCGTCCAGGCGGCGTTCCACGGCGGCGCATCCGCATGCATGGCCTGCGCGAGCCGATACCATGCGATCGCGGCGGGCGGCAGGCAGGTGGCGGGCGGGGTCGGGATGCTGCGCCAGTACAGCATCTCCACGTGCCCGTTCCAGGCGCAGCGGCGCAGCGCCGGCGCGCCCAGGCCGGACAGCGCCGGATCGGCGGGCGCGGCGCAGTTGCCGGGACGGGCGCCGGAAAGTTTCGCGAAATCGGCGATGGCGGGGAGCGCGGCCGGCGCGGGCTTGCGTCCGCGCGCGTGGGTGGCGGACGGCAACAGGATGAACAAGGCACATGCGCCGGCGAGCAGGTGCGATGGACGTGTCGGGGTCATGGATGATCGGCCCTCATCGAAAGACCTCGGCGCGGACCGGCGGAACGCGGCCCTGTGCGCGGAGGCGGGCGGTCGCAGCGCAGCCGAGGCGGCCGGCGTCTGGACCCGTTGAAGAATGGATGCGGAGCGCATCCGGCGATGCGGCGGTGCCGCCCGGCGGCCAGGTCAACGTAATGCCTGCCGCTCGTGATGGCGATGTAACCGGGTCAAGTATAGAGCAAATGATGCATTTGCTCAAATATGATTAACGTAATTACATTTCCAAAGTGCATTTTAATGGATGTGCAGCAGGGGCGGCGTACGGTTGAGCGTATGCCGTCGGGTGACGGCGGCGGGGGCCGCGCCAGGCCGTCATCCGGTCGCGCGCCGGCTTACTTCCAGAAGCGCCACCACGGCCGGCTGGCGCGCATCGCCTGCTCGCAATCGGCCATGCCGCTCAGCGCCTGGGTACGCTGCTCGACATGCCATGGGTCGGGTTGTTCGACCTGGTCCAGCTGGGCCAGTGCCTGCCGGTACAGGGCCAGGGCACGCTCATGCTGGCCGGCCCGGCTTAGGCTGTTGGCGGCCATGCGCGTCGCCATGGGCTCGCCGGCGGCGCATAGTGCGGGCAGCACGGCGTCCAGGCGCGCGAGGGCGGCCGTCTCCTGGGTGTAGCCCATGCAATACAAGGTCACGCTCAGGGTGTCCCAGTACCTGCCGGCGTGTTCGGCGCGCTCCTCCTCGTCGAGCGAGTCCCACCATGTCTCGAGGCGCTCCAGCCAGACAGGGATCTCCTGTCCCCGTTCGTGGCGGTGCAGGCATTTGGCCACGTCAATGATGTAGCCCGCAGGTGAATGGCGCGAATAGCCGTACCTGGCCGCGTACTGCCAAAGCTGGTCGGCGGCGTCGAGAAAGCCGGTTTCGTCCTCCAGCCTGAGCAGGCAACGCATCACGCCTTCATAATGTTCGGCGAAAGGGCTCGCTTCGATGCCCTTGCGGTGCAGTGCGAGGGCGCCGCGGTAATCCGATTTGTGGCGGACGTAATCGATCGCCAGGTTATTGCACAGCATGGAGTAGGGGTGCACGCCGCCGTCGCGGTACATGCCCTGTCCGGTTTCGAAGAACCGTTCGAACTGCGCCAGGCCGCGCTCGTAGTAACGCGTCGCCAGCGCCTGCACGGCGTCCTCCGGCCAGGCGCTGCCGGGCGCCAGCGCGTCGCGCGTTCCGTATTCCAGCGTCACGCCGGCGTTATAGGACCATCCTGCGCAGGCCGTGTCCACGAACGGCATCTGGAGCGCGCGCTCCACGCCGTGAAGCTGCATGCGGCACAGCCAGATGTTCGATACCACCGTCGACGTCAGCGCCGGGTCGCGCACCGCCGATTCCAGCAACGGCAGGGCGGCGGCGTAGTCGTGCGCACTGTCGATCAGGTACAGCCCTTCGACGGCGTCGATCGCGGGCAGGGCCACGCCGCCCGCGCGCGCGACCTGCAGGTGGGCCTTGAAGAAAGCGGCCGGATCCTCGTCCCCGACGACCCACGCTGTTGCCTCGACGGTGCTGGCCCAGGCGAGCAGCAGTGGCCAGTACGGGCTGCTCGCGCCCGTCCCGCTGCGCGAACCGTCGTCCGCCAACTGCGCGAGCGCGACCCGGCAGGCGTGGTCGCTTGACACCGGCCGTTCGTTGAACACGCATTCGAACGCCAGTGCCGCTGCCTTGCTCTGCTGGCCCGCTTCGAGCAGCCAGTCCAGCACGAGCGCACTGAATGCATCGTTCTCGTCGCAGCCCAGCACGTAACGACCGCCGCGCGCCGTCTCCAGCGCTTCGGCGAGTGCGCCTTGCCGGTGCAGGGCGCGCGCCTGCAGGCGCGCCGCGCGGACAGCGATCTCGCGACGGTGGGGCAGGGGCATCGTCTCGGCCGCCATGGCCTGCACCCGCTCCACGATCGCGGCCACGCTCTCCGGCAGCAGTGTCACCATGCTGTCGCCCAGGTACAGCCAGTCGTTCACATCCAGGTCCTGCCCGGGCTCGGCGTCATGGAATGCCTTGATCGCCGCAGCAGCCGCGGCCTGCGCCTGGGTGGCGGCGCCTTCGCGCGCGTAACTGTGTGCGCGCCAGAGCGCCGTGTGGGCCTTGTCATAGGCGCGGTACGGCGCGCGCGCCGCCTGCGCGCGCTGGTAATCGTGGCGTCCGGCGGCGCAGCGCCGTTCCAGTTCGAACAGGCCAGCGCGGCCGGCCAGCGACCCGAGATAGTCCCATGCCTCCTGCGACTGGGCGCCGTGCGCCATGCCGTGCAGCAGTGCATAGGCCGCCTCGGCGGCGGGCAGGGCGCGCTCCGGGCTGTCGCCCAGCACCTCGACCCGGGTCAGGGCCAGTGCCAGTTGCGTGACCTCGCGCTCGTCGTCCGGCACGGCGGCCAGCACGGCCTGTCCGTCCCCGTCCAGCACCTGCAGGGCGGCATCGGGCTCGCCGGCATGGCGCCACAGGCGGGCCAGCCGGCGCACGCTCGCGAGCGTATCGGCACGGTACGGGTGGCGCTGCAGGGCGTCGCGCACGTTGTCCTGGATGAGGGCCGGCGCCAGCTCGCTCTGGAACTGCTCGTCGAGTGCCTCTTCGGTGTCGTCGAGGAATGCTTCCAGCGCGCCGGCGCTGAGGACGGATGAATGGGTGTCGATGGGCATGGGTTGTCGCTGGATGGTCGCTGGAGTCAGGTGGCGACGGGCGCCACGGCGCGGCAAGTATGAAATACGTGTGCGAATTGGTCAATCGTCAAGATTGCCAAGATTTTACTTTTTGGTGGCGTTGCGCCCTGGCGTTTAATGTCGCCGGGGCTGCACGGCGCGGGCAAGGCAACCTGCGCAGAGAGAGGGGAAGGCGTGCGAACAGTGATACCGCGACCGGGTACACGGAAGATTTTCAACTGCAAAAGCAAAAAGCCCGGTCGCATGGACCGGGCTTTCGCTTGAATTCTTGGGGTGGCTGATGGGACTCGAACCCACGACAACAGGAATCACAATCCTGGACTCTACCAACTGAGCTACAGCCACCACTGTCTTGCTTTGTGTCTCGTTGTTGTCGAGACAGAACAAGATTATATAGGGTCATTCGCATTCTGGCAAATCGAGTTTTGCTCGGCCGTGCGAACGGCCCTCACGCCACCCCGAACGTGGTCTCGTGCACGGGCGGATCGATGCCGAGCAGCGTATTGAACGCGGCCGACAGTGCGGTGGCGCTGGCGCTCGTGTACGCCTCAAGACGCGCGGGCATGCCGGGCTGCGGCTGTCGCAGCAAATGGCCGGCATCGAGCAGGCGGGCCAGCTGGCGCGCGATGGCGTCGCCCGTGTCGATCAGGCGGATGTCGCGCGCGCCCGCCTGCGCGATCACGTCCTCGATCGACGCCTGCACCAGCGGGTAGTGCGTGCAGCCCAGGACCAGCGTGTCGGCGCCTTCCTCCAGCAGCGGCGTCACGTAGCGGCGCAGCATGTGCTGCACGCCTTCCGCGTCGCCCGCCTCGATGTGGTCGACGAGGCCGGGGCAGGGCTGCAGCAGGAACTGCGCGCCCGTCGCTGCCGTGATCTGGTCGCGCAATTGCAGGAATTTGGCGCCGGCCAGCGTGCGCTCAGTAGCCAGCACGCCGACCTTGCCGCTGTGCGTGGCCGCCGCCGCGGGCTTCAGGCCCGGCTCGACGCCGACGATCGGCAGGTGCGGATAGTGTTCGCGCAGCAGCCCGATGGCCGAGATGGTCGCCGTGTTGCAGGCAACGACGATGGCCTTAGCGCCCTGGTCGACGAGGAAGCGGACGACGGCCAGCGAGCGTTCGGCGATGACGTGCTCGGGTCTGCCGCCGTACGGCGCGAAGCCGGTGTCGGCCACGTAGATCAGGTGTTCGTGCGGGAGCTGCGCGCGGATGTGGCGCAGGACCGAGAGGCCGCCGAGGCCGGAGTCGAAGATGCCGACGGGGGCGTCGGTGGGGAGGATGTGCGTGGACATGGACGTATTGTAGACACAACCTTGGTGCGTTTGAATTGGGCCCCTGCCTGCGCAGGGGCGACGTGGTTATTTACGCAGGGGCGACATGGCTTGTTTGCGCAGGAGTGGCCTCCCGGGCGCCTTTCCCCGTGCACGATGAACGTCGTCCCCGCGCAAGGCGGGGACCCAATTGCATGTGGCGTCGTTACGCCGTCGCGACCGGAATGCCCTTCAGCGACTCGATTTTCGCCGCCCATTCCTTCGGTCCGGTCTGGTGCACCGACGTGCCGGTCGCATCGACGGCCACGGTCACCGGCATGTCCTTGACCTCGAACTCGTAGATCGCTTCCATGCCCAGGTCTTCGAAGCCGACGACCTTCGCCGACTTGATCGCCTTCGACACGAGGTAGGCCGAACCGCCGACGGCCATCAGGTACGCCGACTTGTGGTTCTTGATCGATTCGATGGCGGTCGGGCCGCGTTCGGCCTTGCCGATCATCGCGATCAGGCCCGTCTTTTCGAGCATCATGTCGGTGAACTTGTCCATGCGGGTCGCCGTCGTCGGGCCGGCCGGGCCCACGACTTCCTCGCGCACCGGATCGACCGGGCCGACGTAGTAGATCACGCGATTCGTGAAGTCCACCGGCAGCGATTCGCCTTTCGCCAGCATGTCCTGGATGCGCTTGTGCGCGGCGTCGCGGCCCGTGAGCATCTTGCCGTTCAGGAGCAGGGTCTGGCCCGGCTGCCACGACGCGACTTCTTCCTTCGTCAGCGTGTCGAGGTTGACGCTCTTCGACTTCTGCGTGTCCGGGGTCCAGTTCACGTCCGGCCAGGTCGACAGCGCCGGCGGTTCGATGTACGACGGGCCCGAGCCGTCCAGCACGAAGTGCGCGTGGCGGGTGGCGGCGCAGTTCGGGATCATCGCGACCGGTTTCGATGCCGCGTGCGTCGGGTACATATTGATCTTCACGTCCAGCACGGTCGTCAGGCCGCCCAGGCCCTGCGCGCCGATGCCCAGCGCGTTGATCTTGTCGCACAGTTCGATGCGCAGCTCTTCCAGCTTGGTCGAGGGGCCGCGCTGCTTGAGTTCGTACATGTCGATGTCTTCCATCAGCGACTCCTTGGCCATCAGCATGGCCTTCTCGGCGGAGCCGCCGATGCCGATGCCCAGCATGCCCGGCGGGCACCAGCCGGCGCCCATCAGCGGGACGGTCTTGAGGACCCAGTCGACCAGCGAGTCGGACGGGTTCAGCATCACGAACTTGGTCTTGTTTTCCGAGCCGCCGCCTTTGGCCGCGACCATCACGTCGACGGTGTCGCCCGGGACCAGTTCCATGTGCACGACGGCCGGGGTGTTGTCCTTGGTGTTCTTGCGTTCGAAGTGCGGGTCGGCGACGATCGAGGCGCGCAGCTTGTTGTCCGGGAAGGCATACGCGCGGCGCACGCCTTCGTTGACGGCGTCGGTGATCGAGCCGCTGCCGAAGCCTTCGAAGCGCACGTTCATGCCGATCTTCAGGAACACGTTGACGATGCCGGTGTCCTGACAGATCGGACGCTTGCCCTCCGCGCACATGCGCGAGTTGGTCAGGATCTGCGCGATGGCATCCTTGGCGGCCGGGCTCTGCTCGGCCTCGTAGGCGCGCGCGAGGTGCTGGATGTAGTCGGCGGGGTGGTAGTAGCTGATGTACTGGAGCGCGGCGGCGACCGATTCGATCAGGTCGTCCTGTTTAATGACAGTCATGTGGTTCTCGCTGTGGGGACTTGGAATGCTTGGAATGCTTGCTATGGCTTGCTATCAGTGGGCTTGCTGCTGGGTGTTCATCATGATCCGGTCGGTGTAGGCGATCGCCATCGCCGACAGCAGGAACACGGCGTGGATGCACGTCTGCGCGATGATCGTCTTCGGTTCGTACGACTGGGCGTTGATGAACGTCTTCAGGAGATGGATCGACGAGATGCCGATGATGGCCATCGCCAGCTTGGTCTTCAGCACGGACGCGTTCACGTGCGACAGCCATTCGGGCTGGTCCGGATGGTCTTCGAGATACATGCGCGACACGAACGTCTCGTAGCCGCCGACAATCACCATGATCAGTAGGTTCGAGATCATCACGACGTCGATCAGGCCGAGCACGACGAGCATGATCGTCGTCTCGTTCAGCTTGTTCGGGAGGGGACCGCCGGGCACGGCCACGGCCTGGAAGATGTGCTGCAGCGCGTCCTCGTTGCCGAGCGCGGCCAGCACGAGGTCCTTCAGCTCCACCCAGAAATGGAACACGTACACGCACTGCGCGAGGATCAGGCCGAGGTAGAGGGGCAGCTGCAGCCAGCGGCTCGCGAACATGAAGCTGGCGATGGCGCTGCGTTTGCGGGGGCCGGCGGGGGATTGCAAATCGGGCATCTGTGTGGACTTTCCAATGCGGAGGCGGTCGAGACAGCTCGACATTCTACACCCGCCGCGCGCCGCTGGCTTGCCTTCGTTGGCCCGCGAAGGTTGTAGAATCGCCCGCAGGGATGCCGCGGGCGCCCGCCCGGTGCTGTAAAGCCTGTAAGGGCTCAGTAAGCGAGGGCGCCTAAGGTATGAGGCAAAATTACTACCAATGGAGACCAGTATGGCCGAGAACGAGACCCAACAGCAGGGACTGCAAGAGAACCGCGTGTTCCAGCCGCCTGCGCAATTCGCCGCCAACGCCGCCATCTCCGGCATGGACGCCTACCGGAAGCTGTGCGACGAAGCCGCCGCCGACTACGAAGGCTTCTGGGCCCGCCTGGCGCGCGAGAACGTCGCCTGGCACAAGCCCTTCACGCAGACCCTCGACGAATCCGATGCGCCGTTCTACAAATGGTTCGCCGACGGCCAGTTGAACGTGTCGTACAACTGCCTCGACCGCAACCTGGAAAATGGCAATGCCGACAAGACGGCGATCATCTTCGAAGCGGACGACGGCACCGTCACCCGCGCCACCTACCGCGAACTGCACGAGCGCGTCTGCAAGTTCGCCAACGGTTTGAAAAGCCGCGGGATTAAAAAAGGCGACCGCGTCATCATCTACATGTCGATGTCGATCGAAGGCGTGGCCGCGATGCAGGCTTGCGCGCGCATCGGCGCGACGCACTCCGTCGTGTTCGGCGGCTTCTCCGCGAAGTCGCTGCAGGAACGGATCATCGACGCCGGCGCCGTCGCCGTCATCACGGCCGACGAGCAGCAGCGCGGCGGCAAGTCGCTGCCGCTGAAGGCCATCGTCGACGAGGCGCTGGCGATGGGCGGCTGCGACACGATCCGCGACGTCATCGTCTACAAGCGTACCGGCGGCAACATCGCCTTCCAGGAAGGCCGCGACCTGTGGCTGCATGACCTCGTCGAAGGCCAGAGCGCGGTCTGCGAGCCGGAGTGGGTCGATGCGGAACACCCGCTGTTCATCCTGTACACGTCGGGTTCGACGGGCACGCCGAAGGGCGTCCAGCACTCGACCGGCGGCTACCTGCTGTGGGCGATGCTGACGATGAAGTGGACGTTCGACGTCAAGCCGGACGACGTCTACTGGTGCACGGCCGACATCGGCTGGGTCACGGGCCACACGTACATCTGCTACGGCCCGACCGCCGTCGGCGCCACGCAGATCATCTTCGAAGGCGTGCCGACCTACCC
>Ga0308166_1002265_pt1 | contig 18142 bp, 20 predicted proteins | sample PhyCR2_2_FD_202137 | JGI IMG/M metagenome (GOLD analysis project Ga0308166, IMG submission 202137) | Phyllosphere microbial communities from UC Gill Tract Community Farm, Albany, California, United States - DLSLCC.R2 | ecosystem: Host-associated > Plants > Phyllosphere > Unclassified | place... | reverse complement strand
GAAGGGCGACCTGGCACGTGCCGGTTTCGTCACCCGTGACGCCCGTGAAGTCGAGCGTAAGAAAGTTGGTCTGCGCAAAGCACGTCGCGCAAAGCAATTCTCGAAGCGTTAATCGGATCTGCAGCGCTCTCGCGCTGCTGCCGAACGAAAAGCCGCCCGCTGTTTCAGCCGGCGGCTTTTTTGTTGCCAAAATTCGGGGTCAGAGCACATTTTAAAATTCGGGGTCAGAGCACATTTTTGGTTAATGTTGCGTGGGAATTTGAGGCTAGAACACATTTTGGTTGATGTACAAGATGTCGTTCGGCGGTCGCACATAACGCGCCGGCTCCAGTGCCTGTGTCGTGCTGCCTTGCACCTGAGACATTGCCAAAAAATGTGCTCTGACCCCGAATTTTGAGATGAATATGCCTGGAGGTGGGGTGGTGCATTGCGGCAATGCAGCACGGGTTGTGACAGCCTGCTAGAATTGCGGGCTCGTACGGGACCGTATCTATTTAACAAGGGGAAACAGACATGATCAAAGTTGGCATTGTAGGCGGCACCGGCTACACGGGCGTGGAATTGCTGCGCCTGCTCGCTGCCCACCCCGAGGCGCAGCTGACCGCCATTACGTCGCGCAAGGAAGACGGCCTGCCCGTCGCCGACATGTTCCCCTCGCTGCGCGGCCACGTCGACCTCGCATTCTCGAGCCCGGACAAGGCCGACCTGAAGCAGTGCGACATCGTGTTCTTCGCGACCCCGCACGGCGTCGCGATGGCCCAGGCGCCCGAGCTGATCGCCGCCGGCGTCAAGGTGATCGACCTCGCGGCCGACTTCCGCCTGAAGGATGCGGCCACGTTCGAGAAGTGGTACAAGATGCCGCACAGCGCGCCCGAGCTGCTGGCGGAAGCCGTGTACGGCCTGCCGGAACTGAACCGCGAAGACATCAAGAAGGCGCGCGTGATCGCCAACCCGGGCTGCTACCCGACCACGATGCAGCTGGGCTTTTATCCGCTGCTGAAGGCCGGCATCATCGACGCCGGCAACCTGATCGCCGACAGCAAGTCGGGCGTCTCCGGCGCCGGCCGCAAGGCGGAGATCGGCACGCTGTTCTCGGAATCGAGCGACAACTTCAAGGCCTACGGCGTGCACGGCCACCGCCACACGCCGGAGACGTCGGCCCAGCTGCAGCGCTACACGGACCAGAAAGTCGGCCTGATCTTCACGCCGCACCTCGTGCCGATGATCCGCGGCATGCATTCGACGCTGTACGCGCGCCTGACGCAGGACATCACCAACGACGCCCTGCAGGCCTTGTTCGAGGACCAGTACAAGGACGAGGCATTCGTCGACGTGATGCCGTTCGGCTCGCATCCGGAAACCCGGTCGACGCGCGGTTCGAACATGCTGCGCATCGCGCTGCACCGTCCGGACAACGGCAACACGGTCGTGATCCTCGTCGTCCAGGACAACCTGGTGAAGGGCGCGTCCGGCCAGGCCGTGCAGTGCATGAACCTGATGTTCGGCCTGCCGGAAAGCACCGGCCTGAAGCAGGTCGCGCTGCTGCCGTAAGTGTTCCCCGGGGTCCGCAGTGTTGCGGACCCGAACGGTTTCCCCGGCAAGCCTTGGTCACACGACGCAGATCAAAGCGGAAAATGTTGGCAATGGTACATTGACCGTTGGAAATAACCAACGCCAAGCACAGGGGATGAACATGTTCGGTCGCAATCCAAAAAGCGAAATCGATAGCCTGATCGGGATTTCCGCACGCATCGAAGGGGATCTGGTGTTCACCGGGGGCCTGCGCATCGATGGCGAGGTACACGGCAACGTGATCGCCAGCGACGGCAACGAGAGCATGCTGATCGTCTCCGAACATGCGCGCATCGAAGGCGAAGTACGCTGTGCCAACCTGGTCGTGAACGGCTATATCGCCGGCACCGTGTTTTCGACGGAACTCCTTGAATTGCAGCCGAAAGGCCGCATACATGGGGATGTCCATTACCGCCTGCTGGAAATGCATGGCGGTGCGCTGGTGACGGGCAAACTGACCCACCAGCCCGACTTGCCCAAGGCCGGCGAGCCCGTGTTTCATCTCGGGGTAGCGGCCGAAGGGGCTTCAGCATGACTGGCGCCAACGGTCTATAATGGACGAAATCCGAATCCAATCAGGAGTTTATCCATGAATGCAGTCGCCGAAGTGCAAAACGCACAAGACACGATCCCCACGCCCATCAACTTCACCGACAGCGCTGCCCAGAAGGTTGCTCAACTGATCGAGGAAGAAGGCAATCCCGACCTGAAACTGCGCGTGTTCGTGCAGGGCGGCGGTTGCTCGGGCTTCCAGTACGGCTTTACCTTCGACGAAATCGTGAACGAAGACGACTCGACGATGGAAAAGAACGGCGTCACCCTGCTGATCGACTCGATGAGCTACCAGTACCTGGTCGGCGCCGAGATCGACTACAAGGACGACCTCGAAGGCGCGCAGTTCGTCATCAAGAACCCGAACGCCACCTCGACCTGCGGTTGCGGCTCGTCGTTCTCCGCATAAGCGTCGCGCGGTTCGAACCCAAAAACGCTCCGGCCTGGCCGGAGCGTTTTTTTTTGCGGTGCAGTTGCCGCGCATCGGGTACCGCGCCCGACCGTAACGTTGATTATGGGTTGGCACGGCGCCTTGTCGGCACCCGGCTGGAGTGGATTATCTGGCCCAGTAATCCAGCACCAGCGACTTGGCCAGGCAGCTCCCGAGCGTCTCGACAAAGCGCTGGTGCGCCGGATGCACGAGGTAGGCGTCGCGGTCCTCGGCCGAGTTGAAGGTCAGCGTGAAGCAGTGCGTGAAGCCGTCGTTCAGGCCTTCCGGGCTGACGTTCGTGCCCCATTCGTAGGCGGCGATGCCGGGGATGGCGGTGGGCAGGGCGGCGAAGCCGTTCACGACGGCGTCGACGTCTTCGAAAGCGGCATCGTCCCTGAAGGCGAACAGGACGACGTGGCGAAGGGTGTGTTGGGTCATGAGAGCAGCCATGCAAGTTGACGATGCGTCATCTTACACGGCCGTCGGCGCTTACGGCGCGAGCGCGATGACCTCGTCGCCCGGCAGCGGCGTGCAGTCGGCGCCGAGCGCTTCCCAGCCGCGGTGCACGACGATGCGGCGTTCGTCGTGGCACAGTTCGACGCGGCGCGTCCGCGGCGCTTCCCGGCGCACGAAGTCCTCGAGCACGGTCGGCACGCTCACGTGCAGCGCGAGCGCGTAGACGTCGTCGAGCGGGTGGTCGTTCACGTGGATGAACGGGACGAACTGTCCTGCGAACATCAAGAGATGCGACGGCACGCGCACGGGCGCGGCGGCATAGTCGCGCGCGCGCAGCCAGGCCTGCGCCTGCGTGCGTGCGTAGGGCGCGGATGACGCGGATGACGCGGCGTCGAGGCCGCCCCATGCAAACGCGAGCAGCTCGGCCACCCACTGGTTGCAATTCTGGTAGCGCGTGCCGAAGGCGTAGGCGTTGGCGCTGTAGCGCTCGCCCAGCAGCGCCAGCGCCAGCGGCTTGTCGAGGGCGGCGCGGGCGAGCAGCGCGCCGTCCGCAGCGGGCGGGAACAGCAGGGCGACGTGGCCGTGCGTCGGCGCGTCGGCGCCCAGCACGAAACCGGACATGCCCTGGTCGAACAGCAGCGGGCGCGATTCGTCGCAGGCGTAGTACAGCTGGCGCACGGCCCACGGGCCGCCGGGATTGTCCTTCAGGGCGATGCCCGCGTGCGAGTACAGCAGGCCGAAGCGGTGCAGGTCGAGACCGGCGCGCGCCACCAGGGCGACGCTGCTCTCCGAGCGCGCGAGTTCGTCCTTGACGGCGGCCGCGAAGCGCAGCACGCGGTCCTGGTCCGTCGCCGTGACCTTGTCGGCGCGGTCGCAGAACGTGGGCAGGCCGGCCCATGCCGTCGCGCACGCGAACAGCAGCAGCGCGCCCGCGACGAGCCGGGACAGCATTGTCAGATCGTGACCTTGCGCGACGCGAGTTCGCGGTACCAGTCGTCCTGCAGCGCGAGGAAGAACGGCTTCTTGTCGTCGCCGTACGCGAATTCGTAGCCGTACACGCGCTCGTTCACCTGCACGACGTCGCCCGTGCCGACGCGGCGTTCGGCCAGGGCGCGGTCGGGCACGTCGACCCAGAACTCGGTCGCCGCGTCGCCGGCGACGGCGCGCAGGGTGACGCGGGTCGTGGCCGCCTTGGCCGGCGCCTGGGCGACGTCGATCACGCGGTACGGGCCGGCGGCCACGCGGCGGCGGTCGCCGTTGGAGCTGTTGCTGGAGGCGCCGAGCGAATCGGAAATGCTGCCCGACGAGGCGGAGCCCGCGCTGGACGCCGAGGAGGCGACGCTGTCGGCGTGGGCGGACGGCAGCGCGCAGGCTGCGGCGGCCAGCGCCAGGGCGAGCGCGCGGGTGAAAGTCGTGAAAGTCATAGAGTTTTACTGGAGCAAATAGGGTGAAACGTATGGTACAAGTGCCGCGCATGGCTGAGAAGGCGGCCGTGGTTTTGACGCACACTTATGCCGGATACAACGCCCCGAGGATGCGCGGGCCGGCCGCGCCCGTCACGGCCGGCAAATTGCCCGGCTGGCGGCGCAGGAAGCGGTAGCCCAGCCATGCGAACGCGAGCGCTTCGACGCGGTTCGGCGCCACGCCGAGCGTGTCCGTCGATGCGACGGGAATCTCGCCGCCGAGCGCCTGCGCGATGGCGCGCAGCAGGGCGCCGTTGTACGCGCCGCCGCCGCATACATAGACGGCCCGGGCGGGCTGTGCGGATGTCTCGGCCAAGATCGCGCGCGCGATCGACTCGGCCGTCAGCTGCAGCAGGGTCGCCTGCACGTCGGCCGGCGCCACGCCGGGGCATTGCGCCAGCCGCGCATCGAGCCACTCCGCGTGGAACAGGTCGCGGCCCGTGCTCTTGGGCGGGGGCAGGCGGAAATAGGGCTCGTCCAGCAGCAGGCCGAGCAGGCGCGCGTCCGGCGTGCCGCTCGCGGCCCAGGCGCCGTCGGCGTCGTAGGTGTCGCCGCGGTGGCGCGCGATCCACAGGTCCATCAATACGTTGCCGGGACCGGTGTCGTAGCCGCTCACGCGGCCGTCGCCGTGCAGCACGCTGATGTTGCCGATGCCGCCGATGTTGACGACGATGCGCGACTGGCCGCGCTTGCCGAACCGGGCGGCGTGGAACGCCGGCACGAGCGGCGCGCCCTGGCCGCCGGCGGCGACGTCGCGGCTGCGGAAGTCGGCGATCACGTCGATGCCGCACAGTTCCGCCAGCAGCGCGGGGTTGTTGGTCTGGCGCGTGAAGCCGAGTTCGGGGCGGTGGCGGATCGTCTGGCCGTGCACGGCGACGGCGCGCACCGGATGCGGCGCGCGTGCCGCCAGCTGCGCCACGCAATCGGCGTAGTAGCGCGCCAGCGCGTTGGCGGCCAGCGCCTCACGCTCCAGTTCGTTGGCGCCGGGGGCCTGCAGCGCCATCAGTTCGCTGCGCAGCTCGGGCGGAAAGGGGATGAAGGCGGCATCCAGCGTACGGATGCCGCGGCCGGAAAAATCGGCCAGCACGCCGTCGACGCCGTCCAGGCTGGTGCCGGACATCAAGCCGATGAAAAGAGAAGAAGCCATCGTCGTCTTCCTGGGGGAGCAAGAGCAGGGGGGCGCAAAACAAAACGCCTTGCACGGCATGGCATTCCATGCGGTGCAAGGCGTCGATGCAGCGTTGCCCGGGATTAGCGCGCGGCCATCGCGTTGCCGGCCGGCGACAGCAGCGAGAAGCGGTGCGACATCTCGGCGGCAGCCATCTTGAAGCGGTTCATTTCGCCCGGCGACAGCGGCTGCTGCTGCAGGTTCTTCAGGGCCATCGGATCGGTGGCGTGGCCGCCGATGCGGAATTCGTAGTGCAGGTGCGGACCCGTCGCCCAGCCGGTCGTGCCGACGTAGCCGATCACGTCGCCCTGTGCCACTTTCTGGCCGCGGCGCAGGCCGCCGGCGAAGCGGCTCATGTGGCCGTAGGCGGTGCTGTAGTTGGACCAGTGCTTGAGCACGACGAAGTTGCCGTAGCCGTTCTGCGTACCGACGAAGTCGACGACGCCGTCGCCGGCCGCCTTGATCGGTGTGCCCATCGGTGCGGCCATGTCGACGCCTTCGTGCTTCTTCCAGGTGCCGAACACCGGGTGCACGCGCATCGAGAAGCCCGACGAGATGCGGTTGAAGGCCACCGGCGACTTCAGGAACGCCTTCTTCAGCGCCTTGCCGTCCAGGCTGTAGTAGCCGCCCTGGTGGGTGACCGGGTCTTCGTACCAGACGGACTGGTAGGCGACGCCGCGGTTGACGAATTCGCCGGCCAGGATGCGGCCGGTGCGCACCATCTCGCCGTCCAGCCAGAAGGTTTCGTAGACGACGTTGAAACGGTCGCCGCGCTTCAGGTCGGCGCGGAAGTCGATGCTCGTCGAGAACATCTCGATGATGTTGTTGACGATCGAATCGGGGATCTGGGCGCCGTCGCTGGCGTCGTCGGTGGCGGCGTACAGCGAGCTGTTGATGTTGCGCGAGTGCATTTCAACGCGGCGCTCGAGCTGGGCCGGGGCCGTGGTCGCGACGAACTTGTCGCCCTTGCGGGTGACGGTGACGGTCTTGAAGTTGTCCTTGTCGGCGATCGTCGCGTGCAGGCTCAGCAGCAGACCGTTCTCGTCGGTCTCGGCCTGGATGCGCTTGCCGGTCTTGAGGCTGAGGATCGAGCGGGCGACCTTGTCGGAGCGGACGAAGGACTGGGCCTGCTGGTCTTCGATGCCGAGACGGTTGAACACGGAGCCCAGCGAGTCGCCGGCGCGGATGCGTTCTTCCTTGAGGAATTGCTGCTGGTCTTGCTGCAGGGCGGCGATCTGGTCGGCCAGGTTCGGCAGCTGCAGGTCCTGGGATACCGATTTGACCGGCATGTCGGACGCGTCGGGTGCGATCGGGGCGACTGCGGTGGCGCCGAAGGCGCACAGGGCCAGGGCGGTGGCACCTCCGGCGACGATGCGGGTTTTGCGGCTGGTGTCAGCCAGACCAAACCAGCGCTTGCCGGCGATTTTCTGTATTGGGTTCATGCAATCAGTTAAAATTTACCGCTTGAACAGCCCAAAGACCACGTGATTTTTTATCGTTCTTAGTTCTTGTTGTCGTTGAAACTTTTCGTACGGCAAGATTGATGGGATCGCGAATTATACCAAACTACCGGGTCTTACAACCGCTTTAGTCCTTTTCCTACAAAATTTTTATGACTTCTCCAGAAATTTCTGGTAATGCAAAAAATGCAACACCAGCAGCCGGTCCGGCAGCCCTCCCATTGAGCGACGCCGTCCAGGAAGCCCTCGCCATCACCAAGCGTGGCGTCGACGAGCTGCTGATCGAGAGCGAATTTGCCCAGAAACTGGCCCGTTCCGAACAGACCGGCAAACCGCTGCGCATCAAGCTGGGCCTGGACCCGACGGCGCCCGACCTGCACCTGGGACACACCGTGGTGCTGAACAAGCTGCGCCAGCTGCAGGACCTGGGCCACCAGGTGATCTTCCTGATCGGCGACTTCACGTCGATGATTGGCGACCCGTCGGGCCGCAACGCGACACGTCCGCCGCTGACCCGCGAGCAGATCGAAGCCAATGCCGCGACCTATTTCAAGCAGGCGTCCCTCGTGCTGGACGCGGGACGCACCGAAATCCGCTACAACTCGGAATGGTGCGACGCCCTCGGCGCGCGCGGCATGATCCAGTTGTCGTCGCGCTACACCGTGGCGCGGATGATGGAACGCGACGACTTCACCAAGCGCTACAAGAGTGGGACACCGATCTCGATTCATGAGTTCCTTTATCCTTTGATGCAGGGCTACGATTCCGTGGCTTTGCAATCGGACCTTGAGCTAGGTGGAACGGATCAGAAATTTAATCTGCTGGTTGGCCGTGAACTGCAGAAAGATTACGGTCAAGAACAGCAGTGCATCCTGACCATGCCGCTGCTGGAAGGCCTGGACGGTGTCGAGAAGATGTCCAAGTCGAAGAACAACTACATCGGCATCACGGAACCGGCGAACACGATGTTCGGCAAGCTGATGAGCATCTCCGACGTCATGATGTGGAAGTACTACGACCTGCTGTCGTTCCGCTCGATCGCGGACCTGGCCGCGCTGAAGGCCGAGGTCGAGGGCGGCCGCAATCCGCGCGACGCCAAGGTGGCGCTGGCGCAGGAGATTGTTGCCCGCTTCCATTCGCAGGGGGCGGCCGAGGATGCGCTGGCCGACTTCGTCAACCGCTCCAAGGGCGGCATCCCGGACGACGTGCCGGAAGTCACCCTGACCGGCGCGCCGCTGGGCCTGGCGCAACTGCTGCGCGCGGCCGGCCTGTGCGCATCCAGCTCGGAAGCCATGCGCATGATCGACCAGGGCGGCGTGCGCATCGACACCGCGGTCGTGTCCGACAAAGCCTTGCAGGTCCAGGCCGGCACGTTCGTGGTGCAGGTCGGCAGGCGCAAGTTCGCGCGCGTGACGCTCACCGCATGATCGGCCTGCTGCAACGGGTCCGCGAAGCCAGCGTCACGGTCGACGGCGAGGTCGTCGGCGCCATCGGCCGCGGGCTGATGGTGCTCGTGTGCGCGGAGAAGGGCGACACGGAGCGCGAGGCCGACGCCTTGCTGACCAAGCTGCTCGGCTACCGCGTGTTTGCCGACGACGCCGGCAAGATGAACCGCAGCGTGACGGACGTGGCCGGCGGCCTCTTGCTCGTGCCGCAGTTCACGCTGGCGGCCGACACCCGTTCGGGCACCCGCCCGTCGTTCTCGCCGGCCGCCGCGCCGGAGGACGGCCGGCGGCTGTTCGACCATGCCGTGCGCCAGGCACGCGGGCGCCACGGTATCGTCGAGACGGGCCGGTTCGGCGCCGACATGCAGGTGGCGCTGGTCAACGACGGTCCTGTCACGTTCTGGCTGCGCATTGATCCACCCCGAGTCGCCGCTTGAATCCTGAAACCGCGCGCCGCGGGAGCAGTCTTACGATCAGCGGATGGCTGGGAGATAGATCATGAAAATCTGGAGCGATTCCTTTACCGAGGGCGACATGATTCCGCCCCGATGCGCGTTTGCCGAGATGGACCCCGGCAGCCACGTCAAACTGTCGAGCAACCGCAGCCCGCACGTCGCGTGGGACGACGTGCCGGCCGGCACCGAGTCGCTGGTGCTGCTCGTGCACGATGTCGACGTGCCGACGGACGGCACCGACGTCAACCAGGAAGGCCGGTCGGTGCCCGCCACGCTGCCGCGCACGGACTTCTATCATTGGGTGCTGGTCGACATTCCCGTGTGCCTGAAATCGTTCGCCGAAGGCCTGTTCTCGGACATGGTCACGCCCGGCGGCAAGAGCGGACCGCAAGTCGCGTTCACGATCAAGAACGGCACCGAGCACCAGCTGCGCCACGGCATCAACGACTACACGGGCTGGTTCGCAAGCGATCCCGACATGGCCGGCGAGTACTACGGCTACGACGGCCCGTGCCCGCCGTGGAACGACGAGCGCGTGCATACCTATGTGTTCACACTGTACGCCCTCGACATTCCGCGCCTGCCGCTGGAAGGGCGCTTTACCGGCAAGGAGGCGCGCCTCGCCATCATCGGGCACATCCTGGACGAAGCGCAGATCCTCGGCGTGTACTCGCTGAATCCGGACGTGACGGGCGACCTGATCGGCCAGCCTTCGTGACCTTTTCACCTATTAATTAGAGGAAGCCTGCCGCCAGGCTTTCGTACCGGCCGCTCCGCAGTCCGGAGCGACGCATCCGCATGACGACAACGACCGCATCCGCACACGCCACCGACATCCTCCTCATCCGCCATGGCGAAACGGCCTGGAACGCCGAACGCCGCCTGCAGGGCCACCTGGACATTCCGCTGAACGCCGAGGGCGAGCGCCAGGCCGCGCTGCTGGCCGGCGCACTTGCGCGGGAACCCCTCGACCTGATCGTGGCCAGCGACCTGCAGCGCGCACGCCAGACGGCGCAGGCCGTCGCCGACGCGCGCGCGCTGCCGCTGGCCGTGGATCCGGCGCTGCGCGAGCGCGGCTACGGCGGCTTCGAAGGCCTGCTGTACAGCGAGATCGAGCAGCGCTTTCCGCGCGAGTTCGCAGCCTGGCAGGCGCGCGACGTCGACGCCGTCCTGCCGCCGGGACGCAACCGCGGCGAGAGCTTCCGTGAATTCTTCGACCGCGCCACCGGCGCCATCCTCGCACTGGCCGCGGCCCATCCGGGCAAGACGATCGCCCTCGTCGCGCATGGCGGCGTGCTGGAGTGTGCGTACCGACTGGCGCGGGCGCTGCCGCTGGAAACGCCGCGCGACTTCAAGGTCTACAACGCGAGCGTCAACCGCTTCCGGTTCGACCCGGCCGCGGACGGCTTCAGTCTGTCCAGCTGGGGTGAAGTCGGCCATTTGCGGCCGGCCGTGCTCGACGAATTGCCTTAGTGCATGCATGGTGCGAACCCATGCTGGCTGGGTTGGCAAGTGTTTTCTGTCGCGTGCGCAACAATTCGGCAAAAAAAATCTGCTGATAATTTGAGCAGCGCTTCGGGTAAAATAGCGAGTTCCCGTCGCTTCCCATGGTTTTCTGCCGTGCAAATTGGTCCTTATACGCTGCGCAATAATGTCTTCGTCGCCCCGATGGCCGGCGTGACCGATCGTCCGTTCCGCCAACTGTGCAAACGGTTGGGGGCGGGGTACGCGGTGTCGGAGATGGCGGCCTCGAACCCGCGCCTGTGGGCCAGCGAAAAATCGTCGCGCCGCATCGACCATGCCGGCGAGATGGAACCGAAAGCCGTGCAGATCGCCGGCGCCGACCCGCACGACCTGGCCGAATGCGCCAAGTTCAACGTCGAGCGCGGCGCCCAGATCATCGACATCAACATGGGCTGCCCGGTCAAGAAGGTGTGCAACAACTGGTGCGGCTCGGCGCTGCTGCAGCACGAGGACCTCGTGCAGCGCATCCTGGACGCCGTCGTGAACGCCGTCGACGTGCCCGTCACGCTGAAATTCCGCACCGGCTGGGATCGCCAAAACAAGAATGCGCTGACGATCGCGCGCATGGCGGAGCAGGCCGGCATTGCGATGCTGACCCTGCACGGCCGCACGCGCGCCGACGGCTACAAGGGTGACGCCGAGTACGACACGATCGCCGCGGTGAAGGCCGCCGTCGGCATCCCGGTCGTGGCCAACGGCGACATCACAACCCCGGAAAAGGCGAAGTTCGTGCTCGACTACACGGGCGCGGATGCCGTCATGATCGGCCGCGCCGCCCAGGGCCGTCCCTGGATCTGCCGCGAAATCGATTACTACCTGCGCACGGGCGAGCACCTCCCGGCGCCGCTCGTGGAGGAAGTGCGCGAGTTGATGAACGAACACCTGCCGGCCCATTACGCGTTTTACGGCGAATACCTGGGCGTGCGCACGGCGCGCAAGCACATCGGCTGGTATGTCGAAGACCTCCCCGGCGGCGAAGAATTCCGCCAGAGCATGAACCGTCTGGAATCGACTGCCGAGCAATTGGCTGCGGTCGATGAATTTTTTAAATCGCAACAGCGGTATGGCGAGCGGTTACAATACCGGCCCGCGCATCCTGCCGATGATGCGATCGCCGCCTAAAAATAGTCAAAAGAATAAGAACGTCGGAGACAAACGCTGCCACAAGCAGCATTCAACCAGGATGAAGCAGCAAGATGAGTAAAGAGAGTATCCAGGAAGTCGTTCAAAAAAGCCTCGAAGACTATTTCAACGACCTGGGCGAGCAGAAACCGACGAATATCTACGACATGATGCTCCTGACCGTCGAAAAACCGATCCTGCAAGTGGTCATGACACGGGCCGAGGGCAATCAGTCGCATGCCGCCCAGATGCTGGGCATTAATCGCAATACGTTGCGCAAGAAGTTGCAGGAGCACGGGCTGCTGTAAGCCGCCGGCGGAGGGGCCGGACGTGCTGGCGTGCGTCGGGCTTTTGCTTCCGGCGTCTGCCAGTCCGTTCAGATTTTTTTCAACAGGCCACTCCCATGATCAAACAAGCACTCATCTCCGTTTCCGACAAGACCGGCGTCCTGGATTTCGCCCGTGCACTGTCCGCCCTCGGCGTCAATATCCTGTCCACCGGCGGCACCGCCAAGCTGCTGCAGGACAATGGCGTGCCGGTGACCGAAGTCGCCGACTACACCGGCTTCCCGGAAATGCTCGATGGCCGCGTCAAGACGCTGCATCCGAAGGTCCACGGCGGCATCCTGGCCCGCCGCGACTTCCCGGAACACGTTGCCAAGCTGGAAGAGCACGACATTCCGCAGATCGACATGGTGGTGGTGAACCTGTACCCGTTCCAGGCGACGGTCGCCAAGGAACAGTGTTCGCTGGAAGATGCGATCGAGAACATCGACATCGGCGGCCCGACCATGCTGCGCTCCGCCGCGAAGAACCACCGCGACGTCGTCGTCATCGTCGACCCGGCCGACTACGGTCCGGTGCTGGCCGAGATCAAAGGGACCGGCGAGACGGCCGGCAGTGTGGCGTACGAAACGAAATTCCGCCTGGCCAAGAAAGTATTCGCCCACACGGCCCAGTACGACGCCGCGATCACGAACTACCTGACGAGCCTCGGCCCGGACCGCGAGCACACGAACCGCGCCGCCTACCCGCAAACGCTGAACCTGCACTTCGAAAAAGTCCAGGACATGCGCTACGGCGAAAACCCGCACCAGACGGCCGCGTTCTACCGCGACCTCGTGCCGGCCGCCGGCAGCCTGGCCAACTACCGCCAGCTGCAGGGCAAGGAACTGTCGTACAACAACATCGCCGACGCGGATGCGGCGTGGGAATGCGTCAAGTCGATGGGCGGCTTCAACCTGCCGGCCGGCTGCGTGATCATCAAGCATGCCAACCCGTGCGGCGTGGCGATCGGCGCCGATGCGCTGGACGCGTACCAGCGCGCGCTGAAGACCGACCCGACGTCGGCGTTCGGCGGCATCATCGCCTTCAACGTGCCGGTCGACGGCCCGGCCGCGCAGGCGATCGCCAAGCTGTTCGTGGAAGTGCTGATCGCGCCGGCATTCACGGCCGAGGCACTGCAGATCATGTCGGCCAAGCAGAACGTGCGCCTGCTGGAAATCGCGCTGGGCGAGGGCCAGAACGCCTATGACGTCAAGCGCGTCGGCGGCGGCCTGCTGGTGCAGTCGCCGGATGCCAAGAACGTGGGTCTCGGCGACCTGCGCGTCGTGTCGAAGAAGCAGCCGACCCCGCAGCAGCTGCAGGACCTGATGTTCGCGTGGCGCGTGGCCAAGTTCGTCAAGTCGAACGCGATCGTGTTCTGCGCCGACGGCATGACCCTCGGCGTCGGTGCCGGCCAGATGAGCCGCATCGATTCCGCGCGCATCGCCTCGATCAAGGCGCAGAACGCCGGCCTGTCGCTGGTGGGCTCGGCCGTGGCGTCGGATGCGTTCTTCCCGTTCCGCGACGGCCTGGACGTCGTCGTCGACGCGGGCGCGACCTGCGTCATCCACCCGGGCGGTTCGATGCGCGACCAGGAAGTGATCGACGCGGCGGATGAACGCGGCGTGGTCATGCTGTACACTGGTACGCGTCACTTCCGTCACTGATCGCGGGTCTTGCAGGGACGAGGGCGTGGTGGCTTTGTCACTACGCCCTGTGTTTTTGCACAGTATTTTTCCCACGAAACACCGTCGCCGGTATAACATTCGACAATGATTATTCTCGGCATCGACCCGGGCCTGCGCACGACAGGGTTCGGGGTCATTGAAAAGCAAGGCAACCGGCTGCGCTACATCGCCTCCGGCACTATCAAGACGGGCAGCGAAGGCGCGCTGCCGCCGCGTCTGAAAGTCATCCTGACCGGCGTGAGCGAGATCGTCGCCACCTACCAGCCGGCCTGCGCGGCCATCGAAAAAGTCTTCGTCAACGTCAATCCGCAGTCGACCCTGCTGCTCGGCCAGGCGCGCGGCGCCGCCATCACGGCGCTCGTCGGCGCCGACCTCGACGTGGCGGAATACACGCCCACGCAGGTCAAGCAGGCCGTCGTCGGCACGGGCAAGGCCGTCAAGGCGCAGGTGCAGGACATGGTCGCGCGCCTGCTCAAGCTGCCGGGCCTGCCGGGTACGGACGCGGCCGATGCGCTCGGCATTGCCATCTGCCACGCCAACAGCCACGATGCGCTGGCCCTGGTGGGCGCGCTCGCGCCGGCCAATCCGAAAAAGCCGACGCTGCACATGAAGCGCGGCCGCCTCGTCTGAGTGCACTGTCCAATTATTGAAAGGTCCCCATGATCGGTCGTCTCTCCGGAGTCCTGCTGGAAAAGAACCCGCCGCAAGTCCTTGTCGATTGCCAGGGCGTCGGCTATGAAGTCGACGTGCCGATGAGCACGTTCTACAACCTGCCGCACACGGGCGAGAAGGTGACGCTGTTCACGCACTACGTCGTGCGCGAGGATGCGCACCTGCTGTTCGGCTTCGGCTCGGCGAACGAGCGCGCCGTGTTCCGCCAGCTGATCAAGATCACCGGTGTCGGCGCGCGCACGGCGCTGTCGATCCTGTCCGGCATGACGGTGGCCGACCTGGCGCAGGCCGTGACCTTGCAGGAGGCAGGGCGTCTGGTGAAAGTGCCGGGCATCGGCAAGAAGACGGCCGAGCGCCTGCTGCTGGAACTGAAAGGCAAGCTGGGCGCCGATATCGGCGTGGCGGCCGGCACGCCGCACGACGATGCGCAGGCAGACGTGCTCAATGCGCTGCTGGCTTTGGGGTATTCTGACAAGGAAGCCCTGCTCGCGATCAAGAACATGCCGGCCGGGACCAGTGTCTCCGACGGCATCAAGCTGGCGCTGAAGGCGCTGTCCAAGGCTTGATCGCACGCCGCATACTTGGGTCCCCGCCTCCGCGGGGATGACGATATAAGCTGAAACACCATGAGCATCCAGACCGACAATTTCACCGAGCAGCGCATCATCGACGCCGCGCCGGCCTCGCCCAACGAGGAAGCGATCGAGCGCGCGCTGCGGCCCAAGCATCTGGACGAATACGTCGGCCAGGAAAAGATCCGCGACCAGCTGGAAATCTTCATCCACGCGGCCCGCAAGCGCCGTGAAGCGCTCGACCACACGCTGCTGTTCGGTCCGCCGGGCCTGGGCAAGACGACGCTCGCGCACATCATCGCGCGCGAGATGGGCGTCAACCTGCGCCAGACGTCCGGCCCGGTGCTGGAGCGTCCCGGCGACCTGGCCGCGCTCCTGACGAACCTGGAAGCGAACGACGTGCTGTTCATCGACGAGATCCACCGCCTGTCGCCGGTGGTCGAGGAGATCCTGTACCCGGCGCTCGAGGACTACCAGATCGACATCATGATCGGCGAAGGCCCGGCGGCGCGTTCCGTCAAGCTGGACCTGCAGCCGTTCACGCTCGTCGGCGCCACCACGCGCGCGGGCATGCTGACCAATCCGCTGCGCGACCGCTTCGGCATCGTCGCGCGCCTGGAGTTCTACAACGTCGACGAACTGACGAAGATCGTGTCGCGCAGCGCCGCGCTGCTGGAAGCGCCGACCAACGAGGAGGGCGCGCGCGAGGTGGCCAAGCGGGCGCGCGGCACGCCGCGTATCGCCAACCGCCTGCTGCGCCGCGTGCGCGATTATGCGGAAGTGAAGGGCAACGGCGAGATCACCAAGGACATGGCCGACCGCGCGCTGCGCATGCTGGACGTCGACACGGTCGGCTTCGACGTGATGGACAGGAAGCTGCTGGAAGCCGTGCTGTTCAAGTTCGCCGGCGGCCCGGTCGGCATCGGCAACCTGGCCGCGGCGATCGGCGAGGCGGCGGACACCATCGAGGACGTGCTGGAGCCTTACCTGATCCAGCAGGGTTACCTGCAGCGCACGCCGCGCGGCCGCATCGCGACGCCGCTGGCGTACCGGCATTTCGGTGTCGCCGCGCCGCGCATCAGCCCGACCGGCGACCTGTGGGACAATCTGCCGCCGGCCTGAATCAGGACAGCGCCGGTTCCTGGCGCTCGCGCCGGCGCATCGGGCGCTGGCGGCGGTCCGGGGCAGCGGGGAACACGAAGCCGCTGAACATCAGGATGGCCGCCGCGAACAGCAGCGCGCCGACCAGCATCACGGCCGGGGTGCCGTGGCTGCACATCATGACGACGCCGATGACGGCCGGGACCAGCAGCAGCACGCCGCCGAGGAGGCGCAGCACGAGCGCGCGGCGCATGCGCGGCGCGAGCACGGCGACATAGAGGAAGGCGGCGCAGACGAGACTTGTACCCAGCACGCCGCCGAGCACGGAGCGGCCGGGCAGGCCGCGCGTGCTGTCCGCGGCCAGCAGTAGCGGCGGCAGCAGCGGTATGCACAGGCAGATCAGGAAGGACAACAACCGCAGGAGCGTCATGCGTACGCCTTCCTGCGGTCGGGACAATCGTGTCGTTGGGTCATCGGGTCGGTTGGTGTGGACAGGCCAACGACCAGATTATCATAAAGACCATTGATGCGGCGCACAAATGCCGCATGCGCCCTGCATCACTCCTGGCGCAGCCAGACCTGCGAGCGGCCGAACATCGGCACGCCGACGTAGCCGCGCACCTCGACCTTCTTGCCGCCTTCGTGGACGGACAGCTTGCTCTTGTAGATCTTGCCGTTTTTCGGGTCGAGGATCTCGCCGCCGGTGTACTCGTCGCCATCCTTCTTCAGGCCGGACACGATCGTCATGCCGATGATCGGCTGGTCCTTGCGCGCGTCCTTGCACAGCGTGCACTTCGGATTCTGGTCTTCGCCTTCGGTGCGGAACAGTTTTTCGATCTTGCCCTGCAGCTCGCCGTTGGTCTCGGTGATGCGGATCAGCGCGGACGGCTTGCCGGACGCGTCGTCGATCGATTTCCACAGGCCGACCGGCGAAGGTTCCTGGGCCCAGGCCAGCGGGGCGGCGAGGGCGGTGGCCAGGGCGAACAGAGCGGCGTTGGCGAGAATGCGCATGGTGTCTCCTTTGGAATGGACTTGTTGGCTTGCCAGTGTAGCAAACTGCACGGTCGTTCGGTAAACGTCGTGCGCCCAAAAAAAAGCGCCGGCATCGGCCGGCGCTTTCTCGGGAAGCGATGCGCGATCAGGCCGCCGGCAGCTTCGCGAACTGCTCGTTCAGCTTGGCCAGGGTGGCGCTGAAGTTGTCGAGGCGTTCGCGTTCCTGCGCGACGACAGCCGCCGGCGCGCGCGCGACGAAGCTCTCGCTCGACAGCTTGCCGCCCGCCTTGGCGATCTCGCCCTCGATGCGCGCGATTTCCTTCTTCAGGCGCTCGCGCTCGGCGGCGACGTCGATCTCGACCTTCAGCATCAGCTTGGTCGTGCCGACGATGGCGACGGCGGCCGGCGAGTCCGGCAGCGCGTCGACGATCTGGACTTCCGACAGCTTGCCCAGCAGCGCGACGTACGGTGCGAAGCTTTGCGCGGCGGCGCGGTCGGCGTCACCGGCCGGTTCGACGATCAGCGGCACGCGCAGCGACGGCGCCAGCTTCATTTCGCCACGCAGGTTGCGGGTCGCGTCCGTGACCTTCTTGAACTGCTCCATCCAGGCTTCCGCCTCGGCGTCGATCAGCGCTTCGTCGGCGACCGGGTACGGTTGCAGCATGATCGTGTCACCGGTCTTGCCCGCGAGCGGCGCGACGGCCTGCCACAGCGCTTCGGTGACGAACGGGATGACCGGATGCGCCAGGCGCAGCACGACTTCCAGCACGCGCACCAGCGTGTGGCGGGTGGCGCGCTGCTGCGCTTCCGTACCCTGCTGGACCTGCACCTTGGCCAGTTCCAGGTACCAGTCGCAGTACTCGTCCCACACGAAGCTGTAGATGCTGCTGGCGATGTTGTCGAAGCGGTAGTCCTCGAAGCCTTTCGCCACATCCAGCTCGACGCGGTTCATCAGGGAGATGATCCAGCGGTCGGCTGGCGAGTAGTCGGCGGCGTCCGGCTTGCCGCAGTCTTTACCCTCCGTGTTCATCAGCACGAAGCGGGTCGCGTTCCACAGCTTGTTGCAGAAGTTGCGGTAGCCTTCGCAGCGGCCCAGGTCGAAGTTGATGTTGCGGCCCAGCGACGCGTAGCTCGCCATCGTGAAGC
>Ga0308166_1002263_pt1 | contig 18143 bp, 15 predicted proteins | sample PhyCR2_2_FD_202137 | JGI IMG/M metagenome (GOLD analysis project Ga0308166, IMG submission 202137) | Phyllosphere microbial communities from UC Gill Tract Community Farm, Albany, California, United States - DLSLCC.R2 | ecosystem: Host-associated > Plants > Phyllosphere > Unclassified | place... | reverse complement strand
GTACTGGTTCGTCAGCCACGCCTTCGAAATCAGGTCGCACAGCTGCAGGTAGCCCGTGCGGTTCTTGCACAGGATCAGGAGGCGGAACGGCTTGTCGCGGTTTTCGTCGTTCGTGATCCAGGCGTCGACCCCGACGATCGGCTTGATGCCCTTGCCGCGCGCCGCTTTATAGAAGCGCACGAGGCAGAAGGCATTGGCCAGGTCGGTGACCCCCACCGCGGGCTGCCCGTCCTTGACGGCGGCAGCGACGAGGTCGTCGATGCGGACGAGGCCGTCGACGATCGAATATTCGGTATGGACGCGGAGATGGGTGAAGATCGGTGAAGTCATCCTGTCATTTTACCGCGTACGGCCAAATCGGATCGTTGCATCCAGGCACGGTGTTTCTCTTGACAAGATCGGGCAGCGTGATCTCTGCCTGCGGCATGGATATGACTTCGTCCTCCGCTGACTTATAATAGCAGGCTTACTTTTCGCTCCATACCGATCCGAGATCATGTACGTCAATATCGCCGCCTACAAGTTCATCACCCTCGACAACCTCGACGAGATGCGCCCGCAATACCTGGCGCTGTGCACCGAGCTGGGCCTGAAAGGTACCGTCCTGCTGACGCCGGAAGGCATCAACATGTTCGTCTCCGGCACGCGCGAAGCGATCGACCAGTATCTCGCCTGGGTACGCGGCGATGCACGCCTGGCCGATCTGGAAGTCAAGGAAAGCCTGTCGACCGACCAGTCGCATCGCCGCATGCTGGTTCGCATCAAGAAGGAAATCATCACGATGCGCATGCCGCTGATCAAGCCGGAACTCGGCCGCGCGCCGTCGGTCGAAGCGAAGACGCTCAAGCGCTGGCTCGACCAGGGCCACGACGATGCCGGCAAACCGGTCGTGATGGTCGATACCCGCAACGATTTCGAAGTCGACGTCGGCACCTTCGACGGCACGGTCGATTACCGCATCAAGAAATTCACGGAATTTCCGGAAGTGATCGCGGCGCACAAGGACGATTTCGCCGGCAAGACCGTCGTGACCTTCTGCACTGGCGGCATCCGTTGCGAAAAGGCGGCGATCCACATGCAGAACATCGGCTACGACAATGTCTACCAGCTCGAAGGCGGCATTCTCAAGTATTTCGAAGACGTCGGCGGCGATCACTACACCGGCGACTGCTTCGTGTTCGACTACCGTACCGCGCTGAATCCGAAGCTCGAACCGACGGAAACCGTGCAATGCTTCGCCTGCCGCGCCGTCGTCACGCCGCGCCAGCAGCTGGCGCCGTCATATGTCGTGGGCAAGTCGTGTCCGCATTGCGCGGGTCAGGATCTATCTGACTAACTTATTTCGCGAGCAGTAAGACCGTCGCTTTCGCGTAGGCAGGAGCCCAAGTTCGCTGATCAGCCGGGTACGCCAACCTGGGTTCTGGGCTGCGCCGGAACGACGTAAATGTGTTGAAGGAATAATCGCATATCTTGCTATTACACAATCAGACACCTGTTAGTCGAATAAGAACTCTATACGGGTCATCACGCCCTGCCCTCAGTGCCTGCGGACTCGGATAGCGTGCTTGAGCACACGGTACGCTTGTCGACCATTCGGCGACAGATTCTTTTCGTCGCCACTGATCCTGGATTGCGCTGCCGGCACTTGGAACATCACGCGCATGACCGTGGCATGCAGGCGTGGCATGCGCGTCACCATGTCGCGTACCCGCTTTTTCAGCCATGGCCGCTGCAGCACAAACCTGACCGCATAGCGAAGCGGGCCTGCGATGAGTCGATTGATAACAGCTTTCATGTTGTGATATCCAGTTCCAGCGTTTGCGAAAACATGCGCACACCGCTCCTTTGCAAATCCCTCAATGCCTCCAAGCGCTTGCCGCCTGCGCCGTTAGGCAAGGCTACAAACATATCGCCCGGACCGATATCGGCAACATCATCGGCCAAGGCATCGCCTGGGCAGCCAAGCAACTGCAGCGCGACACGACGGGCATAACGCAGCTGCCCGTGCTTGTCGACATACACGAGCTCCACCCGGTATTCGCTCGACAGATTGCGTAACTGTTGGATTAGCGCCAGTCCTGCCGCATCACGCGGGCCCATCCCCGTATCAACCTCGATAAGCCGTTGTGGTTTTCGTAACTTCCGGGGCAGGCACCGCCCCATCGCTTGCGAGAATCGAACCAAGTCCTGGTGGTCGGGCGTAGCGACATCGATCTGCGCTACCGCTGCCACCAGCGCGCCCGGTCCGCTGGCATTGTCATGATAAGCCTGTTCGATTGCATGAGCATACTGATCACCGCAACGACGCGGTGCGTGCACGGTACGGATGATCTCTCGCCCGCGCTCACCGAGACGCCGCCGCAGCGCCGGATCGTCATACAAGCACTGTAACGCCGCCGTTAAATCACGATCCAGAAAACGGTCTGCCAGCTTGATCACCGCATCGTCCGGAACATCGGCGAGGCTGCCATGGGCATTTACGATCGTGGCCAAACCATAGTTCATACAATCGAGCACCGTGCCTGACGTCTCGCCGCGTGACTGCGTCCGCAACTGCACACCTACGTCGGCCGCTGCGAGGTATTGCCGGTAGACGTCCGAATCCGCCCAACCGGTGACCCTGATACGATCATGCGCAGGCGACGCTTTCATTGCGGCCAACAACGCCGCCCCATATTCGCCGGCGGCGGTCTCACCGACGAACACGAGCACGCAACGGGGATCACTCGCCAGTTTGGCCGCCAGCCAGGCAGACAGCAGGCGATCATTGAGCTTTGTCGGGCCGAGCAGGCCAAAACTGCATACCACGAAGCTGTTTTGGTCCAGCCGAAGCGCCGTTCGCGCCTTCTGTCGCTCGACACGATGCACAGCGACACGCAGATGTGGAACAAGATGCCAGTCATCGGCGGCCGCTGGACCATACCAGAAGCGCGCGAGCCTGCGCGAGTTGTCCGAATGAACAATGACGTTCAATGCATTACGTAGCACCCGCAAATTACACGGGTACGCGGCGACGACCTCAAGGGGTTCGTCGTTGAAACGCTGCGCAACCGCAGCATAACCGTGGCTTTCGTACAAGGCGGCCGTCCAGAAGCCTGCATGTTCACCGGTACGCTCGAGCAGGGACGCCACACCGGACAGGAAGAAATCGTGCAGAACGACCACACCAGGAATGTCTTCCATCAAATCGAACATATGGCTGTGGAAGTTCGAATTACCGACGTGATAGAGGATCCTGTCATATTTTCCTGCGTTTTCACGGAACCAGGCCGGGTCCCGTACACGACAATTGGCCTTGACCCACGGAAACGACACCACCGCTTGCGACACGATCACATCAATGTCGTAGTATCGTCCAAGTTCGGGCAGCAATTCGGCGCTATAGTCGGCAATGCCGCTATGCTCTGGCGGCAGCGGTGCAATATAGGCGAGCCGGGGGCGCCGCAGTGGCATGACCACGCCAGACCGTCGTGGTTGCGCTAAGTTTGCCTGATGAGCCTGCTCGATCGCAGCGATTGCCCGCTGCGCAGTCAAGTCCCAGGAAAAATTCCGTGCCTGTTGCAGACCGTGTTGCTCGAGTTCGTAACGGAAGTCGTCGTCCGTGAGAATGTGCTCAAGTTTGGCTGTCATCGATGCTACGTCGTATGGATCGAACAATGCATCCTCGCATCCGACTACCTCGGGCAGACTCGACGTGTTAGCGGCGATGACGGCACGACCACATGACATGGCTTCCAGTGCGGGCAATCCAAATCCTTCGTGCCAGGATGGGAAAATAAATGCCGTACACAAATTGTAAAGTAGAACCAGATCGGTCTCAGGCACGAAGCCGGTCAGTAAGAGTTCTCCTTTGACCAGCCCCAACTCTTTCGCCAGGCGTTCGAGTTCTATTCGATTATGGTCGTTGATCGAACAGACAATTGCCAGTTGCAAATCTGCACGGAGCTGGCCCGGTAGGGCGGCATACGCACGAATCAATCCATCAATGTTCTTGCGATGGTCGATGCCGCCAGTATACATCACGTAGCGTCCACCCAAGCCATATCGCTCGCGTAGCTCCCGTTCCTGTACGGCAGCCGGTATCAAAGGCATGAAATGAGAGTCGGCAGCCGTCGAGATATTGACGCAAGCTTGAGGATCGAATCCAAGATAATCGATGGCTTCTTGACGAGAGGAATCAGAAATCGAAAGAAGCAGATCCGCACGGCGAAGCGAGTCGAGTTTGGATTCGTACCAGCTTTCCTGCATCGGGTTCGCAAGGTAGACTCTACGTTGGATCAACGGGATCAAGTCATACAAGATCACCGCTGTTGGCACGTCCCGGTCAAGCTTGCCAACACTCGTGACAGCGTCGTCTCCCGGTCCTTCGAACAGACTCGTCAAAAGCACGTAATCAGGCTTTAAACTCGCAATGAAAGCTTCACGCAAGAGTTCAGCGCTTTCCCGGCGCCACGCGTTTGCAGGTGCCGCGCGGCTCACTGGGCCCGGCGTTTGCCATGTAACGATATGGTCTTGTGACAGCGAATCCGCGAACGTCATACGCAACCAGTCCACAGCATCTGGGTAAGCGTCGTTAAGCACGAGGACGATTTCATGCAGGCCGCGTTGCCGGATGATTGCTTGTGTCAGGGAAAGTGTATAGCGTCCAATGCCGCGATTTCGCGAACCTTCAGTCTGAGCGCCCAGCATATCGATGATAATACGCATTATTTTTTTACTTTGAAAATAAGGGGGCGTGTCGCATAGCCATAAAGAAGACGGACCATTATCCCTCGTTCACCAGCGGCGTTTTCTTTACATATGTTTTTTTCGCCCATCGCTGCACCGGATCTTCAACTAAGCGATGCAACACATAGGCTGCCAGCAGAGACAAAATGGTGCCGCGAAGTACCAGCGCACTTGGACCGGAACCGTGATTCCAATGGATGACCGCTTCGACTACTGCCGAATGAATCGCATATAGAGGATAAGAGATTGCACCCAATACCATCAGCCAGCGCTTATCGAACAATGTTTGCAAACGGACAGAAAAAACACAAAACCAGAACAAGAACCCAGCAAGAATCCAGGCAGAAAAATTTTTTGCGAAAGAGACATTATCCGTCATCGGTGCAAAGCTAAAAGCCAGCAACAGCAAAACACACAATCCAAAAAACTTATCTAGCCCGATAATAGCTCGGTAATAAAGACAAACAGCCGTGCCTATAAAAAGCACGGGCAGCGAACTAATCGCAAGCGCCCAATCTATGGACGCAGGACTTGCGAGCGGAGGCGCAAACCTTCCAGCAAGCCCCAGTGCTAGGGCAACGGCGCTGAGCATGGGCACCACAGGTATCCGGAATGGCGCCTTTAAAAACCGGACACATATGGCCATTAGAATATAGAATTTAACTTCGATCGTCAGAGACCATATAATAGGCTCAATATTATCTCCAACGTTGACAAAAATATTCCCGAACAAACTGACATTCAACAAAAATAGCTTAATTGTTGCTACATCAAGATGTCGTTGCCCCATGAAAATTTGTGATATAAGACGAATCGCAACTGCAACAATAATGACGGGGTAGACACGCAAGATCCTATGCCAAAGAAATTCCAGTGTCGGGGTCTTCTCCAAGCTGAGATAGATTACGAACCCGCTTAACAAGAAAAAGCTGCCAACGCCAAATGCCCCGATAAACGTAGCAAAAAAGAAAAGAGCGCTTTCGGGAGGACAACCGGACGCCATCAATATGGTGTGATCGATGGCCACGAATAGAGCCGCAATTCCACGAAGTGCATTAAGAGACTGGATCTTGTGCACTTTATCAAATCTCACTGGCAATTATTTTTTCGGCCGGCATAAACAACTTATTACGTCCGTTTAGATAGGAAATTTGAGCATCCCTTAATTCCGAACCCACCATTATCGGCAAATCATTGTTCAGCACCGCCACTAATTTTTTCGAAAATTCTTTATGCTCGTAAGGCCCAGCTGTAAGCACGCTGTTCATATTGATTTCGCCACACGAGGAATTATTCGAAGAAATAACCGGAACGCCACGGGCTTGCGCCTCGAGAATAGGTAATCCCAGCCCTTCATAGAAAGACGGGAAAAACACCACTTTAGCCTTAGACATTAATTCTTGCAATTGAACATCGGAAGGCGAACGATACCAGCGAACACTTGCGCAAACCTGTGAGATTTCCGACAAGAATTTGACTACCTCGTCTCTTGGAAGACGCTCCCGGCCAACGATAACCACATTCAGCTTAATGGTCGTGGACGCTTCTTTTAAGGACTTCGCCACTGTCAAGAAATTTTTACGATGGTCAAGCACATTGATCATCAGGACGTCCCGCGCTGCGGGATCGTTATGCGACCACTCTTCTGTACCAAAGTCTGCGAACGGAATACAAACTTCAATTTTTTGACCAGGGTTTATACTATAGAGTTGTGTGAAATCCTGTCGCGTATTTTCACTAATGCAGCTAATCGTTTTTACGTTGCGCAAAAAATAATTATATCCAATATGATGATCATTGGCAAATTTATAAATATCTATAAATTGAGGCATGCGCAAAACACCCAACGCAATGAGGTTGGGTATCATGTCATAGACAATTCCGGTGGAAAAAGGACTATCTGAAATGGACTTTCCGGACACCGAACATAACCACGGATTTGTAAGAACTGACTCATCGAACTGCTCCGGACTAACTACTTCCTTATCCCAGTCAATTGTCCACGCTGGATGAGAAACCAGATCAGAAACCTCGTCACGTTCTTGTTGCCCATTCTCCCAGTATGGTTTCTGGGACCCGGACGGCCTTGCATTGCCCAGCATGGCACGTGCTGCATCCAGTAATGAGCATGTTACCCATTTGCCCTCCTTATGCGTCGCCAGAGTCACACTGTGGCCGCGCGTAACGAGGTCCTTAAAATGGTAGCGAATGACCCGCAACACACCGACATGGCTTGTATGGAAATCTGGCTCAACCGCCATCAAAATATTTTTATACGACATCGGTGCTGACACTTTCATTTTCGATCATCAACGCATAGACTTCCCGCATTTTTTTAACGGCATCCCTATGACGCACATCCGCCCAAAGCTGAAATACCTCGTCGTTTTCATCGACCCAGGGGAAATCGCTTGGCGCGACCGGAATAAGTGCAACAGCAACCGTCGCGATTCGTTTGGCCCACTCTTTTTTCTTCAACAGTTCCATATTGCCTGACCAGCCTGTCATCACGCAATATCTTCCCATAGCAAGCGCTTCAGCGCATCCCATGCCATAACCCTCGGAACGATGGAGGCTGACGAAACAGTCACACGCCATCTTTAAGCCAAGTGCTTCATCGTATGACAAGCTCTTTCGGTCGATAACAATGATATGAGGATGCCGAGACCGGATCTCGGCCAAAAAATTCTCATATTCATCATGAGTTTTTGAATCCTTGCTAACCGAAATCTTAATATGCATTACCAACGCCACTGCATCTTCATTTCCAACGAAAGCCTCCTCAAAAGCACGCATACCGGCGAGTGGATTCTTCCGAATCGTTGAACTCGTAAACTCCCAATTCAACAGAAAAAGCTTTTTATCGAGCGGCAAATCGAAGTATTCCCTGTTGAATCTTTCCACTACCGATGGTTCAACGCGCACATCGGGATCCACAATCTCGATCGGCAAATTAGTGACGCCTGCCAGCGCATCGCGCACAAATTCGGTCGTCGTCATCAGAGCATCCAAGCCTTCAAAATTACCAGCGAGGCGTTTCGGCACATATGGCAACTCCCAGTGAGTGAAATTCACGTTCCAACGGTTTGCTGCCCAAGCAGACAAAACGTTTAAGTGATGGCTAATAAATGGAAATCCAATACACCAGATATTACGAGGATAATGCGGCGCAGGCGCCAAATACGATACCAAGTCTTCTGGGAGAACAGTCTGTGTCGCTGCCTGATCGATATTGACGATACAAAATGGGATACCTTCACGCTGCATACGACGCATGAAATGCACCGTAAGGTTGAATACACCATCCGAAACGCTTGCATATAAAAGGACATTACAGCCTTCCCTATCCTTAGGGCGCTGCTTCGATACCGCCTCGCCGAGAGTGTTGGAGGGCGCATGCATCATCGCCACGACGTTGTGGCGTTTGCGCAGCAAACGACGGTGTGCGAAGCGAACAGCCGTATGCCCGATGTCTAGCCAGCTAAGCCCATCTCGACGCAAGTTGCCCACTCGGCGGCGAATACCTTTCAGTCGACGCCAAGGTACTGCGCTAGCATCGGCAACCACCAACGGTGTAGATGGGGGTGCTAGCGCTGGCACTGGTGCTGGCGCTACAGCAGTCTGGGAATCCGGTGCTGAAGTCGCCGCCCAAGGGTACGCAGCATAGCTGAACGCGTCCGTGAGGTGGTCAGCAACGTCCGTGACCGCACTGGACCAGCGATTAATTCTCGGAACAATAGAACGACTCTCAAGTACTTTCGCCAGCTCGACATCTTCGGCCTGATTATGGAAAATCAACGCATTGAACGGAACTTCCTGAAGAAGAGCGCGTTTAGCGATGATCAAACCGCCGTTCAAATAATGCCGGCCCCATGTCGCATTTTCGCTGCCACATTCATAAATCCGTCCCCAGATCAGATTCCCGCCATCATCCATGGCGCAGTAAGACGGATATATCTTCCCGGATTCGTGATGTTGCCGAATAGTTATAAAATCAAAATCGTAACCAAACTCCTCGAACCCACTGAAAAAGTCTTTGTTCAGGACATATCGATCATGCAAAATGCAGACGTTCTCATGACTTGCAATCTCGACGATATCATTCTTCTTTACACAAATATCTGAAAACGCTGAACTGTAGCTTTTCTCGATATATTTGACTTTGTAGGGGGCATACGCTGCGTTGTGCGGACCGACAATAATGATTTCATGATCGTCTCCGCCAAATTCTCTAACAGACATGCAGAAATCTTTGACCAGTTCCACCTTCTTCCCTTGGGTCAAAATTCCAAACGTCCAGCTTTTTTCTTTTTGCAGCGTTGCAACTTTTCTGCTCACCTGAAACGCTGTAGTAATCTCGCCGTTTTCAATGCTTTCGGCAACGACAGTTATGCTAACGCCGTACTTTCGAAACAAAAAACTCTTCAAACCAGGTATCGACAAATACTGGTTCTGCTGATATCGCACGACTAATATCCCCTGCGGCATTAACATACGCATGCAGGAATCAAGCAAAATCCGCCATCCTTGAATCGATAACGCATCCTGTATTAGCCATACGGAGGCATAACAACCGAAATGCTGAACAGCCGGCCTGAAACCAGGACGGTGATTTAAATCACATTCGACAAAAGCGTAACCGTCCGGTGCTGCATCTCCAATCCATGCGCGCTTTCCGGATAATTTCAGCTGATCTATTAAGGACAAAGCGTTAGCGTAGGGAACCATGAATCAGACAATGTAAAGTTAGATGAGCGGACTAAGAATATGCGTAGAAACAAGGGCATTGTATGAAGCTATATCGCACGTGCATCCATGGCAATGAGACCAAATCCAAGCAAGCGCCTGTCCGGGTCTTGCCCAGCATCGTACGGCGACACAGGAAATGCAGGAGTAAAACTTAATTGGATCATTGGCGACGAAAGAATCAATGCTCTTGGAATACGAATCGAAAACTGAGAAGGCGCCGAACGTGACCTAATAGCAACACAGGCAACCGGGATACCGTTACATGCAATACCAACAATTTGCAGAGACCCTGCTGTCGGTCCATATGCCGTCGCTGTCATGGAGATTTCGATGTCGCGGCCCGCATCAAGGGTCATGACAGGCAACTGCATATGGGCTACAGGGGCAACTGTCCAGATCCCCCATTGTTCGGGCTCGCCCCATCCTTCGCGGAATATTCCCGCTTTCACGCCATTCACACGCGCGAATCCAAGTGGTAGCCTACTGCCCCCAGCATCTTGCGCCTGAACCCCAATCGCTTTCAAAATAATGGAATCGACATCTGATGAAAACGACAATACTAGGCTGCGTGAGCTAGAGATTACTGCACTTCCAAGTTCAGCACTGCCACTGCGTAGGCCGTTTCCACTCTCTATCCACTGTAGTGGCAACGATCTACCATTTGCTTTAATCTGGATGAAGGGTGCAGCAGTGTACGCAGGCGTGTATATCGTTAAGGCAAATTCACGTTCTGCGGGTGGAACGAACGTGATCACCAGGTCGGCTTGACGCCGTAGCATGACCAGACCTGCAGGAGTCAATTTCCAGTCAGCATTACTAACGAAAACGCCAGCGTCCGTCAACGAACGCAGTGTCGTTTGCTCATCGAAATTGACCGTATCGCCTAGCGAAAACTCTCCCATAGGTACTTCAAGAGCGGGCTCACTTAATAACGGTAACACATAGTCACGCGGCAAATTCGGAATACGGGCAAAATCACTAATGTATCCCGGACGCATCGTAGTCACCTGCAATTGTACGAGGCGCGCCAAACGAAACGTGATTCCTTCAGCAGTTAATGCGCGACTGTGTTCAACATCTTCATATTGTCCCCAAAAGAGCAAATCACTCCAAGGTGTTGCAGCCAGTACACGACGCTTTCCGATAATGACACCGCCATTGATATAGCAATGTGGACTGTAATCGCCATGCTCCAACACTCCGGATGGCGTTCTAGTCCATTGACTACCTATCGTCACCCAATCAGGAAAAGCGTTACCATCGACACCCAGCTGTCCAGGAACGATGACACTGAAATCAGCCCCGAACTCAAATAGCTGTTCAAGGAATGCATTTGGGATCTCATATCGATCATGTGAGATCAATAGGTTGTCGGCCTTGGACGTGCTGACGATAAGATTCTTTTTACGAGTTATCCAGCCTCGGCTTTCATGCTCGGGCGGCGCATCAATATAGCGGATCCGCTGACTTTCCGCTTTAAACATGGAACCGAATTCCGCGGGCCCGCATATCGCAATGCTCCAGTCGACCAAGTCGATGCCACGGATTGCTGCAACACTCGCGATAAACCGTTGAACCGCATCAAAGCGACGACCATCCGTAATAAGAGCGAATTCGATACTCGACAGCGATGGCTGTTCAGCTTCGCGGTCGCAATAAATGCAGAAAAAAACTGTACCATTGCTGAATTCGTCCTGATACGCCAGTTCAAATTTAAAATCGCGACGTCGGCGCAAAAATGCAGCAAAAGCAAACGCACTCAAAAGGTTTGTTTCAGAAAACCTGACAAAGAGAACTCCACGTTGACTGTACTGGAAGAGACGTAGTGCTTCGTCAAGGATCAATGGCCATTGTTTATGAAGGCCAAGATCTTGCTCCACCAAATAGACGGTACGATAGCGGCCATGCTCGATCGGTGAAAGACGGAAATCTCCTTCCGAGTCGAACAGCGCTTGGGAACCGTTTATTCCTGCACTAGGAAGGTGCTTTCCAGCCCAGAAAATCGGTTCCTTGCTAACTACTTCGTTCAACAACTTGGATTCAAACATGCTCAATCTCGGCCTTTTATTTTGAGATCAATGACTTCAACGCTCGTAGCGGCGCCGTGACGCGCCAACTAGTTGAGGTGCGTAGTGCGTTTATCTCTGCCAGCATGGATTGTTCTGTTTGTCGCAGTTGCGCCATCTCGGCAGCGAGCGCCGTCGCGTCATCGGAAGGTGCGGATGCTATAAATCGTCGAGCTGTCGATTCACTCTGTTGTTCAGCCAATTTAATTATCAACACCTGCTTGTCCTGCTGCAGTCTTCTGGCTTTATTTTTCCAGTACAGAATACGAGCCCACGTCGCTGCATTTTCAGCACGAAAATGCCGGGCTTGCATTATCTCGTTATGCGCGACAGCACCAATGGCCTCCGCAGGTAGCTCGGGGGTTGGTGATGGCACATGCCAATAATGTCGGCCGTCATACAGTGCGATACCACGTAATTGCAACCTCTCTTCCATGGCTTTCCAGTCCACGCCTTTACGGGCAAAGAAAACATTCATCTCCGCGCAGGCAGGATCATTGGACTTGATAGCATATGGCTCGAAATTATGAGAACGAAGGAAATCCAGCACATCGTACAACAACGGTTCACCGTGATAAAGCGCCGAGTTTCGCGTCGTCGATACTTCAAGCATTCCACCGTCGACTGCGCACAGGTATTTCCCCAGTGAAGCAAGAACTTTCAGATCCACGCCCTGCGCATCGATCTTAATGAAACTGACATGATCGAAACCTGCCTCTTCTAGCAGCGTATCAAGACGAACAACCTCTACCTCGATTTCGTCGTCAAAGTAAAGATCCTGACGCGCCTTCCAATACTCATGCTGCTGCAGAGATGCCGTGTCGAATTCAAGCAAGCTCGATACGCCTAAATCGGCGTGGCGAGCGACATTAAAACGTCCGAGCCGCGGAGTTTCATCAATCGCGACGCGCTTAAACTGAACCTGAGAAAGATTCAATTCCTCACGTTTTGCTTCCAATAAATCGAACAATTCTGGTATAGGTTCCACGCCCAGAATCGGCATTGACGGAAGCCGCTGGGCCAACGGCACAATGAAGTCACCGCTATTGGCGCCAATATCGAGAATGCAAGAATTCGCCATAAGATATACTTATTCCTCGATTACATATTTATCGTTCAAAGCGCCTGGATGTTTCACAACGACGGTGATCGCATCAGTTAAAGCGAGGAAGTCCGTCGATTCGCCAGGTGCAATCGAAATGATATCGCCCGCGGTCCAGTCACGACCGCACATGCGAACTTCGCCTTCGACGATCGCCGTGATTTCGGTTGCGACCTTATGCATGTGTCGTCCCTCAAAGTCACCCTTTGTATAGCGCTTGATAGCGACTTCACATGCGTCAGTGCTAAGTACGGTAGGCTTGAAAGCACCAACGAACCAGCCTTTGACCATATCCTCCAGGCGAGCGCTGTTCATGCCATCTCCTTGGAATTCACGCCTCGGGCTGCATCGAAGCGTTCAATTTGACGCTCGGACTTCAGTGGATGGAACTGACTAGACGAAATATGGTGAGCGCCGATTCGAGCTTGGCGCAATACCATCTCGTTCAGTGTCGGACAAATATAATATTGGCCGTCCACGTGTGCGTGCTTCAGGATAGTCTGTTGCGCCGATTCGACAAAGTCCTTGCCGCGTTTAAACCAGTAAAATCCGACCGTTGCGTGATTACTGATCGGATTTTTCTCGGCACACTCAACGACCAACTGCTCTTCGCTCAAGCGCACGTAGGAATAACGTGGATGAACGGACGGGAAGACGATGACGCCAGCATCGAAGTTCGCTTCCGAAAATTTCGTAATAACTTCGTTGAAGTCGACGTCGATCATTTCGTTTCCATTGACGATCAAAAGCGGCTCTTCGCTATTGAAGTCGGAAATCGCCAGCAATGCAGTACAAGCAGCCCCACTCGTCTTGCGGCGAACCTGCACGACGTTGGCGCGAGGCGACAGCAAACGCACAACATTATCAAGATGCCAACGCTTACAATCTTGCTCGCTCACCGCTAGCGTAAGATGCGTTTCTGGAATCGAATCGCACTGTTCGGTCAGATGCTGTAGCAAGGTTTTGCCGTTCACTTCGGTAAGTGCCAACGGATAGCCGCTGTCGCGATCGTCGTGAAAATCGTTAGCGGCAAGAATCAAAATATTGATCATGTTAGTCTCCCTGCGCACGGCGAATGGCCGCTAGAATATTTTCGAAGTTGACTTCGTCAACGTCGCCTACGACCAGTACATGTGCGCCGGACGCTCGTGCCGCACGAATGCCGTTTTCATTGTCTTCGACGATCAAGCAGTTTTCCGGCGCTACGCCGAGTCGCGCCATTGCAGTCTGATAAATTTCAGGGGATGGTTTTGGCTGAGTGACGTCATCAGCTGAAAGCATTAAGTCCAGGTAGCGCTCCAAATTTGCCTTTTCCATCATTGTCTTTACGGTAGGCAATATGGAGTTCGAGGCAACCGCGAGGCGGTAACCCTTTGCCTTAAGCCTTGAGAGCGCGTATTCATGAACGAAACGCGGACGGCAACGCTCATACACCATATCCATGGTGTAAGACTGTTTCATCTTGTTGATGAAGGAATGCAGGTCGCGCGGCAGACTGCTCGTCACACTGAGCATTTCCAGTTTCCGGCTAGTAGGCAATCCGTCAAAGGTCGTCAGGTGGTCATAGCGAGAAATTTCGAACCCGAATAAAGCCAACGCTTTATTTAACGATTCGTAATGCCATTCCTTGGCGTCAATCAAGACGCCATCCATGTCAAACACTACTGCTTCTATCATGAAATTCTCCCGGCCGCAGCCGATTATTTTTAAGGCTTGTACAAATCCCAGCCATTTCGACGGCTTTACTGGAAGAAAGCGGTCGCTTCTTCGGGGAGATCCGTGCACAGCAACACATTCTTTCTCAAGTGCAAGCCGCTCTCTTTCAACTGCTGCCAAAACGCAAGATGCTCGCGCCGATGCAATTCAGGCGATACTAAGCATACTTTCAGATTTCGATTCAGCAAGTCGGCGAGCGTATCAATCCGCCAGCTATCAGATTCGAATGCGTCTAGCCATATGCCACTAGCTTTGTCCAGGAATGGCGGCGTCTGCTCGATCTCACTTACACGGATGTACGTTGGATTCGCTGCCGCAAGCTGAGCCCGCGTGTCAGGAATCGACATGTCGAATACAAACCAGTTGGTGTAGCGATGCCGGGCCATCTCAGCTGCCACTTGATTCGCAAGACCGTCCGCCTTGATATTGATTGCTAGAAGCGGTTGCTTATCACCAGCCAGGTCGAGTAGCTCCGACAACGTCAACTCGCCGCCTTGGGGCGGGTCGTGCGAGATAACGAGTTCTCCATTACGATCCCTCACGTCGGTTTCCGTTCCATATCCAAGCGAAAAGGAACGCTGGAAAGCAGCGACGGTATTTTTCTCGCTGGGTTCCACCCAGTACCCGCGATGACTTAGGATTTCCATTACGCCTCCTTTGCAGCTTTGATAGAAAGCGGTAACGCGAGAAATGCTGCCAGATCGGCAGGGGTACCGATCCCATGCATGCCATTACCATCCGTCCCGATACCGTAAATACCGATACGACGTTGCGCGGCGACCATGCGATTATAGACAGGTGCGACATAAAATTCGCCATTGACGCGTTCCTCATCCGCGATCATCTCTTCAGCGGCCGCAACAAAATCATGTCCATGCGCAAAATTATAGATACCGACTGTCGCGTCATCGGATATTACCTGTTTTTCCACAACTCGAGTGACTAAGCCATCCGGTGTTGTTGATGCAAACGACCATTTGGGATCGTTCGCCGTCATTGTCATGATCAAGCCGTCTAATTGACGCTGTGACATATCGCTCAGGTAATCATCGATTGACGCAGCAATATATTGATCGCTATTTGCGATCATCAACGGATCGTCGTTATCAATGAACTCGCGAGCGGCAAGCACGGTACATGCTGCGCCTTCAGTGACGCCGTCCAGCAAAACGACCTTGGGATCGGGAGTCCATTGAGGAAGAAGACGGTCTAATCCGTACGAGAGGTAGTGTTCTCGTTGGCAAATAAAGATAAACCGATGAGGAACCGCCGGTTTCAGATTGGCGATGACCACCCGGATCATTGGGACGCCGTGCATGGGAATGAGTGGTTTTGGATCGGTGAATCCTGCAGTTGCGAAGCGACTGCCCCGTCCCGCCATAGGTATAACAATATTTAACATAACCTGCGTCCTATTTTTATCAGCCTAATTTCCGAAATATGCTGCAGCTACCTCGGCAGGAGCCGCATCCATTTTTACCCTACCGTGCTCTAGCCAGATAGCACGATTGCAGGTTTCCATTAACAATTCGCGCGAGTGCGTTGCGACGACGAGAATATTCGTGGTTTGCACGAGGTCTCGCAGGCGCGCCTCCGCCTTGTGCTTGAACCCTTCATCGCCAACAGACAGCCACTCGTCCATTAACAATATCTGTGGACGCACGATGGTTGAGACTGCAAAGGCGAGACGTAAATGCATACCCGTGGAATATGTTCGTAAAGGCATATCCACGAAGTCGCCGAGTTCGGAAAATTCGATAATATCGTCAAGATTTTTGGCGATGTCTTGCTTACTCATGCCTAGCATCCCGCCACGCAAGAAAATGTTTTCTCGTCCAGTAGCCTCCGGATCGATTCCGAGCGAAATATCTATGAGTGAACCGATTTCGCCAATAACCTCAGCGGATCCAGAGGATGGCGAATAAACTCCGGTTAGCAAACGCAAAAGCGTACTTTTACCCGCGCCGTTGTGACCCAGCAGACCAACCCGATCGCCATCGCGGAGAGAAAATGTGACGGAGTCAAGGGCTCGAACGATGACTCGACCTTGTGCATCCGCACCTAATTGTCCTCCGGTCGCCACTTGCATGAGCCGTTTTTTCAACGACCGCCCGCTTGCGTTATAGATTGGAAAATCTACACTAACATTATTAAATTCTATCAATGCCATGATGTTTACAACCAATAAGCAATACGGGTTTTATAACGGCCATACATCAACAGCGCAGCAATCCAGCCGACGATCGCCAAGCCTACCGAGACTTCCCAATTCAACTGGGTTGCAGCATTGCCCAACAGTGGCGCGCGCACGATTTCGATTAGATGAAAGAGTGGATTCCAGACGAGTAGATATGTACCTGCGCGCTCTGGAACTAGATTTGGCAGCCACATGATTGGGGTCAGATAGAATATTACCTGAAGCACACTATTTACCATCTGTGGCATATCCCTATAACGCGCGCAAAACACTGCGAGGATAAGTATTACCCAAGACAAATTCAGGATAATGACAAATAACCCGGGAATACTCAGAAGTGCAATAATACTGACCGGCCGCCAAACGACGAGCAAAAGAATCGGGAAAATTACTGCATTGTGAGCTAAAATCAAAAAATTCCGCCATACTACACGCAGCACATGGATAAATAACGGCAGAGGCAATTGTTTAATTACTCCCTCGGCTGCGACAAAGCCAAGGCAACCTTCAGCAATAACGGTAGACATGAATGTCCACAGAATCATCCCAACCGTTAAAAACGGCAAAAAATCCGCCATTGGGGATTTGAAAATCTTTCCGAAAACGATACCGATCGTGGCAATCATTACTCCCATGCTAATTGTTAGCCAGAACGGTCCGAGTGCGGAACGTCTGTACCGCTGCTTGACGTCTTGCCAGCCAAGCATACCCACCAAAGAATAACGGCTGACGGCCGCAGTAATGTCCGTCCAGGCCACAATCATGGAGGGCTTGCGCATCTTTTTTACCATTTGTGTTTGCAAAAAATTAATTTAAGGCCGCCAAGATCATATGAATGTTGACGCAAAGAAAAATCAGTAGCCTTGTAGCTATTCCAACTTTGAGGGAAGTGTCGAGGAGAATTGTCGTCCGCTGTGAGGCGAACGCTTGTGTTGCTTAATTAATGCGCCGCTGATTCTACAGTGGACAGTGACTAAAACCAAGTCCGGACGGCACCGCACTTGCATAATTGTCATGATTTCACATCGGTATCTGCCTGCAAGGCGGATGTGCCGACCCAGTATAGGGACCTCTGCGCAGGAGCAAATGAATGATCTGGGCCTTGAGATCATCGCCGCTGATAGACCGTGCTTCATATTAAACGCTCAGGACTCTCTATCGGCAACGAACCCATCGCTACCAGTGGATAACAGCGGTTACACGGCGATGCTACGTGCGCGCTCTAACGGTACCTGGTCAGGTTCCCTCTAAAATCATTCCAACTCATAGCAATCGAGCAGGAACGACGTAATGGCAACCGGCAGCGACAAGGAAGAAGGATTGAAAAAAGGCCTGGACGAACAGGGTGGCGGCCAGAGCGCCGGCGTGCCGGCGCAAGGCGAAGTCGAAGGCAATGCCTATTCGCCGATGGGCAACCCCGGCATCAAGCACTGGCAGGCCAGCTACATCAAGCGCGATGGCCTGCAGGACCGCGGCAACATCTTCTTTGCCGCCGTCGAGATGACGCGCATGCCGATGATCATCACCGATCCGCGCCAGCCGGACAACCCGATCGTGTTCTGCAACGGCGCCTTCCTCGACCTCA
>Ga0308166_1002259_pt1 | contig 18180 bp, 17 predicted proteins | sample PhyCR2_2_FD_202137 | JGI IMG/M metagenome (GOLD analysis project Ga0308166, IMG submission 202137) | Phyllosphere microbial communities from UC Gill Tract Community Farm, Albany, California, United States - DLSLCC.R2 | ecosystem: Host-associated > Plants > Phyllosphere > Unclassified | place... | reverse complement strand
GTCGAGGCCGTGACTGCGGCGCTGGCCGGCGTCGCGTCGACGGAGGACGCGGTGCGCGTCGTCGTCACCGTGTCCATGCCGGGGGCCGGCGCCGTCGTGCTGACCGGCTGGAGGACCAACCCATCATGACCCGCCAGCGCGGCTTCACCCTCGTCGAACTGATCGTCGTGATGGTCATCGTCGGCGTCATCGCCGGCGTGCTCGTGCTGCAGATCCGGCCGGCCATGCAATCCTATCTCTCGATCCGCCAGCGCGCGAACCTCACGAGCCAGGCCGATACCGCGCTGCGCCGCATCCTGTGGGAAGTGCGCACGGCCGTGCCGAATTCGCTGCGCTATACATGGACGGACGGGCAAAACCAGTGCATCGAATTCGTGCCGACGAAGGACGGCGGCCGGTTCCGCACGGCGGCGGACTACGAACATGCCGCCGCCGGCAACCCGTTCACACGCGACGTCGCCACGGATACGTTCGACACCCTGACGCGCATCGACGCCAGCTATGCAGGCGATTACCTGTTCATCGGCAACGTGAACGGGAGCGACGTCTACAACCCCGCCAACAGCTGGGTCATCAAGAGCATCGCCGACGCCGCCACGACGACCCAGGGCCGGAACACGGTGACCCTCGCCGCGCCGGCGACGCTGCCGGCCGGCTACGAGGGCGGCCGTTTCGTCGTCATCCCGAAGCTCGAGCGGGCCGTGACCTACACGTGCACCCGGCAAGGCACGGACGGCGCCGGGACGGGCACGGGCGTCATCTACCGCGTCACTGGCTACACACCGGGCACGACGCCGGCGAAGACCTGTCCGGCGACCGGCGCGATCCTCGTCGCGAAGGTCAGCGACTGCAACTTCCTGTACCGCGAAAGCCAGGGCGCCACCCAGCAGAGCGGCTACCTGCAGCTGCGCCTCGGCCTGGCCGAAGGCGGCGAATCGGCCCGGCTGACGATGGGCGCCCACGTGGAGAACACGCCATGACGGCCCGGCGCGCGGGCGGGTTCGCATACATCGCGGCCATCATCTTCCTCGTCGTGCTGGCCGGCTTCGCGCTGGCCGTGCTGCGCCTGTCGGAGACGGAGCAGGCCACCGTCAACCAGTCCTTCCTCGGCACCCGCGCGAGCCTCGCCGCGCGCACGGGGCTCGAATGGGCGTTCTACAAATTGAAAGCCAAGGACGCGACGTGCGATACCGTGAAGACCGTGCCGGATTTCAGGAAGGACACCGGCTTCACGGTGAACGTGGGGTGCGCCACGCAGACGTATGACGAAGGGCTCGGGCCGGACGGCAAAACGGTGAAAAAGGTCATCTTCGACCTGACCGCCACGGCCTGCAACGGCAGCATCTGCCCGGGTAGCGACGCCGACCTCGCGAACCCGGACTACGTCGAGCGCAAGCGCACGGCGTCGATCTGCGTCGCCTCCAACGGCACGGACTGCTACTGAGCCCATGCTCCCCCGCGCCCCGCTCTCGCTCGCCGCGCTGGACACGTTGCTGACCGACGCCCGCACCCGCCGCATCGAGGGCTGGCGCCGCGGTGCGCTCGAATTCCTGATGTTCGGGATCAAGGAAGCGCGGGCATGCCTGTTCGCAGGGCTGTTCTTCGCCTGCGTGCTGCTGGTGCCCCGCGCCGGCCTGCTCGGCGTGCCCCGCTACGACCTGCTGCTCGTGGCGGCGCTGGCGATCCAGGCGTGGATGCTGAAGAGCGGGCTGGAGACCCGCGACGAGCTGAAGGCGATCTGCCTGTTCCACGCGCTCGGCTTCGCGCTGGAGGCGTTCAAGACGTCCAGCGGCATCAAGTCGTGGAGTTATCCGGACTTCGCCTACACGAAGGTGCTGGGCGTGCCGCTGTTCTCGGGGTTCATGTACGCGGCGGTGGGCAGCTACATCATCCAGGCGTGGCGCCTGCTCGACCTGCGGGTCCGCCACCATCCGCCGTACTGGATGGCTGCGCTCGTCGCGCTGCTGATTTACCTGAACTTCTTCACGCACCACGCGCTGGGGGATGTGCGCTGGTACCTGGCGGCCCTCGCGCTCGGGCTCTACGCCCGCACGACCGTCAGCTTCCGCCCGCTGGACCGCGAGCGGCGCATGCCGCTGCTACTGGGATTCGTGCTGACCGGGTTCTTCATCTGGCTGGCGGAGAACCTCGGCACGTTCTGGGGAGTGTGGCGTTATCCGAACCAGCTGGGCGCCTGGTCGGCCGTCCACGTCAGCAAGTGGAGTTCGTGGTCGCTACTGGTCATCATGACGTTCACGATCGTCGCGAACCTCAAGCACGTCAAAGCGCGGATACATGTACCAGAGCAGTGACGCCGGTCTTGGCCAGCGCCATCGCCACGGGCAAGGCACACAGCACGATCATCACACCGATACGCACGCGGCGCGCGCGCTGTTTCTGTTCCTCGAAACGGGAAACGCGGAATCCTGCATCTTGGTTCATGGAAGTCCCTTCATGTGTTATGAATAAGCCAATCATAATATGGAGTTGGAGAAACCCGCGACACGAATGGATTTCCCGACAATCCGATGCCACCCCGATAAGTTACATTGCGCTGGGGTAAAAGATCAGATTACACCTCCTGGCTATACAAATCCATGAGACAGATCTAACCAAGGTCAAATTCCGCAAGATCGTCTGATTTTATCCACGACAGAGTGGCAAGGCCACCGGCTCAGCTGCGGTCGACGACGAGCGCGAGTTGTCCATCGCGCACGACGAATTCCGACTCGCCCCGCACCGCGAGCCGGGTGCCGGCCGGTGGCCCGCCGGGCACGTCGATGGCGAGCTGGCCGCGCCAGGCGATGGCCGCGACGAGGGTGTCGCCGCGCGGCGCCAGCGCCGTCACCCGCTGCTCGCGCTCGGCGAACATCGTCCGCGCCTGTTCCGCCAGGATGCGGAAGGCGTCGCGGCCGTCGCTGGCCGCCGTCAGGTGGCCGCCGGACCAGTTCTCGAAACGGACGTCGGGGCTCAGCGTATCGAGCATGCCGTCCACGTCGAAGGCGTTGTAGGCCGCCACGTAGCGCTCGATCAGGGCGAGGGCAGCCGGTGCGATGCAGGCATGGGACATCGGTCTCTCCTTTCTCGTTTCACGTAAAACGCCAGGCGATGGCGGATGCGTCGTCCGCCGTTTTCGCCGCCAGTCCAACGGCCTCCCTGCCGGCCTCGAACGCGCGCAGTTCGTCGAGCAGCGCGTCCAGCCCGCGCGTGCGGCACGCGTCCAGCAGGCTGCCGTCCGAGTGCAGGCCATAGGTGTCGACGAGGCGGTACAAACCGTCGCTGAGCACCAGCAGCAGCGCGCCCGGCGGTGCCGTCACCCGCGTCCTGCGCGCCGCGAACGGTCCGCGCGGCTCAAGGCACAGGACCGCGGGACTCGCCGCCGAGTTCTGTTCGTGGCGGCGTGCGCGCAGCATCGGCAGCAGCCGCGTCCAGCGCTCGCCCGGATCGAGGATGCCTTCGGCGACGAGCGCCGCGACCGCGGCCTGCGTCGCCTGTTCCTGCGGGTTCTCGAAGGGGTCGAGGTCGCGTACGGTGCCGTCGGGGAGCTGCAGCAGGATCTTGCTATCGCCGAGGCAGAACAGGTCCAGCGTGTGGCCGGCATCGTCGTCCGGGTCGGACACGCGCACCCACGCGAGCGTCGCGATCGGCCAGGCGTACGGCGGCACGTCGGCGTGGCCGCCGGCGGCGCGGTAGGCGGCGCGCGTGTGGTCCAGCGCTTCCAGTACGAGCGCGTCCTGGCTCGCGTCCGCGCGCAGCACGTGGCCCAGGTCCTGCGCGAAGCGGCGCACGAACCAGGCCGGGTCGCTGGCGCCGGCCGCCACGCAGCGCTCGGGCGTGAGCGGCGTCGCGCCGTCCATCAGCACGAGGTCCGTATGACCGTCGCGCTCGTACGCGACGACGACGTCTTCGTTGATCCGGCCCTTGCCGGCCGACGAAGCGAGGGTGTACCGCATGCTTGCTCCCATCCGTGTTGTCGTCGTTACTATAAGCCATCCGGATGACGTACGGATGAACCGTGCGCGGCGTGAACATTGGAGAGTTTGTCTCGTGCGTTTTCGCGTACGATGCTATCGGACTTACAACACGAGGACACCATGACGTTCATCGAATCGATCCAGACCTGCTTCCAGAAATACGCCAACTTCGAGGGCACGGCACGCCGTTCCGAATACTGGTGGTTCTTCCTGTTCCTCGTCATTGCGAGCATGATCCTCGGCCAGATCAGCACGACCCTGTCGATCGTGTTCTCGCTCGCCACGCTGCTGCCGTCGATCGCCGTCGCCACGCGCCGCCTGCACGACACGGACCGCAGCGGCTGGTGGCAGCTGATCAGCTTCGTGCCGATCGTCGGCATCATCGTCCTGATCGTGTTCCTGGCCCAGGACAGCCGCCCGAACCGCTACGGCGCCGCACCGGCCTACGCGGTCTGAGGCCTGCTCACAGCAGCCGGATACCCGGCAAGGTCCGCAACGACGTCTCGCGCATCACCTGCACGAAATCCTCCAGGTAGGCGTCGTCGCGGCCGCGTTCTCCCTTGGCCTGGCGCATGACCGCGTACAGGCGCCCCGTCAATCCGCCCTCCCCGATGCGCTGCTGCGCCACGTAGCCGCGCTGCAGGTACGTCTGCACGGCCCACAGCGGCAACGCCGCGAAGCCCCGTCCGCTCGCCACCAGTTGCAGCATCGCCACCGTCAGCTCCGTCGTGCGGCGCGGCGGTTCCACGCCCGCGGGCCGCAGCACCTGGCGCACGAGGTCCAGCATCTCGTCCGGCACCGGGTACGTGATCAGGGTCTGGTCGGCGAAGTCCGCGGCCACGAGATGGTCGCGCGCCAGCAGCGGATGGCCCAGCGGCAGGATCGCCACGATGTCGAACTCGAACAGCGGGTAGACGCCCACGTCGCGCTCGTCCGCATCGACCTCCGACACGATGGCGACGTCGGCGCGGTCCTGGTGCAGCAGCCCGACGGGGTCGGACTGGAAACCGGACACGATGTCCTGCTCGACCTCCGGCCAACGCAGGCGCAGCGCATCCATCGACGGCATCAGCCAGTCGAAGCACGTGTGGCACTCGACGGCGATGCGCAGCTTGCCAGCGCCGTGGCCCGTCAGGCGCGCGATGTCGCGCTCGGCCCGGTCGACGGCCGGGATCACGTCCTGCGCCAGCTCCAGCAGGCGCCGGCCGGCGGGCGTGAACGCGACGGGCGCGGACTTGCGCTCGAACAGCGTCAACCCATAGAACTCTTCCAGCGCCTTCAACTGGTGCGACAGCGCGGATTGCGTCACGTTCTGCAGCGCGGCCGCGCGCGACACGCTGCCGGATTCAAGGAGGGCCAGCAAGGTGCGCAGGTGGCGCAGGTCGAGGATCGAGGTCGGCATGAGCGGAATTCATCTGGACAGAAAAATAATTCGTTTGAATTATGCCGGTTGCTCATCGATGATGACAAGACTTATTCATCCAGATGAGGCAACAACATGATCAAAACTCATATTCTCGGTTATCCCCGCATCGGCGCCCAGCGCGAGCTGAAATTCGCGCTGGAGCGCCACTGGCGCGGCGAGATCGACGAGCAGGCGCTGGAAGCCGTCGCCGCCGAGCTGCGCGCACGCCACTGGGCCGACCAGCGCGCGGCCGGCCTGGACTTCGTCGGCGTGGGCGATTTCGCGTTCTACGACCAGGTGGCCGACCACGTGCTGCTGTTCGGCTGCGCGCCGGCGCGCTTCGGCTTCACCGGCGCCGAAACGCCGCTGCAGCAACTGTTCACCCTCGCGCGCGGCGTGGCGACGGAGGCGCACGACGATTGCGGCTGCGGGCACGCCTCCCATGGCAAGCCGGCGCTGGAGATGACGAAGTGGTTCGACACGAACTACCACTACCTGGTGCCGGAATTCGATGCGGCCACGCGCTTCGCACTGGCTCCCGACCGCCTGCTGGACCAGGTGGCGCAGGCGCGCACGCTGGGCCACGCCGTCAAGGTCACGCTGGTCGGTCCGCTGTCGTTCCTGTGGCTGGGCAAGGCCAAGGATGGCGCCGACCGCCTCGCGCTGCTGGACGCGCTGCTGCCGGTGTACTGCGACCTGCTGGCCGGCCTGAAGGCAGCCGGCGCAGAGTGGGTGCAACTGGACGAGCCGATCCTCGGCCTGGACCTGCCGGGCGACTGGTCGCTCGCGTTCGAACGCGCGTATCACCTGCTGCATGGCGCCGGCGTGCCGCTGCTGCTGGCCACGTACTTCTCGCCGCTGCAGGAAAACTTGAGCCTCGCCTGCAAGCTCCCGGTCGCGGGCCTGCACGTGGACGGCGTCCGTGCGCCGGAAGAGCTGCGCCCCGTCGCCGACTGGCTGCCGGACCACAAGGTGCTGTCGGTTGGCATCGTCGACGGCCGCAACATCTGGCGCGCCGATCTCGACGCCTGCCTCGAACGCCTGCGTCCCGTGCTCGAGCGCCGCGCCGGCGCCGTGTGGCTCGCGCCTTCCTGCTCGCTGCTGCACGTGCCATTCACGCTCGCGCACGACGCCGCCCTCGACGCCGAACTGCGCACCTGGCTGGCCGGCGCGCGTGAAAAACTGAACGAGCTGCGCATCCTGAAACAGGTATTGAGCGGCGGCGAACGGGCCGTCGCGATGGATCTCGCCGCCGCCCGCGCCGCGCTGGCGGCCCGCCGCGCCAGCCCGCGCGTCGCGCGCCCCGACGTGGCCGCCGCACTGGCCGCGCTACCGCCGGACGCCGACCGCCGCGCCGCCCCGTTCGCGCAACGCCAGGCCGTGCAGCGCGCCCGCTTCGACCTGCCCGCGTTCCCGACCACGACGATCGGCTCGTTCCCGCAAACCCCCGCCATCCGCGCCGCACGTGCCGCGTGGCGCCGCGGCGACCTGGCGGATGCCGCGTACGACACCGCGATGCGCGCCGAGATCGCCCATGCCGTCCGTGTACAGGAAGAGCTTGGGCTGGACGTGCTCGTGCACGGCGAGGCCGAGCGCAACGACATGGTCGAATACTTCGGCGAGCAATTGGACGGTTTCGCGTTCAGCGCCAACGGCTGGGTGCAGTCGTACGGCTCGCGCTGCGTGAAGCCGCCCGTGCTGTACGGCGACGTGGCCCGCCCCGCGCCGATGACGGTGGCGTGGACCGCCTACGCGCAAAGCCTCACGGCGCGGCCGATGAAGGGCATGCTGACGGGGCCCGTCACGATCCTGCAATGGTCGTTCGTGCGCAACGACCAGCCGCGCGCCCTCACCTGCGCCCAGATCGCGCTGGCGATCCGCGCCGAAGTCTGCGACCTGGAACGGGCCGGCATCGGCATCGTCCAGATCGACGAGCCGGCGCTGCGCGAAGGCCTGCCGCTGCGCCGTGCGAGCCGCGACGCCTACCTGGACTGGGCCGGACGCGCGTTCCGCATCGCCGCCAGCGGCGTCGCCGACGCGACGCAGATCCACACCCACATGTGCTACGCCGAGTTCAACGACATCCTGCCGGCCATCGCGGCGCTCGACGCCGACGTGATCACCATCGAGACGAGCCGCTCGGACATGGAACTGCTGGCCGGTTTCGGCGCGTTCGCGTACCCGAACGAGATCGGTCCGGGCGTGTACGACATCCACTCGCCGCGCGTCCCGGCGACGTCCGACATGGTGCGCCTGCTGCGCAAGGCGAGCGCCGTCGTGCCGGCGGACCGGCTGTGGGTGAACCCGGACTGCGGGCTCAAGACGCGGGCCTGGCCGGAGACGGAAGCGGCGCTGCGCAACATGGTGGCGGCGGCGCGGTTGTTGCGGGATGAAGCGGGTGGTGGGCAGGTGCAGGCGGCTTGACTCCATGTACGTCGTTCCCGCGCAGGCGCACCGCTGTCCGGAATAATTTTTACCGTCGAAATTAGGCCCGCCATAGGGAAAAACCGTCGTTCCCGCGAAAGCGGGAACCCATGCTGACTGCTCGAAGTCGACTCTTTGTAGCCAATGAGTTGGAAATGAAGAACGTAGTTAGCATACTCAGTATGGATTCCCGCTTGCGCGGGAATGACGATGCTATTTCTGACGCTTTTTAAAAACAATATTCCGGACATTAGTGCGCGCAGGCGGGAACCTATGCTGAGCGACCTGGTCGGCTCAGTATGGATCCCCGCCTCCGCGGGGACGACGCGATTCAGGCCGGGTGAATGCCGCGTTCCGTAAAATACGCCTCCAGCGTATCTCGCTCCCCCGCCCGGTCCACCAGCGCGACATACGTATCCGGCCGCACGAGATAGACCGCGTCGCGCACGAGACCGGCCGCCTGGCACGCGTCGCACCAGTCGTAGCGGTACAGTGCGATGCCGCGCCCGGCGCACCAGGCCTGCAGCGCCGGCGCCGCCTCGCCGTACACGTGTACCTGCCACGCGATCGCCGCGAGCGGCGCGTGGTTGTCCGGACCGCCGCCGTAGCCCGTCCACGGCAGCCGGTCGCCGCCGCGCACGTGGCCCGCGCTGCCGGCCGACAGCGGGCTGTCGGGATAATGGATGCCCATCTGCGACAGCACGCGGAACATGAACGCCCGCACCGGTTCGATGCCGTATGCGGCCGACGCGAACAGGGGTGCGATGTGCGTGCGCACGAAGTCGGCAAACCCGCCCTCGGCGACGACGAACGAGAACGCGCGGTCCGTCGTCTCGACCAGCCGCTGGGCGAACGCCTTGCGCTCGGCCTCGTAGGTATCGATGAGCGTTTCCGGCGCGCGGCCCCGCAGCACGTGGGTCAGCTTCCACGCGACGTTGATCGCGTCGCCGATCCCCGTGTTCATGCCCTGGCCGCCGGCCGGGCTGTGGACGTGGGCCGCGTCGCCCAGCAGCAGCGCCCGTCCGGACCGGTAATGCCCCGTCACGCGGTGGTGCACGCGGTAGGTCGAGAACCAGTTCACCTGCCGGATGGTCAGGCCCAGGCTCGCGATGGCGCGCTGGCGGACGTCGTCGAACGCCAGCGTGTGGCCCTCGCGCACCTCGGCGTCGCGTACGGCGCCGATCAGCCGGGCATTGCCCTGCTGGTCATACGAGAACAGTGCGGCGAAATCCCCCTCCTCCAGCGACAGGTGGATCTCCCCGTTCGCCGCCGGCCCGCTCACCTCCACGTCGGCGACGTAGAATGTGTGCTGGTACGTGCCGCCCTCGAAACCGGTCCCCAATCGATGGCGCACGACGGAGTGCGCGCCGTCGCACCCGGCCAGCCAGGCGGCGCGGCACACCGATTCGCCCGCCGGGCCGCGCAGCCGCGCCGTCACGCCCGCCGCATCCTGCTCGAAGTCCAGCAGTTCGGTATTGCGCTCGACCGTCACGCCCGCCTCCTCCAGGCGCCGCACGAGCACCCGCTCGTGGCGGTCCTGGGGATAGATCAGCACGAACGGATACGGGGTCAGTTCGCGGCCGGCGTCGCGGAACGACAGGCGCGCGCGCCGTTCGCCCTTGACCCACAGGTTGATGGCGGGATTGCGCAGGCCGCCCCCGACAATCTCGTCCACCAGGTCGAGCTGGCGGTACAGTTCCAGCGTGCGTGCCTGCACGGCCATCGCGCGCGAACTCGTGCCGGGCCCCGCGCTGCGGTCCACTATCCGCACGCCGACGCCCTGGCGCACGAGCCACAGGGCCAGCACGAGGCCGGTCGGTCCGGCCCCCGCGATCAGTACTTCGGTCTCGTCCATGTCGCCTCCTCGCAGGAAAGAATGACAGGAAATCCGCCGCATACGGCGCACGATAACGATACAGTATGTTACGCGCGTCCCGCTACAATGCTCCGCTCGGGCTCGTTAGAGGAAAGGATGGCGCCGTGAACATCGTCTGCATCGCCTGGGGTTCGCTGATCTGGGAACCCGGCCCCTTGAAGCTGGCGTCGGACTGGCAGCCGGACGGTCCGGCCCTGCCGCTGGAATTCGTGCGCGACAGCGACGACAGCGCCGAACTGGCCCTCGTGCTGCACGCGCCCGCGCCGCCCATGCCCACGCGCTGGGCGCGGCTCGACGCGGCCGGCCTGGATGAGGCCCGCGAGATGCTGCGCCAGCGCGAAAAGATCCGGCCCGAGTATCCGCAATGGGTGGGCAGCCTGCCCGACCCGGTGCCGCCCGGCCTGCCTGCAAAGACGCCAGCGGCCATCGTGGCGTGCATCGCGGACTGGATGGCGACCCGTGACGTCGATGCCGTCGTGTGGACGGCCCTGCCGGCCAAGTTTGCCGGCGTCAGCGAACGCGCGCCCAGCCCCCACGAGGCGGTCGCGCTGCTGGCCGGGCTGCAGGGGGACGAGCGGGCCAGGGCGGAGGAATACGTGCGCCGGATTCCGGGGGATATCCGGACGTTGTATCGCGGGGTGATCGAGGAACGGCTGGGCTGGACGCCACACCAATAAGCCGTCATTCCCGCGCAGGCGGGAATCCATGCCGAGTGTCCCCGTTCAGATCAGTATGGGTCCCCGCTTGCGCGAGGACGACGAGGGCTGATCACCCGCCCGCCTTCAGTTTTTCCATCAGCTTGCGCGCCTCGTCCGCCTGCGCAAACCGCATGTCGCCGGCCAGCAGCCCGTCGAGTTCCTTGCGCGCCGCGGCCTTGTCGCCGCTGGCGGCCAGCGCCGCCGCCAGGTGGTAGCGGATGTCGCGCGCCTTCGGTGCCAGCACCTGCGCCTCGCGCAGCAGGGGCAGCGCGCGGCCGGCGTTCCCGTTGCCGACGAGGATCCAGGCCAGCGTGTCCATCACGTCCGCGCGCTTCGGCGCGGCGCCCAGCGCCGCCTCGGCCGTCGCCTGCGCGCGCGCGTCGCCCAGCGCCTGGTAGCACAGCGCGAGATTGTTCAGCGCGACCGGGTTGCCGGGCTGGCGCCGCAGCACGTCTTCCAGCTTGGCGGCGGCCCGCTTGAATTCGTTCGCGCCCATCCACGTCTGCGCGCGGTACGCGAGCACGCGCACGTCGTCCGGATGCGCCGCCAGCCATTTCGCCAGGCGGCCGTCGGCGTCCGCCACGCGGCCGGCCTGGCGCAGCGCGTTGTCGATCTTGATCGCGAGCTCGTTCGTCGCATGCAGCGCGGACGCGCGCTCGAACGCGGCCAGCGCGGCGGCCGGCTGGCGCTTGGCCATCAGGATGTCGCCCTGCAGCTGGTAGCCCGCAGCGCCCTGCGGATGCTGCTTCTGCATGTGTTCCGCGACCATCAGCGCCAGGTCGTGCGATCCCTTGCGCACGTACAGCGCAGCCAGTTCCAGCTGGGCCGACGGGAAATCGGGCTGGATCGCCAGCACGCTCTTCAGGTCTTCCTCGGCCTGCGTCGTGTTGTTCATCACGAGGCGCAGCGCCGCCACCTGCATCAGCGCCGGCGCGGAGCGCGGCAGCGCCTGGGCCAGCTGCTTGTACGATTCCAGCGCGGCCGGGAGGTCGCCCCGCGCCAGCTCGGCCTTGCCGCGCAAATCCAGCAGGTCAGGGTTTTCCGGATGGCTCACCTGCAGGCGGCGCGCCAGTTCCAGCGCCTTGTCCGTCTGGCCCGTGCGCAGGTAGTGCGCGCACAAGTCGACGCCGGGCCCGATCGCGTGCGGGTCGACGGCGGCGGCCTGTTCCAGCCAGCGCGTCACCTCGGCGCTGTCCTGCGTGCGCTCGGCCAGTGTCGCCAGGCCGTCCATCGCGGCCACGCTCTTCTTGTTCTTCGCCAGGAAGTCAAGGAGCACCTGCCGCGCCTGCGCCGGCTGGCTGGCGTCCAGCGCCAGCTGCGACAGGCTCGCCGCGGCCCGGTAGTACGCGGGATCGAGCTGCAGCGCGCGCGCGAAACTGGCCCGCGCCGCCTCCGCCTTGCCCTGGGCCGCCAGCACCTGGCCCTTGAGGGCGTGGACCAGCGGCCGGTCGGGCTGGACGCGCTCCAGTGCGAGCGCCGCGTCGAGGGCGGCGTCGCGCCGGCCCAGGCGCAGGTTCGCCTGCACGAGGGCCTCGACGGCCTCCGGCGAACGCTTGTCGAGGGCCGTCGCGGCCTGCAGTTCGCGCACCGCATCGTCCGTCGCGCCCGCGCCCAGCCGCGCCAGGCCGAGACCCGTGCGCAGCGTGGCCGACGCGCCGTCCAGCGTGCTGGCCCGCGCGAACAGGTCGGCGGCCTGGTCGTAGCGGCGCGCCTTCAGGTTGGCGTCGGCGGCCAGCGCCAGCACTTCGGCGTCCGCCTGGCGGGCATCGAGCACGGGCTCCAGCACGGTGCGCGCCTCGTCCCCGTGGCCGGAACCGATCAGCGCCTGCGCCAGCATCTTGCGCGCGTAGACGTTGGCCGGATTGCGTTCCAGGTAGCGGCGGAAATGCTGCTCCGCCTGGTAATTCGACCCGAGCTTCAGGTCGACGGCGCCGGCCAGCAGCACGCTGGGCATGTGGTCCGGCACGGCCTTGAGCACCTTGTACAGGACGTCGCGCGCGGCGTCGGGCCTGTCGGTCGTATAGTCGAGCAGCGCCTGCGTGTAGGCGACGAGCAGGCTGCCCGGCGCGGCCTTCGCGGCCAGGTCCAGCTCCGCCTGCGCCATCTGCGGCTTGCGCAGGCCGATGGCGAGATAGGCTTTCTCCACGTGGGCCGTACGGTGTTGCGGGCTGACGGCCAGCACGCGGTCGTACAGCGCCAGCGCGTCCTCGGGACGCTCGCCCGCGCGCACGAGGTCGGCCTTGAACATCAGCGCGTCGACGTTGCGCGGATCGCGGGCCAGCACGCGGTCGGCGTAGCCGTGGGCCGCGTCCGCATGGCCCTCGACGATGGCGAGCCGGCCCAGGCCGACGAGCGCCGCCGGGTCGTCCGCACGCATGGCGAGCACGTGTTCGTAGGCCGTCCGTGCCTCGCCGTTGCGGCGCAGGGCCAGGTACGCATCGCCGCGCGCGCTGGACAGGCCGGGATCGTCGGGGCCGCCGGCCGTCTCGTCCAGCGCCTTCTGGTGCTGGCCTTCGAGCACGAGCGCCGCGGCCAGCGCCGCCAGCGCCGGTCCGCGCGCATGGCCCCGGTCCAGCGCCTGCCGGGCTTCCTTTTCCGCCGTCGTGCTGTCGCCCAGGTCGAGGTAGACCTGGGCGAGCTGGTAGCGCGTGTCCGCGCTGCGCGGGTCGGCGTCCAGCGCATTCTTGAGGACGATGAGCGCACCGCGAAAATCCCCTTTCGCGCGCAATTGTGCGGCATGCGCGCGCTGCTGCTCCGCCGTTTGCTGGTTGCAGGCCGGAAGCGCGGCGGCGAGGACAACGGCCACGAGGACGGCTGCAAGGCGGCCGGCGCGCGGGGGTGTAGAGGCTAGCGAGGACATTGTTGATATTGTTATAGATCAATGACGCATTTTCGTGGGGCAAGCACGTTTATGGCAAGCAAAAACCGACGGGCATGACCGCGATACCACGGCCCGGGGTGAGGTTGTAAAAAAGTCACGGCCATTATTGATATTAAATAATTTATTTACAAGTTAAGTTTATTCGTGGCATGATGCGCCTTGACACTGGTCAACGTGTAAATATTTCTGGGAGAGTCTGTGAAAAAAGCGATCAAGCTGGCCGTCTCGGCTGCATTCATCCTCGGCGCCAGCCAGGGGTGGGCCGCGACCATCACCGACTCCGGCGTCGGCAGCTATTACGGCTACGACAACCAGGGCGCCGCGGACGTCATCGGCGGCAGCACGTACGACATCTCCAAGGCGACGATCACGCGTGCCGGAAGTGTCCTGACCATCACGATCAACACGAGCTTCGCCGGCAAGGCGGGCGCCAACTCGTCCTGGGGCAAGGACCCGCTGACCGGCAAGACCGGCAAGGGCATCGGCTACGGCGACGTCTTCCTGTCCGATACGTGGAACGCCGCCGGCACCGATGCCAATCACTACACGCCCGACAACGCGACCAAGGGCACCGTCTGGGACTATGGCTTCGCGCTCGACAACCGCTGGAGCAACTCGGGCGGCAACTTCAAGCTGTATGCGCTGAACGGCGCGACCAACGCGCAGAACATCCTCAATTCGAACAGCTACATCAACTGCTCGAACTGCAACTACCGCGAGAACGAGGAAACGGCCGTGAACACCAAGTCGTCCACGGTCAAGTACACGGGCCTGTCCGGCAAATGGGCCGTCTCGACCGGCGCCCTCACGTTCACCATCAACCTCTCCGGTTCGGAACTGATGGACTACAGCTCGTTCGCGATGCACTGGGGCGAGACCTGCCAGAACGACGTCCTCGAAGGCGTGGCCATGGGCGTGCACGTCCCGCTGCCGGGCACCGCGGCCCTGCTGTTCCTCGGCCTCGGCGCCCTCGGCATGGCACGCCGCCGCCGCGCTCCGGGCGCACTGCCCCCAGGCGCAGCGGCCGTCTGATTCCTGTCAGCCGGCGCTGCCGGCGATCCTGTTGCGTCCCGCCGCCTTGGCGCGGTACAGCCGCGTGTCCGCCACCTCGACGAGTCCGGCCGGCTGGTCCTGGCTGCCCGGCACGATCGTCGCCACGCCCATGCTGCACGTGACGATGTCGGCCACGGCGGACCCCGCATGGGGCAGCGCCGCCTGCGCCAGCCGCCGCGCGCACCGCGCCGCCACCGCCAGCGCCGCCGCCTCGTCCGTCGCGGGCAGCAGGAGCGCGAACTCTTCGCCGCCCAGGCGCGCGCACAGGTCGCGCGTGCGCGCCGCCGCCCGGTCCAGCACCCGCGCCACCTCCTTCAGGCAGGCGTCGCCCTGCGGATGGCCGTAGCGGTCGTTGTACTGCTTGAAGTAATCGATGTCGACCATCACCAGCGACAGCGGCGCGCCCAGCGCACGGGCCTTGCCCCATTCGACGTCCAGGATCCGGTCGAACATGCGGCGGTTGGCGATGCCGGTGAGCGGGTCGCGGTACGACAGCGCCTCCAGCTCCTTCTGCAGCTGCAGGATCTTGTCCTCGGCCCGTTTGCGTTCGCTGATGTCGAACATGAAGCCCACGAGGCAGTCCACGGAACCATCGGCACGCCGGATCACGTGCACGACGTCGCGGATCCACACGTAGTCGCCGTCGGCCGTCAGGGCGCGGTAATCGGCTTCGTGATCGGTGCCCTGCTGCGACTGGCTCACACAGAAATCGACCGTCTTCTGGCGGTCTTCCGCATGGATGCGCATGGCCCAGTCCTCGACCGTCTTCCAGCTGTCCTGGGGCCAGCCCAACACGCGTTCGATCTGGGGACCGATGTACGTGAAGCGCGCGGACGCCCAGTCGATGCGCCACGGGATGGCCTGCGTGGATTCGAGCAGGGTGCGATAGACGCCGGCGTCGTCGCCGGTCTCGAGATGGGTGGTCATGGCGTTCCGCGGCTGAAAACCATCATACTACCGGAATGCCTGGCCTTTGGATCAGTGCCCATGCGGCCCGCGACGGATAGACTCCGCCTGTCATCCCATTTCCCACCACGAGGTCTCCCATGGACAACCAACATACCCAGGACAATGCCGGCGTCGTTCAGGAATTCGGCGCGCTGGCGCCAGTGCGCATCGGTCTCCCGGAGCAGACGCGGTCGCAGAGCGTACGCGCCCTGAACCGCCTGCTGGCGCACACGATGGCGCTGCGCGACGCCTACAAGAAAGCGCACTGGCAGACGTCCGGCGCCAACTTCTACGAACTGCACCTGCTGTTCGACAAGCACTACGAAGAACAGGTCGCGATCATGGACGCCATCGCCGAGCGCATCCAGACCCTGGGCGGCGTGACGTTCGCGCTGGCCGGCGACATCGCGGGCGAGTCGTCGATCGCACGCGCCCCGCGCGGCCGCGAATCCGCCCCCGCCCAGCTGGAACGCCTGGCCGCCGCCCACGAGACGATCCTGCTGGACGCGCGTCCGCTGGCCCGCGCGGCGTCCGACGCCGGCGACGACGGCAGCAACGACCTGATCGTCAGCCAGGTCGTGCGCGCCAACGAACTGCAGAGCTGGTTCATCGGCGAACACCTGGCGCGCCAGGCCGAAGGCGATTGAACATCATACTTTAGTGTGATGTCATATCCTTTTGTATAGCTGGACCCGGGCGGCCTTCGTCCCGACAATGACCAGGGTGGCGCGGCATTCCGTCCGCACCACCCCGATCACCGGACGAGGAGCAGCCCATGACCACCCACCCGCCACCACTGGCCGCGAGCCTTGAACCCGAACGGCAGGCGCGCCTGGCCACGATCGGCCAGCTGGCCGCGTCGATCGCCCACGAAGTCGACCAGCCGCTGGCCGCCATCGTCCTGCACGCCCACGCGGCGCTGCGCTGCATCGAACGCGCCCAGGCGCCGGCCCAGGCGCATGCTGCACTGTGCGCCGTGCTGGAAGCGTCGCAGCGCGCCAGTGCCATCGTGAAGAGCGTGCGCGCCCTCGCCGGCCAGGTCCGGCTCGAGCGCACCGCATGCCGCCTCGACGCCGCCATCGACGACGTCCTGGCCGAATACGCGGCCGACGTGCGCCGCCACGCCATCGCCTGCCGCGTGACGGTGGCCCCGGGCGCACGCACGGTGGCGGCCAGCCCCGTGCAGCTGCGCCAGCTCCTGCGCAACCTCGTCGGCAACGCCGTGGACGCCTTGTCTCCCGTGCGCGGCCGCTCCCGCTCGATGGCGATCCGCGCCCGCGTCGGCGCCGGCGGCGAGATCGTCGTCACCGTGCGCGACAACGGCACCGGCATGGATGCGGCCACCGCCGCGGACGCGTTCGACCCATTGGCGACGACGAAGCCACACGGCATGGGCCTGGGCCTCGCGATCTGCCGCGCCATCGTCGACGCGCATGGCGGCCGCCTCTGGCTGGACGCCAATCCGGACCATGGCGCCACGGCCGGCTTCGCGCTGCCGCGCGCCGCGCACGCGCATCCGTTCACCGCATCCGTGGAGGCCGTCCATGGATGACCCGCGCCCCATCACCGTGCTGATCGCGGACGACCACCCGCTGATCCGGGCCGGCCTCGCCGCGCTGATCGGCGCCGAGCCGGCGCTGCAACTGGTCGGCGAAGCGGGCGACGCCGTCGCTGCCGTCGAAGACTATCTGCGACTGCGCCCGGACGTCATGCTCGTCGACCTGAACATGCCCGGCGGCGGCGGCGTCGAAGCGATCCGCAAGATCCGCGCGCTCGTGCCGGACGCCCGCATGGTCATCCTGACGACCTACGACGGCGACGAGGACGTGCACCGCGGCCTGCTGGCCGGCGCCAGCGCCTACCTGCTCAAGCAGTCCGGCCTCGACGAGGTGGTGCAATGCGTGCGCCAGGTGGCCGCCAACCGCCGCTACCTCGCGCCCGGCCTCGCCGAGAAGCTGGCCGGCCGCGTGGACGCCAACCGCCTGTCGCGCCGCGAGCTCGAGATCCTCGCGCACCTGTCGGCCGGCATGAGTAACAAGATGATCGCGCGCACCGAGAACATCGGCGTCGGCACGGTCAAGTACCACGTCAACAATATCCTGTCCAAGCTGAACGTCTCGTGCCGCACCGAAGCGGCCTGCGTGGCTGCGCGGCGGGGGCTGATCCACGCGTACTGAGAGCTCGCCATGTCCTGTCGCTTCATCGCCGCCGCGGCCTTCATGCTCGCCACCGCGGCGCACGCCGCCGCGCCGCAGGTGCAGACCCAGGCCCCGGGCTGGTATCGGACGATGCTGGGCCGCTTCGAGATCACGGCGCTGTCCGACGGCACGCACACGTTCCCGGTCGATACCGTCATGACCGGCGTGACGCCGGCCGCCGTCGACGCGGCCCTCGCCAACAACGACCTGCACCGGCCCGTGCAGGGCTCCATCAACGCCTTCCTCGTCAACACGGGGACGCAGCTCGTGCTGATCGACACGGGCGCCGGCGCCCTGTACGGCGCTTGCTGCGGCAAGCTGCTCGCGAACCTGCGCGCGGCCGGCTACAGGCCCGAGCAGGTCGACGTCGTGCTGCTGACGCACCTGCACAAGGACCACGTGGGCGGCGTGGTCGCCGACGGCAAGCCCGCATTCCCGAACGCCGTCGTGCGCGCGGCGGGCGCGGATGCCGATTACTGGCTGTCCAGGGACCAGCGCGCTGCCGCGCCGGCGTTCCTCACGAGCTTCTTCGACAGCGCGGCGGCCTCGCTCGCGCCGTACACGGCCGCCGGCCGCTTCCAGCCATTCGCGCCCGGTGCGGCGCTCGTCCCCGGCATCCGCGCCGTCGCCGAACCGGGCCACACGCCCGGCCACAGCGGCTATCTCGTCGAGGACGGCGGCCAGGCGCTGCTCGTGTGGGGCGACGTCGTGCACGTGGCGGCC
>Ga0308166_1002258_pt1 | contig 18181 bp, 18 predicted proteins | sample PhyCR2_2_FD_202137 | JGI IMG/M metagenome (GOLD analysis project Ga0308166, IMG submission 202137) | Phyllosphere microbial communities from UC Gill Tract Community Farm, Albany, California, United States - DLSLCC.R2 | ecosystem: Host-associated > Plants > Phyllosphere > Unclassified | place... | reverse complement strand
CAGCTGTGTTTGACATACTTAGCTCCGCAATTACACTCCGTTTTTGCACCTGAAAGCCGTTGGTGTTCGAGCACCGCGGCTTTCGCCTTTTCTGAAGTCTTCACATTGCCCCCAGCATGGTTGTGACAATCGCCAGCAGCGGCGCCGTAAGGTCCGGATCGATCCTGAACATTTCGAAAATCCCCTCGCCTAACTCCTTCAGTTTTTCCTTCTTCGGTGCATCGAGCATCAGAGCTTGCTTCGCCTCACTTACCTCTTTTTCCAGCCGGGCCATTCGGTAAGCAAACGAGTCGTTCTTTACGACACGGTCGCGGTATCGAAGCGGCAATACAGACATGATCGCGGGCACCAGCTGTTCGACGTTCTTTCGGTACGATGCGGACTCTTCTTTGTTGTCGAGCCAGCGGAACAGCTTCACGTTCCAGACATCTGCCTGGCCAGACACATCCACGCCATCAAGTTGGAGTTCTTCCGCCGCTTCTTGGATTTGAAGCGCAACAGCTACGCGCCCTTCTGCCGCTGCCCACGCCCGGACTGCAGAACAAATATCGCGATGATCAATATCCTGCGCTGCCGATTCGCTTTGATGACACTGGAATATCAGGGGATTAGAGGAAGCTCTGCTACTCTGTTGAAATGAAACAGTTTGCATAGTTAAGGCTCCTGTTTAGGTAAACCGTCTGTTGGGTTTGGGTAGAGATCTGGGCGTAGTTCATGCGGAGTTACGCCTGTCATTTTGAAAATGGGAAAAATGAAATGCGGGGGTACCACCCCGTGATCACGATTCTTCCAATGGCTTACGGACATACTTGTTACTCCAAGTGCAGTGCTTAGTTTCCTGGCAGACCCAGCAGCTCTAATTGCTTTATCAAGTGCGGACATTTTCTTTACCTTCATAATAAAAGCCAGAGTAAACCACAGATTTACACTCAATGCAAACCCGGAGTGTATTGCATGTATAAACCAAATATTTACAATGCCGATATGAGAAAAGAAGAACCCAACTTAGTATTGGTGGATCGCCTCACAGAAATCACTAACCGAGGCATCACCAAAGCAGATATGGCGCGCATAGCCGGAGTCACTCCTCAGGCCGTTAACGGCTGGTTCAAAAAAGGCGTAATTAGTAAGAAATCCGCACTTTCTATTGCAGATTCAGTAGGAGTATCGGTTGCCTGGCTTCTCGGTGAGGACGTCGGCGAAAAAAATGGCATCAAACCTGACGAACAACGATTGCTTGAGCTCTATCGCCAACTGCCTGAAGAAGAAAAGCAAAATATGCTTCGCATCTTTGCGCTTCGTCTTAAAGAACTTGATGAATTGTATGAGAAGTATATGAAAGGCCGTTTAAGAAATAATGGAGAGTGATTAACAACCTTCTATGTAGATGTCACTGATTACTCCAAAACAAACAAACACTTGAATGTCATTGCTTTCAACGTTGTCGAGATATTCCAAGCAGTGAATCGCTTCATCTGAAAAATAGATTGTTTAGTGATATAATTAAGGAACTAATTATGGCTACACAGCGTACTTCTGGAGATGTGACTTTGCCTAAGTCAATTTGTTTTTTCAACCACAAGGGTGGAGTAAGTAAAACGACTACAACCTTCAATCTAGGATGGAGCATTGCAAGCAAAGGCAAGAAAGTCTTAATGGTTGATTTGGATTCTCAGTGCAACCTAAGTGGAATGGTTCTGGGTTTTGAGAAAATGGACGAAGGCCTTGAAAGCTTTTACGAGAGTCGTGAAAACTTGACGATGGGACCAATTGTCGATTACCTCATAAATGGTGGTCAACCGGAGACTTATCTTTCCCAAGATAAAGGAAAGCTAACTCCAACATTAAATGATAATCTTTTCCTTTTACCGGGGCATTTAAGCGTCTCGGATCTTGACTCGCAAATCAGTGTTTCCCTTAAAATCGCTGCAGGTATCCCTGCAACAAGAAATATTCCTGGCAACCTTCCTAAACTGTTGCAACTTGTAGCTGCGCATAATGAAGTTGATTATATTTTGTACGACCTTAGCCCGAATGTTGGCGGTTTAAATGAAGTAATGCTTATGTCTAGTGATTACTTTATTGTCCCTACTGCTCCGGACTTCTTCTGCTGGCAAGCTGTAAGTTCACTTTCAACTAATATACTGAAATGGTATCGTGAAATCCGTAATTTCAAAGAGCAAAATGAATCGCATGCAAGTGCAGCCAGGTCGATTGGAAACAGTCCTAAATTCTTAGGGACGATCCAGCAAAGATATCGACCTCGTAACGGTTCTCCAGCGAAATCCTTTGAGAAATGGATTGATAACATTAGCCAAGCCGTGGATAACATTTTGGTTCCTCAGTTAACAGAATTAAACTGTGTTATGCCAAGAGAGAAAGTACAAGAGGCGTTAACTCAGACTGAATCAGAATTAGCGGCCTATAATCTGGCCCATATTTCTGACTTCAACTCGTTGATAGCTATTAGCCAACGTTTATCAACACCTGTGTTCTCGTTAACGAATCAACAAATTGCCGAAGCAGGTCAATTTGGTCATGCATTAAACACCATGCGGGAAAGCCGTGACCAATTTGCTTATCAGTTCGACAAGTTAGCCGACCGTATTCTTATTCTCACTGCATAATTTACTAACCCGGCCCAGGCCGGGTTTTTTTTACTCTGAACCGCTAAGCAAAATCCATCCCTCATTTCCTCCCTCCTGAGCTCAATATCTTTTGCCTTCCTCATATCGTTATCTTCACAAAAATCGAAATGTAAACTGTAGATTTACACCCATGACAAACTTGTGATTGACACAATTGTAAACCAGTGATTTAATCAATATCACCAAGACGCACTACAAACCACCAAGGCAGGACGCCCACGAAGTAGCCGCCGACGGCATACGAATAGTCGGATGAGGTGGAGAGATTAACGCGCATCAGGTGTAAACGTTCCGCTGGCCGGCGATAAGGCAAACGAGGGTGAGAATGATTGATTTCGCACGCAAACCAGGACGGCAGCAAGCCGTAAAACTTAACTTGTTCGAAGTGATTCTTCGTCGCCTGTGCTACCTGCTGGCGCAAAAGGGGAATCCAGATGTGTAACTCAACGAAATGCGGGTACTGCGGCAAGCCGGTTGAACCGGAGAAAGTAGTCAAAAGTACCCTTCTCTATCGCAACGGCTCACAGCTGGCGCGCAAAGAAAAAGAATACTGCTCTGAACGTTGTGCTTCGCACGACCAGATGGCCCACGAGGCATAACGTAAAAGCCGCGCAAGGCGGCCCGTACGTCCGGTGCTCCCGACCAAAGTTACACCGGAAAACTACTAAAAAAACCAAAGTTCACCCAATGGGCGCTATCTCTGGCCCGGGGATCTTACATCCAAAAAAGAGGATCTCACATGGAATTTTTCTATGTAGTTAAGGCTACGCAGAAATCTGGCAAAGAAGACGCAGTGATTTGGTTCACTGCTAAATCAGAAGCCCGTGCCAACCTGCAGCTCGATGTTGAGCTGGAAGATGCCGGTATTGAAACCGGCCGCGGTAAGGATTATGCCAAACCGGTTCGCACCGATTTCCCGGTATATAACGACCTCCCGGAAGAAAGCACCGTGGATTACACCTGGTGCAAACGCTACGAACTGCAGGACGATGGACGCACCTGGCTGCCAAAGGCTGGCGCTGAGTCGACTAGTGCCGTGGACAACACTGCCGCACCGGAGACGTCCGTTAATGTCGAAACCACCGTCGAGAGTGTCCCGGTTGAAAACCGCACTCCAGCGGTTCGTTATGCCGTCCACCTGACCAGCGACAAATACCAATCACATATCACTAAAGAGCAGCAGCTGGCGGCCAGCGAAATGTCTCTGGATGAAGGCAACACTTATCTCCAGAACCTGCTACAGGCGAAGAACGGCATTCCTGAAGTTGCCGAACTCAGCCTGAACGCTGAGTGGAAACTGGTTCAGGCGATTAAGCAGGTATTCGCGCCAGATGAGGCGCACGAAACTGAAATTATTGCTGCATTCATGGCTGACTGGACGAGAGCAGATGCCGGCGACCGCAATCAGTTAGTTGAAGAGTGGAGAAGCGGAAAGCTTGCTCTTCTCAAATCAGAAATCACCAGCGACGCCGATGTTACAACCGATCAGGTTCCAGAACCCGAAAACGGTATTCAGATTGACGAGAATGATGACGAAACCACACGTTATCCGGTCGTTCGTATGCCCTTCCGCAAGCAGCTACTCGCTCAGTTCACCGCCGACGAACTGCGCCACCACTTAACCCGAGAAGAGTACGAAGCTATCAGCGCGCTGGAGATGGACACTGACAACGGCTATGTCCAGAACCTGTTGCTGGCGGCAGAAAACTGCGAAGAGGTTAAGGGTTACGATACCAAAGACCTGTGGCGCTACACCGACGCCATTCGCAAGGTGTTCAGCCAGGAGAAGCGTCACGAACTCGCTTTGGTTCTCCGATTCACCCGAATCTGGGCGGCAACTGATTATATCGATCGCGGTATTCTCGTTCGCGAATGGGCAGCCGGTAATCGTATCAGTAATGTTCAGCGCACTGATTCTGGGACCAATGCAGACGGTGGCTACGTAACGGATCGCGGCGAAGGCGCGCATCACACTCTGGACACCCTCGATCTTGAGATCGCATGCGCCCTACTGCCTATGGACTTCCACCACTTCGAAATTCCTTCGAGCGTGTTACGACGTGCCAAAGAAATCGTGGCGAAGAAAGAAGAACCATGGAAATCATGGAGCGCCATCCTGCGTAATCAGCCCGGCATACTGGCGGTGAACCGTGCGGCAATCTTCAATCTGATCCGTATCGCACCAGAGAACATCCACCACACGCCAGCGGCTCATCTTGAGTTTGTGAATAAAACCATGACGGCTGAGTTTAACTCTGCTGTGGAGTTACTGCCGTTACCAGCTCCTGCTGTTGAGACCGAAGCCCAAGTTGAACAACCGAAGGTTGCAAATCTCGGCAGCGGCATGTTCTCCATCGAAGGCCTGATGGGTGGAAATACCGATCCAGTCATCAATACCACCTCAAATGAAGTCGAAAAAATGGAAAACACAGCGGAGACTACCAGCGATGTGCAGATGGAAACGGCTAAGCCAGAGAAAGACGAAGATGTTGGTTCGGTACCACCGGGCGAAAGCATTGATGCAGCTAATTCGCAGACAGATTCTGTAGAAGCAGACCAGTTGCAGGAAACAACAATTGACGTTCAGGAATCGAACCCAGAAGTGGAGTTCCCTGCAGACTTCGAACCTGGCCGATACGAAGGCCTACCGAATGACGTTTATCACGCTGCGAACGGCATTAGCTCAACCCAGGTGAAAGATGCCCGCGTCAGCCTGATGTACTTTAACGCGCGCCATGTGGCTAAAACCATCCCGCGAACAGCATCCAAAGTGCTGGATATGGGAAATCTGGTGCACGCTCTTGCACTGCAGCCGGAAAACCTCGAAGCAGAGTTCAGCGTAGAACCTGAGATCCCGGAGGGTGCTTTCACCACCACCGCAACCCTGCGCGAGTTCATCGACGGGTACAACGCCAGCCTGCCGGCACTACTAAGCGCTGACGAGATCAAAGCGTTGCTTGAAGAACATAACACATCCCTTCCCGCTCCAGTGCCGCTTGGCGCGAGCCTGGAAGAAACGGCTCAAAGCTATATGGTTCTCCCTGCTGAGTACCAGCGTATTGAAGAAGGCCAGAAGCAAACGGCAACGGCAATGAAGGCATGCATTAAAGAGTACAACGCCACCCTGCCCGTGCCGGTTAAAACCAGCGGCAGCCGCGATGCGCAACTCGAGCAATTAGCGATCATCAATCCTGATTTGGTGGCACAGGAAGCGCAGAAACCGACACCTCTGAAAGTGTCCGGTACCAAAGCAGACATGATCCAGGCAGTTAAATCAGTTAAGCCCGATGCCATATTCGCCGACGAACTGTTGGATGCCTGGCGCGACAACCCTGGCGAAAAGATTCTGGTTACCCGCCAGCAGCTGGCCACAGCGCGTGCAATTCAGTCTGCACTCCTGGCGCACCCGACCGCCGGCATGCTGCTGACACATCCAAGCCGCGCCGTTGAAGTGAGCTACTTCGGTTTCGACGACGAAACCGGATTAGAAGTGCGTGTACGCCCTGACCTCGAGATTGAACTGGACGGCGTGCGCATCGGTGCTGACCTGAAAACCATCAGCATGTGGAATGTGAAGCAGGAAAGCCTGCGCGCCAGGCTGCACCGGGAAATCATTGATCGGGACTACCACCTCAGTGCGGCTATGTATTGCGAGACCGCGGCGCTGGACCAGTTCTTCTGGATTTTCGTCAACAAAGACGAGAACTACCACTGGATCGCCATCATTGAGGCGTCCACCGAACTGCTGGAACTGGGCATGCTCGAGTACCGCAAAACGATGCGCGCCATCGCAACCGGATTCGACACGGGCGAATGGCCAGCGCCGATCACTACCGATTACACCGATGAACTGAACGACTTCGACCTGCGCCGCCTCGAAGCGCTGCGAGCTCAGGCATAAGGGGAATGATGATGGAAAACATGAATATCGTAACTGCTGAGCAGCAGGCTCCAAACACTATCTCTGCCAGCAACTCAATTTTCAACGTTCAGGCACTGGGTCAGTTGCAGGCTTTCGCCGGGCTGATGGCCCAGTCTGTCGTTACAGTACCAGCGCACCTGGCAGGAAAGCCTGCGGATTGCATGGCGATAGTTATGCAAGCCATGCAGTGGGGCATGAACCCTTACGCGGTGGCGCAAAAAACGCATCTGGTCAACGGCCAGTTGGGTTACGAAGCGCAGCTTGTTAACGCCGTTATTACCAGTTCCAGCGCCATTCATGGCCGTTTTCATTATCGCTACGGCGGCGACTGGGAACGTTGCACCAAAACCAAAGAAGTGACCCGTGAAAAAATGGGTAAGAACGGTAAGTACACCGTTACCGAACGTGTTCGCGACTGGACTGATGAAGACGAAGAAGGTCTCTATGTTGAAGTCGGAGCAATTCTTCGTGGGGAAAGTGAAATCACCTGGGATAAACCTCTTTACCTGTCGCAGGTGGTTACTCGGAATTTGCCGCTGTGGGTTTCAAAGCCCGACCAGCAAATAGCCTACCTCGGCGTGAAATATTGGGCGCGCTTGTACTGCCCACACGTGATCCTAGGCGTTTACACGCCTGATGAGATTGAGCAGCCCACCGAAAGGGAAATTAATCCGGCACCAGCTCAGAAAATGAGCCTGGCTGATATCAAAGGTGAAAATGTAGTAAACACGCAGGATTCTCAGGAGCCATCTGTAAATATCGACACTATGGCCAAGGATTTCCGCGACCGTATTGAAGCCGCTCAGGATGTGGATAGCGCCAAAGCGCTGCGTGCCGACATTGAAACCGCGAAAGCTACGCTGGGATCCGCACTGTTCACCGAGCTGAAAAACAAAGCCGTGAAGCGTTACTACTTGGTGGATGCACGCAACAAGGTGGAAGCGGCGATCAACTCCCTGCCCCAGCCCGACGAGCCGAATGCCGCTGACCGATTCGCGGAAGCCGAGCGCGTGCTGGCATCTTCAAAGCGTCACCTGGGCGACGAGCTGCACGATCAGTTCAGCATCACCCTGGCGGATATGAAACCGGAATACGTGGACTAAGGGAGGCGGGAGGGTCCGCCCTCCCGGTAACGATATGAGCAAATCATTAAATGCACGCTGTATCCGCCGCTGGGAAGTTGAGTTCAAAGGCCTATGTGATTCGAAGGTGAGCCCGTGGTGGCATAAACGCGATCTCCGCGGCTATATCCGCGAATGCGCCCTGACAACTGCTGACTGCATGATAGAGAACCTGGCCTATAACAACGCAATGCATGATTTTTTTGCTGAAAACGGCGATGACGGTGGCTGGTCTCCAGAGTTCTCGGCCTGGTACGACATCAGCCGTCGTGAACAGTATCGGAAAGAAGCACTGAGCTACCTCAATGAAGAGGCCAGCACCGACGAGATCGACGAAGAGATTCAGAACGAGCTGGAGGCCTGGAATGACTGAGCGCGGGATGATTTTTAACGGTGAGATGGTGCGCGCATTGCTCGACGGCCGGAAGAAGCAGACGCGCAGGATTATTAAGAACTGCACGGTCGGAAGAGACCAAATTTCAAGATTCATTCAGATCGGGAAGAAGTTTATCGGCTGTTACCCCGAAGATGTACCCGAATTAATCAGGGAATGCTGCCCGTACGGAGTACCAGGCGATCGGATATGGGTTCGAGAGGCGTTTCGTGTGTATAGCCGTGCTACAGACCTAGCCACTCTGGTGTACAAAGCCAGCGAGCGAAACTCCTGGACGGAGCAAAGCCACCGAGTGCCAATATCTGTCTGCAATAAACCAGCAACTCCTGATAAGTGGACACCATCCATCCACATGCCGCGCTGGGCGTCTCGCATCACGCTGGAGATTACCAGCGTTCGGGTAGAGCAGTTAAAGAGCATCAGCGAAGAAGAGGCACGATCAGAGGGTGTTGCCCGATTGCGTGAAGGTTTTTGGAAACATTACCAGCCGGGCTGGACGCAGCACCAGCTAAGCGCCAGAGGTTCTTTCGCTACGCTCTGGGATTCCATTTACGGCTTTGGTGAATGGGATAGAAATCCTTGGGTCTGGGTGATCGAGTTTAAGCGTATCGAAGGAGATGGCCATGCGACTGATTAATCGAGGCAGTAAGCAATCCCCTTTGGCGCGTCAGGCATGCGACATCGCGCTGGCAGCCCACCAGCAAAGATACGGCGACTATGGGCGCAGCAAGATGAAAGAGACGTATACGGTGAAGGTTGAAGGCGTGAAGGTCTGGGTGGAGGTGGTGAACCGCAAGGCGAGCTATGTGGCCACGGCAATGACAGGCATGCGCCGCTTGCGTTCCTTACCCGGGCAGGTTGCCTGATAACAATTTATCAACGTCATAACACCGGCACTTATATACTCGTGCCGGTTACCTGAGGTGAACTATGTCGCAGGTAATTTACGATTCTGAATGGGGCGTTGCTTCAAAACTAAAAGAGAAGACAGGCCTCACAGATCGTCAGATTAAAAGCTATCGCCAAACCCTCTGGGTCGAAGGTGTTCATTTTAAGAGAATCCCATTGGATGGAAGCAGCTCCGAAGAGCGAGGACTAGTTTGGTACAACATCCCAAACATTAACAGGTTTGTGAAGGAGGCATAATGGCTGCAATGCCAACGGGTGTTGAGATCCACAACAATAAAATACGAATAAGTTTCAAGTTTCACGGTGTCAGATGTCGAGAAACATTGAAGGGATGGATCGTAAATGCTTCAAATATCAAAAAAGCTGGGAATCTAAGGGCCAAAATTGTTGGCGAGATTCAGCTTGGCACTTTTGACTACCGGGGCGTGTTCCCGGAGTCAAAGGTAGCAGCAAAGTTTTATACATCTAAAAATATTACGACGTTCGCTGACCTTGCATCAACCTGGTATGAAAACCATAAAATCGATCTCTCCCCCAATGCCACGAGAAGCTATGGGATAGCTGTAAGAACGTTAACGAAACTAATCGGCCCTGAAACGCTGGTTGCATCCATCACCAACAGCAACATTCTGGGCTGGAGAAAGGAATTACTGACTGGCGAGACTAACTACGCACCCGAAAAGAGGAGAAACAAAACCGGCCGCGCCGTTAGAACAGTAGATTATTATCTGGCCATCCTGCGACAAATCCTCGACTATGCGGTTAAAAATAAAGTCATTTCATATCAACCATATGTCGGGATAAAAAGGCTCCGCAAAGGGCAAACAAAACCAGATCCGCTGCTGAGATATGAGTTTGAGCAGTTGAAAGAGACTGCTCCGGCTCAGCAGAAAAACATGTGGCAATTTTTAGCTTACACCGGCGTTCGGCCCGGGGAGCTTTGCGCTCTTGCCTGGGAAGATATCGATCTTAATTCCGGCGAAGCTACGATTGCACGCAATCTAACTCAGGAAGGTTTGTTTGGACCACCCAAAACCGAAGCTGGATATCGGACGATAAAGTTACTGGAGCCGGCTCTGGAGGCTTTGCGAGCTCAAAAGGAGCTAACGGGGAGTGCCCCTAAGGTACCAATCACTTTCCACCACCGGGAGTTCGGGAAAACGGAAACGCAAAAGCTGCACTTTGTGTTTATGCCTCGACCTCAGAAAGGCAAGCAGGCTGCATATTATTCAGTCAGCTCAATTGTGTCACTATGGGATATTACGGTAAGACGATCGGGCATTCGCCGCAGACGCCCCTATCAGCTGCGTCATACATACGCATGCTGGATGTTGTCGGCAGGTGCTAATCCTGCTTTTATAGCGAATCAGATGGGTCATGAGAATGCAGAGATGGTCTTCCATGTATACTCTGCGTGGATAAATGCTCTTGATAGCGATCAGGTATCATTTCTGAATCAGCGCTTTGGCGGATATGCAAATGCCCCTATAGTGCCCCTGAAGGTAAAAACAAAGTAGTTAATCACCTGATTTCCCGGTGATATTTAATGAAAAAGCTGTATATCCCTTAACTTGACAGCGATTCATCAGCACCTGCTTCAACCGCTTGTTTCTTTAAGGCTTCGATCTACTGTTCAATTTTGCGGGTCCGTTCCCGGGTGGCTTAGAGCACATTCATAAAGAATGTGGTGTACATTATCTTTTGCCAACACTTAGGCCTGCTTTCAAGCCCGGCGTCGGCCCTGTAACATCAGAGACCGCGGCAGGAAAGGTGCCTGTCGCAGATGTTTTTTGCTGCCTAGAAGTATCGCCCGCCTGGATGCATCTGTTGAAGTGCTGCTGGTACGAGTGCATCGACAACGGGCACATCAATGACCTCGCCATCCTCTCCGTTTTCAATCAGCGCCAGGTTCGCTTCAAATTCTTGGAGGAAGATGTTATCTGTAAATTCAGCGTCGCTCATTTCTCATCCCCCTGTATCGTTCAGCTCACGAAAGTACATAATAAAAAGCCCCCTGGAATGGGACGACTCTGCGGCAGGCTCTCAAAGATAAGCCCGTCTATCGGGCAAAACGCAAAAACCCGCACAAGGCGGGTAAAATAAGCATTAAGGCTATAATTAGAATTTTCGTCCTACGTTTGTAGAAAATAAAGCTCTTTACAAGTTCTCATCTTCCATTGCCAAAGGAATAACATACTTGGCTTTAATATATTTGGATGCTGATTCAATTTCTGGAAACAAGCTTCTGGAATTTATATTTAGCTTATCTAATTCTTCTAATATTTTTGACTTACTGGCACCAGGTATGAGGATTTGATTGATTTTTAATCCATTTGAGCTTTGAGGTGAATCGTATTTTAATAGTCCAGCCGTCATGAAAGCGCCGGACTGAGCTATAACACGCCTGTTGTTTTTTGTAGGATAAACAAAAAAATACCTAAATAAATCTGACCGTTTAACTTCATTGGTGAAATAAGGTTTTTCGCCTTTAACGAACCCTAACAATCGTTTAATTTCATCAAGCTTTCTAAAGTTAGCAACTGCGAGGTTTTGTTTTTCTTTAAGCGCTTTTTTTTCCTCATCAGACAAGCGTGTAAGGTTACTAATCAGACTAATTGTATCGCTGTCGGAAAATTTAACCCGCGAAGACTTAAAGCTTATTATATAAACCTTACCATCTGCTAACTCTTCTTTTCCCCCTTTAAATTCGCAACAGGCAAAATATAATGCCACCAGCGGATTTAATGATACATCTACCAATCTTGTGGGTAATCCGTAATGCTGCGCCCTTACTAATTTGTCAAACATAAATCTGTCATTATTAAATTCGTTTGGAGCTTCCAGCATTAACTCTCTAAATATTTCATTCTCAGCATTATCCTTATACCCTCTGGATATTGAAGGTTGAAGTAACCAATCTGACTTTGATTGTCCACGATAACAAGTTACTGCAAAACCTTCTTTTTCATCGTCATCTATACTTATATCAGTTTCATTCATCAACTTGTTCTGATCAAAAATCAACCGCAAATAACCATTAACACTGTTGATTTTATTTAAGGGTGTGTCTTTAGAAGTAACCATATCTATGAGTCGCCTTGGCAGTTCCATTGTTGTGATCACGAAATACAATTTGCCGAGATTGAATAAATTTGCCCCTCGGCCAATGCGAACCTTCAAAGTATTGCAATTTCAGCGGCTTAGCAAGAGCATTACCATTTACTTCATCTGTTGGCCCTTCACAGTATGCTGTTGCCGATTTATCTTCATCTGTTGCATGATTTACCGGTCTGTGACTTGGTCAGCCGGTCGCTATATTCCTGTCCGTATGCAGATGCCTAGGGTTTGTTGGCGCTGGCTTGCTTGCGGTATCAGCTTCTTTGTTCTCATTGTCCGCAACCCTGCGTTTATTGCGAGCCAATTGGGCCACATGAATGCAGAAATGACGTATAAAGTGTACTCTGCGTGGATAAATGCTCTCGATAGCGATCAAGTACCATTTTTGAATCAGCGCTTTGGCGGATATGCAAATGCCCCTATAGTGCCCCTGAATGTAAAAACAAAGTAGTTAATTACTTGATTTTCCGGTGATATTTAATGAAAAAGCTGTTTGTGCAGTTTTATCTTTTGCTGTTTGTCTGTTTCCTGGTCATGACCATGCTGGTCGGGCTGGTCTATAAATTCACCGCCGAACGTGCGGGCAGGCAGTCGCTGGACGATCTGATGAAAAGCTCGCTCTATCTGATGCGCAGCGAGCTGAGAGAGATCCCGCCGCACGACTGGGCGAAAACCCTCAAAGAGCTGGATCTGAACCTGTCATTCGATTTACGCATCGAGCCGTTAAAAGATTTTGAGCTGGATCCGCCCGCCATGCAGCGTCTGCGCGACGGGGACATCGTCGCGCTGGACGAGAAATACACCTTTATCCAGCGTATTCCGCGCAGCCATTACGTGCTGGCCGTCGGGCCGGTACCCTATCTCTATTATCTGCACCAGATGCGTCTGCTGGACATGGCGCTGATGGCCTTTATCGCCATTTCGCTCGCGTTTCCGGTCTTTATCTGGATGCGCCCGCACTGGCAGGACATGCTGAAGCTGGAATCCGCCGCGCAGCGTTTTGGCGAAGGGCATTTTACCGAACGCATCCACTTCGACAGCGGTTCCAGTTTTGAACGTCTGGGCGTGGCCTTTAACCAGATGGCCGATAACATCAATGCCCTGATCGCCAGTAAGAAGCAGCTGATCGACGGGATTGCGCACGAGCTGCGCACGCCGCTGGTTCGCCTGCGCTATCGTCTGGAGATGAGCGAGAATCTGACGGAAGCGGAGTCTCAGGCGCTTAACCGCGATATCGGCCAGCTTGAGGCGCTGATCGAGGAGCTGCTGACCTACGCGCGCCTCGATCGTCCGCAAAACGAACTGAACCTCAGCACGCCGGACCTGCCCGCCTGGCTGCAAACCCACATCGATGACGTTCAGAGCGTGAACCCGCAGCGCGCGCTGTTAACGCGCGTCACGCCGGGTGATTACGGCGCGCTCGATATGCGCCTGATGGAGCGCGTGCTGGACAATCTGATGAACAACGCCATGCGCTACAGCGAAAGTACGCTACAGATCGGACTGGATTTGCAGGGCAATCAGGCCAGCCTGACGGTGGAAGATGACGGTCCGGGGATTGCCCCGGAAGCGCGAGAAACCGTGTTTGAACCGTTTGTCCGCCTCGACCCCAGTCGCGATCGCGCCACCGGCGGATGCGGCCTGGGGCTGGCGATTGTTTACTCTATCGCGCAGGCGATGGGCGGCACGGTACATTGCGAAGAGAGCGAGCTCGGCGGCGCGCGCTTCTGCTTTAGCTGGCCGGTATACCATAACATCGCCCTTCCCGTCCCTGCCTGACTTCAACCGCACGCTGGCCTGACCCGGCGTGCTGTGCTATATGTTAAGTATGTTGTAACTAACGAGAGTGCTTATGGCGACCTACGATCTCCTCGAACGGCTGAACAGCACGTTTCGGGAAATAGAACACGAGCTCCTGACCCTGACCGAACGTTTGCAGAGCTGCCGTCTGCTGGCCGCGCGCGTCTTTACCCTGCCCGAGGTTGCCAAAGGGGCCGAGCACGACCCGCTGGACACCATCGCGGTTGAACAGCACATCGGCAGCGCCGCCCTTGAGCTGACGCTGAAGCACTATCGCCGCCTGTTTATCCAGCAGCAGTCAGAAAACCGCAGCAGTAAGGCCGCCGTGCGTCTGCCCGGCGTGATCTGCCTGCAAACCGATGCGACAACGCGCGACGCGCTGGAAAGCCAGATTACCCACATCAACACCCTGAAAGCGGCCTTTGAAAAGATCGTTACCGAAGAGTCCGGCCTCGCCCCTGCCGCCCGGTTTGAATGGGTGCACCGTCAGCTTCCGGGGCTGATTACCCTGAACGCCTATCGCACGCTTACGGTACTGCGTCACCCCGCCACGCTGCGCTTCGGCTGGGCGAATAAGCACATCATTAAAAACTTCACCCGGGATGAGATTCTGGCGCAGCTGGAAAAAAGCCTGAAGACGCCGCGCACCGTCGCACCGTGGTCGCGCGAGCAGTGGATTGAGCGCCTGGAGCAGGAGTACCACAGTATCGCCTCGCTGCCGGCGGACGCGCGCCTCAAGATAAAGCGTCCGGTGAAGGTACAGCCTATCGCCCGCGTCTGGTATTCCGGCCAGCAAAAACAGGTTCAGTATGCCTGCCCTACGCCGCTGATTGCGCTCTATGATGCCGATCGGGGGGCCATCGTGCCGGATATTGGTGAGCTTTTGAATTACGATGCGGACAATGTCCAGCACCGTTACAGACCTCAGGCGCAGCCGCTGCAGCTGATTATTCCGCGGCTGCACCTGTACGTGGCGGGATGACTATTTCAGGCTGCCGACCATCGCTTCCGGGCGAACCCAGGCATCGAACTCCGCCTCCGTCAGATAGCCCAGCGCCAGGGCGGAGGCTTTCAGCGTCAGCCCCTCTTTGTGCGCTTTTTTAGCGATCTCGGCGGCCTTGTCGTAGCCGATATGGGTATTCAGCGCCGTCACCAGCATCAGGGATTCATTGAGCAACTGGCTGATACGTTCGCGATTCGGCTCAATCCCTACCGCGCAGTGCTCGTTAAAGCTCTCCATTCCGTCCGCCAACAGACGAATCGATTGCAGAACGTTGTGGATCACCATCGGGCGATAGACGTTCAGCTCGAAGTTGCCGGACGCACCGCCCAGGTTGACGGCTACGTCGTTGCCCAACACCTGACAGCAGAGCATGGTCATGGCTTCGCACTGGGTCGGGTTCACTTTACCCGGCATGATGGAGCTGCCCGGCTCGTTTTCCGGAATGCTGATTTCACCGATGCCGCAGCGCGGACCCGAGGCCAGCCAGCGCACGTCGTTGGCGATTTTCATCAGCGAGGCCGCCAGCCCTTTCAGCGCGCCGTGGATGTGGACCAGCGCATCGCAGGTCGCCAGCGCTTCGAACTTGTTGGGCGCCGTGACGAACGGCTGCCCGGTGATGTTTGCCAGCTCCTCTGCCACGCGCACCGCGTATTCTGGATGGGTGTTTAACCCGGTCCCGACCGCCGTTCCGCCGAGCGCCAGCTCCGCCAGGTGCGGCAGGCTGTATTCAATGTGCTTCAGGTTATGTTCCAGCATCGCCACCCAGCCGGAAATCTCCTGGCCGAGCGTCAGCGGCGTGGCGTCCTGCAGGTGCGTACGGCCAATTTTGACGATGTCGCGGAAGGCCTGCGCTTTCTCGTTGAGCGTGGATTTCAGCACGTTGAGCTGCGGGATAAGCTGCTCGCGGATAGCGATGACCGCCGCCACATGCATCGCCGTCGGGAAGACGTCGTTAGAACTCTGGCTTTTGTTGACGTCATCGTTCGGATGGACCTTACGCTCCATGCCGCGCACGCCGCCAAGCAGTTCGCTGGCCCGGTTCGCCAGCACTTCGTTCATGTTCATGTTGCTCTGGGTGCCGGAACCGGTCTGCCAGATGGCGAGGGGGAATTCATCGGGATGCTTACCCGCCAGCACTTCGTCGGCGGCGTTGATGATGGCGGTCGCTTTGTCTGCCGTCAGCAGGCCTAAATCCTGATTCACTTTCGCGGCAGCGCGTTTGGTGAGCGCCAGCGCCTGAATCAGCGAGACGGGCAATTTTTCGGTCGAAATACGGAAGTGCTCCAGCGAACGCTGGGTTTGCGCGCCCCAAAGCTTGTCGGCCGGGACGTCGATGGCGCCCATCGAATCTTTCTCATGGCGTACCGTGGTCATTACTTTCTCCTTGATAACAAAAGAGGGATTGCTCACATGCTTAAGGGATAAGTATTGATGACTTCTGGGAAACGATATGGCGCTTTGTGCGCTCTTTTTGATATCGGGTGGCGCAGCCGCCACCCGTCAATTTACAGAATTACTTCACGCACGCCGAACACTGGGACGACTGGATCTGCTTGAAGAAGTCGTTGCCTTTGTCATCCACGAGGATAAACGCCGGGAAGTCTTCCACTTCAATTTTCCAGATCGCTTCCATACCCAGTTCCGGGTATTCCACGCACTCCAGGCTCTTAATGCTGCCCTGCGCCAGAACCGCAGCCGGGCCTCCGATGCTGCCGAGGTAGAAGCCGCCGTGCTTGTGGCAGGCGTCCGTCACCTGCTGGCTGCGGTTGCCTTTCGCCAGCATGATCATGCTGCCGCCGTTAGCCTGCAGCTGGTCAACGTACGAGTCCATACGCCCTGCCGTGGTTGGGCCTAACGAGCCGGAGGCATAGCCTTCAGGCGTTTTCGCCGGGCCGGCGTAGTAGATCGGGTGATCTTTAATATACTGCGGCAGCCCTTCGCCGTTGTCCAGACGCTCTTTCAGCTTCGCGTGCGCGATGTCGCGACCCACGATGATCGTGCCGTTCAGCGAGAGACGGGTCGAGACCGGATACTGCGAAAGCTGCGCCAGAATCTCTTTCATCGGACGGTTCAGGTCAACGCGAACCGCTTCACCCTCACCCGCTTTGCGCAGCTCTTCCGGAATGTATTTGCCCGGGTTGTTTTCCAGTTTTTCGATCCACACGCCTTCGCGGTTGATCTTCGCCTTGATGTTGCGATCCGCAGAGCAGGACACGCCCATCCCGACCGGACAGGAGGCACCGTGACGCGGCAGACGGATCACGCGCACGTCGTGGGCAAAGTATTTACCGCCAAACTGCGCGCCGAGGCCCAGATTGCGGGCTTCTTCCAGCAGTTCCTGCTCAAGCTGCACGTCGCGGAACGCCTGGCCGTGCTCGTTACCTTCGGTAGGCAGGCCGTCGTAGTATTTGGTTGAGGCCAGCTTGACGGTTTTCAGCGTACTTTCCGCCGACGTACCGCCAATCACAAACGCGATATGGTACGGCGGGCACGCCGCGGTGCCGAGGGTGCGCATCTTCTCAACCAGGTAATTTTTCAGCTTGCCCGGGGTGAGCAGCGCCTTGGTTTCCTGGTAGAGATAGGTTTTGTTGGCTGAACCGCCGCCTTTGGCGATACAGAGGAATTTGTACTCGTCCCCGTCCACGCTGTAGAGATCGATCTGTGCCGGCAGGTTGGTGCCGGTGTTGACCTCTTTATACATATCCAGCGCCGCGTTTTGCGAATAGCGCAGGTTATCTTCGGTGTACGTGTTGTAGACGCCGTGCGCCAGGGCCGCTTCGTCACCGCCGCCGGTCCAGACGCGCTGGCCTTTTTTACCGACGATGATCGCCGTGCCGGTGTCCTGACAGGTAGGCAGAATACCTTTCGCCGCGATGTCTGAGTTACGCAGGAACTGCAGGGCAACGTATTTATCGTTTTCGCTGGCCTGCGGGTCGCTCAGGATATCGGCAACCTGCTGCTGGTGCGCAGGACGCAGCATAAACGAGGCGTCGTGGAAAGCGTGCTGCGCCAGCAGCGTCAGCGCCTGCGGATCCACCTTGAGGATCTCTTGTCCTTCAAACTCAGAGACGGAGACGTGATCGCGGGTTAACAGGTAATACTCGGTCCGATCCTTACTGAGGGGGAAAGGATCCTGATAATGGAAGGGTTTATTCGACATTGGTCTCTCACTTACTGCTTCGGTCTGTTTATTCAGGGCAGATGTTCCGCTGCCCGGCTTAAAAGCGAGTCAGCTTATCCTACACAATTTTTTAACAAAAACTGAGA
>Ga0308166_1002255_pt1 | contig 18208 bp, 18 predicted proteins | sample PhyCR2_2_FD_202137 | JGI IMG/M metagenome (GOLD analysis project Ga0308166, IMG submission 202137) | Phyllosphere microbial communities from UC Gill Tract Community Farm, Albany, California, United States - DLSLCC.R2 | ecosystem: Host-associated > Plants > Phyllosphere > Unclassified | place... | reverse complement strand
CATGTTTCGCAAACTGGACCTTAGATAACCAATGCACCGCATGAACCCGGGGCCTCATAGTTTGAGCTGTGCCACCAATCCCCCGGCCAATAGGCTCGAGAGTAATGGCGATCGCACCATGCGCACCGTGTGTACCGTGTGCACCGACAGCAGTCAGATCTAGCACCAGCTCCTGCGGACCCAGACAGGCGCCGGTTCAGGCACTGCAAAAAACGAGCCACGATTAGTCACTCTGCAGCACAGGCGGAAACTTCGACACGACAAAAAACTCCGACTCTCAATTGAGAGCCGGAGCATTTGGTCCGAGGGGATGACGGGAATCGAACCCGCGTAATCAGTTTGGAAGACTGAGGCTTTACCATTAAGCTACATCCCCATTTCGAAGCTTTTCTCGCTTCGAACAAGATTGAGTCTAGACCATAAAAGATGCGCTTTGCAAATCGGGGATTCCCGTTCTCACTTGGAGGCACTCGAATAGCATCTGAATTGTGCATCTCAAAGCAATACACGCCGACACGGCGAAGAAAAACTATTCTGCTCGTCTCATCAACCTAAGTCGTCCAATACTGAGCTAAATTCTTTCTCGGCATTTTCTGGCATCTCGGGCACCAATAAAGTTTCCTGGCGGCAACCTCAGTCAAAGCAATGTTGCCGCTGCAGCGACGGCATCCGAGTCCCTGGCGTTGATATACGTAGTACGCGTTATCGGGCCAAAGGGGAATTCCGGCTTGTCGATCTTCGGGGTAGGTCGTGATGATTTTTCCATCACGCACACCGTCTTCCATGATCGCGACTATGTCGTACCAGAGCTTTCGAGCTTTTTGCGAAGACAGCTGATTGGCAGGTAGCTCGGGGGCGATGCGGTTGCGGAACAACGACTCGGCACGGTAGATATTGCCAACCCCGCTAATCAGGCTTTGATTCATTAAAGCGACAGCAATGGGCGTTTTGGTCTTCGAGAGGTTCTCCCGAAACTCAGAGTAGCCACTGGCTAATACGGTGTCCGAGTCCAGCAGCGCTTCAGCTGACTTGGTGGCCCGAAATTCATTTGCCGCACGGGCTAGCGGATCCGGTCCCAAGTTATTTAGATGTTTCTGAACCTGCGGATATTCAAGCACCTCGCAAGCAGTCGGTCCTCGCAGATCAGCCCAACCGTGCTCAGAAACAATCCGCGCTCGGACTGCACCCACAGGTTCCGGTGGTCCAAGATACTGCCTCGCGCAAACTTCTGAGCGCGTTTCCGTCTCGCCAATCTTCCGAGGTGCGCCAATGGAAGAAGCACCGCTGAAGTGTTCGTCTCCCCCAAAGCTAAACGCACCGTAGAGTCCGAGATGAACTCTGAGGTACAAGTCATTGGAGAAGCGACAGAACAATTGCTTCCCCTTGGCAAAGGCGACTTCTAGTTCGTAGCCATCGATACGCGCTGCATCAGATGCGAACCTGCCCTGCGGAGAAGAAACGTGCACCACTTGCCCACCAAAGACGTCGTCAAATTGGCGGGCAAGTCGGTGCAGGGAGTGGCCTTCAGGCACGACTAGTCAATAACCTCGCCAGTGGTTTCGTACGAGGCAATCTTGCCGATTCGTCGTACGTGGCGTTCTGCATCGCTAAACGGCTCAGCCAAGAAAGCTTCGATTAGTTCTGCGGCTTCTTCAACCGAGTGCTGGCGTCCGCCAACGGCAATTACGTTGGCATCGTTGTGCTCACGCGCCAACTTGGCGGTATCCAAGTTCCAGGCCAAGGCGGCACGAATGCCTTCAACCTTGTTTGCCGCAATCTGCTCACCGTTGCCGGAGCCACCAAGAACGATGCCTAGGGAATCCAATCCTTCGCGCTGTTCCTTGACTACGGCCTTGGCAGCGTTGATGCAGAACGCAGGGTAGTCATCCTCAGGATCGTACGACTCTGGACCATGGTTGACCATTTCATAGCCTTTGCCAGTCAAGTACTTCACCAAGTAGTCGCTGAGCTCTAATCCGGCATGGTCTGTAGCAATATGCACGCGCATAGTCTGTGGCCTCTTTTAGCTTGGAGGGGTCATTTACTTTCCTATACAGCTTAGCGAGGTCCGATGAGCTCCTTGCCATGTTCCGATGATCTGGCAGTAATATCGGCAGGATTTCTCACGGATTGAGACTCAAGCCACCAGGTTTCTAGGCGATATGGGGCATTTGCGTAAATTGTTCCAGAGATGGCTTGCTTTACACCCCGCCAGAAGTGACACAATATACAAATATTCAGTATCCGTTTCATAACTGTCTCGGACGCACACTTCATCAAGAACTGGAGACCCAATGCCAGGAATGAACCTCACCCGCGCTGAGGCAACCGAACGCGCACGACTGCTCAACGTCGACAGCTACGAGGTTAGCCTGGACCTCACCCGCGGTGAGCGGGTATTCACGTCCAAAACCACGGTACGATTTAGCGCTACCGAAGGTGCTTCAACTTTCATTGATGCTGTCACCGACAATGTGCGCTCGATCAACCTCAATGGGGTCGAGCTAGATCCAGCAACCCATTCCGATGGCATCCGCATTCAGCTTCCCAACCTTGCCGAGCAAAACGTCCTGGTTATTGATGCAGACGCGCTGTACATGAACACCGGCGAAGGGCTACACCGCTTCGTCGACCCAGTGGACCAAGAGGTTTACCTCTATACCCAGTTTGAAGTTGCCGATTGCCGTCGCATGTTCGCCGTGTTCGAGCAGCCAGACCTTAAGGCGACCTTCCAGTTCACGGTGACCGCGCCGAAGTACTGGAACGTTGTTTCCAATGCTCCAACCCCAGCTCCACAAGAGCAGGGCGAAGCGGCGACTTGGGCCTTTGCCCCGACTCAGCGAATTTCCTGCTACATCACCGCGCTTATCGCTGGCCCCTACCAAGTAGCCCGTGACTCGCTGGTCTCCTCTAGCGGACGTACCGTTGAACTCGGCGTTTTTGCTCGCGCATCCATGATGGAATACCTGGACGTCGAAAATATCGTGACGATCACCCGTCAAGGTTTCGAGTTCTACGAAAAGAACTTCGGCACCCCTTACCCATTTGAGAAGTACGACCAGCTGTTCGTGCCTGAATTCAACGCAGGTGCCATGGAAAATGCCGGCGCTGTAACCTTCCTTGAAGAATATGTGTTCCGTTCTCGTCCAACCGGAGCGATGGTAGAACGCCGTGCCATCACCGTGTTGCACGAATTGGCGCACATGTGGTTTGGCGACCTCGTCACCATGAAATGGTGGAACGACCTGTGGCTCAATGAGTCCTTCGCCGAATTCATGTCGACCTTGGCTGCGGCTCAGAACACCGAGTTCACTAGCGCGTGGACCACGTTCAATACCTTGGAGAAGAACTGGGCTTACCGCCAGGATCAGTTGCCTTCTACTCACCCGATTGTGGCACCAATCAACGATCTCGAAGATGTTGAGGTCAACTTTGATGGCATCACCTACGCCAAGGGTGCCAGCGTCCTGCGTCAGCTTGTTGCGTTTGTCGGCCAGGAAGAATTCATGGCAGGCGTGCGCCAGTACTTTGCTAAGCACGCATGGTCTAACACGGAGCTTCCTGATTTGCTCTCCGAGCTTGAAGCCTCCAGCGGTCGCGATCTCAGCGGCTGGGGCGCACAGTGGCTTGAGACTGCAGGTGTCAACACGCTTACTGCACAGATCAGCACCGATGATACTGGCATCATCACCGACTTCAGCATCCTTCAAAGTGCAATTTCCGACTACCCAACCCTGCGTCAGCACCGACTTGCGGTTGGGTTCTACAGCCTTGACGAAAATGGATCTTTGCAGCATGTGCACCGAGAAGAACTAGACATCTCGGGTGCCTCGACCCCGGTTTCGTCTTTGGTTGGGCTCGCTCAGCCTGACTTGGTGCTGCTCAACGATGATGATCTGACGTACGCGAAGATTCGTCTGGATGAACGCTCACTAGCGACCGCAACCGAGCACCTCAAGGACTTCCAAGAGTCCCTGCCTCGTACCCTAGTTTGGTCCGCTGCGTGGGACTCCGTGCGTGATGCTGAATCCCCTGCCAGCACCTACGTCCAGTTGCTTCTGAACAACATCGGGCACGAGTTTGACTCGTCCGTCATCATGGTGCTCTTGCGCCAGCTGAACACCTCACTGGATAGCTATGTGACCCCAGAAAATAGCAGTGAGCTCTCGATTCAGGCTGCGGATCGTTTGTGGCAGCTGGCCACTGAAGCTCAGGCCGGTTCAGATGCCCAGTTGCAGTTTGCCAAGGCCTTTGCGCACCGTTCCCGTAGCGCTGAACAGCTCGATACAGTTCAAAGCCTGTTCGACGGATCCAAGACACTGGACGGTCTGGTCATTGATACCGATTTGAAGTGGTCTTTGACCATCGCGCTGAGTGCCGGTGGACGTTTGTCCGATGAACAAATTGATGCAGTTCTTGCCACGGACGACACCGCAAAGGGTAAGGCCTCTTGGTACACCGCCCGAGCTTCACGCCCAACAGCAGAAGCCAAGGCCAAAGCCTTTGAAGCGGCAACCGCAGCGAAGCTGTCCAATGATCAGCAAAGCGCCGTCATCGCAGGGTTCAACAACACTCATGACAAGTCCCTGATCGCTGAATACGGTGAGAAGTACTTCGCATTGTTGGTCCATGCGTGGGAAAACTTCTCCCACGAAATGGCTAAGCAGATCGTGCTGGGCTTCTACCCAAGCTCGCAGGTGTCACAGGCTACCTTGGACACGACGCAGGCCTTCTTGGAATCTTTGGGCGACAAGCATCCAGCACTACGCCGCTTGTTGACCGAGTCCGCTGCTGATGTCCGACGCGCTCTAGCTGCACGCCAGGCAGATTTCTAAAACAACCGCTGAACTATAGGTGGGGATGCACGCTGAGCTCTCAAAGCTCATGTGTGCATCCCCATTTGGTTAAAGATGCGACAATAATTTCATGGATCTTTCGCATCATGAGTATCGCGTCAGCCTCGAATGGACCGGCAACCGCGGAACTGGAACTGATAGCTACCGAAGCTATGGACGGGACCATATTGTCAGCTCGCCGGGTCTTCCAGATCTACCAGGAACGGCCGACCCGACCTTCCATGGCGACAAGGACCGGTGGAATCCAGAGCAATTACTGCTTGCAGCATTGAGTCAATGCCACATGCTTTCGTATCTACACATTGCGGTGAATAACGGCTTGAAAGTTATTGGCTACACCGACACCGCGCAAGGTACTTTGCGCCTGAATGCTGATAACAGTGGCGAATTCACGCAAGCAGTTCTGAAGCCCGCGGTCAGACTGGCTGATGAATCTCAGCGCGAACTCGCGAACTCACTGCATGAACAAGCCAACAAAGTTTGTTTCATTGCTAGGTCTGTTAACTTCCCGGTACTTCATGAACCGGTCCTGCCAAGCAATTCTTGAGGAATGAATATGAGTGAAAACCCGCAAATCCCGCACAGCGTTAAGCAGGATCCTTTCAGCAAACCTCTCGTTTTAGGTGCATCAAGCCAAGAGTTTCTTGACCTAGCAGAGCAACCTGTAGACGCATCTTTGTACCCGGGAACGTTTTACCACGAGGTAGGCGGCCGAGAAGTATTCGCAAAATTGACCAAGAATTTCTATGATTCTGTAGCTCAGGATGAAGACTTCCGCACCATGTACCCGGAAAAGGATCTGCATCCAGCACAGGTACGGCTTCAGTTGTTCCTTGAACAATACTGGGGTGGCCCGACTACATATTCGGAGCACCGCGGACACCCGCGCCTACGAATGCGCCATGGTAACTTCATCGTAAACTCGCACTACCGCGATGTGTGGATGGGCCATATGAACAAGGCCATTGATCAGTTGGACCTGCCTCCACTGCACGCTGAGACGCTTCGAGATTACTTCGAACGCGCTGCACACTCAATGCTGAATACACCGGACTAATCCGGAGCTTCAAAAACTAATGGTCTGAAACCAATATTGGTTTCAGACCATTAGTTTAAACTTCGAGGATCTAACCCAGTAACGAGGACTGGCGCATTACCGCGTGCCCACGTCCGTTGCTCACGCGGTACCAACTACCCCTGCGCAATATTCGGCTCTGTCCATCTTTGGTCAGGAAGCCCAACGCATGCATCGCAAAGGCCGCGCCCAGTGGCAAGGGTGAATCTTGTCCCTCAATTTCGGAGGACCATACACGTTGGCGAATTTGCGAGATGACAGGCTTTCCCGGATTCTCTGGCAGCGCTTGAGCAACTGCATCAATTCCGGTTTGGGCGGCCCGGGATAGGTCAGCATCGGCAATAGAGCCTGAGTCTTCCCACTGCGACATCGGCACAGAAATGCCGGCCCAACGAGCTGTAGCTTCGACCGGTGGCACGGTGAATTCGACCGAACTATCCCCCATTCTTGCCAGTCGATCCTGCACTGAAGACAATGAGTAACTCGCATCTAGCTCAGCCGGCTGAGCCAGCCGGTGTACGCGCATGCCTAGAACGGTGTATTGACCCTGGCCCAATTCAGCAGGAACTAGAACAGGTACGTAAACGGCCAGCGCGGTTCCTCGGGCAACAAATAGCGCCGCGTCATCTTCAATAGTCTTGGCTCGACTAATAAAGTTCGAAAGGTCACTGACGGAATTTACATCGTCAAAAATCAGTACGTCGCTTGCCATGGATTAATGTTCTCACGACGAGCATGCCCAATTTCCACGAATTAGCTCATGGCGTGAAGTCTGGTCAGGTAATCGTATAGTTTACGTACAAGCAGGTCCGCCCAATGAAGAGGGTACCTTCAAGTAACATTGGGTAAAGATCTGCACTACAAAGAACTTCAAGGAGTTTATGCCGTGACCGGAGACCTTGGTACCACTCAGGCACTACTGGACTTGCTAAATCTGGATGGGGAAAATCAGGCCCGAACCGACGAAGATATCTTTGTCGGTCGCATGCCCAAACAGAACCGGAAACGCGTATTCGGTGGCCAGGTATTGGCTCAATCTGTCATGGCCGCATCGCGCACCGTAGATTCCACTCGCGCTATCCACTCTTTGCACGGATATTTCCTTCGCCCCGGCGACCCTGAGCAGACCATTACCTTCGGGGTACAGCGCCTGCGCGATGGTCGTTCATTCTCCGCACGCCGAGTTCATGCCTACCAGAACGGCGATCCCATCCTTTCGATGATCGCCTCGTTCCAAGAACCAGCGCAGGGTTTAGAGCATCATGACCCAGCACCGCTGAACGCACCTGATCCAGAATCCCTGCCAACCACAGCTGAACTTGTGGGTCATCTGGATCATCCTGTAGCCCGGGAATGGGCTTTTGAACGCCCATTCGACGTTCGTCATGTCTCCGAGCCCATCTACCTTTCCGGCGACGAGACTCGTGGTGCCGATACGGCAGTCTGGTTGCGGACGACTTCGGCGATGCCAGACGATCCGACGATGCACCGTGCAGCGTTGGCGTACGCCAGCGACTACATGCTGCTCGAACCAATTCTCAAGGCACATGGACTAGCCTGGATCCATCCCGGGTTGAGCATCGCTAGCCTAGACCATGCCATGTGGTGGCACAGGGACTTCCGAGTTGATGAGTGGCTGCTCTACGTCCTCCACTCCCCTTCGGCTTCCTCGGCACGAGGACTTGGCACCGGGCAATTCTTCAACCGCGATGGTCAGCTCGTAGCAACAGTCGCGCAAGAAGGCATGGTCCGGCTTCCGGAATTTGGGACCAAGAAATAATCTTGGCTTTGGCTTCCTAGATGTCCAGCTCCACGTTCTCCCTTGGTACGGCTACGCACGTTAGAACGTGACCGTCAGGTATCGTGGCGCTGGGCTCCATCGGATAGCTCACACTCCCCTTGAGCAGCTTGACCGCGCATTGACCGCAGGATCCGGCTTGGCATGAGCTTGGAGCGTCGATCCCTTGAGCCTGCAACGCATCCAGAAGTACACCTTGTTCTGGTTGCCACTCAAAGTGTTTTCCAGAGTCAAAACAATTGATCTCTTCCTTAGCGAAGTCTTGAAATAGCTCGCTGAAATCTTTGTGCGGTGAAACAAAGGCCTCGCAGTGAATGTTCTGCGGTTCGATACCTTCGGCTCGACAGATCTCCTGAGCCATCTGCGTGAACGATTGAGGTCCACAAATCACCACGCTGTCACAGCCTGCGACTACGCGGCCGATGTCTTCAGGATTCGGACGTGCCACGGTGCTATCAAAATATTGAACCGTAGGCGCAGCATTCCCTCGGCCAGCTAGTGCTCTTGCCTCCGAGAACAGCGCGTTCGGGGCGCCACGCTCAACGTGCACCAGTCGGAGATCCTGTACCTGCGCGGCAGCTTCATGATCACGTAGCAGCCCAAGAACAGGGGTGATCCCAATTCCCGCTGAGACCAAGGCCGTGCACTCTCGCAGCACCTTGGCAGCAGTCACCGACCCGTAGGGTCCAGATATCAGTAGTTGTTCTCCTGGTTCAAGTTGCGACAGTTTCGCAGAGACTGCTCCTTGAATCCTTACGGCTATGGTGACGTTCTGCTCGTCAACGGCGGTGACCGTGTAGTTTCGCCAAGCAGGATCCGAGAAGTGAACCCTAAGATACGTTCCAGCCTCGTCGTGCTCCTTGAACCAACCGAATGTGTCGCTCAAAGTAATTTCGACTAGGTCTGAAGAGACCTTGGTGGTTTTTTGGACTGTCGCATATCGAGGCGAACGCTTCGCGGGAACTAGGTTTGAAATATCCTCGCTTGGCATTTCAATCTTAATCTCGTCGCCCACTTCAAGCGTTCCGGGCTCGAGAACCGTTCCGTAGATACCGCAATGCAAATGACCAAAGTGCGTGGCAAGCAACCGTGGCCCATTGATATCCACTTCAGTGGTTTCCGGATTCACCGATGTGGCCGAACACCGCTCAATCGACTTGGTTATTGCAATCCTTGCCTCGCCAATGCGTATTACCTTGCCGATGAGTCCAAATTCTGCAAAGGCCGGGAGTCCTTCCACTAATATATTGCCGCGGTATCTGCGCGGGTCCATCTCAATCTGCCCCGCGACCGATAGACGCTCGACTGTCCTGGGATTAATGATGGAAATGCCCGAACGTTGAGAATCGAACATTCCCTTCGGCATAGATACTGCTCGGCGCTCGATGGCACCCTGAGTCGGAAGATGCGCTGACAAGTACGCACCAAGTTCCGCCACGCCGTCAGGCGTTGACGAGTCGAATGTCAGTGAAGACGCATTCACTTGATCTGGCGCTGCGACGGTAATAAATGGAGGGTTGGATTCCACAGACCATTTTTGCAGGTTTTTATTGTTTTTTAGTATGGTGAAGCTGTGGCAGCTGCCCCACTGTCCATCAAGAACCTCAACCGTTCCGTTCGTGAATGCGATACTGCGATCGCCGCGTATTCCACTGCCAACGCTGACAGCGCCAGCGTCGATTGCTTCGCCGGGCAAGCCCTTGATCGGAAAACGAAATAGCTGAGCAATCTTCATGGATTCAGTCTAGTAAATCTCGTCAGGTCTCAACCACATCGTGAAGATCAGTCGTCCTGTTCAGCTCCTTCGATTACCTCCAGCCTTCTGGCCCCTGATCCATCCTTAGACAGTTGATCTTCGGGGTTAAGCAGCCCACAAGCTTGCATCGAGAGGCACCCGCATCCGATGCATCCCATAAGCCGATTTTCTAGCTCCTCGATTGCCCTGCGACGAGCTGCCAATACCTGTTTCCACTGTTCGGTGGCCCTGAGCCAGTCCGTTTCCGACGGGACACGACTCATAGGTACTGGGGCTAAAGCGTGCTTGATGTCTTTGAGCGCAATGCCCAGTTGCCGGCCTACGGTAATGAGTGAGATCCGCCGAAGCAGATGCCTTGGGTATCTACGTTGGTTTCCGCCTGTGCGTAATGACGAGATGAGCCCAACCTCTTCGTAATAGTGAAGGGCTGAGCGGGCAACTCCGGTACGGTCGCTGACCTGTCCGATGGTGAGCAATTCTTGCGCGGGTAGCTCTTCTGAAGGTTCCTGCGGACTTGTTGTGCGAATCATCACGACTCCCCTCCTTGACCTCAAGTTTACTTGAGGTCTTAGTGTGGAAGTAATCAATATCGTTGGTGGGAGCCTGTAAAACTTCCACATCAGCTGCTGAACCTTATTTCTCGGGTTCAGGCAAAGGAGCCTCTGGATGAGTCAATTGTCAGATGATTTTCGTACGGCGTTCCGCCACCATCCAGCTGGTGTCGCACTTATTACCGCAACGGTAGATGACGTTCCCTACGGATTGACTATTTCTTCCTTGGCTTCCTTGTCCATTGAGCCGGTAGCCGTTTCATTTTCGCTAGCCAAAGAGTCAGGAGCTGCCGGCGCGGTCCTTGCCGCTTCCAGCTTCGTCATTCACATGCTCGGCGAACAGCAGGACGAATTGGCCACCAACTTCGCCCGACCGGGAGCCCCGCGTTTCACGCCTGAGCAAAAATTTCGTATCTTGCCTACGGGTGAACCGCATTTCATCGATGCGCCCGTAGCCTTCCGCGCCACGCTTCACTCATCGGTCAGCGTAGGCGGGTCACGACTAATCGCGGCGGAAGTTCACGAGATTCTTCATGGGCTTTCAGAACAACATTTGCTCCACCAAAATCGGGAGTACCTGCGTATCTCAGAATTCCTGAACGCTTCGACGTCGCGGCAATAGCTCGACTACTGAACTTCTTCGTTATACAGCAATGGCCGCCACAAAAGTGGCGGCCATTGCTGTATAACTTCCTAGTCGCGAGTCAGTCGACGGTGAGTCACGCGATGAGGCTTAGCTGCATCGGCGCCCAGGCGCTCAACCTTGTTCGCTTCGTAGGACTCGAAGTTGCCCTCGAACCAGTACCAGTTCGATGGGTTCTCTTCGGTGCCCTCGTAGGACAAGATGTGGGTTGCCACTCGGTCCAGGAACCAACGATCGTGCGAGACCACGACGGCACAGCCTGGGAAATCAAGCAAAGCATTTTCCAATGAGGAAAGGGTCTCAACGTCCAAGTCGTTAGTTGGCTCATCGAGAAGCAAGAGGTTGCCACCCTGCTTCAGGGTCAATGCCAAGTTCAGACGGTTGCGCTCACCACCGGAAAGCACGCCGGCCTTCTTCTGCTGGTCTGGGCCCTTGAAACCGAAGGCCGAGACGTAAGCGCGAGAAGGCATTTCAACCTGTCCAACTTGGATGTAGTCCATGCCATCCGACACAACTTCCCACAGGGACTTCGTCGGATCAATGTTTTCGCGGTTCTGGTCAACGTACGAGATCTTGACGGTATCGCCAATCTTCAGCGAACCAGCGTCTAGCTCTTCCATGCCAACAATGGTCTTGAAGAGAGTTGACTTACCAACACCGTTCGGACCGATGACACCAACGATGCCGTTACGAGGCAACGAGAAGGATAGTCCGTCGATCAATACACGTTCGCCGAAACCCTTCTTGAGGTCGTTGGCCTCAATAACAAGCTGACCCAAACGTGGGCCAGGTGGAATCTGGATCTCTTCAAAGTCAAGCTTGCGGGTGCGCTCAGCTTCCGCAGCCATTTCTTCATATCGAGCCAGACGAGCCTTCGACTTGGTCTGACGTCCCTTCGCGTTCGAGCGAACCCATTCGAGTTCTTCGGCCAGACGCTTAGCAAGCTTCTGATCCTTTTTGCCCTGAACTTCCATACGCTCGCGCTTCTTCTCCAGGTAAGTGGAGTAGTTGCCCTCGTATGGGTGCAGACGGCCTCGGTCAACTTCACAAATCCACTCGGCGACGTGGTCGAGGAAGTAACGGTCGTGAGTAACTGCCAATACTGCGCCTGGGTAAGCAGCTAGGTGCTGCTCCAGCCAAAGTACGGACTCGGCGTCCAAGTGGTTAGTAGGCTCATCGAGCAGCAACAGGTCTGGCTTCTGCAGCAATAGCTTACAAAGAGCAACACGACGACGCTCACCACCGGAGAGGTGGGTTACCAACTCATCGCCAGGTGGGCAACGCAATGCATCCATTGCCTGTTCTAGCTGGTTGTCGATATCCCATGCATCGGCTGCGTCGATAGCTTCTTGGAGCTTGCCCATTTCTTCAAGAAGGGTGTCGAAATCAGCACCTTCTTGAGCCATCTCTTCGGAAATCTCGTTGAAGCGAGTGATCTTTTCGTAGATCTCTCCTACGCCTTCCTGGACGTTGCCCAGGACGGTCTTTTCTTCGTTTAGCGGTGGCTCCTGAAGCAGGATGCCCACCGAATATCCTGGTGAAAGCCGCGCTTCACCGTTGGACGGGGTGTCGATACCCGCCATGATCTTCAAGATCGTTGACTTACCAGCACCGTTCGGTCCCACAACACCAATTTTGGCGCCTGGGAAGAACGACATGCTGACATCGTCAAGGATGACTTTGTCACCAACGGCCTTGCGAGCCTTGGTCATCGTATAAATGAATTCCGCCATGTTGTTAAGGCTAGTCGGTGATAGGGGGCAAAACCGAATCCGAACTCAACTATTTTGGCTTGGTGGTGCTCGGATTCACTTAAGTGAGCCAAGCACCACCCAACAATGAGTATTCAGGCCGCTTGACCCTGGTCTTTTGGCCAACTCGCATCTGCGTCCGTTTGAGATTCAGAATGCGATACTCGTTCAATTTCTGAGGTGTCCGTACGGACTCTTGTGAAGGTGCTTGTTCCAAAACGAAGATCGTGACCAACGCTGAAGGCTTCGACATCGGCGCTTGTTCCGCGCGTACCATCTGCTCTCTCGAATTCTCTGATCTGCAGCTTGCCGAAAATCACCACATGATCACCTTGGGCCAGTGACTCCATGGTGTTCTCCGCCAAGCCTCGAAAAGCCGAGACTGAATACCAGTTAGTTGGCCCGTCAACCCATTGGCCTGATTCAAGATCTCGCTTCCTTTCGTGAGTAGCAGCTCGGAACTTCAGAACAGAAACTCCTTTTTGGGTAATGGTCAACTGCGGATCCGTGCCAACGATGGCACGGATAGTCACTAGATCGCTCACTGGACCCACTCCTTGTAATCCGGACACCGAGGACTGTTCCCGGCGTTAGTCCTCATGGTGCTGCCTGCTCGATTACCCAAGAGAGCGACGACCGCGAATTGTGGATACCCAGTCAATCGCCCCTCCTTGTTGCCCGAGGTGATCCAAGTTCTGCTCCGGCGACGTTCGAACTAGAAGTGGCTGGCTCACCGGTCTAGGCGATGTGCCTAGAATCGCGAAGACGCCGTTGCAGTTAAGTAGGCCGAGATTTTGGTCAATTGAAATAACCTTGCCTGATTAGGCGGAAATGGATGACTTCCCCCTAGTAGCCTCAAGTCGTATTTTTAGTAGGCAATGAGCTAAACTATTTTTCGGCTAAGCCTCCGTAGCTCAGCTGGATAGAGCAAGAGCCTTCTAATCTCTAGGTCACGCGTTCGAGTCGCGTCGGGGGCACAAGCAAGAAAACCGCCGTTCACTTGGCCAAACAAGTGAACGGCGGTTCTTTTTTTGTCCTCAAAACTGGGTCGAAAATCGGCAAATTACCACAGTTTTACCACAGTTTTGTTTTTTGAGGGGGTCAGTTTCCGAGCTTGGTTCTGTCAGATTTCAGGACTTCACCCTTGGAATTGACGTACACCTCGCAGGTATAGGTGACTGGATTGTCCGAGTACATCAATACGCCGGCCGGAATCTGACCTTGGATGTCCCACCCTTTTGAATAGCCAGGGTCTCTCGACGTCTTGATCTGGACGGCATCTGGCCCAACTGAGGACACGCCATCCCACGTTGCGCCATTGTTGCTCACAGCCTGACGCACTTGAGAGACACACGTGTCGATAGCGTTGGCTGGATCATCTTGGGCACGGAACTGCTCAGCCACCCACCAGATGCAAAGGCCAACGAGGACGACTGCGACGATAAGAAATTTGACAGGCTTGGAAAGGCGGAAACCGCCAGAATCTGTGGACAAGGAAGTCCCTTTCAACGAGTGATGATGAAGAACGCGCACTACGCATGCCAGAGCTAAGGCCTACGTAACTTCAAACGCTGAGCTAATGATATGACGTTATTCTCCGGCTCAACCTCCGGAGTCCAATGCGTGGATAGCTTCTTCGCGACATCATCATGCATCTCATCCAACACATGCTGGTACCTGGTCAGCATCGCGACCTGAGACCACCCGAGAATATCCATCACCACACGGGGATCGATTCCGAGAAGCAACAGTGTCGTAGCTGCCGTATGCCTACCGTCATGCACCCGGCCGTCTGGAACTCCCGACGATGCCAGGAAGTCTTTCCACGCTTGCCAGTCAGCCCGGTGATCAATGGGCTGACCATTCGGCCGGCAAAACACCAGCTCATGCGCAATGCCGCTCTGGTCAACAAAAGGCTTCCAGCTGGCCGAGCGCTGAAGCAACTGAACCTCGCGATGTTCTTTCAGCGCAGTGAGCAACTGGTCTGGAATTGGCACACTTCGAATACCTGCAGCACTCTTCGGCGGACCCGTAAAGAATCCGCCATCTTTCCGAGATGGACAATTCGAACCATACCTGCGCCCACACTCAAAGCCCTCGGCACAGCCATGCTTCCAAGGTAGAGAGAACACCTCACGCACAATCTTGATGCGCCCGGTGTCAAAATTGATGTCCGGCCAAGAGAGGCCGAGCGCTTCACCCTGCCTAGGGCCAAGGGTCAGATTCAAAATCCACCGAGCGCCATCGTCCAGCTCGACAGCAGACGCAAGCATCCGACGGACCTCTTCCGTCGTATACACCTGCGGCTCGAAATTAGACCGCCCCGATATTTGAACCTTCAAAACCGGATTGCTAACCAGGACTCCGCGATTCACTGCAACATTGAGCGCTCGCCGTAGGACTCGATGCAGGCCTTGGATGGTGCTTGGAGAAAGTGGGTCTGCTTTGGATCCTTGGTTGGTGGAGCGTTTCCTACTCCCCCTCGCGTCTCGGTAAAGAATGTCTATATCGGTGGGCGTGAGCTTATCTAGGCGCTTAGACGCGATCCTGTGGCCGCGTACGTAGTTGTCGATTTTGGAACGATGCGCGTTAATGGTTCGTTCCTTGATGTCGTTCGGTGCGATCAGGTCAAGATAGTGATCCAGCCATTCAATAAGCTTTGGTGCACGCGATAAAGCCACTGCGCCTCCCGAGGCCTTATTGATTTCAGCGCGTAGCTTGGCGGCGCACTCTGCCTTGGTCTTGCCATAGACGGATTTACGGACGGGCTTGCCACTCGGCAAGTAACCGGCAACGTAGTTCGATTGCCATTGACCGTCTTTGCGTTGGCGCGGAACTGTGCCTTCGTTATTGCTACGCCTGGTCTGTCCTGAGCTAGACATGGGTTTCCCTCCTTGGGGAAATTGTGCGCGCCAAATAATCCCCCTTGGCGCGGTAGGTTGCGAGTTCTTGATAAGTGTTCAGGCGATAAATTCGCCTGGTGGCCAGAGCGCTTGGATCTGATCACCGTCAAGAGTGGCAATGCGATCAAGAAGTACTTGCTCGGTGACGTCGAGCTCTTCGGCCATTACCCATGGGTTGCGTGACCATCCAGCAACGCGCTTCAGGTCATCGAATCGCACTAGAAAGCGCGCAGCTTCGAGGCAGACCTGTCGTTCGGCGGCAGGTGATTGACACCCGTCGTGCCCTCGTTGAATATGAATTGCTTCGTGTGCCAGGAAGCAGCGTCGCTCCACGGCGGTGAGTTTCGGGTCGATCCAAATGCGTCGACCATCAGTGGCCGCGACGATGTCCGGATACGGACGATTCCAAATAATAATGACGTGCGCGAGTGAGCGCAGCATGCCCCATACATTCTGCATACCTAGAACATATGTTCGATTGTGCTTTTGAACCTAATATGACACAACGAAACGTAAAGTGTCCCTCGAAGGTGCTAATACATCAGTCCGACTGGGCTAACTCCCAACCAAATAGGGTGTTAAGGAACAACGTAACCATCGAAAAACCCAGCGCGATAATTGCAGTGAAAACAGCACCCAAAAATCTAGCGAAATCTGAAGGGCTAAACCCAGATGCAATGCCGATACATAGGGAGGCCATGAGGATCAAACCGTGCGCAAGGACGAAAAAAATCCCTGCAAATCGGCCATAGGCGCCACGGGCTTGCATCATCGCCTTCCCGTTACCGATGATCATCCCAAAACCCACCATAGATAGGCCAGCGGCAACGCTGCCAATAGTGGCCACATTGGTGTAAGTGGACTGAAGTCCGCCATCAGGGACCTGAGCATAAAGCCAGCTGAAACCAAAGAAGAGCAAGGCATTGACAGCAATTACGGAGCAAAGCAGGATAACTCCCGCTCGCTTGTTTGAAATCGCCATCAAAACCACATCCTAAAGTGCGTCCGAGTGTCTGAGCCTGACCAGGTCTGAATGGTCTTCAGCTGCAGCCAGATAAAGTTGCTTGAAAGCTGCTAACGGGGCCAAAGTTGCGTGCTTGAGATCCTCTTCATCCGCCGAGCGAATCTCAACATCTCGCTTGCGCGTCAACCGATGTTGCATGATGTCAAATTCGTTCGACGGAACATCAGGGCCCTCTGCCCGAATTTTCGCAGCTTGCAGTCCGCCGAAGTTAGCTTCACCGGTCATTCTACCGAACACATCTTCGAACCACCTGAGAAGCGCCTCTTTATCGTGGTGGAACTCGCCCTGCGGGTCCTTGCGTCTCTTTGGAGTGAGTTTGATCTGGATCCCGTACCCACCGTGAAATGAAGGGCCGCCGTTGAGAATGTCATTGAACACGCCATTCGTCGCGCTGGAAACCTCGCCAGATAGCATGACAGACTTCAGAGCCGTAGCACTTTCGAGCCGTCTACGGGACTCGTTGTCAATTACAGGTACTGCTTTAAGTCCGTGGCAACCATATGGGAGTTGACCACTGTCTCGGAGAATCTTTGAAATCCAAATTGCCATGGTTGTTGCACTAACGGCGGTCCGGTCCTCCTGCATGTATGCAAAGAAGTTTCCATACGGTAGAAACCATAAGAATGAATTCACAGTAGGCGAAGCTCCATCATCCACTGGCATCGGCTTCTGAGATCCGTCTTCGTACTGTTGAGCCGGAAGATAATCTCGGTCAATCGATGCCACCAGCCCCATGATCGTCTCGTCATCTAGCCTGGAAAATACGTCGTTTGCGGCTGGGTGCATAAATGCTTCAGGATCAGGGTTCTCTACGGCCCACGAGACTCCCGTAACAACCCGCTCAACAATACGATGTCGGGTCACGCTGATTGACCGAACGAAAGCATCCCAATCAAATTCGGGAACTATAGTCGTCTTTTCATGATCAACCAGACGCCAGTAAGTGATGGTGCGCTTGAGAGTCTGAGGCCGCTTCTTACTAACCAACTAATCCCCCTTTGAAGTAGTGGATGACATTCCAAGTGAATCCGAATACAGATTCATAGACTTATTCACCTTTTGGGTTTCGCCCGATGCGCTCGCCGGTTTCTTCGTCGAGCTGCTCGCGCTTGGTCTTCACCTTTGGGTGCGCTACGAACGGTGGGACGGGTGCCAGCTCTTGATAGTCGCGTGTCATCTATTTTTCTTGCCTGCTCTCAGGATGAAGTACGCGATCGTTCCCACGATGAGGCCCATGATGAGACCGCCGATGCCGGAGGCCGCATCACCGTCACTCCAAAGCGAAATGCCAGCAATGACGAAAAGAACACCGAAAACTATCAAGGCCCAAGCCACAATTTTGAGGACAACCCTTGCTGTGGTCTTCCCTGCATTCAAGGCAGACTTGGCCTGAGCTGCCCGGCGTTCTTGTTTAGCTGGTGCGGCAGCTGCTTTGGCTTCTGCCTTGGCGTGAAGCCTCTGCTCTCGCAGTAGGGCAGCCTCGGCTTGCTTGGCTTCTATCTGAGCGTGTTTCTCCGCCTGCACACGCTCAACCTCAGCCCGCGCTTTGACCTCTTGGACACGCCCATCGGCAGCGTGTGGTGCCGGGGTCCCCGAAGCCTGAGGCTCCGACACAGAGGGCACCTCCCTCGGAGGGTCAACAGCGACAACTTCTAGCGGTTCAGCAGGCATAGAACTCTGAGGGAAATTCGACCCCTCATCAAACTTCCGCGAAGAAGGGGGAACCGCCTTAGACGAGAACAACGAACGCTTACGCCCACCAGCACCCTGGAAAGCCGGAGGAACATCATAATGGTCCGCGAATGGAACCAGTGGAATCATGGTCGGCATTTCCCGGAGCCAGTCATCAGA
>Ga0308166_1002254_pt1 | contig 18210 bp, 18 predicted proteins | sample PhyCR2_2_FD_202137 | JGI IMG/M metagenome (GOLD analysis project Ga0308166, IMG submission 202137) | Phyllosphere microbial communities from UC Gill Tract Community Farm, Albany, California, United States - DLSLCC.R2 | ecosystem: Host-associated > Plants > Phyllosphere > Unclassified | place... | reverse complement strand
CCCAGCGCGCTGGCGGCCGAGTTAAGCTGATCCTGCCAGCTGGCAGCCCCCGCCGCAGCGGTGAACAGGGCGGTGGAGACGGACAGTGCCAGAACAAACTGAGAAGCTGCTTTCATGATGTGACCTATACAATGTGATGTGGCGCGCAGCCCTCCGTGGCGCTGCAACGATAGCTTCCCTTTCGGACCCTGTTATCCGCGCCGAGTTCCTTTAGGAATGTTCCGTAACTCATGCCGCCACCTCCACCTACGCCCTGTTTTTGTAGGGGCCGACCGCTTTTAGGGTCGGCCCGTTATACCCCCATCACCCACCGTTTTCCGTTTTTGGTCAGCCATTCTCACACCTGTCGCCCCCCGTTTTCGCTGCTGCCGACCGTTTTTATGGTCGGCCATTCTCACACCTGTCACCCCCCGTTTTCGTAGGGGCCGGGCATGCCCGGACCGTTATTCTCTGACCCCAGCGCGTGTTTTTTCAGCACTCACACCCAGCGCGTGCGGAATGGGGTTGCGTATACAGGGGGTAACGGTATAATCCACAACGTTTTCCGCATACCCTTCAGTGCCGAAGTGGCGAAATCGGTAGACGCAGTTGATTCAAAATCAACCATCGAGAGATGTGCCGGTTCGATTCCGGCCTTCGGCACCATAAGTATGTAAATAGACCTCAACTGAGGTCTTTTTTTATGTCTAAAATCCAGTATTTACCTGCTTTTCTCGCTATATTAACTCTCTCAAGGTCAACCGACTTCAACGTACATCTACCAACACATGTTGGTACAGATGATGGTATTTCCGGTTCGATAATGCTTGTACCAACAGGGAGGGGATAAGCATGGCTCTAACAGATATTAAAGTCAGAACTGCCAAGCCAACGGATAAGCAATATAAGCTGACCGATGGCAACGGTATGCATCTTCTCGTCCACCCCAATGGTTCAAGATACTGGCGTCTGCAGTACCGCTTTGGCGGGAAGCAAAAGATGCTGGCTTTAGGCGTTTATCCTGATGTGTCTCTTGCGGATGCCAGAGCTCGTCGTGATGATGCTCGCAAGCTGTTGGCAAACGGCATCGACCCGGGGGACAAAAAGAAAAATGATAAGGTTGAACAGGAAGAAGCGCGCACCTTTGAGGAGCTTGCTGTTGAATGGCACGCCACAAATAAAAAGTGGTCGGAAGAACATAGCCGACGAGTACTAAAAAGCCTAGAGGACAACCTCTTTCCTGCCATAGGCAAACGTAACATTGCCGAACTAAAAACGCGAGATTTGCTAGCTCCTATAAAAGCCGTAGAACTTTCTGGACGACTTGAAGTGGCTTCCCGTCTTCAGCAGCGTACCACCGCAATTATGCGTTATGCCGTCCAGAGCGGTTTGCTTGACTACAATCCTGCGCAGGAGATGGTCGGTGCTGTTGCTTCAGGTAACCGGCAGCATCGACCAGCCCTTGAGTTGAAACGGACTCCCGAACTGCTTCAGCGTATAGGCAGCTATACCGGTAGGCCGCTGACTCGCCTTGCCGTTGAGTTAACCCTTCTTGTGTTCATTCGTTCCAGCGAATTGCGTTTTGCTCGCTGGTCTGAGATCGATTTCGAAACATCTATGTGGACGATTCCTGCCGAGCGAGAAGCTATTGAAGGAGTAAAGCACTCACAGCGTGGCTCAAAAATGCGAACACCTCATCTGGTACCACTTTCCCGACAGGCATTAAATATTCTGGAGCAGATAAAGACGTTCAGCGGTGATCATGAACTGATCTTTATTGGCGATCATAACCCTCGCAAACCGATGAGTGAAAACACGGTGAACAAATCTTTGCGAGTTATGGGATATGACACACAGGTTGAAGTCTGCGGCCACGGTTTCAGGACAATGGCGTGTAGTTCGTTGATTGAATCGGGATTGTGGTCGAGGGATGCCGTAGAACGGCAGATGAGCCATATGGAGCGTAACTCTGTGCGAGCAGCTTATATCCATAAGGCTGAGCATCTTGATGAGCGCAGGCTAATGCTGCAATGGTGGGCTGATTTTCTTGATGCGAACAGGGATAAGGCGGTGAGTCCGTTTGATTTTGCCAAGCTTGGGCGATGATCAGCCACGATTTATACCCTACGTTGAGTACTCCCCTGCATGAGGAAGAGTTTAAGATTGCCTAGATTGATCTCCAGTTGGCGCATGTGGACAAGAACAGCATCCTTAGCACCTATAACCATGCCCAGCATCTTGGTAGCTGGCGGGGGATAATGAGGTGGCATGTTGATTACATTGATCATTTTTAACACGAAGGAGTCATGCCAACGCTACTCGTAAGGTAGTATCTGGTCATAAAAGCTATCAACGCCAGTAAGGATACTGGCGTTGATAGATTGGTTTTTTTTGCCATAAACTTCAAATATTGAATAAAACATCATAAATAATGTTTTATTCTTGAGGAGACATGACATCAAAATGAGAGTATACGACCATGGCTTCCGTACCATGCATGTATCGCATTAATTGAATTATGTTTGTGGTCACAGGATGTAGTGGATCCAGCCACACACCATGCCGAACAAATGGCTTTTAAACCCACAAGATTATATCTAACACATAAATTTTTTTTATCAATGTGTTATTCCGTTTCCCCTGCTCCCAGTTAAAGCGATACTCAATTAAAGTGGCTACCGAATCAGTCGGTGATTCACATGGTGATTCTTTTGTGGATTCATTTATTGACAAAGCTTAAGATTCATATATGCTAACTCAATGTCAAATACAAGAGCCTAGTCATGAGTCTATTAAATAATCTTAATAAAAAATTTAATTCCGATATTAAAAACACTGTGACCTTAAGTGTTCGAGTCACTAATGAAGAAAATGCTGTACTCCAAGAAATTGCCGATGTTGTTGGCTGTACAAGACAAGATGTTATTTATCAGTTGATCTCCGATTATGCTATCCCAGAATGGCGTAGGATGAAAATAGAAAGTGATAATGAAGTAACAGATATTGCTGATGAAAATAACGGTGTTTCTTATTTTCTCTTAAATACTAATAAAACAAATAGCACCGTTGACCATAACATCATTCTGGAACAAGGAATTGCTGCCACATTCGAAGATGATTATATAGGGAAAATCAATAGAATAAAAAAAGGGGATGTTGTTTTCTTATACGAATCAGGATCAGGCATTGTGGCATATGGTTTTGGTAGTGGACAGATTATTGACGAGCCTAATCCTGAAAAAATTAATCATAACTCAATGCGATATCAGGTGTTATCTGATTTTTCTTTGTTGGATAAGCCTTTGTCTGCAAAAGATGTAAAACGAGTGCTCGAAAATGATATACCGTTCGCCCAAACACTGTCACGAGTTACAAATGGTGAAGTTTTATATAAATATCTAAAAAATAAAAGTAAGTTCGTGTAAGCGAAATGATTTTAATTTATTTGGTTATTAAAGTAATTGTTTTTTAATCTTTCATAAGGTAATGGCATGCAAACCGAATTAATAAAAGAACTGAACAAAGTTTTAAAAGCATTTCCGCAATTTTGGAATGGAGAGGAATTGCACCGATCAATGGTGAGTGAAACTATCAATCAAAAAGAGCCAGATCTAATCAAGGCATTGGTCGCTAATGAAAAAGTACGTTCTGTCTACGGTACAGATATTGATGGTATTTTCATCTTTGACTTTGACAAGCTGTGCAGCCTCCTGAAATATAAAGAATACTGGACTGACAGCTTTACTAAGTATCGCAACAAAGTAGGATTAACCAGCGAAGGTAAATTCCTTGATTACAGTTCTGATGTGGTGCTGGATTTTCCCTTTAAGGATTGTGTTCTTGAAGGCGGTATGAGCAAAGAGGATCAAGGTAAAAAAGAAATATATTACAACGAGATAATAGCAATAGATGAGATAGATAGACTATTCTCACCAAAAGCATTATCTAAAGCAGTTAGATATAGCAATGGGAAAGTAGATAAGAACATTACAAATCCATGCCGAGAAGATAATTTAATAATCAAGGGAAATAATTTAATTGCTCTTAACTCGTTAATAACCCGCTATAGGGGGGAAGTTAAGTTAATATACATCGATCCACCATACAACACTGGCTCAGACAGCTTTAGGTATAATGATAAATTTAACCATTCCACATGGTTAACCTTCATGAAAAACAGACTTGAAGCATCACTTAAATTATTATCAGATGATGGATTTATTTTTATACAATGTGATGATAATGAGATATTCCATTTGAAGGTTTTAATGGATGATATATTTGGTCGCGAAAACTTCATTAATATTATAACAATAAAAACAAAAATAGGTGGCGTATCTGGAAGCTCGGAAGGAAAAAGCTTAAGAGATGCAACTGAATTTATAATTTTATATTCAAAAAGAAAAGATCTCGCCATGCTCAACCCTGTATTCAAAAAAACAGAGGTAATTCAGTATGTAAATGAATACAAGGATAGTGGAAAGAGCTGGAAGTACACTCAAATACTATTAGATTTAGGTAAAAAAATATCCATAAGTAGTGAGGATGGATTTACTTACAATCACTACCCGTATGCTAAAACCACATCCATCTCTAGATTTTCAAAAGAAAAAGGCATCAGTGAAAATGACGTGTACAAAGACTATGCTGGCATGGTTTATAGAACAACAAACGCACAATCGAGTGTTAGAGGGCGAGTTCTAAGCACACTTGAAAACATAAACGATGGCATTGTTAGCGTGGAATACACTCCTTTAAAAGGAAAAAACAAAGGAGCTCCGGTTGAAATATTCTACAACGCTAGCAACAAAGATATGTTTATGTTCCTATCCGATATGCTAGAGAAAAATGGTGATAGTTATAACTACATGCAGAAAATAAACACCTTATGGGATGACATCCAATATAACAATTTGAATAAAGAAGGTGGGTATGTAAGCTTTGAGAACGGAAAAAAACCAGAGTCATTAATTAAAAGGGTCATCGAGCTGTCCACAAAAGCAGACGATTTAATATTAGATTTCCATTTAGGCAGCGGTACAACTGCCGCAGTTGCTCATAAAATGGGACGGCGCTATATCGGAATAGAGCAAATGGATTACATTACTGAAGTTACTATTCCTAGATTAAATAACGTTATTGAAGGTGAGCCTCATGGAATATCAAAAGACGTCGACTGGCAGGGGGGCGGCAGCTTTGTTTATGCCGAACTGATGGAGCTGAATGCTTATTTTGTGCACGAAATCCAGAATGCGCAGTCCACTGAAGAACTAGAAAATCTCTTTGCCGTGATGAAAACAGAGGCGCATCTAAATTATCAGGTGGCTCTTGAAAACGTGCTCTCCGCTGAGTACGAAGTGGACGGCATTCCTCGCAAAGTCGCATTCAGCGAGCTGGAATTGCATGAGCAGAAGCAGCTACTGATTGAAATCTTAGATAAAAATCAGCTCTACGTGAATGCCTCGGATATGGACGACTGCGACCTGAACATCTCAGAGAGCGACAAAGCCTTTACCCGCAGCTTCTATGGTATGGAGTGACGACATGGCGAAGATACCGAAGTCAGCCGGCAGCGAGAAGTTGCTGTTTAATAAGCTGAAACAGTTCGATGAACCGGGACTGTTCCACGATAACTATCAGACGCCGGACTACGTTCAGGCTAACCTGAAAGATGCCCTGCGCCCGTACCAGCACGGAGCACTGCGTTACCTGCATTACACGCAGCGTAAGCGGGATGAGGTGCTGCTGCATTACCGGCATCTGCTGTTTCACATGGCAACCGGTGCCGGAAAAACGATGGTGATGGCGGGAACGATACTCTATCTGTATAAAGAGTACGGGTATCAGAACTTCATTTTCTTCGTGCATACCGACGCGATTATCCAGAAAACCCGTGAGAACCTGCTTAACCCGCTTTCGCCGAAGTACCTGTTCAGTCAGGAGCTGGAAATCGACGGGGAAAAAATCACCATCACCCCCGTGGAGACGTTCCCGTCCGTGCCGGAACGCAATACGATTTACCTTAAGCTCTCGACCATCCATAAGATGCACGACGAGCTGAACAGCTATCGTGAGAACAGTATCACCTATGAGGATTTGAAAGAAATCCCGCTCGTGCTGCTCGGTGACGAGGCGCATCACTTCAACGCCGGCACCAAAGCGAAAGGCAATTCGAAAACCTCACCGGAGAACGAGGAGCAGACTTGGGAGCGCACGATTGAAAACATCTTCGACCTGCGACCGGATAACCGACTATTTGAGTTTACCGCCACCATTGACCTTGCGAATAAAGATATCGGGCAGAAATACCGCGACAAAGTGGTGTACCAGTATGACCTGAAGCAGTTCATGTCAGACGGTTACTCGAAAAAAGTCATGCTGCTCGAAGCTAACCAGAACGACAGTGACAAGATGCTCGATGCAGTGCTGTTAAGCCAGTACCGCAAGCTAACGGCTGCGGATAACGGCATTGCCGGCTTCAAGCCGGTTATTTTGTTCAAGTCGAACAAAATTGCCGTATCGAAGGCGAAGCAGGATGAGTTTTCGCAACTGATTGCCGCACTGACGCCTGAAAGCGTCAGACGCCATCTGGCGAACAAAAAAGTCCAGCTCAGCTCGGACACCAGTATCTGGCATAAAGTGATACAGCGTTACGCTGACAGCGATTTAGTGACGGTTATCGGACAGATTCAGACGGACTTTAAAGACTTCAATCTGCTAAACGTCAACAAGTCAGACCTGCTGGAAGAAAACCCCGTTTTGCTGAACACACTGGAGGAGATCGATAATCCGGTGAGAGCCGTCTTTGCCGTGGCGAAGGTCAATGAAGGCTGGGACGTACTCAACCTCTACGATATTGTCCGCATCAGCGAACAGGCGAGCAGCAGCAAAACCGGCACGGACAGCGAAGCGCAGCTTATCGGGCGCGGCGCACGCTATTATCCGTTCCTTTATGACGGTAAGCGAAGCTTCATCCGCCGGTTTGATAACAGCGCGAAGGATTTAAGCGTGCTCGAACAACTGCACTATCACACCATCAATGAACCTGCGTACATCAAAACACTGCACGCCTCCCTTGAACAGGCGGACATTGACGTGCATCAGGATGGTGGCGGCACGATTGAACACGCCAGACTGAAAGAGGATTTTAAAAAGTCCGCCATCTATCAAACGGGTAAACTGTATTTCAACGAAGTGGAAGAGATAGAGAGCAGTAGCCGCAACTGGGAAACGTACTCACTGGAAACACGCTTTGAAATATCGTATCAGACCGCCGGTGAGGAGTCACTGGACAACCTGACAGGGGTAGCGGGCGGCGTCACGAAACCTGAACCGCTGGTACTGGATGAGCGTTTTTACCGCAAGGCGATGCAGAGAATCCGCTTCTACGAGCTGGATAACCTGCAACGCTTTTTCCCGAAGCTGACCGGTATCCGTGAGTTCATTCGCAGTGAAGCTTATCTTGGCAAGCTGAAAATCATCGTCACCGTGCCGCAGCCGCTGGACTTCTCTGCCGTGCCGGCAAAAGAGAAGTTGCACCTGCTGGAAACCGTCCTGCTGCGTATCTCAGAGAACGTGCGGCGCAATGACCAGAAGGTGAAAGGCACATACCGCTTCATCAGCCAGCCGGTGAAGGACGTTATCAAGGACTACAGTCTGCACATTGACCCTTCCGTGATAATTAACCAGAAAATCACTGCCGCGCAGACCATCGGTAAAAAATGGTACGTGTATGACAACGCGATACTGAATCAGCTTGAGCATCGTCTTGTGAAAATGCTGGAAGCTTTTATGCCGAAGCTCAGAGCTCGTTACGACGATATTTATGTACTGCGTAACGATGAACAGTCAACGCGCTTCAAGCTCACTGAGTTCGGCGGCGTGCGCGGCTTTATGCCGGACTTCATTATGATACTGACGCGCCATGCGGATAACGCTTACTGGCAGGTCTTCCTTGAGCCGAAGGGAGATGACAGATTGCTGGATGACGCATGGAAAGAGAAAATGCTGGAAACCTTGAATGACAGGGATCGTATTGTGATTGATGAAAATGAGCACGTCAGTCTGGTCGGGATTAAATTCTTTGCCAACAGTCAGATGGAGGCATTTGTCAGCGATATGCAGGATAAAATTAACGATGGTGAGCCACTGGAAATCTCATCACTGCTGCTTTGATCACTGCAATTAAGAAAAGCGGAGCCTTGTGCTCCGCTTTTACTGTTATCGAAACTCCATCTCCTGTAGAGGTAGTCAGCCATTACAAATGTGAGCAAGTAAAAATGAAAACCTCACATCTCAAAACTACTTTGCCCAAAACTGTGGCGGCCCGAATAATGCAGAGTATGAGCAGACGCGGAAACTGCTGGGATACTCATTCTAATATACTTTCTAATACCGGATCGGACTGACCCGTGTTGGGATTGGCTCAGATGCCTTTGTGTTGACCTGTCGTCCGATTCTGGAATTTCCCGGGCATAACCGGGCCCAGAGTTTGTGACCTGATAGGAGCTTTGTGCTGCACCCTAAACTGGCCCCCTGAATCTCCAGACATTTTGACTTACTTAATAAGTGATAGTCGTAATACTAGTTTTTAGACTGGTTATGGAGTTGAGGATGATTGATGTTTTAGGCCCTGAGTGCCGTAGATGCGGTAAGCGTCAATAAAGTTGTCACCCCGGTTGATTTATGCGGCCTGTTTTTCCCGCTCCGGATTGAGCGTCACGCTATCGCGGCGTTGCCAGTTTTGCGTCTGCCGTGACCAGCGTCTGGGGTTCGCTGCTTTTGCTGCCTAATACACCTGATGGCGTCGGCTCAACAACGTTTTGTCTTCTCCCGTGTCCCGCTGTAGCGGTATCACATAACCGATACCACTGTGCCGGTGCTCTTCGTTATACCAGCGGGTAAATTTATTTACCCAGAACTTATGGTGCCTCATTGACACGTTTTCTCATTAAGAATGGCATTTATGTTGTTAGGGGCGGTAATAGATGTGTTTACATTTAATATTGCGTTTCCAAAGAAGGTGTTAATGAGAAAGATTAATTCCTCGATTCGTTAATACGATAATACAACCACTCTTCCAGATCGCTTTTTAACCAACGGGAAGCTCTGCCCAGTTTGATGGGTCTAGGGAATGCACCATCCTGTATCAGCTTATAAAACCATTTATCGCTCAGGCCAGTAAGCTGGGTAATAAATTTCATATCAATGAATTGATCTTCAAGTAGTGCCGGTTTTGTATACATGATGATGTGTTCCGGTTAAGGATAAATAACCGGAGCCGTTAGTAAATTTATTTTACTGCCAGCTCCTCCACATCAATGGCTTCTGTTGTAAAAAAGTTTGGGAATTATCCAAGGGAAATAAACCCCTGGATAAAATTGCGCCTACGATTTTCTTGGGCGGCCTAATCCACTTGGTAGTGGTACTTCACTGCTGCCGAATATATTCATGCCATACTTTTGTTCCTGTTTAGCAAGATAGCTGATGATATATCTCAATCCATGGATATAATCGGTGTCACGATGGTTAATGACTTTGTTGATATCAGCCTTATAGTTCTCTTTGTAATCGCAGCGATGGTATTTACCTTCCCCCTGAGTTATTTCCTTCCACAAAACACCTATTCGTTCTGCTATCGGAAATGTTTTACGTATTTTTTGCCCGTCAAGATATATAACAGCATGGGAATGAAATTTACTATCCTCTCCATGTTCAATGACCCAAAAAAATCCAGTGACACCGTTTTCCTTTTCAACTTGTTCAAATAGCGATCTCAGGTCCTGTTGAAGGCAGCTGTAATCCTTATTGTAACGATCTGAGTTCTGGTTGTATGAAAAGTCTAGTCGTAGGCCAATCACCTTTGAATAACGTTCAATGAGATCATTAAGATGGCTATTGATCAGACTATGTAAAAACCAGTCCATTTTATATTTGGCGATGTATGGGTAATTATTGTTCATGTTATTTCCTCTGAGGTTATGATTCAGAGGAAGGGGATGTGTTGTATTTTTTTTGTCAGGAGATCTGATGGTAAGGGGAAGAAGGATTATTAATTAAACTAATTAACCTTAATTATGTTCTTTCTTTTGTTTGCTTTTTTCCGTAGACATACATTAGTGGTAGAAAGTGGCCCCTGGAGGTGTGCATGTTCTAATTGCTGACTCAATGATGGAGTAGATGGATAAAAATCCTACAGCCACACTCCGGCACTACCCCAGGCTTGTGACTTGCAATACCATAGCGGCTATATGTAAAAAATCTTTCCGCCCTTGTGTCAAAGGCATTTACTCCTACGATTTCTGGGTTCCATGCATCGTAGATGCCGTGGTTTCGCGAAAAAACAAAAGCATTAATTACTAAAATATTACTAATTAATCACTCAAAAATCACTGATTTAAGATTGAATAATTTCATAATTTTATGTATTACTTACTTTAGTATCATGATTTTTTGCCTACCTTGACTCGAACTATAAGCACAAATGGTGAGGTTTGGAGGGTGGGTGATTGATGTGTGTGTTTTGGCGAGGGCTGATATATGCGTGTGATTAAAAACTATAGACAGATAAGAGAGTATAAAAAATGCCTCGATCATATTGTTAATACATGGAATGTGTCTATTTCGGATAACGATATGAAACATCTGGCATCCAAAAATAACTATTATAAATTGGTAAGAGCTATAGTTAACTCTCTTGCTGACAAAAAAAAGATAAAGGAAGCTGAAACTTTACTGGCTGCAGTGGTTAATAATGAACTATTACCCGAAGTGCATTTTCAATGGTTGCACGATAGCGATCGCATTGCGTGTTTTTCTTTGTATTACATCATGTTTCATCCGGCAAAAAACAAGTCCAATATAACAAGCAATGGATGTACTATTTCTGATTTTTCAAAAAAACCTGCCATCAAAAACGATGAGATAGATATGATTACGCGGGATGATTATGTGGATGCCATTATGCAGTACGTTGATGAAACTAAATTACCCTTGACAGACCAAATAAAATACTTATCAGAGATGCAGCAATATTGGAGAAAAGAGTACAACACACACCCACAACCTTTTGACTGGTTAAATAAAAAAAGTGAAGAGGATATTCAGTGGGCATGGGATTACATGGTTAAAAATCTCGTTCACTTTCCACTGCGTCCAATTAACAGTTACCAGCGCTGGCAATTTATAGAAGCAGCATTTTATACGTTACCAGAGCGAGACCTTACCGAATTGATTTCAATCAGAACCCGAAATAAAAAGAAAATGAGCAAGAAAGATCAGCAGGAAAGCGATATTCATAACTTGGGTGTTGTGGGGTTTAAGATTGATAGCGAGAGCCTTGATTATAAATCAAAATTCCTTAAGGAAATGAGAAATGCCTGGGCGCAAAAAAACTGGCGCGAAAGAAACAGAACTAGTCAGAAAAAGGAAAAGGTTCCTAAATTGGATGGTGTAACATTAAAAAAGCTTAATCAAATACAACAAGAAACTGGCGAAAATATAAATGACATTATATCCAGATTAGTCGAAGAGGAGCTTTCTCATTATGAAAGGAAAAAATTGTGGTCACATTAGTCGAAGCTTTCAATCTTAAATAATCTCAGACATATATCATTTTCCTGAATACGACAGCATAACGGCGGATCCATCAAGGGTTCGCCGTATTTGTTTTCTTTGTCTCAGGAGATGTCATGAGAAATAATGAAGGCCAGCAGTCCTTGCAGGACTCACTTTCGGGTCTGCCGGAATGGGCTACAGAGCGGATCATACAGCAGATAAATAAGATCACAAATTACGAACCAGTGATAGGCATTATGGGAAAAACCGGGGCGGGGAAATCGTCACTCTGTAATGCTTTGTTTGCCGGTGAAGTATCGCCAGTCAGCGATGTGGCAGCCTGTACCCGTGAACCTTTGCGATTTCGCCTGCAGGTTGGCGAACGGTTTATGACACTGGTGGACCTGCCCGGCGTTGGTGAAAGTGGCGTTCGCGATACGGAATATGCTGCGCTGTACTGCGAACAACTTCCCCGGCTTGACCTGGTGCTGTGGCTGATTAAGGCCGATGACCGGGCGCTAGGGGTGGATGAGCACTTTTATCATCAGGTGATTGGGGAGGCTTACCGGCATAAGGTGCTGTTTGTTATCAGCCAGTCGGACAAGGCCGAACCCAACAGCGGTAATGGTCAATTGTCCACGGAGCAGAAGCAGAACATCAGCCGCAAAATCTGCCTGCTGCATGAGCTGTTCCGGCCCGTGCATCCGGTGTGTGCCGTGTCGGTCCGCCTGCAGTGGGGGCTGCGGGTAATGGCAGAGCGGATGATTAAGTGTCTGCCACGCGAGGCCAGCAGCCCGATGGTGGCGCAACTGCAGGCTCCCTTTCGTACAACGACAGTCCAGGAAAAAGCCCGCGCCGATTTTGGTGAAACGGTCGGTTCGGTACTTGATACCGTCAGTGCCTTTTCCCTTATTCCCGCTCCGGTGCGGGCCGTCATTCAGGCCGTGCGTTCCAGCGTGGTGTCAGTGGCCCGCGCAGTCTGGGATTTCTTCTTCTGAGTATTTAACCCTTTCCTGTGATTCCCCAAGCCCTGTCGCCAGTGCGGCAGGGCTTTCTTTATTTGTTTTACCCATATTGAGGAGTCTGCTTATGACCCGTCTGGCTTCACGCTTTGGCGCTGCAAATCTTATCCGTCGTGACCGTCCGTTAACCCATGAAGAGCTGTTTCGCGTGGTGCCCAGCGTGTTCAGCGAGGACAAACATGAGTCCCGCAGTGAACGCTACACGTATATACCCACCATTTCCCTGCTCGACAGCCTGCAGCGGGAAGGCTTCCAGCCGTTCTTTGCCTGTCAAACCCGTGTTCGCGATCCTAGCCGTCGTGAACATACGAAGCATATGCTACGCCTGCGTCGGGAGGGACAGATTACTGGTAAACAGGTACCGGAAATTATCCTGCTCAACTCTCACGATGGCACTAGTTCGTATCAGATGCTGCCGGGGTTATTTCGTGCCGTGTGCCAGAACGGCCTTGTCTGCGGTGAGTCGTTTGGTGAGGTGCGGGTACCACATAAAGGCGATGTGGTGAGTCAGGTGATTGAAGGGGCATATGAGGTGCTGGGGATTTTTGACGGGGTGGAAGAAAAGCGGGATGCCATGCAGTCTCTGCTGTTGCCGCCTCCCGCGCAGCAGGCACTGGCAAAGGCTGCGCTCACCTACCGCTTTGGTGAGGACCACCAGCCCGTGACCGAATCGCAAATACTCTCCCCGCGCCGCTGGCAGGATGAAAGTAACGACCTGTGGACCACCTATCAGCGCGTGCAGGAAAACCTGATTAAGGGCGGACTCAGTGGCCTTAATGCGAAAGGCGGGCGGACGCATACCCGTGCGGTGCGCGGCATTGACGGCGATGTGAAGCTTAACCGGGCGCTGTGGGTGATGGCGGAAACATTGCTTACACAACTGTAGTAGTCATTATCTTTGTTGCCATGTTGTTAATATCGGACACCACCTGTCCGCATTGCAACGTACTGACAGATTTCACTCCCTCGAAGATGACCTGTAACCCCCACCACATCTGACTTTAGCAGAAATGAAAAATAGTTTCTGCAGTGTCCATACCCTGTCCGCGCCCCTCTTTAAAGTATTCACATCATTTTCAGTCAGTTAACTTTCACGGAGAACCATTCATGACACAGGCAGAACGCCGCCATGACCGGCTGGCTGTCAGGCTGTCACTAATAATCAGCCGTCTGGTGGCGGGGGAAACGCTGAGCGTACGCAAACTGGCCGCTGAGTTTGGCGTGTCGGTGCGCACACTGCGGCGGGATTTTCGTGAGCGGCTGATGTATCTGGACCTAGAATATCAGTCCGGCTACTGCCGCTTACGTACTGCTGGCAGTGAGATGCAGATGGTGCCAGATGTGCTTATCTTTGCCCACCGGAGCGGGTTGGCTGGGCTTTTCCCTGGCCTTGACCGACGCCTGGTGAACGCACTGCTGATGTGTGACGAGTCTCCCTGCGTGATATCGCCCGCCAATCCGCTCCCTTCACCATCTGGCTCATTGTCTTTCTGGCGGTTGATTCAGGCTATTACCGGGCGCAGGCGGGTGATGCTGATTGCGGATGGACAGCGCTGTGAGCGACTGGCTCCCTGTCGGTTGCTCATTTACCAGCAGGCCTGGTACCTGGTGGGTGAGCACAACGGACATATCGCCGTATTCACCCTGGATGAAATCCATCTGGTTCAGCCCCTGCAGGAGACGTTCCGCCGTAATGACAGTCTGTGTCGCCTGGCTGAAGACCCGGTGTTCATTCAGGCCTTGCCCCATTTTCGCTTTATCCAGCAGTCACTGCTTGCGTTTGTCCCGGCTGACAACCCACCGGAATAGTGCAGGTTTTGTTATCAACCCGGCGACAGGGAGGAGTCCTATGCCCGTTATTGCCATTATCGCCATTGTTGTCATCGTCATCATTCTGAACAAAACCGGGGTGTCCGACAGCCTCACGGCCCTGACACTTGGTACCGTTGCTGCACTGCTGACGGGCGGTGGCGCAGCCGGTGCTGCCAGTGTTGCGCTGACGCCGTTCGTCGGTGTTCCGGTGGGCATTTTCGTGGGGATTTATGTCTTTGCCAAAGTCGTTCGTCTGATTTCAGGAAAAAAATAATGAAACGTAAAACACTCCCTCTGCTGGCACTGGTTGCCACCACCCTGTTGCTGAGCGCCTGCGATGACAGGAGTGATGACCTGAAAGCCATCAGCAAATTCAAAGACCTCACGCCTCCACGCTTCAGTGACGCAGTGAGCCGCCAGGATGATGTCAGTGAGGAATGGACACAGATTGGCTTCTCCACCGGTCTCACCCTGCAGGTCTTACGTACCCGCCAGTCGCCGGAAGGTTGCGAGGGCGGCAGTTATTACTATCTGGTGGATATGGAGGAAAAAACCGTGCAGCCGCTAATGAATGCGCTGTGTATTGCTGACAACATCAAACTGGAATACCACGAGGTCACGGACCCGTATACGAAGGAAAAATACTTCGAATACTCCCATGACGGCAAACTGATGGGGCGACTGCTGATACCGTCAAATCCTGATAATCAGGAATAAAAACAAAGATAAAGGAGACAGGAATGAAAACACATTCACTCAGCCGGTTTGCGCTGGCAGGCGTACTGCTCGCGAGCTTTAATGCTTCTGCGGTTCCCGGACTCTGGCAGCAGGGTTACGGCCAGGGCAATGCGGAATACAGCGTGACGGACGCCAGTGGGAAGAGGTTTACCATCAACTGTACGGAAAATCCGGACCAGAACGGTATCTACCAGCACTCGGTTTTTCTTACCCTCGCGGGAGACAAAACTGTCAGTTCGCATGATGACGGTACCGACATTACGGTGGTGATGAACCATCAGCAATATGCCATTCCGTCCAGCCTGGGCTGGCGTAACGGGGATAACGCCTGGTACGGCTTCATCATGGATATTCGCAAGGCCTCGCAGTTCGAGGTCTACGTCAATGACCGGAAAGTTGGAACGTTTAACCCTGATGTGCAGAATGCACAAAAGATCCTGCCAACGTTAGCGGACTGCACTAACGACTGATACATTCATTTCGACATGTAATCCAACCCCGACAGCCACCTGGCTGCCGGGGTTTTCTTTTATCAGGAGCCTGAAATGTTCCAGTCAGTGTTACTGCCACCGGGTCCTTTCACCCGGGCACAGGCGGAAGTTGTCACGGCAACGTATCGCAATATCACCATTGAAGATGACCAGCACAGCCATTTTCGCCTGGTCGTTCGTGACCGCGAAGGCCGGATGGCCTGGCGGGTATGGAACTTTGAACCGGATGCCGGAGCCGGGCTTAACCCGTATATCCGACAGTACTGCATTCTGAAGGAGACATCAGCACATTAATTCCTCACGCAAAACCCGTGAGCACGCAGCACGCACATTAATTATTTCCCATCACGCCAGCCAGACACGCTGGCGTTTTTATTCCCGGAGAACACCATGAATATGCACACCTTTACCCCAGCTAACGAGCCCCAGCTAATTCTCGCCGCCACGCCGGTATCCGATGAACAGCGTATCGTTTTCTGGCCGCAACACTTTGGCACGATTCCACAGTGGATAACCTTAGAGCCTCGCATCTTCGCATGGATGGACCGTTTCTGCGAAGACTACCGCGGCGGTATCTGGCATTTCCACACACTCAGCAACGGTGGCGCGTTTATGGCCCCCGAAGCTGACATTGATGAGAAATGGGCGCTGTTTAACAACATGAATGGCAACAGTGCGGAAATGAGCGTTGAGGCGGCGGGTATTGCGGTGTGTCTGATTGAGTACAGCCATCACGCCTGTCGTACGGAGTGCGATGCCATGACAGAGCATTATTACCGACTGCGTGATTACGCTCTGCAGCATCCTGAATCCCATGCCATTCTTGCCATCATTGATTAAGGAGTTTTGTCATGGAGAAACAACTGACTCTTTTTACACCGGAACTGCCATTGACCTCACTGCGCACGATTAAGCGAGCCCTGAGTCTGCTTGACCAGCATCTGCGCGAGCCAGGTGTGGCGTTCACCTCCACACAGGCGGCCCGCGACTGGCTCAGGCTGAAGATGGCCACCCTTGAACGTGAAGAATTTGTCGTGCTGTATCTCAATAACCAGAACCAGTTACTTGCCCACGAAACGCTGTTCACCGGCACCCTCAGTCACACCGAAGTCCACCCCCGCGAGGTGGTGAAACGCGCCCTGTACTTCAATGCAGCGGCAGTGATATTCGCCCATAACCACCCGTCCGGGGAGGTGGCTCCGAGCCAGGCCGACAAGACTATGACCCGGCGACTGGTGCAGGCACTGATGATGGTGGAAATCCGGGTTCCCGACCATCTGATTGTTGGCGGCAGGCAGATATTCTCATTCGCCGAACATGGTCTTCTTTAACAGGAATAAAATTATGCATAAAGACGCTACACCAACCTGGGGGCTTAGACGAGATATAACTCCGTGTTTCGGAGCCCGACTGGTGCAGGAAGGTCATCGCCTGCATTTTCTGGCTGACCGGGCTGGATTCACCGGTTCGTTCAGCGAGATGCAGGCCCAGCATCTGGATGAAGCCTTCCCACACTTTATTGCACATATGGAGCTGATGCTGCTCTCTGGCGAACTTAATTCACGATATACCCACGGCGTCACGCTGTACCGTAATGAGCTGACTTGTGAAGCCGATTCGCTGGGCAGCCATGGGTATGTGTATATCGCAATTTATCCCTCAAATCAGGTTAAAGACTGATCTTCAGCATCATCTCAGCTTTGTAAGCCTTCAAATCTTCCGTTCCTTTATTTAAGAGACTCAATACATGCAAATTTCAACTGTACCGGCCGCGGTGCCGGTTTCGTCACGCCTGTCGCCCGTGCAGGTCTGGCAGCAATTGATAACGTATCTGCTGGAGCACCATTACGGCCTGACGCTCAACGACACACCATTCCATGATGATGCGGCCATTGAGGAACATATCGAGGCGGGTATCACGCTTGCTGATGCGGTGAATTTCCTGGTGGAACGCTATGAACTGATACGTACAGATCGTAAGGGTTTTACGTGGCAGGAACAAACACCATTTGTAACCGCTACAGATATTCTCAGAGCCAGAAGAGCTACCGGGCTGATGAATAAGTAAATTCTGCGAGCTTCATTCCTGATTTTTACCTATGCGCTTTCTACTCTTTTTATTCATCGCATAATGCGCCTGCCACTTACGGCAGGCGTGTTTGCTTTTATGGATGATTGACGATGCAAATGGAACCCGACGTATTAAGCGAATTCAACTAACGGATGAATGATATTTTGGAGAAGCATTAATCGGGGATGCTGGTAGCACGTTAGAATCTTACTGGATCAAATCGTGTCTTCGCCCCGATTCGAGTCCCAAAAACCAACGTTTTAATGTGTTGGTATCGATGTTGGTACATTATCTAAAGCCTGTTTTTTATTTATTTAAAATCAAAGGATTAATCATTATGTGCGAGTCCGGCCTTCGCACCATAAATCAGGTATGAACATTTAAGCTACCGCGAGGTGGTTTTGTTGTGCCTGAAATTCAGCTTTCCTCAATCACATCACCAGGCTGATGACGTTCGGATAACACCAGTAAAGCGCGACCATCACCCCGATGTTCAGCACAATGGTAATGAAGAAGTAAGTCTTAAACGGCTGCTTCTGCG
>Ga0308166_1002253_pt1 | contig 18214 bp, 21 predicted proteins | sample PhyCR2_2_FD_202137 | JGI IMG/M metagenome (GOLD analysis project Ga0308166, IMG submission 202137) | Phyllosphere microbial communities from UC Gill Tract Community Farm, Albany, California, United States - DLSLCC.R2 | ecosystem: Host-associated > Plants > Phyllosphere > Unclassified | place... | reverse complement strand
CCCCTCACCCCCCCCCGGGGGGGGGGGGGGGGCCCCCGGGGGGGGGGGGGGGGCCCCCCACGCCGCTTCAACAAAGGGCCAAGGCGCACGAATCTGGCAGACGAAGTCCGCGAGCTATCCGCCCCTTCCACCATGCTTCGCGCGGTCCCCCTCCCCCGTTCCGCTTTGCTACTCGGGGGAGGATTGAAGAGCCGTCTCGAAGGCCCATTCCAGCCAGGGCATCGCCGCGATCACATCGGCCGTCTCGACGGTGCAGCCGCACCATAGCCGAAGGCCAGGCGGCGCATTGCGATGCGGCTCCATATCGAACACGGCCGCTTCGCCTTCCAGCAGGGCCTTGAACCGAACAACGAAGGCCTTCTGCGCCTTGTCGTCCAGCGCCGCGATCCGCGCATCGGTGAATTTCAGACAGACCGAGGTCGTCGACCGGATTTCCGGCCGTTCCGGCAGGAAGGCGATCCAGTCGGTGCGCTCCACCCATTGCGCCAACGCGGCATAGTTGGCGTCGGTCCGCCGGATCAGTTCGCTCAATCCGCCGATGTCCTTGGCCCAGCCCAGGGCGTCGATCCAGTCTTCGATGGTCAGGATCGAGAAGGTGTTGATCACGACCCCGTCCGCCAACGCCCGATCAAACCGTCCCTTGCCGTCCGTCAGCCGCAGCAGTTTCGGAATCGCCCGATCCGGTCGGTACATATCCAGCCGCTCGACCGCGCGCGGCGACAGCACCATCACCCCGATACCCGCCTCGCCGCCCAGCGCCTTCTGGAAGCTGAAGGTCACGACATCCAGCTTGTCGAACGGCAACGGCATGGCGAAGGCGGCGGAGGTCGCGTCGCAGATCGCCAGCCCCTCGCGATCGTCGGCGATCCAGTCGGCGTCCGGCACCCGCACGCCGGAGGTCGTGCCGTTCCACGGGAAGACCACGTCCTTGGACCAGTCGGCCTGGCTTAGATCCGGCAGTTCGCCCCACGGCGCCGTCAGGGCCTCGGGCTCCAGCCCCAGATGATCCTTCACGTCCGCCAGCCAGGTCAGGCCGAAGTTTTCGAACGCCACGACCTGCACCGGCCGCGCGCCTAGCATGCCCCACAACGCCGCCTCGACCGCACCTGTGTCAGACCCCGGCGTATAAAGCATCACGTGGCTGTCAGGCACTTCCAGCACCTCGCGCGTCAGCCGAAGGCCGTGCGCGAACCGCTCGACCACCTCCGGCGCGCGAATACCGCGTCCCAGCAGATCAGACGGCAATCCACCCAGCGCATAGCCCGGCCGCTTCGCCGTCGGCCCCGCCGAAAACCACGGCCGCGCCGGCTTCACATCAGGCTTCGTGCTCATGCTCTTTTCCTTCGGCGCTACCGCGTTTCGCGCGGCTTGAGCGCGCTCACCGCCCCGGCGTATAGGGCCGCTTGACCCGCCAATCCTCGGCGAAGGCGGTCAGTTCGGCGTCCGGCGCATCGGGCAGCGTCACCATGACCCGCGCCAGCAAATCGCCGCGCCTGCCTTGCGCAAAAGCGCCGCGCCCCTTCAGCCTCAGCACCTTGCCCGAGTTTGATCCGGCCGGCAGCGTCATCTGCACCACGCCCTCCGGCGTCGGCACCCGCACCTTGGCGCCCAGCACCGCATCGGGGACCGACACCGGCAGATCCATGGTCAGGTCCGCCCCGTCGCGCTTGTAGATGGGGTGCGGTTCGATCCTCAGTTCGATCAGGGCGTCGCCGTTCTCGGCCCCGCGTCCCGGCGATCCCTGACCGCGCAGGCGGATCGTCTGGCCTTCCGACGCGCCCTTGGGAATGGTCACGTCCAGGGTGCGTCCATCCGAAAACTGGATCCGCCGCGTCGCCCCGGCGATGGCGTCTTCCAGACTGATGTCCAGCGTGGCCTTCACGTCCTGGCCGCGCGAGGTGAAGTCCCGCGCGCCGCGCTGACGTCCGGCCCCGCCGAACATGCCGAACAGGTCGTCCAGATCGACGCCTTCAAAGTTGGCCCGGCCGCCCGGCCCGCCGCCTTGTCCGAACGGATTGCCGCCCTGGCCAAACGGGCTGCCGCCGGCGCGACCGCCCCCGCCGAAGCCGCGGTACTGTTCGTTGCCGTCGCCGTCGATCTGGCCCGCGTCGTATTTGGCGCGCTTTTCCTTGTCGCCCAGGATGTCGAAGGCCGCCGTCACCCGTTTGAACTTGTCCTCCGTGATCTTGTCGCCGGGGTTCTTGTCGGGATGAAGCTCCTTGGCGAGCTTGCGATACGCCTTCTTGACCTCGTCCGCGCTCGCGCCCTTCGAAACGCCCAGTTCCTTGTAGGGGTCGCCTGCCACGTCCGTTGTCGCTCCAGCTGAAAAAGGTCGAGAGGCCGTCAGTTAAGCCATGCCCCGCCCCGCGCAAAGGGCTGGACCCGCCCTATTTCGTCAGACCGGCCGGATTTCCGCCTCGACTTCAGCTTCTGGGCCCCAGCCAAACCCCTCCCCCCACTGCGCCACGGCGATCCGCGCCGTCGATGTCACGCCTTCTGGGAAGTCCGCCGCCATGTCGGCCGCAGAATAGGATGCCGACAGCCCCTCGACCTCCATCGTCCGAGCCAAGAGGTCATGATCAAACACGCGCAGCCGGAACCGCATCGGATCGACCGCTGTCGGTTCCCCATCCCAACTGTCGCCGAACAGGCGCACGCTTGGAGTCCATCCAATCTTCAGACCGTCGGCCGACGTCTCGACCATCAGACCAGACGGCGACCACGGCCGATCATGTACGCCCCTCGCCACGAACAGAGTCTCGCTGAACCCCGCACCGCCCGGCGCTGCGCCAGCCGGTCCCGCGCGACAAAGCAACGGCAGTCCTCGCTCGCCCCGCCCCATCTCCGCGCGCGCCAGCCGGTCGTCCAGAAACACCACGACGGACCCCGCCATCGCGCCCGCCCGCATCTCGACCTCGGTCCCCTGCTGCCCGCGCAACAAACCCGTCAGCCGCCACGTGCCCGGCCCGACCAGAACCGCCGACCGATACTGCACGATCTCCCAGCCCACAGCCGTCTCAACCGCCAGCGCATTGCCGCCGCCCAGCACCGCCGCCTCGACCGCGCTTTCCGGCGCCTCGCCCTCGATCCGCACCACCACGGCGTTGGCCTCGTCCCAGCGGTGCCGCACGCCCGGCCCCAGCGCCTCGACCAGCACCCCGACCGTCGCCGGCGTCTCGACATCGCCCCTCGCCGTCAGGGTCTCAGCGGTCGGCCCCGCATGCAGCCGCATCGTCCGCCAAGGCTCGGCCGCCACGGCGATCAAGGGCCGCGCGTCGGCCTCACCGCCGATCAAGGGCGGCAGGTCCATCACCCTCAGGAACGGCGCCCCGACCACGACCGGCGTGTCGCCGCCACGCCAGACGCCGTCATCCTCGACCGCCCGCCGGGCCGTCACTGGCTCCAGCACCGCCGACGGCGTCTCGTCCGACGTGACCCGCGTCATGCGCCAGTCGCCCGCGACGCCGTCCAGCCGCACCCCGTCCCCTGGCTGCAGCCGCAAGGCCTCCAGCGGCCCCAGCGCCAGCGTCCTCGCCTCCACGCCATCGCCCTCCAGAGCCCGCTGCGCCGCCGCCTTCGCCAGCCCGCCGCCGCATACCAGCGGCAAGTCCAGATCGACCCCGCCCGCCGTCGCCGCCGCATCGTCCGACCGCACGACCACCGCCCCGGTCTGATAGTCCGCCGTCTCGTCGATGAACCGCACCCGCGCCGCGCCCGCCCTGGGCTCCAGCGTCCGCGTCGCCGTCTCCGCCGCCCCGCCATCGGGCAGAGCCAGCGCCTCGCCCGAGATCTCGACTATCGTCTCCCCCCGCCCCAGCACGGCGACCCTCCCGTCCCGTTCGGCCGCCACCGCGTCGAACGCAGCCAGCAACGGCTCCAGCGCATCGCGCGTCCGCATCGGCCGGTCGATGACATAGCCGGCCGCCGCCCCCTCGACGCCCTCGACCGACATCTCAGACGGCGTCAGCCCGCCACGCGCCAGAACCGCCTCGATCAGGTCGCGTCCGTCCCCCGCCAACCGTCCGTTCAGCCAATGCCCGGCGCGCCACGCCCCTGCGTCGGCCCAGACATCCCCCCGCGCCGGAAACGCCGGATAGGGCCGCGCGTCCCAGCACCAGGCGTCCGCCGCCTCCAGCATCCGCCCGCCATAGACCGCCGACACGGGATTGTTTTCAGGCACTCCATAGTGCCCCAGCACCGCCTCAAGCGCCGCGCGCTGCACCGCATCGTCGCGCGCGCCGGTCGATCCAGGCGGCAGATGGCTCTCGCTGCTCTTGGGATCCTGGAACAGGTTCGGCGCATTGCCGCCCCGGTCCACCGCCGCACAGCCGAACTCCGACAGCCGCACCGGCTTCATCCCCGGAACCCAGGCGGTCGGCGTCGTCGACCGCACCCCGCCCGGTCGGTCATGGTGCTGGTTCGACCACCAACCCTTCAGGTCCTTGGGCCGGAACACCCAGTCCTCGCCATGCGCCCCATCGACGATGGGCGTCCGAACCTGCGCCGCCCGATCCGCTTCGCTGGCGTAGAACCAGTCGAACCCGTCCCCGCCCGCGACGCCTGCCGCCAGATAGGCCGGGTCCGCCGCCCCGGCGAACGTCTCCGCATCGATCCCGCCGTCGCCCTCGCGCCAGTCCGTCAGCGGCGGATACCAGTCGATGGACACATGATCGATGTTCGCATCGGCCCACAGCGGATCGAGATGGAACACCACCTCCCCGCCCGCCTGCCGCCCAAAATACTCGCTCCAGTCCGCCGCATAGGACAGGGCCACCCCCGGCCCCACGACCGCCCGACATTCCGCCGCCAGCGCCCGCAACTGATCCACCGCCGGAAAGCCCCCGGCCGCATCTCGCGTCCAGGTCACGCCCCGCATCTCCGACCCGATCAACAGGCCGTCCGCCCCCTCCTCGGCCGCGATCCGCGCATAGTGCAGCGCCATCCGCCGCAGCCCCCAATCCTCGGTCCCGCCGAACAAGGCCCCGATCTCCGCCGTCGCCCCGGCCCCGTCCACGCCCGCCACCCGTCCGCGCCACGGATAGCCGGGACAGTCCATGAAGACGAATGGATACAGCGTCACCTCCAGCCCCCGCGCCTTCAGCTCGCGGATCGCCTGACGCACGCTCTCGTCCGACGGCGTCCCGCCATAGGCCGGCGCCCCATCCACCTGACTGACCTCATAGGCCTCATCGCGCGCCACGCCCGCCACGGACCAGACCAGCGGTTCGGTCGGCTTCTCGCGCCGCTCCACCCCCGGCCGCACCACGCAATGCCCGGCCCTCAGGTCGCTGCCGAACCACCCGACCACCAGACTGACCCGTTTCAGGTTCGGCAGTTGCGCCTGAAGTTGGTCCAGCGATGCGATCAGGTCCGCCCGCCCCTCGCCGCTGTGCACATTCTCAGGCGCCGTCCGCGTCAGACCCTCGCGGCGCACCACCGCCTCGGTCGCCAGGGCGAACTCCCCCGCGCCGGGGATCAGGCACACACCTTCCAGCCGGTCCTCCAGCCGCGCGGTCTGTCCGCGCGGTCGCCGGAACACCTCGAAACTCAGTTGCGGAACCCGATCCCCGAACGGCCCCAGCGGCAGATCCTCGAACACCACATAGGCGACGCCCCGATAGGCCGGCGCATCCCCCTCAACCGCCTCGACCAGCGGATCCGGCGTCTGGCCCTCGCCCCCCCGATGCACCCGCATCACCACGCCGGTCATGTCCATTAGCCGCCCGTCGGCCCAGACCCGCCCGACCCCGTCGATCTCGCCTTCGCAAAGCGCCACGGCGAAACTCAGCGAATAGACATAGTCGACCGTCTTCGGCCCGCCCTTGCCCGCCCGACCCTTGGTCTTGTCTTCCAGGAACCGCGCCGCCCAGATCACCTGACCGGTCACCCGCGCCCGTCCAAAGACGCAGGCCATCGGCGCGCCTTCCGCCGTCCCCTGAACCTTCAGCGTCTCGAGCCTCGGCCCCACCTGCCGCGCCGGACCCAGCGAGCCCACCACCCGATTGTCGATCGCCCGCCCAAGGGTCGAGCCGATCACCCGCCCGACCGGCCCACCGACCGACTGCCCGACCGCGCTCAAAACGACTTGCGCCATGCCTTTAAACTCCATCATCCTCGGTCAACGAGGCGGCGCATGCCGCCGAGGCCGAACCGGGGACGGGAAACCGGAACACGGCCGCCAGCCGTCTTCGCCACCAGACGCCCATCCAGCTTTCGACCACCGCCCGTCCCCAATAGGCGTGGATCATCCTCGGCTCCGGTCCGTCGAAGTCGCTCAGGATGGCGCAGTGCTTCACCGCCGCCCCCGGCGACATCCGAAACAGCAACACGTCGCCCGCCCGCATCTGATCGGCCGCAACGGGCCGCATCCACCGCCCCGCCGCCTCCAGCAGCGTCTCGCGCCCGCCAACCTCGGCCCAGTCCGCCGAATAGGCCGGCAAGACCTCGGGCTCATCGCCTGCCACCTCGCGCCACACCCCGCGCACCAGACCCAGACAGTCCGCGCCCACGCCCTTGATGCTGGCCTGATGCCGATACGGCGTGCCGAGCCAGGAACGGGCGGCCGCGACGACCAAAGATCCTCCCCCGAGCACGGGGGAGGGGGACCACGAAGTGGTGGAGGGGGCGACCGCATCGCAGTCGCCTAAGCCAGAATAGAAAGCCGCTTGCCCGCCGCCCTTGCGTCGTTCGCCCCCTCCACCCCGCTTCGCGCGGTCCCCCTCCCCCGCTTCGCGGTGGAGGACTAAACTCTCATCGCTCACCGCCGGCTCCCGCCATCGTTTCGCGCACTCCCGGCTGGATAGGCGGTCAGGAAGTCGCCCCCCGGCACATCCGGGAAACCGCGAAAGTTCAACCCATTCCCGAACGTCCCGACGCAGGTCTCCCATCGCTTGTCGCAGACCCGTCCCGCCGTCTCCGCGACCCCGCACCTCTGGTCCCCCAGCCGCGCATCGCACATCCGCCCATAGGTCCGCCCGACCACTCGCTCCAGCTTCGCCAAGGGCCCTTCAAGCTCGGCGACGAAGCTCTCCCCCTGGCGCCGGATCTTCGCCAGCGCCCCCGCCCACAGCCGCACCTTCAGATCCGGCCGCGCCCAGTCCACGCGCCACCGTTCGACCGTCGCCGCATCGAACAGACCCGCCGCCACATCCGCTTCCGTGATCGTCGCGTCGTCCAGCACGCCCGCCGCCGAAACCGACCCCGCCGCCAGCCCGACCGCGCTCTCGCCCGCCCCCGCCGTCCAGCCGCTGGCCGCCCGATAGACGACCCCGTCCACGACCAGATCCCGGTCATGGTCGCTGAACCCCATCACCACGCCGTCGGCCCGTTCCAGCCGCCAGACATGACACAGCGTCGCCGCCCCGCTCTCGATGCGGGCGGCCATTTCTTCCGGTATGTTTCTCATTGTCGTCCCCGTCATGAGGGCGTGAATCGTGAGCCGTGACTCGTGACCTTGCCGGGCGTGCTCCCGCCCCAATCACGATTCGCGAGTCACCCCTCACGCGCCCGTCCGAACTTCGATCAGCGGAACCGCCGCCATCCGTCCGGCCTCGAAGCTCTCCAGCGTCGTCTCGATCCGGTCTGAGTCGAACCGCACCGGCGTGTCGAACTGAAACCCCGCTGTCACCGCGACCCCCGCCTCCGGCGCGCGCTCCAGCGTCACCCGGCCGGTGGCGAAGTCGACCGCAAGGGCCGTCGTCTCGACACCGCCCACCGCGACCCTCACCGATCCCTCGACCGGTTTGGCGACCGGCCGCTCCACATCGCCGTAGCGCTTCACCAGATCGAACGCGGTCCGAACCCCGTCGCCCACGCCCAACACCTGATCCTCGGTCGATACCACCGCGCCCGGCGCGCACGACTTGAAGTCGGCGAAATCCTTGAACCGGAACCCATACAGCCGTCCCCGCCGCGCCTCGAAGAAGGCGACCAGCTCGGCCATATCGTCCAGCGACCTCAGGTTCGCCCCGATCAGATACCGCCTGCGCCCCAGCGCCCAAGGCGTGGACCGCCGTTCGAACCCCGACGCCAGCGTCGTGATCTCCGTCCGACGCTCCACCCCGCCGGTCGAGCCGAACGCCAGCCGCGCGGGCAGGCGCACCTCATGAAAGGCCATGCGAACCTTTCCTCCCTTTCACTTGTTCATGGATCGTCGCTCGTTCATGGTCGCATTGCGGCCAGCTTCGGCCGCATGCCCAAAGGGGAGCGACACGTTTGCGCGGCGAGATTCTCAGCTACGACACCACCACCGGAATCGGTCTGATCAGCGGCGACGACGGCGCCCGTTACGACTTCACCTCGGCTGCGCTGCAATCGCCCGCCGTGCCCGCCGCCGGCGTGCGCGTCGACTTCGTGCCCGAAGGCGCCGCCGCCACCCAGATCCTGATCCTGGCGGGTTCGCCCACCACCACCGGCGTCGCCGGCGGCTACGCCAGCTCGACCTCGACCGCCGTCGCCGGCTTCGATTGGCAAAAGCTGTTCCTGTCCTTCGAGGGCCGCATCCGCCGCAGCCATTTCTGGATCGGCTGGCTGATCCTGCTGGGCGTCAACGTCGTCATCAGCTGGATCCCGATCATCAATCTGCTGGGCATCGTGCTGATCTGGCCCAACCTGGCCATTTCGGTGAAGCGCCTGCACGACATGGGCAAGACCGGCTGGCTGATCGCCATTCCCTGGGTCGGCTCGGTCATCGCCTTCGTCGCCGGCTTCGCCATGATGATCGCCGCCGCCGTCGCCAACGGCTATTCGGAAGACTACTACGAGGGCAACCCGGCCGCCGTCTTCGCCCTGATGGGCCCGGCCTTCGGCCTGTTCGCCATCGCCGGTCTGCTGGGCCTGGCTTTCCTGCTGTGGATCGGCATCGCCGACAGCCAGAAGGGCGAGAACCGCTTCGGCCCAAACCCGAAGGGCGAATAAGCCTCATCGCCTGAGTGATATCAGCGCCGCCCCGTTCTCGACGGGGCGGCGTTTTCACATCCGCCTGGCGCCCAGGCTGACGGCCCGCGCCAGCATCTGGGCGATCTGCGCCTCGGACCGCAGCAGGGCCGGCGTGCCGCCGTCCACCGCCACATTGACCGTCACGCCCCCACCGCCGACCGGCCCGATCTCGCCGCCCATCGACGGTCTAAACACCTCCGGCCCGCGCTCGCCGACCAGATAGGCTGCACCGCCCAGCACCGGCCCGCCATCCGCCCGCACCCCGCCGAAGCTGGACATCACCGACTGGATCGCCGCGCTCAGCCCGCCGCCCTGCGATCCCGCCGCCGCATTGACCGCATTCAGCACCGCCCGCGCCAGTTCGGCCAGCGACACCTCCCCGTCCGCCGCCGCCCGCGCCAGCGATCGCGTCAGGCTGTCGCCCGCCCGCCCGAACGCCGCCTCGATGGCGTCGGCCGCCTCCTGCGCCGGCGCCTTCAGCGCCTCCAGCGCCGCCCCGGCTTCGGCCGCTCTCAGCGCGACCTGATCGATCCCGTCCCGCCCGAACTCATCCGCCATCCGGCCAACCCTCCATCAATCGCGCCAGCCCCTCGCGTCCCAAAGGCGCCGTCCCCCGCGGGACTTGCGTCAACATCCGCCACTCCCTCAGCGACAGCCGCCAGAACGCCTCGGGCGCCACACCCATCGTCGCCGCCAGCCGCAACATCTCGCCCCAGGGCGTCATCGTGCTGCGGCCGCGAACGCCTGCGCCACCGCGACCGCCGCCTCGCGCGGATCAACCGCCGCCACCTCCGGCTCGACCTCACCGCCGCCGCGCAACACCGCCGCCAGCACCACGATCAGATCCCGCGCCGACAACGTCTTCATCCGCTCGGCGACCGCCGCCATCCCATCGACGCCCAGCCCCGTCTCGATCTCCGCTAGCGCCCCCAGCGTCAGACAAGCCCGACGCCGCGCGCCGCCCAAGATTACCGCCGCCTCGCCCCGCGCGCCGTTCATATCGCGCTGAACCCGATGGCCCCGGCGCTTGCCAGGCTCAGCGCGAACGTCGCCTCCCCCTCGTGCTCGCCGGCGTATTCCAGAGCCGCCAACAGGAACGGCCCCTCCAGCACGCCGAAGTCCGGCACGATCAGCCGCCACCGTTTCGCCGCCTGATCGAAGAAGGCCTCGCGCACCAGGGCGTCCGACGCCGCATCGCGAAAGATGCCCTGCCCCGACACCGCCGCCGACTTCACGCCCGCGCCGGCCAGCAGCTCGCGCCACCGCCCGGCGCTGTCCCCGTCCGTGGCATCCACTGTCTTGGCGTTCAGCGAGATCGTCCGCGCCCTCAACCCCGCCACCGTCGTAAACACGCCCGGCGCGCCCTCGATCTTCAGCAAGATGTCCTTGCCGGCCTGTGCCGTCATGCGTTTTCTCCCACTTCTTCGGTTACCGCCCTCAGCCGCACGACCGCATAGGTCCGCCGCGCATCGCCCGCCCGGAACACGTCCGCAAACGTCGCCCTCAGCGTCGCCGTCCGCACGCCGTCGGCCTCCAGCACGGCCTCGTGCAGACACGCCCGCACCGCCGCCGCGACCGCCTTGGCCTCTTCCGATCCCGCGAAGCGCGACACGCCCGTCAGGGTCAGCTTCTGCTCGACCCCGCCCCCGTCCGCCGCCACCGGCCGACTCTCGCACCGCCCCAGCGCCAGATAGGGACACAGCGCCCCTTCCGGTGCCTGGTCGTAAACCCGCTCCTGGATCAGGGCCGACAGCGCCGGATCGGCCTTCAGCGCCGCCACCATCGCCTTCTGAAGCGCGCCTTCATGGTCCCTCATCGCACCCGCTCCAGAACCAGCTTCGCTCGCCCCGGCCGCGCATCCTCGACCGACACAATCCGCCACTCCGCCCCGCCGAACCGCAGCACGCGACCGATCATCAGCCGGGCATCCGCCCGCGCCTCGGCGCCCATCGTCTCGACCGCGCGCCGCTGATCGCCCTCGCCGCGCTCCAGGCGCCGACGCGCCCCGCATTTCAGCCAGGCCGACCCCACAGCCTCGAACGACACGCTGCGCCCGCCGTAAGGCGTCTCGGCCTCCACCGGCTGAAACAACCCCGCTAGAATTCTCACAACCGCACCACGCGATAAGGCGCGATCCAGGCCTCGACCGGCTCCACCACCACCGGCTCCCCCCGCTCATAGGCCCGCAGCACCAGCATCAGCATGGCCAACCTCAGCGGCGCCGGAGAGGTGGACGTCAGGCTCAACCCCACATCCGCTTCGACCTTCGCCTGCGCCGCCGCGATCAGGGTCTGGATCAAGCCGTCCTCGACCTCATGCTCGACCCTCAAAAACTGCTTCGCCTCCGCCACCGTCACCGGCTGCGCCATGGCAATCTCCATTGTCAGATTCGGAATTCTCCCTCCCCGCTCCGGGGAGGGTGGTCGCGCAGCGACCGGGTGGGGGCGGCCCGGCAAGGCCGCACGCTTGGTCGATGAGCTAACTTCGATCGCCCGGCCGTCCCCACCCGACTTCGGCTGCGCCTCAGCCACCCTCCCCCGCAGGGGGAGGGAAAGTCGCCATCACTCCGCGACTAGGTCGCGGCGAACTTCATCACCTTGATCGCGTCAAAGTTCTGCACCCCGCCGCCCACACGCTTGGTCGTGTAGAACAGCACATAGGGCTTGGCCGAATAGGGATCGCGCAGCACCCGCACCCCCGCCCGATCGACGATCAGATACCCCCGCTGGAAGTCCCCGAATGCGATCGACAGACTGTTCGCCGCCACGTCCGGCATGGTCTCGATCTCGGTCACCGGATAGCCGAGCAAGGAAGCCGTCTCGCCCAGCCGCGTCGCCGGCTGCCAGATATAGTTGCCGTCCGCGTCCTTGAACTTGCGCACGGCCGAGACCGTCTTGCGGTTCATCACGAACCGGCCGTTCGGCCGATACTGGGCCTTGGGTGCATAGATCAGGTCGATCAGGCGATCCGCCGGACTGGTCGCCGCAAAGCCGCCCGCCGCGCCCGATGCGACAGAACCGATCTGGCCCCAGGTCTGGCCCGCGTCCGCCACAGTCGGATAGGACAGCAGACCCTTGGGCTTGTTCACCCCGTCGCCGTTGATGAAGGCCTGGGTCTCCTGCGCCGCAAAGGCGTCCTCGACCTCGGCCGCCAGCCATTCGTCCAGATCGACCATGGCGTCGTCCAGCAACGCCTGCGTCGCCGCCGGATTGGCGTAGAGATCCGCCGACGGAAACTCCAGCAGGGCCAGGGTCGCCGGGTCCGTCTCGGGCCGCGCGGCCGTCTCCGCCACCCAGCCGCAGGCCACACCCGCCGTCGATACCGGCTTTCTGAACACGCCGGCCGCGACGGTCCTGACCGTGGCGATCTCGCGCATCGGACTGGCCGCCATCAGACGCCGCTCGATGGCCCGCTCGGTCTCGTACGGCACGACATAGCCGCCCGAGGTCGCCCCGCCCGACAGACCCGCCTTGACCTCCAGACCGCCCGCCAGATGAGGAGACTGACCCGTCTTCAAATAGCCGTCCCATGCCGCCTTCGCCTCTGGCGCTGACGTCGGCTCGGCAAGTTCGCCTCCAATCACCGGACGACGGCTCTGGCTCATCACCCGATCCAGTCGCGCCTGGGCCGAGACGACCGCCTGGTCGATGCGCGCCACCTTCTCCTCCAGCAGCACATCGGCCGCCGCCTTCTTCTCGATCTCGCCCAACCGGGCGTCGTTCGCCCCTTTGAACGCCTCGAACGCCGCCATCATCTCGCGCACGACATCGCGCGCCTCGGGCTGGCCCGAAGCCTGTTTGGTCTCTTTCATGATATCTCCGGTTGAAGAACCGCGTGTTGCGGTTAGGGTCGAGACGTGACCGACACGACCTCGAAATTGTTGGACGGCCTGCAGCGCTCCTGGCTGCTTAAGCTCGTCTGGATATGGGCGCCGTTCGTACCGCTGACGGCCGTCGCGATCCTGAACCATTACGAGGGGCCGGTCCCCGAACTCTTCTACGCATTGCCTCTGCTGGCCATATTCGGCGCCTTGGGCCTTCAATATGGCCTCGCCTTCGTCGCTCGTCGCAAACGGCGCGCGCTGGCGCGTCACCTCTCGCCGCTACAGCGTCTTCAGACATCCCACGAACTCGATCCTGTTCCTCTCGGCGAATTCCTGCTCGTCACCAAGAAACCGCCTGTCGAAACCGTGCCACGGACCATCCAAGCGTTGATCGCGCGATGGGGAGCTCCACCTTCCAAAAGGACCGACAACGTCATCGACGTAGTGTCCATTTCCGTGTGGATCATGTTTTGCGCGGTGGCGGGCTTGCGCGACCCACTGGGTTTCCTGAGCCGCCACTTGGGGATACCGACCATCCCGTATTGGCCTGTCTTCACGACCTTATTTGTATTGGCCTTGCCGCTTTTCCTTCGAGCACAGCTGCGCCGGATGAACGATCACTACGTCGCTGAGGCGAAAGCTTCCGGTCGTCGACCTTTCCCTGCCCTGTGATGGCCGCCCCATGTCCCACCTGACGCCCCTCAAAAGCGCCGTCATGGACGCCATGATCTGGCAGATGGGCGACAGCGTGCCGGACCTGCGCGCCCAGGTCGCCGCCAGTTCGCCGGGCCTGCGTCGCAACACCGGCGCCGGCCTCTATTCCCAGATCGTCGTCGATGCGGACCGCGCGATCGCCAACCCGGACGCCACCGGCCTGTTCGGCACGGTCCATGTGATGATCGCCGGCCTGCCTGACCCCGTCGGCTTCCAGATCGAGCTGCGCCAAGGCCGGCTGACGGCCCTGCATGGCCAGAGCTACGGCCAGGACACCCGCGCCATCGACTTCTCGACCACCGCCTTCGAAGAGGTCTTCACCGTCGACGAAGCCGGCCGCTCGATCCTGTTCCGTCCCGCCCGGCGCACGCCGGATCCGATCCCGCCCAGGCCAAAACCCGCCCGACCGGCCGCTGCACCCGCCGCCCAAGCCACGCCGCAGAAGCAATCCAGACCCGCGCCCCAACCGGCCTCAAAGCCCTCCGATCACGCCCTGCCATCCGCCGCCGCAGCGCCGACCGTGGCCGAGATCATCGCCGGCCTGTCCAACCCCACGGCCTCGCGCGGCGGCCAGCTGGCCCTGGTCTATCTCGGCGCTATGCGCTGGCGGCCGTCTTCATCCTGTTCGCCCACCTGGCGCTGCACGTCGGCTGGATCTTCGGCCTGGTGCTCGCCGGCTGGGCCTTGCGCTATCTCCACGGCAAGAAGGGCCGCGCCCAGATGGCCGCCCTGGCCGAAACCCTCGACCGCAACGGCGCCTTCCAGGCCCTCAAGCCAAACTGAACCGCGCCCCCGGCAGCATCGGGAACGTCACCAGCGACACTTCCCACAGTTCGACCGCGCTCAGCACCCGCAGCCGTCCCTGACGCCGGGCCCGGGCCGTACGGTATCCGATCGACAGCCCGTCCAGCGCCCCGGCCCGGCTCAGCGCCCCGGCGAACCGCGCCTCGGCCGACCAGTCCTCAATCCGGCCGCGCACGAACAGACCGCGCGCATCCTCGACGATCTGCTCCCAGACCCCGACCGGCGAGCGCGCATCGTGCTGGTTCAGCATCCGCACCCCCTCGGCGCCCGTCTTGGCCAGACTGTCCGCAAACGCCCCCGCCTGCACCACGTCCCCGTTCAGATCCGCCACGCCCCACAGCGAGGCGTAGCCTTCGATGGCCAGTGCGCTCATTTCCCCTCCAACCTACGCTCGATCCGCTCCACCGCCGCGGCCGTCGCCTCGCCCTGGACCTCCAGCCGCGCCAGCCGCTCGGCGACCAGCCTCTGCTCCCCGACCCGCTGTTCCAGCGTCGCGATCCGCGCCGCGGCGCCCCCGGCCCAGACCAGGCCGCCCACCGTCTGCACAACGACGGCGATCAGCAGCGCCGTCGGCACGCGCCGGATATGATGTTCGGTCATGCCCCCAACCCCGCCATCCGCCGACGCTCTTCGTCGGTCAGGAAGCTCGCCGCCTCCAGCCGCGCCCACAGGGCGTCCCGCTCGGGCTGCAGCGCCGAGACTGCATCCAGGTCCGCCCGGATCTCGCACCCCGCGAACCGCTCGCCCAGCCAGCCCGTCATCGCCCCGGCCGCCTTCCGCACCAGCGGGATCACCGTCTGTCGCCAGAAGGCCGCATTGGCCTCGCGATAGTTGGCGTAGGTCGCATCGCCAGGTATCCCCAGCAGCTGCGGCGGAACCCCGAAGGCCAGGGCGATCTCGCGCGCCGCCGCATGTTTGCCGGCCGTGAAATCCATTTCCGCCGGCGTCAGGCTCAGCGGCTTCCAGTCCATCCCACCCTCCAGCAGGATCGGCCGTCCGGCGTTGGTCGCCCCGGCATAGACGTTCGACAACTGATCCTTCAGCGCCTCGAACTGTCCGTCCGTCAGCCGCTCGCCGTTCCTCGCCCCATAGACCAGCGCCCCCGACGGCCGCGCGGCATTGTCCAGCAGGGCCTTGTTCCAGGCGCCGGCCGCATTGTGCGCATCCACCCCTTGCGCCGCCGCCTCCAGCGGCGACAGCCCGTACCAGTCGTCCAGCGGGTGCCACAGCTTCAGGTGCATCACCGGCGCCCAGCCGTCCGTTGCCCGCCCGATCCTCACAGACCGTCCGTCCACGGAATAATCCCACGCCTCGGGCCAGCCTGAACGGCCTGGAACCACCTTCACCCGGTCCGACCGCAGCGCCCACAGCTCGTCCGGCGCCCCGTCCCCGTCCGCATCGCCGGTCGCCTCGACATAGGCGTTGCCCGACACCTGCAGCGCGCCATAGACCGCCTCCATCAGCTCCGCGCCCGACTGCTCGGGATTGGGCCGACGGATCAGTTTCGCCAGCGGATGCGCATCGTCGCGCGCCCCATCCACGAACACCGCGAAAGGCGCAGCCGCCGCCGCCTCGGCGATCATGCGGATGCAGCGATAGGCCACCGCATTCTTCTGATACCCCTCGCGCGCCAGGCTGGCGTAGTCGTTGGGCGTCCATCGCGGTCGCCCCACTCCGGACAGGGCGATCACCCCGCCCGCGCGGCTTTCCTTGCCCTCAGGCGCGCGCATGCGCCCCGTCTGGCCGAACGGCCACCGGATCGAAACCATCGCAATCTCCTTGAACTCTTCTAGATCCTCTCCGAGCCGCTACGCGGCTCTGGGGAGGATTCTCAGCACCGGCCGTTCGATCCAGACGTGGACGACCGCCCCCGCCGCCAGACTGGCGATCACCGTCAGCGCCACCACCGCATCCCCCGGCAGGGCGACCATCCCGCTCTCGAACATCCGCCCCAAGGCCCGGATGACCAGCACGTGGACCAGATAGATCGAATAGGACGCATCCCCCATGAAGGCCGCCGCTCGCTCCAGCCGCCCGGGCGCCTGATCCGTCCGCTCCATCCGCACCACGCCGAACACCAGCATCGCGCTGGGCAGACCCCAGATCAGCACCCGCCTCAACCCGTTCCACGGATCGTTCAGCGCCCGCACATCGTCGATGCCGCCATAGCCGAAGACCAGGCCCAGCCCAAACCCAAGCGTCGCCAGACCGACCGCCCACACCCCAAGCCGACGCGGTGCCGACCGCCACACCCAGGCGATCCCGACGCCCAGCAGAAACTCCAGAATGATCGGCGCGCCCCAGAACCTCAGCACCGGCTTCGCCACGACCAATCCGACCGCCAGCATCACTGCATAGGCCCCGACCAGCCCCCAGCCGACCCGCCGGCCGCCCGCCATCGCCCTGCCCGCTATGGCCAGCCCAAACCCGGCGTAGAACAGCATTTCGAAACACAGGGTCCACCCCGGCCCCAGCGCCGGAAACGTCATCTCCAGCCCGCTGAACGGCCAGAACAGAAACGTCGCCGCCGCCACGTCCGGGCTCAGCGTCCCGCCCCGCGCCATCCCGATCAGGATCGGCAGCGACAGCAGCCAGTAGATCGGCGCCACCCGCCGAAACCGCCGCCACAGGAAGGCCCCGGCCGCGCCCACGCCCGTCTGCCCCTGCGTCGTCGTGGCGATGATGAAGCCGCTGATGACGAAGAACACGTCCACGCCCACGGCACCGAAGTTCTCCAGCGTCCCGCCAGCCAGCACCGTCTCCAGCTCCAGCCGCGTGCCGGCCAGATCCACGGCGTGCGTGACGACCACCGCCGTCGCCGCCGCGAACCGCAGCGCCTGCACCCCGTAGAACCGCTCCCCCATCCGCCACGGTTACCACCGCGCGAGAGCGCGCGACAACCTCAGATCGTCACACACGCCCGCACCGCCTCGGCGATCCTCGCCTGGCCCGCCGCATTGGGATGGACGGAATCAAACATCAGCCCGTTAGCGAACCCGCCCCCGAACAAGGCCGTCCCGTCGATGGGCGCCGCCAATCCCCGCGTCGCCGCGACGCCGAAAACGGCATCTCGCAGCGCGGTTTGCGCGGCATAGCTCGCCTTGCCCTGCGCCGGATCCGACGGACATCCGGTCATCAGCAGCACGTCCCCTGTCGTCAGGCACCGATCCACCAGCGTCCCCAGCCCGGCCTTATAGGTCGCGACCGCCGTCCCCGCGTTCCAGTCGTTGATCGTCAGACACACGACCGACAGATCAGGCGCCGCCGCCGGGATAGACCCATACGCCCGGTACGGCTGATCCGTCGTGATCCAGTCCGCGATCCGGGCCCCGCCCCACCCGGCGTTGATCACCCGCGCCCGCTTCACATCTGACCGCCACGCGACCCCGCCCGCGATGAACACCGCCCCGCCCGAGGCCCAGCGCACGCTCACCGGCCCGGCGGTCTCGGGAAAGGCCACGGTCGTCACCTCCATCGACGCCGCCTTGGTGGTGCTGACCGTCGCCCGCACTGCGCCGTCCGTCTCGACCGTCAGCACCCCCAGCGCCGTATTGGTCACGGCCCACAGGTCGAACCGATCGACCGGCCGGTCGGGCTGAAAACTCCACATGCCAGTCGACGAGGCCGCGCCCGAAAAAAGCTTGCCGCCCATCCCGGTCAGGGTGTTGACGCCCCACCCGGCGCCCAAGGTTACGCGCGGATCATAGGCGGAATAGCCTCCGCTGGCCCCATCCGCCGCCCCGGCGCCCGCGACCGACGCCGCCGACGCCGGCAGGCCCCGCCCGCTCATCATCGCCGCCAGCCGCTCCGGCCAGGCGCTCGCCCGACCGTTCGGCGTCCAGCCGCCGGAGACCGCGCCATAGCCTTGGGTCACGCTGTCGCCGATGCACAGCAGCCGCGCCTCGCGCCCGCCCGCCTGCATGGTCCTGACCGCCG
>Ga0308166_1002252_pt1 | contig 18218 bp, 15 predicted proteins | sample PhyCR2_2_FD_202137 | JGI IMG/M metagenome (GOLD analysis project Ga0308166, IMG submission 202137) | Phyllosphere microbial communities from UC Gill Tract Community Farm, Albany, California, United States - DLSLCC.R2 | ecosystem: Host-associated > Plants > Phyllosphere > Unclassified | place... | reverse complement strand
CTCCTACTACTTGGGCCCAGCCCGTGACCTGTTTGTTGCCATGCTGGTGACTACCGGAGCATTGCTGGTGGTGTACAGCGGCGAAGCTCTGGAGGACTATGCGCTGAATTTGGCCGGGTTCTACGCCATGTTTGTCGCGCTGGTTCCCACCAGGCTGGGCGAAACCCTGGCCACGCTTGCACCGGCCGAACAGGGCAAGCTGATCCTTTCGGTCCGCGTAGCCATCGTTGCCGTATTGATCGTTAGCGCCGCATTCGTCTGGCTGGGCATCAGGACCAGCAGCTGGCCGCACAAAGCGCTGATGCACAGCACGTTGACCCGGGCCTTGGGATGGATCAGCACCGGCCTGCTCGCGGTCTTCATCCTGTTATTGATCTGGCGTGCCTTCGAAGGAAAAACCTTCGCCTGGGTTCATGCCAGCGCGGCGTTCTTGTTGATCTTCTCCATGGGCATCGCCATTGCCAGCCATCTGGGCCACGCGCCAATGTGCCACGAGGACACCAGCGGCGGTTCCCCGAACCGCTATCGGATCATCCTGGGACTGATGGCGCTGGGCTTGATCGCCTGGCCAATTCTGCTTGTCGCCGGCGTTGACGAAGCCCTGTTCATCGTCGAGTGGTTCCAGATCGGGCTATTCGCCTACTTCTGGTATTTGGAATCCCGGCGGCTCTGGGACCCGGTTGCCTAAAAGAACCAAGCGGCCCGGTTCGAATGTCGAACCGGGCCGCTATGAACAGGCACCTCGCTAGGCGCGATCGGCTAGCTGCCCAGCAGCATGCCAAGCTCATCCGCATTCGGTGGATTGGCGCCAGCGCGCGAGCAGGTAATGCCCGCAGCCCGGTTGGCATATGAAACAACCTCGCGAGCTTGATCCAAAGTCAAGGCATTCAAGACAGGCCTTGCCTCGGCCCCCAGCGCACCAAGCTGTGCGAGCCCAGCAAGGAGTCCCGACATGAAGGAATCTCCTGCCCCGACAGTGTCCACGAGAGCAATTTTCTCACCGCCAACTTCCACCCGCCCTTGCCGGGAGAGGAACACCGTACCGGCATCGCCACGAGTCACGGCGATAAAAGCCGGCCCGAGCTCCAGCCAAGCGGCCATGGTTTCCTCCGGTGAGCGATCCGGGTAGAGCCACGCCAAGTCTTCGTCGCTGGCTTTCACCAGGTCACTTTCCTGCACGAAAAGTTCTGCCTGCCTCCTGGCCTGGCTGGCATCAGGGCATAAGGCTGGACGGCAATTCGGGTCGTAGCTGATGGTGCTGCCTCCGCGGCATTCAGCGATGGCAGTCAAAACGCTGGTTGCTCCTGGCATCATTGCACTCGCGATCGAACCGGTGTGGATATGCATGCTGCCACGAACCTCGGTGCCTAATTGCCGCTTTCCGGTGCCCAGGTTCCACTCGATTGAAAAGTCATAGTCGGCCGATCCACCGGAGCCGATCGAGGCCTCGGCCACCGAAGTTCTTTCCAATCCGAAATTGCTCACTTCCACGTTGCTGGATTCCAAGTGGTCCTGGATCAATTGCCCGTGCTCGTCGGGGGCGAATTGAGTCACCAACTTCGTAGGCAGTCCCAAACGAGCCGTGCCCACCGCGACGTTTAACGGGCTGCCGCCAGGGTACGTGGCCCCAACATCCCCATCTGAAGCCGTGGCAATAACATCTACAAGAGACTCACCGACGATAGAGATGAGGGTGCCTTGAACCAAGATTGAAGTTTTTTCCTCCGCTGGCAACACTGCCCCGTCCTTTCCATACATTCTTTTCATTCAGCCATGAGGCCGCGGCAACGTGCATCGTTTCAGGTGCCGTTCGCGATTGCCCGCGAGGCGGGTTTTCCCATGGTCGTGGGGATCCAATTGCAGACTTCTCGTGAGCGCAGCTTGTCGTCCACGCATCCACCACGTCTTTAACCCGTAGCCAGCTTCTAGCGCCCCGGATATACGACTGCTTTGAGCTGTCCTGGTTGCTTTCCGGATTTCAGTGCTTGCTCGGATTCGCTCAATGAATATCGGCCGGTAACCAAGATGTCCAGATCCACTTTGCCAGCTTCCAGCAGCTCGATAGCCAACGGCCATGTATTGGTGTAGCGGAAGACGCCGGAGAGCCAGATTTCTCGATTCTGGATATAGGACACGGGAAGTTCGATATCGTCGGCACCCAAGCCAACGAGAATGACATGCCCGGCAGGAGCAACCGACTTGATACCTGACCGGACTGCGGATGGTGCGCCAGAGGCATCGATAAACGCATCCACATCCAGCCCCTCGACAGGATCGGTGGCAGCGTTCAGGGCCTTGGTCGCGCCATGTTCAAGCGCAAATTCAAGTCGTTCTTCTGCAATATCGCTAATGTAGATTTCGCTCGCTCCGAAAGCCCTCGCCGCTTGTGCGACGATAACGCCGATCGGTCCGGCACCTGCAATGAGCACTCTGCTCCCTGGCCGGATGCCAGCACGCTCGCAAGCCCAGAGCCCCACCGATAGCGGCTCGATGAGGGCAGCAGCTTCGTCGCTGATGCTGTCAGGAATCGGGAAGGCAAAATCCGATTCAATCGTGACGAATTCGCAAAATGCGCCGTTGACAGGCGGCGTCGCGTAAAACTCGATGTCGGGGCAAAGGTTGTACCGCCCCGCCTTGCACTGGGCGCAGGTTCGGCATGGGCGCTGCGGTTCGACGGCCACCCTTTGGCCAATCCGGGAACTGTCAACAGAACTGCCGACCGCCGCGATTTTTCCGGCGAGCTCGTGGCCAAGGATCAGCGGGTGATCCACCACGTAGTCGCCAATACGACCGTGTTCATAATAATGGACATCGCTTCCGCAAACGCCGACTGCGGAAACCTGCACAAGAACCTGATTGGGTTCCAGTGCGGGCAGGGGCAGGGTTTCCATGGTCATTTCATGCTGGCTTTGGAGAACCGCCGCGCGCATGGTGGCCGGCAATGCTTGATTGCCACGTTCAGATGAGACTGCAGTTTGACTTGCCATGGGGAATTTCCTTTCGATATGCAAGATAAGATCTTTGGCTACTTCACTGCGCCCAAGGAAAGTCCTTGGACCAGCTTGTCCTGGGCGGCAAATCCAGCGATCAGCACCGGCAATGAAACAACTACCGAGGCGGCACACAATTGCGCCAGGAAGAGCCCTTGGCTTGAAACGAAACCTGTCAGGAATACTGGCGCTGTTCCAGAAACAACTCCAGTAAGCACTCGGGCCAGCAGCAGCTCATTCCACGAGAAAATGAAGCAGATCAATCCGGTAGCTGCGATTCCGGGAGTCGCCACGGGGGCTACTACCTGGCTCAAGGTGCGAATCAGCCCGGCACCATCCAGCTGAGCCGCCTCGAGCATTTCCACAGGAACTTCAGCCAGGAAGGAACGCATCATCCATACTGCGATCGGCAGGTTCATCGAGGTGTACATGATGATCAGGAACCAAATGTTGTCGAGCATCCCTGAGAAATTGGCAAATATGTACAGTGGCAACGCGGCGGCCACAATGGGCAGCATCTTGGTCGACAGCAAGAAGAACAGCACGTCGGTCCACTTCTTGATCGGCTTGATTGACAGCGCGTAGGCCGCTGGCATCGCCAACAGCAACACAAGAATCGTAGAGAAGACCGAGGCCATCGCTGAATTGATCAGTGGCGGCCAGGGGTTGGCACCGGAGGCCGCTCCAAAGAACTGGGCGTAGGCGTCCAGCGTCAGTGGCGCGAAAAACGACGGCGGGTTTGTTGCCGCATCGGCCTCGGAATGGAAACTGGTGATCATCATCCATAGGACCGGGGAAACAAAGAGCAGGGCTGTAATCCACGCGATGAGGCCAACGAGGGGATTCCGGCGCCCGGAATTCTTGAGCCTGCGCTTTGGAGACAGTCGAAGTTGTTTGGTCGCAACGCTCATCGCGCGGCCTCCTTCTTGAAGATGGAAAATACGGTGCGCAGGGCAAAAGTCGCTACGATCAAGCTGCCGGCCACGGTTACAACACCGGCAGCCGAGGCCACGCCGTATTCATTAGCGATATAGAACGTCTTGTACACGGCGTACGGAAGGTTGCTCGTGCCCAAGCCGCCCGAAGTCAGCGTGAACACTGCATCGAAGTTCTGGACGATATAAATCGCTCCAAGCAAGCCGCCGAGTTCCAGGTACTGGCGCAGGTGCGGAAGGGTGATGTAGCGGAATACGTGCCAAGCGTTGGCACCATCCATTTGCGCCGCTTCGATCGCGTCAGCCGGCCTCGACTGCAAACCGGCCAGCAAGATCAGCATCATGAACGGCGTCCACTGCCAAACCAGCGACGCAATGATCGCGGCCAAAGGCTGATCGGTGAGCAGATCCATCTGCGGCGGATTTTGGCTCCCAAAGAGCTCCCAGATCCCGGTCAGGATGCCGTTGATCAAGCCGTAGACGGGGTTCAGGATGGCGTGCTTCCAGATCAGCGCGGCAGCGACCGGAACCACTAGGAATGGGGCGATCAGCAAGGTGCGCACCAGCCCTCGCCCGAAGAACTTCTGATTCAACAGCAGGGCAATCAGCAACCCGGTAACCAGGCTGATAAGAACCACGGACGCCGTCAGCAATATGGTCACCCAAACCGCGTGGCGAAGCCCAGGGTCCGCAAATACCTGAATGTAATTGGAGAGCCCGGCAAAACCTCGATCGTTGGGCCTCAGGCTGTTCCAGTTGAAGAAGGAAATCACCAGAGTGACGGCAAAGGGCAACTGGGTGGTGATGATTACGAAGATCAGGGCGGGCAGCAATGGTGCCCGTCGTGCCCATGCGGCGGCACGCGATTTCTTGCGCTGATCTGTTCCGGGGCCACCCAAAGTCGGCTTGGGTTTCATGGCCGTGCTGACATACGACATCGTATTTGTGCTCCTAGTGAGGATCCAGCTGATTAGCCGCGCCTTGCGGTCAGCTCGATAGGATTTGGTATCAATCGCGGTACGTTGCGGCTATGCGCTCGGCTCGTTTCTGGCCTTTATCGAGAGCCTTCTCGACACTGGTCTTGCCGGCGATCACCGCGGATACGTCTTCGGAAACGAAGGTTCCCAAGTCCGCGAATTCGGGAATGCCAGCAAACTGGATACCCACATATGGACGTTCTTGAACCCCTGGATTTTTCGGGTCGGCGTTGAGAATCGCTTCGCGTTCAGCGTCGAAGAACGGCGCCGCCTTCTGGTATTCAGGCTGTTCATAGGTCGAACTGCGCTTGCCGGCCGGAACCGATGCCCATCCCAACTCGTCAGCTACCAAATTTTCATATTCTTTCGAACTTGCCCAGGCAACAAATTCGGAGGCTGCATCTTGTTTTTCGGATGCCGCTTGGACTCCCCATGACCAGGTCCAAAGCCAACCGGCATGTTCAGTTTCTTTGACCGGTGCCTGTGCGTAGCCGAGCTTGCCTTTCACCGGAGAATCATCAGCTTCCAGAATCGAACCGGCCGATGATGCGTCGTACCACATGGCGGTGTTCGACTGGACCATGTTATTCAGGCACTCTGCGAATCCAGCCTGGGCTGCACCCGCTTCGCCATGTTCTCTCAAGAGATCCGTGTAGAAGGTAACTGCCTGGGTGAACTCCGGGGAATTAACCTGGGCATTCCAATCCTTGTCGAACCAGGTGCCACCAAAGGTATTTACCACCGAGGTCAACGGCGAGAATACTTGGCCCCAGCCTGGTTGGCCGCGTAGGCAGATGCCCTTCATGTCGGGTTCGCCTTCATCGATTTTCTCGGCCAATTCCGCGACTTCATCCCAGGTGGGATTGTCCGGCATCTTCAAACCGTGTTTCTCGAAGAGATCCTTGCGGTAGATCGTCAGTGACGATTCTCCGTAGAAGGGCTCCCCATACAGATGGCCATCGGTTCCTGTCAGGGATTCGGTATAGGCAGGAAGAATGTCGTCTTGGTCAAAATCGGCTCTTCCAGCTACCGACTCGTCGAGAGGGGCCAGCCAGCCGTTTTCGGCAAAGAACGGAATTTCGTAGTTCGACAGCGAAGCGACGTCATACTGCCCGGACTGCCACGAAAAATCCTGGGTGATCTTGGCCCGGACATCGTTTTCCGGCATAACCGTGAAATTCACGGTTATGCCAGTTTCTTTGGTGAAATGCTCAGCAGTGAGCTTTTGCAGATCCAGCATTTGCGGGTTGTTCACCATGAGGACGTTAATGCTGTCCTTGCCACCTTGGGCCGGGCCACCGCCCGCACCTGCGCACCCGGTGAGGGAAACAGACAGCGTTATTACACTCGCGGCCACCGCGGTGAAGCGTGTTTTTGGCTGCATGGCGGACTCCTAAAATTCTTGTGTTGATGCACTGCCAGCTCTCGCCAGAAAGTCTGTCGAGTGGCTCATGCGCGAACCTCCAAACCGGTTGCTCCCGGAATGTGGCTTCTCAAGCTTAGAGTTATGACCTACGACTCAACTAGATCGTTCATTGCGAATTTCTGATACTTTTTTGCCTATATGAAATTGAACCGCACACAGTATCCTTGGGAATACGCTTTCGATTTTGGTGAAAGTTCATGCATACATCTGGAGTCGCGTAATGCGCATCACACCCAAGAATGAGGCGCAGGCCAGGCTTGCCGAAGAACTGGTTGGCATGCAGGCCAACAGGGAAGTCATCCCGCCGGATCCAAGATCCTGCGTACGCTGGCATGTGCACGACTATCCCAGCCCGCTCGCACGCTGGAATTACCATCCCGAGTATGAAATCCACCTGATCCGCAAAGGCACAGGAAAGTTCATTGTCGGAAACTACATCGGGACCTTCGAAGCTGGACACGTGGCACTGATCGGTTCGGGATTGCCGCACGACTGGGTCAGCGATCTGGCACCCGGAGAGATCGTGGAGGGCCGGGATGTCGTCATCCAATTCGATCCTTCCTTGATCGAAGGAGCAGCGGCCATCATGCCGGAAATCTCGGAGATCAAGACGCTGCTGGACGATGCCGCGAGAGGTATCCAATTTTCAGGTGTTACGTCGAGCGCAGCTACCGCAGAGATCGAGGCCATCGGAACGTCGACGGGCGCCCAAAGGCTGATGCACCTCTTTCGGCTCTTCGCAATCCTGGTTAATTCCCCACCCGAAGATCGTCGCAGCCTGGCCGATAGCTGGTTTCGGCCGCAACTCGACGATCACTCGGCAAGGGCCGTGGAACAAGTGCTCGAGTACATTTTCAACAACCATTCAGGAGAAATCTCGATGTCCGAGGCGGCCGCTGTAGCGGGCATGACTCCGCCGATGTTTTCGAAGCACTTCAAGCGTGCGATTGGGCAGAACTTCAGCGACCTGGTGCGAAAGCTGCGTCTGGCACATGCCAAGCGCTTGCTTGAAAGGACAGACAGTAGCATCTCAGAAATATGCTTTGACGTGGGATTCTCGAATTTGTCTAACTTCAACAGGCATTTCATGAATGACTTCAATGAAACGCCTAGACAGTTTCGGCAGCGTTGCCGATCTTCGTCTTAGAAAGAAAATCCGCATTGCAGCCCGTGATCACCGGCAACTGATCTGGCTCGGTTCCAGGCAGCGCCGCAAGAATTTCCGGGAAGGCTACGAGCACATGCTGAACCTCGCCCGTATAGAAAGATCTTCGTGATTTACCACAACGACCGCTGCGTGGCTCGCCGAAAAGCAGCATCACTGCCACCAGTATGTCGTCTCCAGTTAGTTCCCTGCCAACCGCTGCGCAAACCAACGCAACCGATGGCATGAGTAACCGCTTGGGCCGTCAGAATTCGACGGCGTCTCCTCGTGTGCGCGTTCCGGGATAACTGCACCAACCTCGAGGAACTCCTCAACGAAAACGTGCCGTAGAGCTTTGCGGCCACACCGTATCCTTGGCGAAAATGAAATGACAGCACGTAGAAGACACGCCGGAAGTTCACGAAGAACGCCGTCAACGCCGCCATCGACGACGGTGCCGATGAAACCGCCAGTACCAACCGGATGAACTCCAACGAACCATCGAATCCTTAGGAAGAATGGCGCATGTGTTGCGGTACCACTGCGCTCCACCTTGGAACCGGCACGGTGGAGGTGCTGGCAAAGACTGCTCCTGCTCGAAACAGACCGCTGCGTCATTGACACTCTGTGATACAAACGGACGGACTAGCCGGGCTGAGAGATTGATGGTTCCCGGCCTGGCCGATTCAAGGAACCGGGCACCGTGGGGAAGAAAAACCAGCAGCCAGGCCCGATCCAGACCCGCCGTTGCACGAATAAGCAAAAATCCCGACTCGCTTTCGCGAGCCGGGATTTTTCTATGAGCTCCTCCAACTGGACTTGAACCAGTAACCCTTCGATTAACAGTCGAATGCTCTGCCAATTGAGCTATGGAGGAATGCAACGAGATATAACTTTACCGAAGATTTTCGCTAATGCAAAATCCTCTCGCTTAGGTCCCCCGCAGGATCCTTCGGCGCATCTCCAGCTCCATCAATTCCCTATTGATCTGGGCATATTCTTCACCTTCTGGCTCCATCTCGGCGCGCTGCAAACGCCCGATCAGCTCAGCCTTACGGTGTGTGATTTGAAGCTCAATCAAACCGTTGATGATGTCTGCGCAATAGCGGTTCAGGCTGTGCTCGTCCTGGGCCGGAATGCTGGTCACCGCCAACTCCGACACGAAGCTACGCAGCTGCTCTGGCACCTCATCGCGGATCACCTCAACCCATGAGGTTGCAGAAGCACCGGCGCTTGAAGCCGCGACAATCCCGTCGTGTACCGCCGAGTGGGCCGGAGCCATAAAACGTGCCTCGAAGAAGGCCTGCCACTGCTCATCGACCAAACGCTGTGGCTGCTGGATGACAACTTCCAGGGCCTGGCGCTCCAAACGCATCACGGGATCACGATGATCCGGGCGTTCAAAGGCAGGGGCTGACACCTGCTGCTCGTTACCCGCCGCCGGAACCGGAACTTGCTGGTCAGCATTTTTAGGTAGTCGGGCGCGCTTAATGGATGCGCCCACGGAACGGTTCACGTCCTCGTTGTTCATCCCTAGCCAGCCGGCCAGTTCTCGCGCGTACGCAGGACGGATCGCCGAGTCCTTGATCGCAGCAACGATCGGCGCGGTCTGCCGCAAAGCCTGCACACGCCCCTCCACCGTATTGAGGTTGAACTTTTTCAGCTCGGCACGGATCGCAAATTCAAACAGCGGACGCTTAAGCTCAATGAGCTCACGCACTGCCTCATCGCCGCGGTGCAACCGCAGATCGCAGGGGTCAGCTCCGCTGGGTTCAACACAGACATAGGTTTGGGCGATAAAACGCTGGTCTTCCTCAAAGGCACGTAGCGCGGCCTTCTGCCCAGCAGCGTCACCATCAAACGTGAAAATCACTTCACCGCCGGTGCCATCATCTTGCAGCAAACGACGGGCAATTTTAATGTGGTCGGTGCCAAAAGCGGTGCCACAGGTGGCCACCGCGGTGGTGATGCCAGCCAAATGGCAGGCCATCACGTCGGTGTACCCTTCCACAACCACGATCTGCCGATTTTTGGAGATCTGCTTTTTGGCCAGGTCCAGGCCATAGAGCACCTGAGACTTCTTATATAGGGAGGTCTCCGGAGTGTTCAGATATTTCGGGCCTTGGTCATCGTCGTACAGTTTGCGCGCGCCAAAACCGATGGTCGCTCCGGACAGGTCGCGGATTGGCCACATGACGCGTCCGCGGAACCGGTCGTAAATCCCTCGGTTGCCTTCCGAGAACATTCCGGTCAGCTTCAATTCCTCATCCGCAAAACCCTTGGAACGCAGGTGCTTAAGCAATGCGTCCCAGCCCTTGGGCGCGTATCCTACCGAAAATTGTGTGGTGACTTCAGCGTCAAATCCACGACCGGTCAAAAATTCGCGGCCCTTGGCCCCTTCTTCGGTGGCTAGCTGGGCGCGGAAAAATTCTTCGGCGATCTTGTGTGCGTCCACCAGGCGCTGGCGTTTGCCGTAGTCTTCACGGCGCGGGCCTGGACCGCCATCTTCATAGTGCAGTTCATAGTTGATCCGGGCAGCGAGCAGCTCCACGGTCTCGGTGAACGAGGAGTGGTCCATCTTTTGAATGAAGGCGATGACGTCGCCCGACTCACCACAACCGAAGCAGTGGAAGGTGCCTAGTTGCGGGCGAATATGGAAGGACGGGCTGCGCTCGTCGTGGAAAGGGCACAGGCCTTTATACGAGCCGATGCCCGCGGATTTGAGCGTGACATAAGATTCAACGACCTCGCGCAAGTCACTGCGGTTGCGCACCTCGTCGATATCTTCACGCTTGATCAGCCCTGCCATGATTCCCTTCTAAAACAGTTGTGCTTCAGGGGCTTCGCCCTTGACCAGATATGAGTGCCACTCGGTGGCTGAAATGTCGGTGAGCGAAGCGACCTGGTCGATCACAACGCGCAGCTGGGCTGCCTCATCGGCCGCATCTTCCCAGTCCGCAGCAAAAATTGGCTCCAGATTATCCCTACCCGTTTCAACAAGCAGTTCTACCAGCTGGGTCAGCAAGGTGCGCTGGTCCAGATACAGCGGCTGGCGTACCTCGGAGGTCATCACGTAGCTGGCGGCGATACCCTTCATCACCGCAATTTCATGCTGGGTTTCTTCGGGCACAATCAAGCTTGCGTTGTAACGGGTGAGGTTTCCGGTGCCGTAGCGGGTGCGCGTGGCATCCATGGCGGCGGCTGCGAAGCGACCAATAAACTGGCTGGTCATATCCTTCAGGCCAGCCATGGATCGCCGGGACCCATCAAAGTGTGAAACCCATTCGTCGCTGGACTCTAACCGGCGCAACGCCGCCTCAATGTCGGCCTCATCGGTCACCGGCAGGTACCAGTCCCTGGTGACCTGCAGGGCGCGTTCGCGTGGCAGATCCTGCTTGAGCCAACGAAGCTGTAGCTGGCCACCAACGATGGCGTCTTCCACGTCGTGCACCGAGTAGGAAATGTCATCGGCGAGGTCCATGACCTGGCCTTCCATGCAGACCACGCCGGACGCAGCTTCGGGCACATTGCGCAGCCAGTTGAAGATCGGGGCATCATCTTCATATACGCCGAACTTCTTGGTCTTTTTGCCGTTAGCTTCCGGCGCATCGGCCTTCAGCCATGGGTATTTGCAGGCCGCATCAAGGGATGCCCGCGAAAGATTCAGTCCGGCCGAATGCCCGTTGTGCCTGAAGGTTTTTGTTTCCAGCCGGGTGAGCAGGCGCAGAGTTTGGGCGTTGCCTTCAAATCCGCCGATCCCGGCAGCCAATTGATCCAGCGCTACTTCCCCGTTGTGGCCAAAGGGAGGATGGCCTAGATCATGGGCGAGGCAGGCGGTATCCACCACATCCGGGTCGCAGCCCAAGGCCGCCCCGAGCTCTCGTCCCACCTGGGCAACTTCCAGCGAGTGGGTTAGCCGGTTGCGCACAAAGTCATTCTGATTTGGCGCGACCACCTGGGTTTTGGCGCTCAACCGGCGCAGCGCCGAAGAGTGCAGCACGCGGGCACGGTCGCGCTCAAAAGCGGTACGGTAGGACTTTTTAGCTGGCTCGGGCACCCACCGTTGCGAATCAGCTTCGGTATATCCGGGGATCTGAGTCATGTTACCTAGTCTAGTGACATTTTGGCCTGCACACTGCGTTATCCACCAGTGGCGATTAACCGCCGGAAACGTCGAGCTCTGCGGCCTTGATCATTTCGCGATGCGCATCGCTCATCTCGCGGTTATCCAACCAGCCGTCGGGCACGTGAGTCTTCTTGGGGTGACCGGCACGCCCACGGGTACCTTCGGCGGCATCCCCGGGGTATGGCAAGTCAAGATCCAGCTGGTCCAACAGCTCACGAAGCACTGCCAAGGATGGCACCTGGGCCAGCTGCGAACGGATTTCTCCGCCCACTGGGTAGCCCTTAAAGTACCAGGCGATGTGCTTGCGGATATCGCGCATGCCTTTGCCCTCATCCTCGAAGAATTCGGTCAGTAGCTGGCCATGACGGTACACGGTGTCAGCGACCTTGCGCACGCCGGGACGGAAGCGATCCGCGCGGCCCTCAAAAGCGGCCTGCAGGTCACCAAAAATCCATGGTCGGCCCTGGCAGCCGCGTCCCACCATCACGCCGGCAGCACCGGTCTGTTCGACCATATTGATCGCATCTTCGGCGCTGAAAATATCGCCGTTGCCTAGCACTGGCATGTCATCCATGGCTTCGCGCAGCGTGGTGATTGCGTCCCAGTCCGAGTGGCCGGCGTAGTACTGGCCCGCGGTGCGCGCGTGCAGGGTTACTGCTGCGGCGCCATGATCGCGGGCGATCTTGGCGGACTCCAGATAGGTCAGGTGGTCCTTGTCGATACCGGTGCGTACCTTTACGGTCAGCGGTATATCGCCCTTGGCAGCCTCGGAGGTAGCAGCCTCAATAATCGAGGTGAACAAGTCGGTCTTCCATGGAAGGGCCGAGCCGCCACCCTTGCGGGTCACCTTGGGCACCGGGCAGCCGAAGTTCAGATCCACGTGATCGGCGAGGTTCTCATCCACCACCATGCGCACTGCCGCACGCACGGTTCCTGGGTCCACACCGTAGATCTGGATGGAGCGAATCTCTTCGTCCGGATCGTGCGAAATGATGCGCAACGACTCTGGGTTGCGTTCCACCAACGCGCGGGCGGTCACCATTTCGGTGACAAATAGCCCGCCGCCGTATTCGCGGCACAGCCGGCGGAAGGCGCGGTTGGTCACCCCAGCCATGGGTGCAAGAACCACCGGGGTATTAATGGTGAGCTTGCCCAGCTGCAAAGGTGGCAGCTTCAAAGTTGGGGTGTCATTCGGCGCATCAGTCAGGATCGTCACCTATCCATTATTGCCGATTTCCGCCCCGACGTAACTGAGATCTTCGTCAAGCCCCCAGCAGCACCGCCAAAATCACACTTATGAGCACCACAAGCCACGGGGTCAGCTTGCAAACTGTGAGCAATACAAAACCCAGCAGGGCCAGCACAAAAGCCAGCGAAGTGTGGATCGAGCTGGTGAACACCGGGTCGTACAGCGCGGCGGTGAGAATGCCCAGAACCCCGGCGTTCACCCCGCGCATCATCGCCTGCGCTTTGGGCTTTGCACCTAGCTGAGAGTAGAACGGCAGGACCCCAATGAGCAGCAAAAAACCGGGCAGGAAAATCGCCACTAGCGCGATGACCGCCCCGGCGACCGGTCCAACTCCCCCACTGGTGAACACACCCAAATAGGCAGCAAAGGTGAACAGCGGGCCGGGCATGGCTTGGGCCGCCCCGTACCCGGTGAGGAACGCTTCGTCCCCGATCAGCCCGGGGTCAACCAGCGCGCTGTGCAGCAGTGGCAGCACCACATGTCCGCCGCCAAAAACCAAGGAGCCACTGCGGTAGAACGCGTCGATAAAACCTAACAGTGGTGCGCCGGTGGCTGCGGCAGCCAACGGTAGACCCAGCAACAACAGTGCAAAGAGAGCCAAAGCGAGAATCCCAGTGGACCGCTTATGCGCAAAAACCAGCGTTCCACGTAAGGAACCGGCACCATCGCGGCAGAAAAAGTATCCGGCCACTGCGCCAGCGAGGATCGCTAGGATCTGACCAAGACCCCCACCAAGAAGTAATGCGCCACCGGCAGCCAGTACCGCAATCAGCGCTCGGGTCTTATCCGGGGCCAAGGATTTGGCCATGCCCATCACCGCTTGCGCCACAATAGCCACCGCAACGATCTTTAGTCCCGTTATGACCGAGGCGCCCACAGCGGTGTTAAACGCCGTCGCCCCATAGGCAATCGTGGCCATCAGCACCGCCGAGGGCAAAGTGAAGGCAATAAAAGCGGCCATCGCCCCGCGCCAGCCGGCACGGTGCAGTCCCAATCCAAAGCCCACCTGGCTGGAGGCCGGGCCGGGCAAAAACTGGCTCAGCGCCACCAGTTGCGCGTACGCTGACTCATCAACCCAACGTCGTTTGAGCACCAACTCGTCGCGGAAGTAACCCAAATGCGCCACCGGTCCACCAAAGGAAGTCAGCCCAAGTTTTAAGAAGACGCGGAAAACTTCTGTGGCTGTGCCGGGACTTTTCTGCGCTGCATGCATGGATTTGAGCATAGGGCCACCAAGCAAACAGCAGGTAAACCAATGGGACCCAGTTCAAAAACTGGATCCCATCGGTAATACTTGGCTCTAGCCGTCGCTGGCCAAAATATGCGTGGTCGAAATGACCGTCGCCTGCTCAACGCCGGCCAACGCATCAATCAGCGAGGCAAGAATGAACATGGACGAATCCACTTCCAACTTCACCGGATACTGGTGGATCAGCATCGCGACCATATCGCGAACCGCCTCAGCCACTTCATCATCGGACAACGCCGGGTTGTGCCCAACCAGAACATCCGAAGGAGCATCCTCGCGAGCCGGAACGTAGCTGACTGCAAAGGCCAGCGGCACTCCGCCTTCACTCTTAGGCTTATCGCGCAACACCAATGCCCCCTGGGCGCCGGTGTGCTCGTCCAACAGCATGCGCTGGGCCGAACCCACGGTCATCTTGGACGGATCCCACTGCTCATGGACCTCGTTATAGAAGTCCATGACCAGCTTGGTCAGCTCAACGCTACCGGTAGACAGATCCTCGATCACCCGATCGTTGGTGTCGAACACCGGTTCCGCCAAGGCACCTGGCTCCAAGATCACGTCGCGGGACACCTGAATTTCGTTCAGCCCCAGCGCCTTGCAGAAAGCTGCTGCCGCCTCGGCCGGATCGCCCGGGGTCACCGTGTAGCGAGCCTTGAGCTGCTGGGCTTGATCGGCCGGAATCTGCTTGCGCAGCTGCTGAACCAACGCGGTGGCTACACCGCTTCGACGCTGCTCGGAGGCAACTTCGACGTAAAGCCACAAACGCTGTGGGTGCAACGAGGAGGCAAACACCACACCAGCGCCGATGGCCACGCCATCAACGGTGGCTACCAGCGTGCGAGAGAACGGCGCGTCGCTGTTCTCGCGCAGCATGGTGCGGTCCTGATGGGCCTGCGGCGAGCGCGGATCACCAAAAACCTGTAGCAGTTCCAGGTCATCGCCTATGCGCCAGTCACGGAATTCCAGTTCGTTCATCGGGCTCTAGGCTCCGTTCAGACGCTCGGAAAGGTAGGCGGTGACCTGGTCCAAGGAAACACGTTCCTGAGCCATGGTGTCGCGCTCGCGAATGGTCACAGCCTGATCATCGAGGGTATCGAAGTCCACGGTGATGCAGAACGGGGTACCGATCTCATCCTGACGGCGGTAACGGCGACCGATCGCACCGGCATCATCGAAGTCGATGTTCCAGCGCTTGCGCAGCTCGGCAGCCAGTGCCTTGGCCTTTGGCGAAAGGTTCTCGTTGCGGCTTAGTGGCAAGACGGCAGCCTTGACCGGAGCCAGACGTGGGTCCAGCTTCAGCACGGTGCGCTTGTCCACGCCACCCTTGGTGTTTGGTGCTTCATCCTCGGTGTACGCATCAACCAAGAACGCCATCATCGAACGGGTCAAACCGAAGGAAGGCTCGATCACGTAAGGGGTGTAGCGTTCGCCGGTGGACTGGTTGAAGTACGAGAGTTCAGCGCCCGAAGCTTTAGCGTGGCTGGACAGGTCGTAGTCGGTGCGGTTAGCAACACCCATCAGCTCGCCCCACTCTGAACCCTGGAAACCGAAACGGTATTCAAAGTCGATGGTGCCGGCCGAGTAGTGTGCGCGCTCGTCTTCTGGCACGTCGAACTGGCGCAGGTTTTCTTCCTTGATGCCCAGATCCAGGAACCATGCCCAGCAGTCAGTTACCCACTGGTCGAAGAACTTCGGTGCGTCCTCTGGAGCGGTGAAGAACTCGATTTCCATTTGCTCAAACTCGCGAGTACGGAAGATGAAGTTACCTGGGGTGATTTCGTTACGGAAGGCCTTACCGACCTGGCCGATGCCAAATGGTGGCTTCTTGCGTGAGGCGGTAAGCACGTTGGCGAAGTTTACGAAGATGCCCTGAGCAGTCTCTGGACGCATGAAGGCCAGGCCAGCTTCGGTATCTACTGGGCCCAAGAAGGTCTTCATTAGGCCGGAGAAATTCTGTGGTTCGGTGAACTGACCCTTGGTGCCACAATCAGGGCAAGCAATCTCGCTCATGCCGTCCTTAGCTGGACGTCCCTTCTTGGCTTCAAAGGCCTCAATCAGATGATCCTGACGGTGACGCTTGTGGCACTGGATGCACTCGACCAGTGGATCGGTGAAGGTAGCGACGTGTCCCGATGCTTCCCAGACAGCCTTTGGCAAGATGATCGACGAGTCCAGGCCCACCATGTCTTCGCGTCCGCGGACAAAGTTCTGCCACCACTCGCGCTTGATGTTTTCTTTGAGTTCAGTACCCAGGGGTCCGTAATCCCATGCGGAACGGGAACCACCGTAAATTTCACCAGCCTGGAAAACGAATCCTCGACGCTTTGCGAGGGAAATTACCTGGTCTAGCTTGGACTGTGGCGCCATATCAACTCCAATGGAAATTACGAGGCCGCTGGTTGCGGTCCGTAGAAAAATACATACCGTTCAAGGGTATCGTTTCCACGGCTCTGAGACTAAGCGAATGTGGGTAACGCAAAAGTGAACTTCCCCGCTCTTGGCTTTGTTGGACGGCCGAAGCGTCAGATATAGGGAAGAATAGAAGCCATGAGTGCCAACGAAGCTTTTGACCTAGAAATCCGCGACGAAACCATCCGCTTGGGCCAGCTGCTTAAACTGGCATCCCTCGCCGAAGACGGCATCCACGCCAAAGAGCTTATTTCCGAGGGCGTTGTTACCGTCAACGGAGCTGTTGATACCCGCCGCGGTGCGCAGATCCGCCCAGGCGACGTTGTCTGCGTGAATGGCGAATGTGTAAAGGTCACCTCGCAACAGCAGTAATCTTTACTGCCCGAGTACAACCTTCTTGAGAAACGCGTCTACGTCCTCAAGTTCCTCTTTGCTAACCGAGTGACCGATCTGTGGATAGGTTTCGCTGGTCAGCTCGGTATGCTTCGAGACCCATCCCAAGGTGTATTCAACTTTGTCGCGGGTAATCACCGGGTCGGCGAGATCCCGTCCCCAGAACATCGGGATCGGATTTTCTTGCACCGTTGCGTCGTCAAAGATCTCTAGTCCCTGTGGCTCAACAGCGAATCCTGATAGACCTACGACTGCGCCAATGGCATCTGGCTGGAACCTTGCTAATGAGGTTGCCATGGCCATTCCTTGGGAGAAGCCGAGCAAAGTAACCGACGAGTGCTGCACGCTCAATGGCTCCAACAAAGACCACAGAGCCTGAACGCTTTGTCCTACCGCTTCGGTCGAATAATCGATTTCCTGAGACAGTGGGAACCAGCTGTAGCCGGACCCAGCAGGTAGCGGTGCTCGCACCGATAGATAAGTGAATTCCTCGGGTAAGTATCGAGAGAGTCCCATCAGATCTTGTTCGTTGGATCCGTAGCCATGAAGGAACACCAGCAAAGGTGTGCCGATACGAGAATCGTCGTTGCGAGAAATGATGGCGACCGGCGCAGTGTCTGATGAAGTCATGATTCTAAGACTAACTAACCGATCTGCAAATTCAGTAGAGCACCAGTGATTCGTCGGCCTTGGGCAAAGCAGATTGAACCGATGAGGTCGGTTGTGGAATGAAAGAATTTTTCGTTCAGCCATGGTTTTGGGGTGCAGAGAATGTTGTGTTCTCTCAAGAGAATTCCGCAACGTCGTGAGCACTGACGCCGCAAGTTGAACCGCCTGAATTTTCTGCATAGCAGGGCACACCCTGGGCGACAGGAAGATGCCAATGATGCGATGCAACGGGCGACAGGCATCGATTAGTGAACGAAAATTTTTGTCATGATTAGCGCCGGGTGACGTAAGTACACGCTCTAGAATCGTTGACTCAAGATGTAGTGACTGAAAAAATTTTTCATTTGGAGTCGATGGCGGGCATCCCCGAATTCCAAGAGGCTAAATAGCGCAAGAAGGATCTAAGGCGGTCACCTTCAGGACCGTCGTTCGGGTTGAGGCTATAGGTATTGGGTGTTGCTTAGTGACTGAAAATTTTTGTCACTCAAGATTCCGTGCTGCGGGTAGGCCAGTCAGCTACTCTGGGTCGCCGGTTGTCCGGTGTTCATCGGATATCCCAGAACCCGATCTACCTCCGGATTCATTTCCACAAGTGGTAACGGGATTATGTGCGGTCGCTGGGAGCCATGATCATCGAGGTGGTCTCGTCCG
>Ga0308166_1002251_pt1 | contig 18228 bp, 16 predicted proteins | sample PhyCR2_2_FD_202137 | JGI IMG/M metagenome (GOLD analysis project Ga0308166, IMG submission 202137) | Phyllosphere microbial communities from UC Gill Tract Community Farm, Albany, California, United States - DLSLCC.R2 | ecosystem: Host-associated > Plants > Phyllosphere > Unclassified | place... | reverse complement strand
TGCATGCTGAGATCACATGTGCATGCCGAGACGCGCGCAATGGGCCTGCAGGTGTGTTCTGGGCCTGCAGGTGTGAGGGGTGAGGGGCGGCGGGCGGGTGCGGTGTCAGAGTGACAGGGTGAGCAGCCGCGCGGGGTTCGCGACCAGCATCCGCTCGACCGCGTCGTCGCCCACGGCCGAGCGCAGTCGGGGCAGATAGCGCTCGCCGAGGTACGCGAGGCCCGGCATGCCGCCGTACGCCAGGTAGCGGGTGCGGCGGGCGACGTCGCCGCCGAGCAGCACCCGGTCTCGGCACCCGAGCGCGACGGCCTTCTCGGTCAGGGCGAGCAGCTCGGCGTCCGACCTCGTGCGTGGACGCGCGAAGCCGTCGTATCCGAGGTACGCGCCACGCTCGGCGAGGGACGCATGCAGCCCGGCGTCGGGGTCGCGGTCGGCGTGCGCGAGCACGACGCGATCGGATGCCACGCCTTCGCCCTCGAGCAGATCGAGCACTTCGTGGGCGGCGGTGCAGAACTCCAGGTGCACCATGACCGGCGCCCCGGTCTCCCGGTGTGCCGCCGCGACCCCGCGCAGCGTCGTGTGCTCGAACGGCGTGATGCTCCAGTAGCCGACCCCGGCTTTCAGCATCCCGGCGCGCACCGGTGATCCATCTGGCGCTACGGCACGAGGGACATCGGGCGTCTCGAAGACCAGCGCATCATCGACCAGCATCCCGCGCGTCACCTCGCTGACGAACAGCTCGGTCAGGCGCTCGGCGCTCCACACCTGCATCGGATGGTCGTCGCCGTAGTGCGCCTCGCGGTGGCGCCCTGTCGTCGCGACGACATGCATCCCGGTGCCGGCGCTGATGCGCGCGACCCCCTCGGGATCGCGCCCGAGCCCGAACGGCGTCGCATCCACCATCGCCGCGAAGCCGCTGGCCCGCAGCAGGGCGGCCTCGTGCCCCGAGAGATCTTCGTCGTCGAGCTCGTCGCCCACCAGCAGCGGCGAGATCTGGAAGAGGTGCTCGTGATAGTCCGTCGGCCCCAGCTGCGCCGGGTCGATGTCGCCGAGAACCGTGCGCACGACAGGCATCAGCGCACCGATTCGGCGGCCTCGGCGAGTTGCTCGACGATCTCGGGGGTGAGGTCGATCTCGAACACGTCGGCGACGACCTGCGACCAGCCGTGGATGAAGTACCGCCAGCCGTCGACCACGTGCAGACCGCGCGCGGCCTCCTGCGCCCGCGCCTGATGCAGGAATTCGAGCGAACCGCGGTAGTTGAACTCCCACACCCAGGCGCCGTCGGGGAACGTCACGTCGTCGGGCAGCGGCGAACCCGGGCGGTCCTTGCCGAGGCCGGTGGCGTTCACGATCAGCGAGCCCGCGGGTGCCGCCGCGACGATCGCCGCGGCATCCTGCACCGTATCGGTGCGGGCGTAGGTGATCAGGTCGTCGGCGGTGCCGTGCTGGCGGTGCACCTCGCGCAGGTGGTCGAGCGCGTCGTCGTCGCGGGCCGTCACGGTGATCTTCACCGGAGCATCCGCTCGCTCCGCCAGCGCCCAGCTGAGAGCCGTGCCCGAACCGCCGGCGCCGAGGATCACGACCTCGCCTCCGGTGCGGGCGAAGTGGTCGGCCGGCAGGAAGTCATTCAGGGCGAGGTCGACGGTGAGGGGATCCTTGGCGCGGCCGATCAGACGGTCGCCCCGCTTCGAGATGCTCGAGATCTCGGAGCACGACACCGCGAACGGGTCGAGCTCGTCGAAGAGGTCGGATGCCGCGGCGAAGACGTTCATCTTGTGGGTCGTGACCAGTGCGCCCCGGTGCTGCGGGTCGTCGCGGATCTGCTCGACCATGGCCACGTACTGCTCGGGGGTGGCGTCCAGCGGCAGGTCGTGCCCGATGAGGTTCTCGGTGGGGAGTCCCAGCACCTCGGCCCACGCCGGGAACACCTTCATGATCGATGATGAGCCGGTGCTGACGCCGATGAAGCCCATGTATCCGCCGGTCGTCGTGGCGGGGTTGGCGGGGTTGGCGGGGGTCGCGGGGGTCGCGGGGTTCTCGGTGATGGTCATCGCGGGGTCCTTCACTGTCGGGGAGAGACGGGGTGCTGGGGCGCGGTGCCCGCGAGCACGGCGAGCACGTCGTCGAGAGACATCGATCCCATGGCGTCGACCGCCTGGGTCGTCTGCGCGCCGAGGTGCGGGGTCACGGTCACGCGGTCGGCGAGGTCGTCGGCGAGCAGCGGGCTCGCGCTCGCCGCAGTGTCGCCGTCGAGGGTGTCGGCCGCGTATCCGCCGAGGCGCCCGTCACGCAGGGCTGCCGCGAGTGCTGACTCGTCGACCAGGTCGGGGCGGGCCGTGTTCACCAGGATCGTTCCCGCACGGATGCCGTCGAGCCGGGCCGCATCGACGAGCGTCCGGCCGCCGGGGGCGTGCAGGCTGATCAGATCTGCGGTGCGGAACAGCTCGTCGAGACCGACCGGTTCGGCACTGCGCCCCGCGATGACCTCGGCCGGCAGGAAAGGATCGGTCGCGAGAACACGCGAACCGAATCCGCTGAGGCGCCGGGCGACGCCCTGGCCGATGCGGCCGAAGCCGACGATCCCGACCGTGGCGGCGCCCAGCTCGCGTCCGCGCCGCACGGTCCAGTCGCCGGCGCGCACGCGTCGGTCGCCGTCGGGGATGAATCGGAGAGCGGCGAGCATGAGTCCGACGGCGTGGTCGGCGACGGCATCCGCGTTCGCCCCCGGGGTGTTCGTCACCGGGATGCCGCGCCGCAGCGCGGCATCGAGATCGACCGCCTCGGTGCCGACCCCGTAGCGGGCCACGACCCTGAGGTTCGGCGCGGCGGCCAGATGCTCGTCGGTCACGGGTCCCGTGCCGGCGATCCACCCGTCGGCGGCGGCCAGCAGGGGCGCGAGCTCGGTGAGCCCGTGATGCGCGGGGCCGCGGACGACCTCGTGACCGGCGGCGTGCGCGCGCCCGACGAGGTCGAGGTCTCCGTCCGAGAACGAGCGGCTGGTGGCGAGGATGACTCCCATCAGGCGCCCCTGTCGGCGCGCGGCGCGGAAGCGAACCACGGCTCGAGCGCGGTGTAGGCGTCGACGAAGCGCGCATGCCGCCGCGCGTGCACGGCGTGCCGACCGGCATCCGGAGTGAATTCCGCCGTCACCTCGCTGAGCGCCCTCGCAGCCGAGAAGTCGGCGAGTCCGAGACCCACCGCGCCGGTGACAGCGGCGCCGAGGCTGTTCGCCTCTTCGACGATCGTGCGGCGGCGGATCGGCACGCCCCAGACGTCGGCGAGGATGCCGAGCCAGGCGTCGCTCTGGGCACCGCCGCCGACAGCATCGATGCGGTCGATCGCGGCTCCCGATTCGCGGAACGCCTGGATGCAGGTGAGCAGGTTGTAGGCGACGCCCTCGAGCACGGCTCGCGTGAGATGCGCTCTCGTGTGGTGACGCCCGAGGCCCACGAAAGCCCCACGGGCGTGCGGGTCCCACAGCGGGGAGCGCTCGCCGAGGAGGTAGGGGAGGAAGTAGAGGTCATCGGTGTCGAGGTCGCCGCCGGCCTCCGCCGTCAACCGGGCGGTGTCGGGGTGGGCGGGGTCGGGGGAGAGAGCTTCGGCGATCCATTGCACCGAGGCGCCACCAGCCTGCATGGTCGCGGTCGGCACGAAGGATCCGGGCACGACGTTGTCGAACGTCATGGTGCGCAGCTGCGGGTCGTGCAGCGGAGCGAGGCTCGCGAACGAGATCCACGACGAGGTGCCGAGGCACACGTACGCGCCGTCTTCGGGGGCGACGATGCCCGAGCCCACCGCGGCCAGCGGTCCGTCTCCGCCGCCCATGACGACACGGACGGATGCCGGCAGGCCCAGGGCATCCGCCGCTTCGGTCGTGAGGGCCCCGGCGACCGTCGTCGATTCGAGGATCTCGGGGAAGAGCGCGGCGTCGAGGCCGGCGGCGGCGAGAATGTCGGCCGACCATGTGCCGCGCAGCTGGTCGTAGGCGTTCGTGCCAGAGGCGTCGGAGCGCTCAGTGGCGAGACGGCCGGTGAGGCGGAACACGATGTAGTCCTTGGCGACGCAGAAGTGCCGCACTCGCGCCCAGACATCGGGCTCATTGTCGCGCACCCACATGACCTTCTCGACCGAGTATGTGGGGTTCAGGCGGTGGCCGAGCAGGCGGTAGGCATCCTCGGTGCCGAGGCGATCCTCGAGAACCCGGGTCTGCGCACCCGAGCGCGTGTCGGCCCAGATGATCGCGGGGCGCACCGGCCGGCCCTCCGCATCGAGCAGCACGGTGCCCATCATCTGGCCGCTGACGACGAGCCCGCCGACGGTCGACGGGTCGACGCCCGCACGGTCGATCAGCTGTCGGGTCGCCGAGACGACGGCATCCCACCAGTCAGCCGGATCCTGCTCGGCGATGCCGCCCGCGGCGAAGTGCGCCGGGTAGGGCACGGTGACCGAGGTGACGAGGCGGCCGTCGTCGTGGTGCAGCGACGCCTTGTCACCGGTCGTCCCCAGGTCGTGCGCGATGAGCATGATCGACCCTATTCCGCGGAGGGGGACGCGGAATAGGGACGCAGGTCGACGCCCTCGGTCGAGCGGTAGGCGCGGGAGCCCATGCCGTGCTCGAGCACCCAGCCGTAGTCGTGGCCGGCGCCGCCCGGATATACGGCGAGGAACGCATAGGGCTCGTCGCCCGTGTTCACCGAGCGGTGCGCCCAGCCCGGCGGGATGTAGCCGATCGTTCCCGGCAGCATGTCGAGCCATTCGGTGCGCTCGCCGTCGAACATGAGCAGCCCGCCCCGGCCCTTCAGCGCGAGATAGATCTCGCCCTGGTGATCCGGATGCTGGTGCCCCTTGGTCATCCAGAGCTCGCCGGACGTGTCGCCCGGCATGATCGTCGTGATCGACTGCGGCAGCTCGCGGTCGATCTCGGGCACGGGAGAGCTGACCACGGTGTACACCACCGGGTTGTCGCCGGCGGATGCGGTGGCCCAGGCATCCGTGTCGAGGAAGAGCCCTTCGAGGTCGGACATGCGTCGCGTCAAGGTCGGCCCCTCGGGGGAGAGCGTGAGCTTCTCGGCGTCGAAGGCGATGGCCATCGGCGAGATCGGAGGCGTGTGGAACTGGGGCATCGGTGCTCCTCGTGCGGATGCTGCGGCGCTGCGCAACCTGTAATGACAAGTTGAGTGTACCTGTGATGACAAGTGGCGTCCAGTGCTCGGGGGCGCGGCGCGCCCGGCCGCGCTGCGGTCGCGCTCGGGGCGCGCTCCAGCCGCGCTCGGGGCGCAGTTGATGCCGCCACGGTGTCGAGCGGGCGGCGCGAAGTGCGACCGGAGTGGTGCGTTCGGGGCGCGGGCGGCGCGAAGTGCGACCGGAAGGGTGCGTTCGGGGCGGCGGCACGAAGTGCGACGGGAAGGGTGCGTTCGGGGTGTGGGCGGCACGAAGTGCGACCGGAGGAGGACGGCCGGGATCAGGATGCTGCGCGCAGCGCCCGTGCGAGGTGAGCCCGGCCGTCGCTGATCGCTTCGGCCCGCACCTCCTCGAACCCCGGATACTCGGCATGGCCTGCCGGCAGAACGGCGAGTTCGAGCATCCTGGCCGCATTCGCGACGCCGAACTGCCCGGGCGGCGGCACATACGGATCCCACAGAGCCGCCTCGACGCGCACCGGGATGCGGGCGAAGCCGAGGGCCGACGAGGCGTCGAACCAGCGCAGCACCTCACGTGCCTCAGGATGCGCGGTCACATGGTCGCGCACGGTCTCGCCGCTGCCGAGGCAGTGCACGGCCAGGCGCTCGTCGTACTGTCCGAAGCTGGGCACGATGAGTGTCGCCCCGATATAGCGGTGATCCCAGGGCAGGGCGAGCGCGCCGATGCCCCCGCCGAAGCTCTCGCCGACGTAATAGAGGGGCAGGGGGCCGACGAGGGTGGCGAGGGCATCCGCCGCGAGCCAGAGATCGCGGGCGCACAGGCCCAGTACGTAGGAGTCCGGGGTCTGGATCCCGGCCAGCACGTGCTCGGCCTGAAGCTCAGGGGCGCCGATGCCTGCGTTCAGGGTCGGCAGCCCTCGGGCGACAGGGAAGATCGCGGCCGCGTCAGAGGGCACCCTGTCGAGATCGACGGCATCACGCCCGCCGTAGCCGTGACCGTGCACGATGCCGACGCGCGCCGGTCCGGCGAGGGGTTCGACCAACCACGCGCGCAGGCGGGTGCCATCCGCGCCCGCGTGCTCGATGATCGACACCCGCCGTCCGCGGGAGGTCTCGGTCGACAGCACGGTGGGCGCGGCATCCACCGTCTTCGCCTGCTCGCGCCACGCCTGCCATCGTGCGGCGAAGCCGGCCGGCGGCGGAACCGGTGCGATCTCGCGAAGAGTGGCGAGCGTGTGTCCGTAGCCCGCGTCGAACTCGGCGTCGGCGAACCAGACGTCGTAGGGAGAGGGGAAGGTCATGACGAGATGACGCTACCTAATCCGCATGCGGGTTCCCGCACGCGCGCGCCGCTCATGCACTCAGGCGCCGAGCCCGGTAGGCGGCCACGGCATTGCGATTGGTGCAGGTCGTCGAGCAGTACCGCTTGGAGCGATTGCGCGACAGGTCGAGAGCGAGTGCCTCGCACGTGTCGTCGGCGCAGATCGAGATGCGCGAGCCCTCATCTGCGCGGATGACGTCGATCAGCGCCATGGCGGTCTCGATCAGCACGCGTTCGGCGAGCGGACGGTCGTCGGCGACGGCGTGCAGGTGCCAGTCCACGCCATCGTGTCGCACGAGCCTCGGCGTGAGCGACGACTCGGCGAGAGCGGTGTTGACGTGCTCGGCCATCTCGTCCCGGGAGGCGAGCAGCAGGGTGCGCAGGCGCGGGCGCAGGTCTCGCAGGGAGGCGAGCTCGGCCTCGTCGCGGTCGAGTCGACCCGAATAGGGGAACTCCGCGAGGAAGGCGTCGTAGTCGGCGAGCGTCTCGAGCGTCTCGGGGTCCTCCGCCGAGTTCACCAGCCAGACGGCCGACCGCAGGGCTTCCTCCGTGTCATCGGTGAAGTTCATGTTGACACCTTACATCGTGCGCGAGTAGCGTCACCTGTCATGAGCAAGGTTGCAAATGACATCACGGCGCAGGGCGTGCGCTTCGGTCTGCCGCTCGCGATCGGCGCGGCCTTCGCGTTCGGCATGTCGGGTGCCTGGGCTCGCGGGCTCATCGATGCGGGATGGACGCCCGGCGCTGCCGTGACCGCACGGGTCTGGGTCGCCGCGCTCGTGCTGCTCGTGCCCACGATCCTGTCGCTGCGGGGTCGATGGGGCGTGCTCACGAAGAACGCGGGCATGGTCGCCGCCTATGGCCTGCTCGCCGTGACCGCCACGCAGCTCTGCTACTTCCAGGCCGTCGCCGTGATGGATGTCGGCCTCGCACTGCTCATCGAGTACACCGCGCCGATCGCCGTCATCCTGTGGCTGTGGCTGCGCCGGGGCGAACGGCCGAGTCGTCGCAGCGTGATCGGCGCCGCCATCGCGTTCGTCGGGCTGGTACTGATGCTCGACATCATCACCGGCGCCGAGGTCAACGTCGCAGGCATCCTCTGGGCGCTCGCTGCGATGGTGGGGGCGGCGACGTACTTCCTGCTCTCGGCCAAGGCCGACACCGGGCTCCCGCCGATCGCGCTCGCCGGGGGAGGACTGCTGCTCGGAGCGGTCGCCCTGACGATCGCCGGACTCGTCGGCATCCTGCCGATCGCCTGGACGACCGACGACATCACCTACCGCTTCGGCACCGTGCCGTGGTTCGTGCCTGTGCTCGCGATCGGTCTGATCGCGACGGCGCTCGCGTACGTGCTCGGCATCGCCTCGACCCGGATGCTCGGTTCGCGCCTCGCCTCCTTCGTTGCGCTCTCCGAGGTCGTCGCAGCGCTGCTCTTCGGCTGGCTGCTGCTCGGCCAGCTGCCCGACCTGCTGCAGGCTCTCGGCGGCGCGCTCGTGCTGGTCGGCGTGGTGGTGGTGAAGCTCGGCGAGCCGAGGCCCGCCGAGTTCGTCGAGCCCGTGCCGGGTGCGGCAGAGCTGCCGCAGCGCTAGCTGTACTGACCCGGATCCGCTCCCGCGCTCCCGCGCTCCCGCGCTCCCGCTCCCATGTGGGGTCATTTCCGCTCCCGCGCCCGTGCGGGGTCGCATCCGCATCCGCACCCGTGTGGGGTCACTTTCGCATCCCGCACCCGTGCGGGGCCACTTCCGCATCCCTGGGCGCCGTTTCGGATGCTGTTTTGACCCCGCCTGGACGGGGGATGCTGTTTTGACCCCGCCGGGGCGCCGGGCGGGGAACGAGGGACTGGGGACGGGGCGACTGGGGGCGGGGGATGCGCGGGGGAGGGTGTTTTGACCCCGCCTGGGCGCCGGGCGGGGAATGAAGGACTGGGGACGGGGCGACTGGGGCGGGGGATGCGTGAGGGATGCTGTCTTGGCCCCGCATGGCAGGGGAGGGCAAGCGGAGCGCGTGGCAGGCCGGGCCGCCGTACGGTCCTCTATGTATACGAGCAGCAAGAAAGATCGCCACCAGATCCCCTAGATTCCCACTTGTGTATACACTGAGGGCATGAGCTCCGTCGCTGATCGCATCACCGCGAGCGATCGAGCGCACGCGGCGCTGCTCGACGAGATCCAGTCGGGCGCCCTCCCCGCCGGCTTCGTGCTGGGCGAGGTCGAACAGGCCGCCCGCCTCGGCATCAGCCGCACCCCGATGCGCGAAGCACTCCGCCGCCTGGCGGCCGACGGCCTCGTCGTGCAGCAGTCGCCTCGGGTCACTGTGGTGGCGGATCTGGATGCCGACGACATCCGCGCCCTGTTCGAGATCCGCCGCGCGCTCGAGGAGTCCTCCGCCCGACTCGCCGCCCAGCGAGGCGACGCCGCCCTCTTCGCCGCCCTCGCCGACGAGTTCGCGCACGTCGACCTCGCAGCCGTCGAGGGGCGTGACGCGTACTACGCCCTCATCGCCCGCTTCGACGCCGCTCTCGACGCGGCCGTCGACAACGACTACATCGCCTCGGCTCTGCGCACGGTGCGCACTCACCTCGTGCGGGTGCGGCGCATGGCCCGCGACAAGCCGGCCCGCCTCGCCGCCTCCGCCGCCGAGCACCGCACGATCGCGCAGGCCCTCGCCGCCCGAGACGGCGACCTCGCCGCCCACGCCACACACGTGCATCTGCACAATGCGCTCACCGGCATCCTCGACTCCCTGACAGCCAACCCAGAAGGTGCGAAATGACCGTCACCCACCACGTCCGCGTCCACCGCAGCGATGAGAACCTCGCCCGGGAAGACCAGCTCGCCTGGAAGATCGCCGAGGTCGCCGCCGACCCGGTCGAGGTCGAGCAGCCCGTCGTCGACATGATCATCAACCGCATCATCGATAACGCGTCGGTCGCCGCGGCATCCCTCACCCGCGGCCCCATCAACGCGGCACGCGCCCAGGCGTTCAGCCACCCCGTCTCGACCGGCGGCATCGGCGCCACGGTGTTCGGTGCGGCGCTCGACCACCGCACGAGCCCAGAGTGGGCCGCCTGGGCGAACGGCGTGGCCGTGCGCGAGCTCGACTACCACGACACGTTCCTCGCGGCCGAGTACTCGCACCCTGGCGACAACATTCCGCCGATCCTCGCCGTCGCCCAGCACGTGCAGGCCGACGGTCGCGCGCTGCTGCGCGGCATCGCCACGGGCTACGAGATCCAGATGGATCTCGTGCGCGCGATCTGCCTGCACAAGCACAAGATCGATCACGTCGCGCACCTCGGCCCGTCGGCCGCCGCCGGCATCGGCACCCTGCTCGGTCTCGACGTCGAGACCATCTATCAGGCCGTCGGGCAGGGCCTGCACACCACCACGGCCACGCGTCAGAGCCGCAAGGGCGAGATCTCGACCTGGAAGGCACATGCCCCGGCCTTCGCCGGCAAGCTCGCGGTCGAGGCCGTCGACCGGGCGATGCGCGGGCAGACCAGCCCCGCCCCGATCTATGAGGGTGAAGACGGCGTGATCGCCTGGATGCTCGACGGCAAGGACGCGGCCTACGAGGTGCCGCTGCCCGCCGTCGGCGAGGCGAAGCGCGCGATCCTCGACTCGTACACGAAGGAGCACTCGGCCGAGTATCAGGCGCAGGCGTGGATCGACCTGGCCCGCAAGCTCGGCACCGAGAAGCCGGCGCTGCGTGACCCGGCGAACATCGAGTCCATCGTGCTGCACACCAGCCACCACACGCACTACGTGATCGGTTCCGGCGCGAACGATCCGCAGAAGTACGACCCCACGGCGTCGCGCGAGACGCTCGACCACTCGATCCCGTACATCTTCGCGGTCGCGCTGCAGGACGGAGGCTGGCACCACGTCGACTCGTACACCTCCGAGCGCGCGGGCCGTGCGGACACGGTCGCGCTGTGGCACAAGATCACCACGGCCGAGGATGCCGAGTGGACCCGTCGCTATCACTCGGAAGATCCCGACGTGAAGGCGTTCGGCGGTCGCGTCGAGTTCCGTCTGACCGACGGGTCGACCGTCGTCGACGAGATCGCGGTCGCCGACGCGCATCCGCTCGGCGCCCGTCCGTTCGCCCGCAAGAACTACATCGCGAAGTTCCGGCTGCTGGCCGAGCCGGTGCTGGAGTCCGCCGAGATCGAGCGCTTCCTCGAGCTCGTGCAGCGCCTTCCCGAGCTCACGGCGGCCGAGGTCGGCGAGCTGTCGATCATCGCGAAGCCCGGGCTGCTCGAGGGTGCCGACGCCCCGAAGGGGCTGTTCTGATGTCCGCGCCGTTCACAATTCAGCATGGGCATCGTTCCCACCGCACCTGGCAGCTGCGACCGCATACCGCGGGAGCGCAGGGGCGGGCGCTCATGCTGAATCGTGAACGGCCTTCCGCCGAGAAAGACAGGTTCTGATGCTGTACTCCCACGTCACCCCGGCCGACAAGCGCCGGCTGTTCCGCGAGCGACTCGCGAGCGGTGAGCTGCTGCGGTTCCCTGGCGCCTTCAATCCGCTGAGCGCCCGCCTGATCGAGCAGAAGGGCTTCGACGGGGTCTACATCTCGGGCGCGGTGCTCTCTGCCGACCTGGGCGTGCCCGACATCGGACTCACCACGCTGACCGAGGTCGCCGGTCGCGCGAAGCAGATCGCGCGCATGACCGACATCCCCGCGATCGTCGACGCCGACACGGGCTTCGGCGAGCCGATGAACGTCGCCCGCACGATCCAGGAACTCGAAGACGCGGGCCTCGCCGGCACGCACATCGAAGACCAGATCAACCCGAAGCGCTGCGGTCATCTCGACGGCAAGAGCGTGGTCGACGAGCGCACGGCGATCCGTCGCATCCGCGCTGCGGCCGACGCGCGTCGCGATGAGAACTTCCTGATCATGGCGCGCACCGACATCCGTGCGGTCGAGGGGCTCGATGCCGCGATCGACCGCGCCAAGGCGCTGGTGGATGCCGGGGCCGATGCCGTCTTCCCCGAGGCGATGCGCACGCTCGCGGAGTTCGAGGCGATGGCAGAGGCGCTCGACGTGCCGATCCTGGCGAACATGACCGAGTTCGGCAAGAGCGACCTCTTCTCGGTCGACCAGCTGCGGGATGCGGGCGTGAACATGGTCATCTGGCCGGTGTCGCTGCTGCGCATCGCGATGGGCGCGGCGGGCCGTGCGCTCGATACGCTGAACGAGGAGGGGCACCTCACCTCGAAGCTCGGTGAGATGCAGCACCGTGCCGATCTCTACGACCTGATCGACTACGAGTCCTACAAGGAGTTCGACTCGGGCGTCGCAGGCTTCACCGTCACGAAGGAGTGAGCATGACCGAGCCGGACATCAAGAAGGGCCTCGCCGGGGTCGTCGTCGACACGACAGCGATCTCGAAGGTCAACCCCGAGACGAACAGCCTGCTCTATCGTGGCTACCCCGTGCAGGAGCTGGCGGCGACGCAGCCGTTCGAGGCGGTCGCCTACCTGCTGTGGCACGGCGAGCTGCCGACGTTCGAAGAGCTGGCGGCCTTCCGGGCGCAGGAGCGCCCGCACCGCACCCTGACCGACACCGTCAAGGCGGCGATCGATCTGATCCCGATCGAGGCGCACCCGATGGACGAGGTGCGCACGGCCGTGAGCCTCATCGGCGCCTCCGACACGAACGCCGGCGGGTCGGTGCTCGACGCCGGCGGCAGCCCCGAGGAGAACCTCGAGCGCAGCATCCGTCTGTTCGCCGCTCTTCCCGCGATCGTCGCCTACGGCCAGCGCCGCCGCCGCGGCGAGGAGCCGATCGCGCCGCGCGACGACCTCGACTACTCGGCGAACTTCCTCTGGATGACGTTCGGCGAAGAGCCCGACCCGGTCGTCGTCGACGCGTTCAACCGCTCGATGATCCTGTACGCCGAGCACTCGTTCAACGCCTCGACGTTCACTGCCCGCGTGATCACGTCGACCCTCAGTGACCTCTACTCGGCCGTGGTCGGCGCGATCGGCGCGCTCAAGGGACCGTTGCACGGCGGGGCGAACGAGGCCGTGCTGCACATCTTCGACGAGATCGGCGAGGCGTCGAACGTCGTGCCGTGGCTCGACAAGTCGCTCGCAGAGAAGCGCAAGATCATGGGCTTCGGCCACCGCGTCTACAAGAGCGGCGACTCGCGCGTGCCCACCATGAAGGCCGCGCTCGACACGCTCGTCGAGCACTACGACCGGCCGGATGTGGCGGAGCTGTACGACGCTCTCGAGTCGGAGTTCGTGGCGCGCAAGGGCATCTACCCCAACCTCGACTACCCGTCGGGCCCGGCGTACAACCTGATCGGCTTCGACACCCTCACCTTCACTCCGCTGTTCGTGGCGGCGCGGGTGACCGGCTGGACGGCGCACGTGATCGAGCAGGCCGGGGCGAACGCACTGATCCGCCCGCTGTCGTTCTACGACGGCGTCGGCGAACGGCACATCGAGGGCTGACACCTCACCGCGTACTGCTCACCGCAGACGCCTCGCCAGACACGCAGTGATGCCCGGGTCCTCCGCGGACCCGGGCATCACTGCGTCAGAGGAGCTGGCGTCAGGGACTATGCCAGCTCGATCACCGACCACGACAGCGGCGGAAGCGTCGCGCGCACCGCGCCGTCGACGACCTCGGCGCCCGCCAGCGGCACCATGTGCACGGAATCCTGCGTGGTCTCGAGGTTCGCGGTGTGGCGATCGCCGCCCTCGGGGATCGTCAGCGTCTCGGCGTTCACGACGCGGAGGCCGGTGAGACCTCGCAGCTCGACGGTCAGGTCGCTCTCCTCGTCGAGCGAGCGGTTCGCGACGAAGACGACGACGCGTCCGGTCTCCTCGTCCCAGGTGGCCGCCGCATCGACGGCGTCGACCCCGCCGTAGCGCGTGGTCTCGATCTGCGGTGCCGATACCGCGAGGCGCAGGATGCGGCCCTTCGCGAGACGCGCCATGCGCTCGAACGGCCAGAAGCTCGTCTGACGCCAGGCCGGGCCGTTCTCCTCCGAGCGGATCGGCGCGATCACGTTCACGAGCTGCGCCTGGTTGGCGATCTTCACGCGGTCGCCGTGGCGCAGCAGGCTGTTGAGCAGCGTGCCCACGACGACCGCATCCGTCACGTTGTAGGTGTCCTCGATCAGACGCGGATGCTTCTTCCAGCCGGCCTTCGCGATCTCGACCGACTCGACGTCGTTGAACTTCACCTGGTCCCACACGTTCCACTCGTCGAACGAGATGTCGACCTGCTTCGTGTGCTTGCCCGCAGCCTTCACCGCATCGATCGTCGCGATGACGCCGTCGATGAAGGCATCCATGTCGACCGACTCCGCGAGGAACGACTCGGCATCGCCGTCGTGCTCCTGGTAGTAGGCATGCATCGAGATGAAGTCCACCTCGTCGTAGGCGTGGGTGAGCACCGTGTGCTCCCAGGTGCCGAACGTCGGCATCGACCGCCCGGACGAGCCGACCGCGACGAGCTCGATCGTCGGATCGACGAGCTTCATGGCCTTGGCGGACTCCTGGGCCAGCCGCCCGTACTCGGTCGCGGTCTTGCCTCCGATCTGCCACGGGCCGTCGAGCTCGTTGCCCAGGCACCACAGCTTGATGTCGAAGGGCTGCTCGGCACCGTTCTTGCGACGCAGGTCCGACCAATAGGTGCCGCTCGGGTGGTTCGCGTACTCGACGAGCGACCGGGCCTCCTCGACGCCGCGGGTGCCGAGGTTGATGGCCTCCATGACCTCGACGTCGGCCTCTTTCGCCCAGTCCATGAACTCGTGCAGACCGAACGCGTTGGTCTCGATCGTGTGCCAGGCGCCGTCGATGCGCACGGGGCGATCCTCGACCGGGCCGACCCCGTCTTCCCAGCGGTAGCCCGAGACGAAGTTGCCTCCCGGGTAGCGGATCACGGTCGGTCCCATCTCCTTCACCAGGGCGAGGACGTCCTGGCGGAAGCCGCGCTCGTCGGCCTGCGGGTGCCCCGGCTCGTAGATGCCGGTGTAGACGCACCGCCCCATGTGCTCGACGAACGACCCGAAGAGCCTCCGGGGGACGTCGGCGATGGTGAAGTCGCGGTCGATGGTGATGCGGGCCTGAGACATTGCTCTCCTAGATTTCTGGCTCTCGAGCCGGGTGGGGGACTACTGACCGCCGAAGCCGCTGGTCGCGACTCCCTTGACGATCTGCTTCTGGAAGATGACGAACACGATGATCAGCGGCAGCGCCGCGAGCACGGCCTGGGCCATGACCTGGGCGTACTGCACGCCATAGGCGCTGATCACCGTCTGGAGTCCGACCGGCAGCGTCATCAGGGTGGTGTCGTTGATGACGAGGAACGGCCAGAGGAAGTTGTTCCAGGCGCCGATGAACACGAAGATCGCGACGGATGCCAGGATCGGCCGCGAGAGCGGCAGCACGATCGACCAGAAGATGCGCAGGCGACTGGCACCGTCGACACGGGCCGCGTCTTCGAGCTCGATCGGGATCGCGTCGAAGAAGCGCTTCAGGATGAACACCATCGCGGGGGCGACGACCTGCGGCAGGATCAGGCCCCAGTAGGTGTCGATCATGTTGAACGCGAGCATCTCGTAGAACAGCGGGATGATCAGCACCTGCGGCGGCACCACGATCGAGGCGATGATCGCCACGAACAGCCACTTGCGGCCGGTGAAGTCGAGCCGCGAGAACGCGTAGGCGGCCAGGGCCGAGATGGTCAGCGTGATCAGGGTCACCGCGATCGACGTCCACAGGCTGTTGAACGCCCACGTGTAGACGTTGCCCTGCGACAGGATCGCGGTGAAGGCCTCGATCGTCGGCCCCGAGGTGCCGATCCACGACGGATCGCCGGAGGCGGCATCCGTCTCGGTCTTGAAGGCGGTCGCGACCGCCCAGAGGAACGGCAGCAGCCAGCCGACGGCGAGGATGATCAGCACGACGAGAGCGCTGATGCGGAGTGCCCCGAACGGCTTCTGACCCGGCAGATGCGAGCGACGGGCCCGCGCGGGCCCCGGGGTGGTGATGGTCTCGGTGAGAGTGGCGGTGGACATCACAGCTGCGACTCCTTCCGACGGCGCGAGATCAAGGCCTGCGCGACGCCGATGATGACGATGAGAGCGAAGAACACATAGGAGATCGCGGCCGAGTAGCCGAATCGATAGCTGACGAAGCCGGCTTCGTAGATGTACTGGACGATCGAGCGGGTGGTGTCGCTCGCGACGCCGCCGAGCATCTGGTACGCCTGATCGAACAGTTTGAGCGAGGCGAGGATCTGCAGGATCAGGATCAGCACGGTCGCCGGTCCGAGCTGCGGGAGGGTGATCGACCAGAACTGGCGCCACGGGCCCGCTCCATCCAGCGATGCCGCTTCGTACTGCTGCGGCGGGATGTTCTGCATCGCCGCGAGGTAGAGCAGGAAGTTGAACCCGACCGTCCACCAGACGGTGGCGATCACGATCGACAGCATGTTCGTGTCGGGGTTCTGCAGCCAGGCGAGCGGCTCGAGGCCGAAAGCCTTCAGGATGTTGTTGGCCGCGCCGATCTGCGGGTTGAAGATCCAGACCCAGATCTGCGAGATCACCGTCGAGGCGAGCAGATACGGCATGAAGAACGACAGCCGCCACAGCCACTGGCCGGGGATGCCGCGGTCGACGAGCGCCGCCATGAGCAGCGCGATCACGACGAGCGGGACGGTCGACAGCAGTGTGAACCACACCGTGTTGCCCATCGAGCGCCACATGACCGGGTCGGCCAGGGCCTCGGCGTAGTTCGCGGCGCCGACGAAGGCTCCGCCGGCGCCGGTGAGCGACTGGTCGGTGAAACTGAGGATGATCCCGTGCACGATCGGCCACGCGAGGAACAGCACGAAGGCGATGAGGAACGGGGCGAGGAACGCCCAGCTGATGAGCTGCTCGCGGTTGCGGGAGCCGGCGCGACGGATCGGCAGCGGGGCCTTGGAGCCGGTGACGATCGTGCGGGTGGAGTCGGTTGCCGTGGTCATGATGCGAACGTCCCCTCGGGATCAGCCGGGTTGGGCTGGCTGAGGAGCGTGTTCACGCGGGCCTCGAACCGGTCGATCGCGGCGGCGGGGTCGTCGCCCGAGAGCAGCACGCCCTGCACAGCGGCGCCGAACTCGCCCTGGAAGTTCGATCCTGACCCGGTGAACCATGCTGTCGGGTCGTAGACGACGTGCTGGGCGGCCTCGGCGTAGTGCGCCTGCGGGATCAGGTCGTCGTACTCGGGGGACTCGGTGACGGGGAGGAAGGCGGGGATGTGCCCGGCCTCGGCCCAGCCGAACGAGCCCTTCAGCATGTCGGCGACGAACTGGTAGGTCAGGTCGCGCTTCTTCTCGTCGGCGCTGGTCTGGTGCGGCAGCACGAACGAGTGCGAGTCGGCATAGACCGCCGGCGTGCCGTACAGCGTGGGGATCATGGTCGCGTCGAAGGGGATCCCGGCGCTCTGCATGGTGCGCAGCTCCCAGACGCCGGTGAACAGCATCCCGCTCTTGCCGGTCGCGAACTCGGCGACAGCACTGCCGTAGTCGGCCTGCGCGAGGGCGATCTCGCCGTCGAGCAGCGTGCGCATGAGGGAGAGCGATTCGACGGCGGCATCCTTGTCGATCACGGCCTTGCCCCCCGGCGGGAGCTCCATCGCGCCACCGTGCTGCGAATAGAAGGTGTAGAAGAGGCGCCACATCTGTGCGCCGTCGCCGAGGTACCCGTATGAGAGTGCGTGCCCTTCGGCCTGGCCGCCGATCGTGCGGAGCTGATCGACGAACTCGTCGGGGGACGAGGTCTCGATCAGGCGTCCGTCGCTGTCGAGCACGCCTGCGGCGTCGCAGATGTCGGTGTTGAACATGGCGACGAACGGATGCGCGTCGAGCGCGATGCTGTACATGTTCTCGCCCACGAAGCCCTTCTCCCAGATCGGCTTCGGGAACTTCGTGCTGTCGACGCCGAGCGAGGCGAGCCGGTCGAGGTCCCACGTGTCGAGCAGGCCACCCGGGGCCCAGCCGACGGTGCGGGTCGCGTGCATGATCGCCACGTCGGGGGCGCGGCCGCCGGCGCCGGCCATCGCGAGCTTGGTGTAGTACGGGGTGCCCCAGGCGAGGACGGTGGGACGGATGCGGTAGGCGCTCTGCGCGGAGTTCGCGGTGTCGAGCAGCTGCGACATGGTCACGCCGTCGCCGCCCGAGAGCAGATGCCAGAACTGCAGGGTCGTGGTGTTCGAACCGGGAACGGTGCCGGGGGTGCAGCCGGCGAGCAGGGCTGCAGCCGCAGTGACCGATGCTGCGGTCAGGAACTGCCGTCTGGACATATCGAGCGGGGGCGTCATCGTCACTCCTTCGTGACTGCGGGCGGGATCGAGGTACATCATTACATCGATGTAATCTGCCGCGCAAGAGTGATCGGGAGCGGCTCGGGAGCGGGAGCGGGAGCGGGCTCGGTCTTCCGGTCGCAGTTCGTGTCGCCCCGCATCGTTCCGGTCGCGGTTGGTGTCGCCCCGCATCGTTCCGGTCGCGGTTGGTGTCGCCCCGCATCGTTCCGGTCGCGGTTGGTGTCGCCCCGCATCGTTCCGGTCGCAGTTGGTGTCGCCCCGCATCGTTCCGGTCGCAGTTGGTGCCGCTCCAGGCTGCTCCGCGCGGCACCAACTGCGACCTGAACGAGGGGACCTGAGGGGGCCTGGGTGGATGCGGGGACCTGAGGGGGCCTGGGCGGATGCGGGGACCTGAGGGACTTGTGCGGATGCGGGGGACCTGAGGGTGCCG
>Ga0308166_1002250_pt1 | contig 18228 bp, 19 predicted proteins | sample PhyCR2_2_FD_202137 | JGI IMG/M metagenome (GOLD analysis project Ga0308166, IMG submission 202137) | Phyllosphere microbial communities from UC Gill Tract Community Farm, Albany, California, United States - DLSLCC.R2 | ecosystem: Host-associated > Plants > Phyllosphere > Unclassified | place... | reverse complement strand
CCCTCCTCCAGCGTGGCGATCCACGCCAGGTACTCGGGCCACGGGCAGCTCAGCGCCGCCTCCAGGCAGTCAATCACCCCGAGGTGATGCCCAATCGCCAGGCTGTAATAGACCACCTGCTGCGCCGCATCCGGCGTGGCATCGTTCTCATCAATAAACTTACGGCTCAGCTGGCTGAACACCACCGTTTCACTCATCGGATACGCGCCTCATCCACGATGCTGTTCAGGTTCGCCACGATCTCATTGAGACGCGGATCGTTTTCCGCCTCCAGCCAGCGCGCCACCTGATGGTCGCCCTGGCTCAGCAGGCGCAGATAATCATCGGCAATCTGGCGCCCGTAGCGATAGCCCGCCAGCCTGCGCGCCGTGCGGTCAATCTTCACCCGCAGCGGCTGAACCATGTCCGGGTGCAGGATGGCCGCAGGCCAGTTGTCCAGCTCGCCCGGCTCGCGCGCGTGGATTTTCTGCTCCAGCAGGCCAAGCGCCATCGCGAAGCCGTACAGCGTCGCGGCGGGCGTTGGCGGACAGCCCGGAATGTAGACGTCCACCGGCACGATTTTGTCGGTACCGCCCCAGACGCAGTAAAGGTCGTGGAAGATGCCGCCGCTGTTGCCGCAGGCCCCGTACGAGATGCAGATTTTCGGGTCCGGCGCGGACTGCCAGGCGCGCAGCGCCGGCGAGCGCATGGCGCGGGTGACGGCCCCGGTAAACAGCAGGATGTCCGCATGACGCGGGGACGGCACCACTTTGATGCCGAAGCGCTCGGCGTCAAACAGCGGCGACAGCGTAGCGAAGATCTCGATCTCGCAGCCGTTGCAGCCGCCGCAGTCCACGCGGTAGACGTAGGCCGAGCGTTTGATTTTTTTCAGCAGCGATGCCTTCATGCTGGCGATGGACTCCTCCACCGTCATCGGCACCGGAATGCCGTTAGCGTCGCGCGGGCCGAGTAAATTTTCCATCAGCTGGCCTCTCTCATATGGCGGGTGATATCAATGCGGTCGGACGGCAGCAGGCACTTCTGACGCTTGCACTCCGGGCAGGTTTCAAAGCTTTCGCGGTGGTGCTCCGCGCGGGCGTCACCGTTGTGCTGCAGCAGCGCGATGGCGTAGTCGATCTCTTTTTGCACGGCGAACGGGCGCCTGCAGACGCGGCAGCTGCACAGGTCAAAGCGCGACTGCTGCAGAAAATCCTCCTTCTTCCACACCGCCAGCTCGAATTCCTGCGACAGGCGAATGGCGACCGTCGGGCAGACCTCCTCGCAGCGGCCGCAGAAGATGCAGCGCCCGAGGTTAAACTGCCAGGCCAGCTCGCCGGTTTTGAGATCCGTTTCCACCGTTAAGGCGTTCGACGGACAGGCGTTGACGCAGGCCGCGCAGCCGATGCACTGCTGAGGGTTGTGCTCCGGCTTACCGCGAAAATTTTTATCCACCGGCATCGGCTCCAGCGGATAGCGGCTGGTCTGAGTGCCGGTTTTGATTACTTTTTTGATAAAGGTAAACATGGCGAGTCCTTATTTCAGCGGCGAGTTTTTACGCTCGATGCTGTAGCGCTCAAGCTCTTTGTACGGCACCACCTGGCTTTTCTTCTTGCGCACGTCCACCACGGTCATGCGGTCGGTGCACGAGTAGCACGGGTCGAGGCTGCCGATGATCAGCGGCGCATCGGATACGGTGTTACCGCGCAGCATATAGCGCAGGGTTGGCCAGTTGGCGTAGGTGGCCGCGCGGCAGCGCCAGCGGTAGAGCTTCTGGTTGTCGCCGGTCATGCTCCAGTGAATGTCGTCCCCGCGCGGCGCTTCGGCAAAGCCGAGGGCAAAACGGTTCGGAATGTAGGTGAAGCCTTCCACCATCAGCGGGCCGCCCGGCAGGTTATCGAGGCCGTAGTCGATCATGTTCAGGGCGGTGAATACCTCGTTGATGCGCACCTTGAGGCGCGAGATGACGTCGCAGCCCTGCTCGCTGTGCACGGTCATCGGCAGCAGGCCGTAGCCGACGAACGGGTGATCGGCACGCGTGTCGCGGGCGTGGCCGCTGGCGCGCACCATCGGGCCGACGTTGCTGAAGTCGCGGGCGATCTCCGGGTCAAGGCGGCCGATGCCGACGGTGCGCTGCTCGATGTTTGGCGTGCTGAGCAGCATGTCCACCAGCTCCTGCACGTCGCGGCGCATCTGCTGCGCCAGCTGGCGGGTCTGGATCATGTCGTCCTTCAGCAGGTCGCGGCGGATCCCGCCGATCAGGTTCAGGCCGTAGGTTTTACGCGCCCCGGTGAGGATCTCCGCCATCTTCATTGACGCTTCACGCACGCGGAAGAACTGCATAAACCCGGAGTCAAAACCGACGAAGTGGCAGGCCAGGCCAAGGTTCAGCAGGTGCGAGTGCAGACGCTCCACCTCCAGCAGAATGGCGCGGATCATCTGCGCGCGCTCCGGCACCACGATCCCCATGCTGTTCTCCACCGAGGTGGTGTAGGCGGTGCTGTGGGCGAAGCCGCAGATACCGCACACGCGGTCAGAGAGGAACGTCACTTCGTTGTAGCCCATGCGGGTTTCCGCCAGCTTTTCCATGCCGCGGTGGACGTAGAACAGGCGGTAGTCGGCGTCGATGATGTTTTCGCCGTCGACGAACAGGCGGAAGTGGCCCGGTTCGTCGGAGGTAACGTGCAGCGGGCCGATCGGCACCACGTTGTTCTTCTTGCTGCCCAGCTCGTTGATAAACTCGTAGGTTTCGCTGTCGGTGGTCGGCGCCGGGCGCTGGCGGTAGTCCATGCTGTCTTTGCGCAGCGGATAGAGTTCGTCCGGCCAGTCGTCCGGCAGCACCAGGCGGCGCTCGTCCGGCAGGCCGACCGGCACCAGGCCGTACATGTCGCGCACTTCGCGCTCGCCCCAGACGGCGGCGGGCACGCGCGGCGTGACGGACGGGTATTCCGGCTTAGCCGGGTCGACTTCGACGCGCACGGTGAGCCAGCACTTTTCGCCCTGCTCCATCGACATCACGTAGTACACCGCATAGTTGCCGCACAGCTGGCGCTCGTCGTTGCCGAACAGCACCGACAGCCAACCGCCCTGCTGGTAGTACAGAAACTCCACCACTTCCGGCAGATAGTTCACCTTAATGGTGACGGTTACCTGGTCTTTGGTTTGCCAGGACTCTTCCAGCACCACGCCGGGGAAAGCCTGATGCAACGCGGCGAGATACTGCTGACCTTTCTTTTCTTCAGACATAAATACTCTCTTTAATCACGCCACCAGCAAGGAGACGAACGCTAAAAATGCAAAACCAAAACCGGCCCAGGTGATGCGCGACGTTTCCACAAAACGCAGGCGCGCCATGCTGTTTTCAAACAGGGCAATCACCAGCACGCCGACCAGCAGCTTGAGGGCGGCAATCACGACGGCCAGCACCAGACCGCCTGCGGAGAAGTGCGTCATCTGCCCCCACGGGAAGAAGACGCCGACAAACATCTGCAGCACCACCAGCTGTTTGAGGCTGATGCCCCACTTCAGCACCGCGAAGCCGTAGCCGCTGTATTCGGTAAGCGGCCCCTCCTGCAGCTCCTGCTCGGCTTCCGCGAGGTCGAACGGCAGTTTGCCCATCTCAATAAACGTCGCGAACGCGCAGGCGCACAGCGCCAGCACCAGCGGGATCGAGCGCGCCACCGGCCAGTGGTAAACGGTGTGGGTGATAAAGCTGATGTGGGTAGAGCCCGCGACCTGCGCGGCGACCCACAGCCCCAGCAGCAGGATCGGCTCCACCAGCACGCCGAGCATTGCCTCGCGGCTGGCACCGATGCCGGTAAACGGGCTCCCGGTGTCCAGGCCCGCAATCGCAAAGAAGAAGCGGGCGATAGCAAAGAGGTAAATCAGCGTGATCAGATCGCCAAGCACGGGCAGCGGCGACGCCACCGTCACCACCGGCAGCGCGGTGGCGATGGTCAGCATCACGCCCACCATCACAAACGGCGTCAGGCGGAAGACCCAACCTGCGGCGTCCGGCGCGATGCTCTGACGGGAGAGCAGTTTAAAGAGATCGCGGTATTCCTGAAGCACCCCAGGCCCGCGACGGTTGTGCATCCGGGCGCGCGCCACGCGCGTGACGCCCGACAGCAGCGGCGCAGCGGCGAACAGCACCAGCGCCTGAAGAATTGCCAGTAACAGACTCATGTCAGGCTCCTCGTGAAATCACAATGACCACCAGCACCGCCAGCTCGATGACCGCCAGACGGCGGAACAGCGCGGGTGCGGCGGCGCTCTGCCAGCCGGGTACCCAGCCTACCGGGTTCAGCCAGTGGCGCAGCTTCAGCACGGCGGCGAAGTTCTCCTTCACCGGCATGGCGAAACCGTGGGCGGTGATGACCATCGACTGTTCGTGTTCGTAGCCGCAGGCCCACGCCGCACCGCGCGAGCGGGAGGCGAGTCGGTCGCGTTTGAAGAACAGCATCAGGACGAGCGGCAGCAGCGGTGCGCCAATCAGCAGCAGCGCGATCATGGGCTGAGAGACGGTGGTATTCGCCACGGTCAGCGGCAGCGGAATGGCGTTGCCCAGCAGCGGCAGCAGCCACGGCGCGGCGACGCCGCCCGCGATGCAGCACAGCGCCAGCGCGACCACGCTGATGCCCATCAACAAGGGTGCGCAGCAGGCGTTTTCCGCTTCGCGGGTGCGCGCCGCGCCGAGGAAGGTCACGCCGTAGACTTTCGCCATACACATCACCGCCAGCGCCCCGGTAATCGCCAGACCGACCGCCAGCAGCGGGCCGAGCAGGTGTGCGATAAATGCGTCGCTCTGGCCGAGCGCGAAGAAGGACTGATAGATCACCCACTCCCCGGCAAAGCCGTTCAGCGGCGGCAGCGCGGCCATTGCCATCAGCCCGACCAGCATCGCCAGCGAAATCACCGGCATCTTTTTGCCAATCCCGCCCAGCTTTTCGATATCCCGATGACCGGTGCGGAACCAGACGCTGCCCGCGCCGAGGAACAGAGTGCTTTTAAACAGGCTGTGGTTGACGAGGTGATAAAGACCGCCGATAAACCCGGCGGCAATCAGCGCCGGATGATTGAGCGCTAGCCCGGTCACGCCCGCGCCAATACCGAGCAGGATAATGCCGATATTTTCCAGGGTGTGGTACGCCAGCAGGCGCTGGATATTGTGCTCCATCAGCGCGTACAGGCCGCCGACGAACGCGGTAATCATTCCGGCGACCAGCAGCACGACGCCCCACCACAGCGGCGGTTGTCCGCCGGTCAGCGTAATCGCCAGAATCCCGAACAGACCCACTTTCATCACCACCGCAGAAAACAGCGCGGCGGCGGGCGCGGAGGCATTCGCATGCGCCTGCGGCACCCAGCCGTGCAGCGGGATAATCCCGGCGAGCAGGCCAAAGCCGATCACGCCCAGCAGCCAGACGTCGTTCCCCAGCGGATGGCCGTTGAGCGCAGCGAAGTCCAGCGTGCCGAAGCGGTGCCACACCAGCCAGCAGGCCAGCGTCAGCAGCAGCGTCCCGAGGCGTCCCAGCGCAAACCACAGCTTGCCGGAGGCGCTGCAGCCCGTCAGGAACACGCCGCACAGCGCCATGATTTCCGCCATCACCACCAGCGCGCCGAGGTTGCTGGCAATAACGGTGCAGACCGCCGCCGCCATCAGCAGGTTAACCAGCAGGCCGTTAGCCCTGGCGTGCGGATGGCGGTGCCAGTCGATATTGAACAGGCTGATAAACAGCCCGCACAGGCCAAACGTCACCAGCCAGATGGCGTTCAGCGGCGTGATCTCAACCGTGTGGCGAATCAGCGGCATCACGGCCTCTGCGGACTGGCCGCCGAGCAGGACAACGCCGCCTGCCGCCAGCGTCATCAGGCTAGCAACCGCCCCGCCGATCCCGGCGATCGCGCCGCTCAGGGTTTTATGGAATGAGAAGATCAGCGCCAGAACAGCGGCGGCAGCAAAACAGGCTACCGCGCTGGTAATCATCATCGCCGCGTTCATTTCGCCCCCTCGTTAAGCGCCTGTAGCAGAGAAAGGTCGCCAAAATCACTGTTGATGGTCAGCTCGCGTTTACGCTTGCTGGTACGGGCGATGTCGCGAATGTTAACCAGAATCAACGCCTTAGTCGGGCAGGTGCGCACGCAGGCCGGGCCCTGCTCATCGAAGCTGCACAGGTCGCATTTCACCGCAACGGCACGGATGCCGGGCACCCAGTCCAGCAGCGTACTTACGCGTGCCGGAGCCGGTGGCGCGGGTGGGGCTTTTGGCGAGTTGGCGTTCGCCGGAATATGCAGCGGACGGCTGCCGGAAAATTCAATCGCGCCGAACGGGCAGGCAATGCCGCACAGCTTGCAGCTTACGCACAGGCTTTCGTTCAGCTGGACAGCGCCATCCACGCGGGTGATGGCATTCACAGGGCAGACACCCGCGCAGGGGGCGTCTTCACAGTGATGGCAGAGCTGCGGGGCAGACTCTTTTTCATTACGCATGACGTGCAGGCGCGGCATGGACTGCAGCCCATGCAGGCGATGCGTTTCCGAGCACGCCGCCTCACAGGTTCGACAGCCAATACAGACCGTCGAGTCAGCAATTACAAAACGGTTCACCGGGTTATCCTCTGGTGATAGTCATTTTTGACGAAAAACTGTCTTGTCGACACTTCTCGACACGCAGGAGTCAGGCCACATTCGCTGAGGCGTTTCCGTCCATCAGCTGCTTCAGGTTGACCGGAAGATCGTGCTCAACGGCGGCGTACAGGCCGTTATAGACCAGCGCGATTTTTTCCAGATAGTGCTCCAGCACCTGCTGGCGATCGCGGTTGCTGACGTGGCCGTCCACCATGCCATCGGCCATCAGCTGCGCCTTCGCAATACACTGTTTTTCGCCGTCTTTTGTCTCGAGGTGGTACTCAATGGTGTGGCTGTTGAAGTTATCCGCCAGGGTAACGTTAATGGTGAAATGGCCGAACAGGACGAAGCGCATGTCGCCCTGCGCCGCGCAGCTCATCGCGTGGTGAAGACGCGCTTTCGAGAGGGTGATGCCCTGAACCAGAGAGTTGCAGTAGAGGTGCCACTGGTCCTGCAGCTGCTGATGACGCTGCGCGATGTAATCCGCTTTTTCGCTGATTTCCCAAATAGTCATAGAAGGTATCCGGTTAATGGAGATAGCGGCTGTTAAGCAGATTCCATGCCAGTTTTTATCTTGCTGATTTTAAATAGATTTAATTACAAAACCGCTGTCAACGCCGCGGTGTCGACGTGTCATTTCGACAGCGTTGACATCGTCACGCCTTAACAAAAATCAAGCTGGCACCGTTATTGCATTCAATGGCGTAATTCATTGAGGAGGCGTCATGCACGAAATCACCCTCTGCCAGCGGGCTCTGGAACTTATCGAACAGCAGGCAGTGCAAAACCACGCGAAGCGCATCACCGGCGTCTGGCTGAAGGTCGGGGCGTTTTCCTGCGTCGAGACCAGCGCCCTGAATTTCTGTTTTGAGCTGGTTTGTCGCGGCACGCTGGCGGAAGGCTGCGAGCTCCATATCGAAGAGCAGCAGGCGGAGTGCTGGTGCGAGCAGTGCCAGCAGTACGTCACCCTGCTGTCATCAAAGGTTCAGCGCTGTCCGCAGTGTCAGAGCACCGGTCTTCGCATCGTGGCGGACGACGGCATGCAGATCCAACGCCTCGAAATCGAGAAGGAGTAAAGTATGTGTAGCACCTGCGGTTGCGCCGAAGGCAACCTGTATATAGAAGGGGATGAACACCGTCCCCATTCCGCGTTTCGCTCCGCGCCCTTTTCGCCTGCCCCGCGGCCTGCTGCGGCTTTAACCGGTATCACCTTCGCCCCGCAACGCTCCGCTGCGGGCGATCTGCACTACGGCCACGGCGAAGCGGGTACCCACGCGCCGGGCATCAGCCAGCGCCAGATGCTGGAGGTGGAAATCAACGTGCTGGACAAAAATAACCAGATCGCCGCCCGCAACCGCGCGCGCTTTGCCGCCCGCAAACAGCTGGTGCTGAACCTGGTCTCCAGCCCCGGCTCCGGCAAAACCACGCTGTTAACGGAAACGCTCAAACGCCTGAACGGGCGCGTCTCCTGCGCGGTGATTGAAGGCGACCAGCAAACCGTTAACGACGCGGCGCGCATTCGCGAAACCGGCACCCCGGCGATTCAGGTCAATACCGGCAAAGGCTGCCACCTGGATGCGCAGATGATTGCCGACGCCGCCCCGCGCCTGCCGCTGGCGCATAACGGCATTCTGTTTATTGAAAACGTCGGCAATCTGGTCTGCCCGGCAAGCTTCGATCTGGGCGAACGCCACAAGGTGGCGGTGCTTTCGGTGACCGAAGGCGAAGACAAGCCGCTGAAGTACCCGCATATGTTTGCCGCCGCCTCCATCATGCTGCTGAACAAAGTCGACCTGCTGCCGTACCTGAACTTCGACGTGGATAAGTGCCTGTCCTGCGCCCGGGAAGTGAATCCCGAGATTGAGATCCTGCTGGTATCCGCCACGCGCGGCGACGGCATGGACGCCTGGCTGAACTGGCTGGAGAGTGAACGATGTGCATAGGCGTACCGGGACAAATCCATTCCATTGACGGGAACCAGGCCAAAGTGGAGGTCTGCGGCATCCTGCGCGACGTGGACCTGACGCTGGTGGGCAGCAGCGATGAAACGGGCGCATCGCGTCTCGGCCAGTGGGTGCTCGTCCACGTGGGGTTTGCCATGAGCGTGATTAACGAAGCGGAAGCCCGCGACACGCTGGATGCCCTGCAAAACATGTTCGACGTGGAGCCGGACGTGGGCGCGCTGCTGTACGGCGAGGAGCGTTAGCCATGCGTTACGTTGATGAATACCGCGCGCCGGAGCAGGTGCTGCAGCTTATCGGGCACCTGAAAACGCGCGCGTCGCTGCTGGACTACACGGCGGAAAAACCGCTGCGGATCATGGAGGTGTGCGGCGGACACACGCACGCCATCTTCAAATTTGGCCTCGACCAGCTGCTGCCGGAGAATATCGAGTTTATCCACGGCCCCGGCTGCCCGGTGTGCGTGCTGCCGATGGGGCGCATCGACAGCTGTATTGAAATTGCCAGCCAGCCCGACGTCATTTTCTGCACCTTTGGCGACGCGATGCGCGTGCCGGGGAAAAACGGCTCGCTGCTGCAGGCGAAAGCGCGCGGGGCCGACATCCGGATCGTCTATTCGCCGATGGATGCCCTGACGCTGGCGGAGGACAACCCCGCGCGCAAGGTGGTGTTTTTTGGCCTGGGGTTTGAAACCACCATGCCCGCCACCGCCATCACGCTGCAGCAGGCGAAAGCGCGCGGCGTCGGGAATTTTTTCTTCTTCTGCCAGCACATTACGCTCATTCCCACGCTGCGCAGCCTGCTGGAAGAGCCGGGAAACGGCATTGACGCCTTTCTGGCACCGGGGCATGTCAGCATGGTAATTGGCACAGACGCCTACGGTTTTATCGCTGAACAGTACAATCGTCCGTTAGTGGTCGCTGGTTTCGAACCACTTGATCTACTGCAAGGTGTCACCATGCTGGTTGAGCAGAAAATAGCGGCCCTGAGTACCGTGGAAAACCAGTACCGCCGCGTGGTACCGGATGCGGGAAATGAGCGGGCGCAGCAGGCGATAGCCGATGTGTTCAGCGTTGAGGGCGACAGCGAATGGCGTGGTCTGGGGCTGATTGCCGAATCCGGCGTGCGCCTGACGTCAGCCTATCGCGCATTCGACGCCGAAGCGCATTTCCGCCCGCAGCCGCAGCAGGTTTGCGACGATCCCCGGGCCCGCTGCGGCGACGTGCTCACCGGTAAATGCAAACCGCATCAATGCCCGTTATTTGGCAATACCTGTAACCCGCAAACGGCGTTTGGCGCGCTGATGGTCTCCTCCGAAGGGGCGTGCGCCGCGTGGTATCAGTATCGCAACCAGGAGAGTGAAGCATGAATACGGTTGAAATGGCGCACGGCAGCGGCGGACAGGCGATGCAGCAGCTGATTAACCGGCTGTTTATGGAAGCCTTCAACAACCCCTGGCTCGCCGAACAGGAAGACCAGGCGCGCATTGACCTTGCAACCCTCACCGCGCAGGGCGACAGGCTGGCCTTCTCCACCGACAGCTACGTGATCGATCCGCTGTTCTTCCCCGGCGGCGATATCGGCAAGCTCGCCGTCTGCGGCACGGCCAACGACGTGGCGGTCAGCGGCGCCATTCCGCGCTACCTCTCCTGCGGGTTTATCCTCGAAGAGGGGTTACCGATGGAGACGCTCACGGCAGTGGTCAACAGCATGGCGCACACCGCGCGCGAGGCGGGGATAGCTATCGTCACCGGCGATACCAAAGTGGTGCAGCGCGGCGCGGCCGACAAGCTGTTTATCAACACCGCCGGCATGGGGGCGATCCCCGCCGATATTCACTGGGCGGCACAGCATCTTAGCGTGGGCGACGTGCTGATCGTGACCGGAACGCTGGGCTGCCACGGGGCGACCATCCTAAACCTGCGCGAAGGTCTGGGGCTGGACGGGGAACTGCGCAGCGACTGCGCGGTGCTCACCCCGCTGATCCAGACGCTGAGGGGTATTCCCGGCGTGAAAGCCCTGCGGGACGCGACGCGAGGCGGCGTGAACGCCGTGGTCCACGAATTTGCAGCAAGCTGCGGGTACGGGATTGAACTCACCGAGCGTAGCCTGCCCGTGAAGCCTGCCGTTCGCGGCCTTTGCGAACTGCTGGGCCTTGACCCGCTTAACTTCGCCAACGAAGGCAAACTGGTGATTGGCGTTGAACGCGCGGCCGCGGAAGCCGTTCTTGAACAGCTGCGGGCTCATCCGTCAGGAAAAGAGGCGGCGATGATTGGTGAAGTGGTTGAGCGCAAAGGGGTGCGCCTGGCCGGGCTGTATGGCGTTAAACGGACGCTGGATCTGCCGCACGCGGAACCCTTACCCCGTATTTGCTAGAACCGCGCCAAAAGCGGTCAGCACTGAATCTCTTTTTTGCCAGTTTCTATTGGAAAGCAATATGCCGTATACACCGATGAGCGATCTTGGACAGCAGGGCCTGTTTGACATCACGCGCACACTTTTACAGCAGCCCGATCTCGGCGCGCTGAGCGATGCCCTGACGCGGCTGGTCAGGCAATCGGCGCTGGCGGACAGCGCCGCGATTGTGCTCTGGCATAGCGGAACGCAGCGCGCGAGCTACTACTCGACGCGTGATAATGGCAAAACGTTTGAATACGAAGACGAAACGTATCTTGCGCACGGCCCGGTGCGCCGCATACTCTCCCGGCCTGAAGTGCTGCACTGCAACTTTGCGGAGTTCCGCCAGGCGTGGCCGAAGCTGGCGGAAAGCGACCTCTATCAGCCTTTCGGGCATTACTGCATGCTGCCGCTGGCGGCTGAGGGCCAGATTTTTGGCGGCTGCGAGTTTATCCGCACGACCGACCAGCCCTGGAGCGAGGCGGAATACGAGCGCCTGCACACCTTTACCCAGATTGTGGCCGTCGTCGCGGAGCAGATCCAAAGCCGCGTCACCAATAACGTCGATTACGACCTGCTGAGCCGCGAGCGCGACAACTTCCGCATTCTGGTCGCCATCACCAACGCCGTGCTCTCCCGCCTGGACATGGACGAGCTGGTCAGCGAAGTCTCGAAAGAGATCCACCACTATTTCAAAATCGACGCCATCAGCATTGCGCTGCGCGGCCATCGCAAGGGCAAGCTGAACATCTACTCCACGCACTATCTTGATGAAGCCAACCCGGCGCACGAGCAGAGCGAGGTTGACGAAGCGGGCACCCTTTCCGAGCGGGTCTTCAAGAGCAAAGAGATCCTTCTGCTCAACCTGAACGAGCAGGACCCGGTCGCGCCGTACGAGCGGATGCTGTTTAACACCTGGGGCAATAAAATTCAGACTCTGTGCCTGCTGCCGCTGATGTCCGGCAACACCATGCTGGGCGTGCTAAAGCTGGCGCAGTGCGAGGAGGGCGTGTTTACCACCGCTAACCTGAAGCTGCTGCGCCAGATTGCCGAGCGTATCTCTATTGCCCTGGATAACGCCCTCGCCTATCAGGAAATTCATCGCCTGAAAGAGCGGCTGGTGGATGAGAACCTGGCCCTGACCGAACAGCTCAACAACGTGGACAGCGAGTTTGGTGAAATCATCGGGCGCAGCGACGCTATGTACAGCGTGCTTAAGCAGGTTGAGATGGTGGCGCAAAGCGACAGCACGGTGCTGATTCTGGGCGAAACCGGCACGGGCAAAGAGCTGATAGCCCGCGCAATCCACAACCTGAGCAACCGCAACAGCCGACGGATGGTGAAGATGAACTGCGCCGCGATGCCTGCGGGACTGCTGGAAAGCGATCTGTTCGGCCACGAGCGCGGAGCATTCACCGGGGCCAGCAGCCAGCGGCTGGGCCGTTTTGAGCTGGCGGACAAAAGCTCGCTGTTCCTCGACGAAGTGGGCGATATGCCGCTTGAGCTACAGCCGAAACTGCTGCGCGTCCTGCAGGAGCAGGAGTTTGAGCGCCTGGGCAGCAACAAGCTTATTCAGACCGACGTGCGGCTGATTGCCGCCACCAACCGTGACCTGAAAAAAATGGTCGCCGACCGCGAGTTTCGCAGCGATCTTTACTATCGTCTGAACGTCTTCCCGATCTTCCTGCCGCCGCTGCGCGAGCGCCCGGAAGATATCCCCCTGCTGGTCAAAGCCTTTACCGCGAAGATCGCTCGCCGGATGGGGCGAAACATCGACAGTATTCCTGCCGAGACGTTGCGCACCCTTTCATCGATGGAATGGCCCGGCAACGTGCGCGAGCTGGAAAACGTCATCGAACGCGCGGTGCTGCTGACGCGCGGTAACGTGCTGCAACTCTCCCTGCCTGAGGTTACGCTTCCTGACGTCACCGCACCCGCCGCCGAGACAGCGAAAGAGGGAGAAGATGAATATCAGCTCATTATGCGCGTGCTGAAAGAGACCAACGGCGTGGTCGCCGGGCCAAAAGGTGCGGCCCAGAGACTGGGGTTAAAACGCACCACCCTGCTGTCACGCATGAAGCGTCTCGGGATTGATAAAGAGAGCCTCATTTAAGACCTTATTCCGGCGGTGTTTTTCTGACACCGCCTTTTGTTCCCCTGCGTAATTGTCCCTCATTGACACAAAATCGTTTCCTCTGTATAAAATTCCGCCTTAATAATGAGTTTCATTTGCATCAATAATAATTTTAATGAAGGGTAGCGTTTCATGAAAAAGGTCATCTGCGCGTTAGGCCTAGCGATTGCGTCGGTCGGTTCTGCTCTGGCAACCACCTATCCCCTGACGATTGAAAACTGTGGCTACAAAGAGACGTTCACCAAAGCGCCGGAACGCGTCGTGGCCCTGGGCCAGAACACCGTCGAAATTTTGCTCCTGCTGGGCCTGGAAGATAAGGTGAAGGCCAGCGCCTTCTGGCCGACCAAAGTGCTGCCGCAGCTGGCGGAGCAGAACGCAAAAATCAAAACCCTGACGGTCGAAATCCCGACCCTTGAATCCGTTCTTGCGCAAAATCCTGACTTTGTCCCGGCGCAGTCCCCGCTGCTGCTGGGGCCTGAAAGTAAGGTCGCAAAACGCGAAGACCTGATGACCCTGGGCGTGAACAGCTACGTGTCGCCGGGCATGTGCGCGACCAAAAAAGCCACAGGCGATATGTACGGCAGCCGCCAGAAGCTGTGGGATATGACGTATCTCTATAAAGAGATTGAGGATTTCGCCAAAATCTTTAACGTTGAAGACCGCGGTCAGGCCGTTATTGCCGATTTCAAAAAACGCGAGGCCGACCTGCGTAAGGAATTCGGCAAGAGTAAAAAAGACCTTTCGTTTGTCTTCTGGTTCTCCAGTTCGTCCCCTTCTGCTGACGCCTACGTCGGCGGTAAAAATAGCCCCTCCGGGTTTATCGCCAGCCTGATGGGCGGCCATAACGCCATTACGTCCGAGACCGAATGGCCAACCGTGGGTTGGGAAAGCATTATTGCCGCCAATCCGGATGTCATTGTGGTGTCCAGCCTGGACCGCAACCGCTGGGCGCTGGATAACGCGGAAGAAAAAATCAAATTCCTGAAGAGCGATCCGGCGGTCAGCCAGCTGGACGCGGTGAAAAAAGGCCATATCGTGGTGATGGACGGCCAGGCGATGAACCCGACGATCCGTACGATTTACGGGGCTGAGCAGGTCGGCGAACAGCTCAGAAAGCTGGGGCTGAACTGATGACAACCGCCGTTCTTCAGGCCCGGCAGAGCCTGGTTCTGACGACCTCGGGTTTGCTCGCCCTGGTACTGTTATTTCTGACGATCGCGCTGAGCGTCAGCGTCGGCGAGCTGTCCATCCCGCTGGATAAGGTGTTTTACGCCATCAGCAATAAAATGGGGCTCACCGAGGTTCCGCTCACCCGCATCTATGAGAGCGTGATCTGGGACTTTCGCCTGAGCCGCGCGCTGGTGGCGGCCTGCTGCGGCGCGGGGCTGGCCATCTGCGGTGCCGTATTGCAGAGCCTGCTGAAGAACGCCCTGGCGGAACCTTACGTGCTCGGCGTGTCGGCAGGTGCCTCAACCGGGGCGGTGTCGGTCGTCGTATTGGGGATTGGCACCGGTGCGGTGTCGCTCTCTGCGGGCGCGTTTGCCGGGGCGTTCGCCGCCTTTGCGTTTGTCGCGTTTCTGACGAACGGCGCGCGCGGGGGAAATGAACGTACCATTCTGGCTGGCGTTGCCGCCTCACAGCTGTTCAACGCCATTACTGCCTACACCATCAGCACCTCCGCCAGCGCCCAGCAGGCGCGCGACGTGATGTTCTGGCTGCTGGGCAGCTTCAGCGGCGTACGCTGGCCTGAATTCCAGCTGGCGCTGGTGGTGGTGCTGACTGGATTAGCCGTTTGCCTCTACTATTCCCGGGCGCTGGATGCCTTCACGTTCGGTGATGACGCTGCGGCCTCTTTAGGTATTGCCGTCCCGTGGGTGCGCCTGACGCTCTTTACCACTACCGCGCTGATTACCGCGACGATTGTCAGCATGGCGGGCTCAATCGGCTTTGTCGGGCTGGTGGTCCCGCACGTGATGCGTTTCCTGTTCGGGCCGCTGCACCGCACGCTGCTGATTGCCAGCGCGCTGGCAGGGGCGATCCTGATGGTGCTGGCTGATATCGCCTCGCGCATGCTGATTGCGCCGCAAAGCCTGCCCGTCGGCGTGGTCACCGCGCTGGTTGGCGTGCCTTTCTTTGCCGTGATTATCTACCGTTCAAGGAATAAGTGATGAGTATCTGCGCTGAAAATATTACCTGGAAAGTCGGCAAAAAGGTCATCGTTAACAACATCTCGCTGAAGGTTTCCCGGGGCGAAACGGTAGGGCTGCTTGGCCCTAACGGCTGCGGTAAATCGTCTCTTTTACGGATCCTCGCGGGGCTTCGTCGCCCGAATGCTGGCTGCGTTACCCTGGACGGCCAGGACATCTCCCGCATCGCCAAAAAGCAGCTGGCGCGCCGGGTCGCCTTCGTCGAGCAGCACGGCATGACGGACGCCAACATGCGCGTGCGGGACGTGGTGAAACTCGGGCGTATTCCGCACCACTCTGCTTTTTCCAACTGGAGCAACCACGATGACGAAACCGTCACTGCCGCCCTGCAGCGCGTGGATATGCTGGATAAAAGCGGCCAGGGCTGGCTGAGCCTCTCCGGCGGAGAGCGCCAGCGCGTGCATATTGCCCGCGCGCTGGCTCAGGCCCCAACGGAAATCCTGCTGGACGAACCGACCAACCACCTGGACATTCATCATCAGATGCAGCTGATGCAGTTGATCAGCGAATTACCGGTCACCAGCATTGTCGCTATCCACGATCTGAACCACGCCTCGATGTTCTGCGACTCGCTGATTGTGATGCAGAAAGGGCAAATTGTGGCGACGGGGACACCGCAGGACATCTTATCCGAGTCATTATTGTGGGATGTCTTCCGGGTCAAAACCAAAATTGAGATCTCGCCGTTCCATGGCAAAAAGCACATCCACTTTATCGTTTAGGGGCGAGTGAACGACGATGCCCCTTCGCCCTGCCGCCGCGCTCTGGCCGCCCGTCTTACTGGGTAGCCAGTTTGTTTTCAACATTGGCTTTTACGCCGTCGTTCCCTTCCTGGCGATATTCCTGCGCGACGACATGCTGCTCTCCGGCGGACTGATCGGGCTGATCTTGGGCCTGCGTACCTTCTCGCAACAGGGGATGTTTATCGTTGGCGGTGCGCTCTCGGACCGGTTTGGCGCGAAAGTGATTATCCTGAGCGGCTGTATTGTTCGTGTTTCAGGCTATCTGCTGCTGGCCTTCGGGGAATCCCTGTGGCCGATTATTCTGGGCGCGTGTCTGACGGGCGTTGGCGGCGCGTTATTTTCTCCCTCAATTGAGGCACTGCTGGCAAAAGCGGGCACTCACAGCGAGGCAAAAGGCAAACGCAGCCGCGCGGAGTGGTTTGCGCTCTTTGCCGTCTGCGGAGAGCTCGGCGCGGTACTGGGCCCGGCTGCTGGCGCTCTGCTCACCGGCCTCGGCTTTCGTCAGGTGGCGCTGGCGGGAGCAGGCGTCTTTATCATTGCGCTAGTGGTGCTCTACTTTTGCCTGCCTGCTGCTGGCCACCGTTCACAGACGCTGAAAATACAGCCCTGGTGGACAACGTTCCGCCAGCCGCGCTTTGTCGCCTTTATCATTGCCTACAGCTCGTGGCTGTTAAGCTATAACCAGCTTTATCTGGCGCTTCCGGTGGAAATCCAGCGTTCTGGCGGTAACGAGAAAGATCTCGGCCCGCTTTTTATGCTGGCCTCCGTTCTGATCATCACCTTACAGCTGCCGCTGGCGCGCTTCGCCCGTCGCGTGGGCGCGGTGAGAATTCTGCCGGTGGGATTTTTGCTGCTGTCAGCCGCATTTGCGAGCGTGGCGACGTTCGCCCCGATGACGCCGCCGGAAGGCTGGCTGCGCTTACTGCCTTCTGTCTGTTTTGTGACGCTGTTGACGCTGGGGCAAATGCTGCTGGTGCCCTCGGCTAAAGATCTGATCCCTCGGTTTGCGGAGGAATCCACGCTTGGCGCGCACTACGGCGCACTCGCCACCGCCGGAGGCATAGCGGTACTGGCGGGAAACCTGGTGTTTGGCAGCCTGCTGGACCGCGCGCTGGTGCCCTCAACGCAGGCGATGTACCCCTGGCTGCTGCTGGCCCTCTTCCCGCTCTGCAGCGCGCTGGCCCTGAAGATGATTTGCCGCCCGCTGAGACGCTGAACCGATCACTTTTTCGGACGGTACTTCTCCGGCAGTTCCGGCACGGGACGGCGGTCATCCATCAGATGGCGAACGGTAAGAATAGGATGACGCCATAACATACGCGGGCCTGCCCAGCGCATAACCTGCTTCATCTCTTCACGTCTGGCAGGCTGGTAGCAGTGTACGGGACACTGCTTGCAGGCCGGCTTGTCCTCACCGAAAACGCATTTATCCAGGCGCTTATCGGCATACGCGTTGAGCGCCTGATAATACCCTTCCTCCTGAGAGGCCTGTGGACACTGCTTTTCATACAACGCGATCATTTTCGCGATGGTCTCTTTTTCTCGTGAGATGCGTTTACCGGACATAGCGGATTACCGAATAATAAAGTGCATCGATAATACACCTTTCAACGCTGGATTTCAGCGGTTGCATTTCGTTTCCTGAAGGCTGATTCCAGTTTTAGCCCTGCACCGGCGAACAATCACTGGTATTTTATACAGCATCAGAAATGACCTTTGTCCGTGTTGTCTGGAGACCCTATGCAAGAGCTCACGATCGGCAAACCCTATCGCCATTTGAAAGTGGGATATTTTAGAAAGCGCCATGAAGACCGCAATACAAAGATACCGAAGCGCTACAGCGTACATGCGGCGCTGAGCTTAAAAGGTGACTGGCTTGAAAAGGCGGGGTTTACGACCCATTCCCGAGTCAGGGTGGGCGTGGAGCATGGAAAAATTGTCATCGAATTAATGGCGGAAGATGCCTCGTAAAGCCACGACATTTTTCTGCGCCGGACCTTTTTTTCATGCGACAATAGAAGGAACAAACGGCCATTGAGCCCATCAAAACGGTTTATTTTCAAAGAAATGGACATCATAACTCCATGAGCACAATCGACAATTTCGACGCACATACGCCGATGATGCAGCAGTATCTGAAGCTGAAAGCACAGCATCCGGAAATCCTGCTGTTTTACCGTATG
>Ga0308166_1002245_pt1 | contig 18269 bp, 17 predicted proteins | sample PhyCR2_2_FD_202137 | JGI IMG/M metagenome (GOLD analysis project Ga0308166, IMG submission 202137) | Phyllosphere microbial communities from UC Gill Tract Community Farm, Albany, California, United States - DLSLCC.R2 | ecosystem: Host-associated > Plants > Phyllosphere > Unclassified | place... | reverse complement strand
CTGGCTGGGTGTGACCCTGCTGGGCCTGGTGATGTCGGTCACCGGCCTGGTGCTGAACTTCGTCAACTTCGGCCAGACCCGCTACGTTTTGCAGGTGGCCAACTACCTGCACATCATCGGCGCCACCTTCTACATCGTGGCGGCCATGGGCCACATCTACATCGGCACCTGGGGCACCCCGGGCGCCTACGAAGCCATGCGCCATGGCAGCGTCGACGAGGCCTGGGCCAAGGCCCACCATGCGCTCTGGTACGAACAGGCCAAGCAGGGCATCGCACCGGGCGGCGCGCCGCCGCCGCAGCCGCCGGCACCGGGCGCGCCGCCGCATTCGCCTGCGCCGTCGCCAAGGCCCGGCCCCGCACACTGAGGACTGCAATGAAGCACACGACCTACCTGACTCCCTGCGCGCTGGCGGCCATCCTGCTGCTGGCCGCCGGCTGCAACCGCAACACGGCGCCGGCCAGCGACGGCGTCATCCAGACCAAGTTTCCCGGCGAAGTGACGGCGGGCGGCGGCACCAGCGGCGAAGTCATCGCCCGCACGGCCAAACCGGTGACCGACGCCACCTATGCCGGCGGTACGCCGGGCATTGCCGGCGGCTCGGGCGGGAATACCTCGGGCGCAGAGCTCGGCGGTACCACGCGCGAAACCGGGCAGGGCCCGAACGCCGGCGTTACCGACCCTTCGGGCAAGATGGGCGCCACCCAGACGCCGAGCGGCGATAACCGTCCGGCGGCCGGGCCGTCGGCGCAAGACCTGAACAAGGGTGCGGCCAGCAACGCCGCACCCCAGGGGCCGGCGCCGAAACAGCTGGAGGGCAAGCAATGAAGCGCACGATCCGGATCACCACGTCGCTGGCGGCGCTGCTGCTGTCGGCGCTGCTGGCCCAGGGCGCCTCGGCGGCCCTGCCCAAGCCCCAGCTGACGCCCGAGCAGGCGCAGGCGGCGGCCGCCAAGAAGGCCGAGGCCGATGCCAAGGCGGCCAAGGAAAAGGAACGGCTGGCGGCATCGATGGATGCCGTGAGCGCGCGCTGGCGTTCCCAGGCGCCGGGCAAGGGCTGGAAGATCAATCCGCCGACCGCGATCGCCCAGGCGCCGGCGCCGGGCATCCAGCCGCCGCAAACGCTGCCTCCCGCGAACGGCGCGCCCGGCGTGGGTTCGTCGGGCGTGACGCCGCCCAACGCCGGGGTGGTGGCGCCCGCGCCGGCCGGCGCCGCACCGGGAACCTCGGCGGCGGCGCCCGGACGCGGCGCGGCGCCGCTCAGCCCGCAAGCCCTGCAATCGGCCAACGTGCCGATCAAGAGCGAAAAGCTGGGGACGGCCGCGCCGAGCAAGGACGTCAAGACCGGGCCGACCAAGTCGGTGCCGAAAGGCGCTTCCCCTGCGGTCGACAAGGGCAACGCGGACGCGGCGCAGAACCGATGAAAAAAGCCAGCATGCCGATCGCGGTGATCATGCAGCGCCGCGCCGTCCAGCACCGCTGGGTGGATGAAGCCTGGGCGGCCGTGGGCGTCGTGCCCGACCGCGGCAATTTGCCGCCGCTGCAAGTGCTCAGCGAAAGCCCCGAGCGCGATTATTACCTGGTGTCCGGCCTCGAGCTCGAGCTGTATACCGACGAGCACGAGGGCTACTACGAGAACGCCATGGCGCCCGAATCGAAGGTGTTCGTGCTGTGGCGCATGGAAGAGGGACGGGCCATGCCGGTGCGCGCCTCGGTCAGCTATGTCGAGGGCACGCGCATGTTCGATTCCGGCGAAGCAGCCGACGGCGTGACCATGCCGGCCGAAATCTACGCCTGGCTGGCCAGCTACCTGCGCGACAACTACCAGCCGAAGCCGCGCCGCGGGCGCCAGCACGGCTAGCGCAGGGACAGGACCATCGATGCCCGAAGAAGGATTCCTGAAGCGCTGGTCGCGCCTGAAGGCGACCGGGGGTGAGGCCGAGACGCCGGCACCCTCGACGCCACCCGCGCCACCCGCACCCGCGCCCGTCACCCCTGCCGCACCCGTCGCGCTCCAGGCCGATACGGCGGTCCAGGACCGGCCGCTGCCGACCCTCGCGGACGCCGCGCGCCTCACGCCCGACGCCGACTTTTCCAGCTTCGTGGCCAGGGACGTCGACAAGTCGGTCCAGCGCCTGGCCCTGAAAAAGCTGTTCGCCGATCCACACTTCCACGTGATGGATGGCCTCGACATGTACATGGACGACTACAACAAGCCGAGCCCGATGTCGGCCGCGATGCTGGCCGCGCTCGACCATGCGCGCAGCGCGCTGCGCTATCCGGATGCGGAACAGCCAGCTGCCGAAGCGGCGCCCGCCGCGCTCGAACACCTGCCGCAAGCGAGCGCCGGCGCCGACCCGGATGCCGACCCGGATGCGGCTGCCAAGCGTGTGGGCGTTGCGCCTGCCGGCGCGGATAATGTGCTTGATACCGAAGTGCAAGACGCGATCCAAGTACCAGCAGCAGGTCCGCACCTCGCACTACCGGCCACACCCCAGCCATCCCCGCAAGGACAAGCATGAACATCCGATTCCTAGAAGGGCAGGCCGGCGATCCGATGCAGGAACGCCGCAATGCCCTCGCCAAGATCGCCGCCATCGATGCGGCCAACGAGATCGGTCCGGTCGAGGCCATGTCCTCGGTCAGCTACCGTTCCAGCGGCCGCACCCTGGTCGTCGGCAGCGCCGCCCAGGCCTTGCCCTGGGCCGACCACCTGGCCGGCGCGCTGTCGGTGACCGTGCTGCTGCTCGACGGCGACGATACGCCCATCGAGCGCGGCTACCCCGTGTTCGCGGCGCGCGCCGTGGGCGTCGGCGGCTGGCTCGGCGCCTTCGAGGCGCGCTGGCAGGCCGCCGGCCAGCCGCAGCAGCAGGCCAGGTTCGACCTCGTGTTCGACCTCTGCCCGAGCCCGCTGATCGCCAGCCACCAGCACCCGCACGGCTACTACGCGCCCGGCGAGGACGAGGCCGCGCGCCGCGCGGCCGCCGCCGAGATCATGGAGATGACCGGCGAATTCGAGAAGCCGAAATACTTCAGCTACAAGGAGCGCATCTGCGCCCACAGCCGCAACGACCAGAAGGGGTGCAACGCCTGCATCACGATCTGCTCGGCCCAGGCGATTTCCAGCGCCGGCGACAAGATCCGGGTGAACCCCTACCTGTGCGCGGGCTGCGGCGCCTGCGGCACGGTCTGCCCGACAGGCGCCATCAGCTACGCCTTCCCGAACCCCGCCCACACGGGCAGCCGCATCAAGGCCGGGCTGAACGCCTACTTCGAGGCCGGAGGCCAGGACCCGGTGCTGCTGTTCCATAGCGAGGCCGGCCTGCCGCTGCTCGAAGCCGTGCAGGCCGAGGGCGGGCTGCCGGGGCGGGTGATCCCGCTGGCGCTGCACCACACGGCTTCGACCGGGATCGACGTCTGGTTCTCGGCGCTGGCCTATGGCGCGGCCGGCGTCACGGTGCTGATGACGGGGGAAGAGGCGCCTCAGTACGCCGCCGCCCTCGACCACCAGATGGGCATCGCGCACACGGTGCTCGATGGCCTGGGCTATGCCGGCCCGCACTTCCAGCTGCTGCGCGCCAGCACGCCGGGCGAACTGGGTGTCGCCCTCGGCTATGCGCCGCGCGGCGAATCCCCGGCCGGGCGCGCCACCTTCAACCTGGCCGCCGACAAACGCAATACCCTCGACTACGCGCTGGATCACCTGCACCGCCACGCGCCGCGCCAGCCGGTCGACGTGGCGCTGCCGAGCGGCGCGCCGTTCGGGGCGATCGCGGTCGATACCAAGAAATGCAGCCTGTGCATGGCCTGCGTCGGCGCCTGCCCGGCATCGGCCGTGATGGACACGCCGGACTTGCCGCAGCTGCGCTTCGTCGAGCAGAACTGCGTGCAGTGCGGGCTGTGCGCGAACACCTGCCCGGAGAATGCGATCGCCCTGGTGCCGCGCATGACCTTCGGCGAGGCGCGCCGCAAGACCGTCATCCTGAACGAGTCCCAGCCTTTCCACTGCATCCGCTGCAGCAAGCCCTTCGGCACCCTGCACATGGTCGAGAACATGCTGTCGCGCCTGTCGCAGCACAGCGCCTTTGCCGGCAATCTCGACCGCCTGAAGATGTGCGGCGACTGCCGCGTGATCGACATGATGCAGCCGGAAGGGGAGTTCGCGGTGCAGATGCGGCGCACGCCGGTGCCGCCGAACTGAGTGTCGTCCCGGCGCAGACTTTACGCGCCGCCTGATATTTTCTGAACGTTGACCGTAGAGTGGGCGCAGGTTGCCCACCCTACGGTCGATTGCGCGGCCATATTCGATGTCACCGCGCTCGCATGACATACCCGCTGCATTGCCGAGCCGTGGCACAATGTGCATGATCGACAACAAATAACGACCAAGGCCACCACGACGGCCAAGCACACGGAGGCACAGGCGTGACCATGATTCCCGTTCTGCGCCGGTTGACGGGCGCCTTCATCTGCATGGCGTCGATTTCCCACGCCTTGCCTGCCGGAGCCCAACCCGCCGTCGCCGCCGGCCGCTACCACAACCTGGGCCTGACCAGCGACGGCCGCGTGCTCTTCTGGGGCAGCGAAGCCGGCCACGAAAAGCGCGTGCCGCCGGCGTACCCGCGGCAGGTGGACGGCCTGCCGCCCGCCATCGCCGTGGCCGCGGGCTGGGAACACAGCAGCGCCATCACCCGCGACGGCAGCGTCTACGAATGGGGCTTCAGTCCCTACCGCATGCGCCAGGTCTACCTGCTGCAGCCGACGCTGGGGCCGTGTGTGTTCGCTGCCATCCTCAGCGGCGGGCATGGAAAAAATCCTTGCGGCGAGGCCGAAGCCGCACGCAAGGCGCGCATGTATGTCGAGCGTCCGATGCGCATTCCCGGCTTGCCGCCGGCGGTCGCGATTGCAGCGACCGATTCCCACAGCGCGATCGTCACCCGCGACGGGGCGGTGTACTGCTGGGGCGCGGATGCTTTCCCCACAAAGGTCCGCGGCCTGGAGCGGATCAAGGCGATCGCGCTCGGCCAGTTCCACGGCCTTGCCTTGCGCGATGACGGCGTCGTCTTCGGCTGGGGCGGCGCTTCCGGCGGCGCGATCGCTTACCAGCCGGAACGATCCGCCAGGCTCTGCGAGAATCCCGGTCCGACGCCGTTCTTCAGCGGTGCCATCGCCATCGCGGCGTTCGCCGACAGTAGCTATGCCTTGCGCGCCGACGGCAGCGTGTGGGCCTGGGGCAGCAGCTGGAACGGCGACCCGGCGCTGCCGAAGGACGGCAATCCCGAGAACAAACCCGATGCCTTCGTCGCGCGCCGGATTGCCACCCTGGACGGGGCGACGCAACTGGGCGGCGGCCGCGCTCCCGCCGCGCTGACCCGCAAGGGCCTGGTCACGAGCTGGCGGCGCGACTATCCATCCCCAGCAGGTGTGCGCCAGCAAGCTGGGCTTGCCAATGTCGCCTCCCTGTCTTCCTACTCCAGCATCCTGGCCCTGCGACCTGACGGCTTCGTCTGCACCATGGGCGACAACATGTACGGGGCCACCGACCCGGGCGACGAGTCGCTCAATGTCGAGCGCTTCATGCCGGTTCCGCTCGGCGAGGGCAGGGGCGCGCTGAACCTCGTCGACGCCAGCCGCCCGTTGCCGGTCGACGCCTGCGCCGAGCGATGAATCCATGATCCCGACCACGATGACGAAAGCCCACCCCGCGCCACCACGTCCCTGGCTTTCCCGTTCGCTGCTGGCCTGCATGCTGGCCGGCACCTGCGCCATGGCCGTCGCTTCCCCCGACGAAGACAGGCTGCGCCTGCTGTCCTGCGACATGCCCAACGCGGCGCCCGCCGCGCACAAGGGGGCGGTCGACTGGTTCAACCAGACCGCCGAGCCGCTCGCGCGCGACCAGGGCCATCGTATTGCCGGCCCCGTCACGCTGGGCAAGGCATGCCTGAAAAATGTCACGGTCGCGGGCGGCTTCGGGGTCGCCATGATCCAGGGCGACATCTGCAACGCGCGGCTGGAAGACTTTAGCGCGGCCCTGGCCGGCGCCGGCATCGCGCTCGACAAGGACCCGGACGCCGGCATGCCAGGGGTGGTGCTGGGCAAGGTGGCCAAGGAGATGCAGTACCTGGTGACCGAAGGCAGGATGGACCCGATGACCGGCAAGATCGCTGCAGGTGCGACGAGGTATTCCTTTATCTGCATGGCAGCCTTCGGCGGCCCGCAATAGGCGCCATCCCGTCAGCCCTGCTGCCGCGCAGCCATGGCACAATGTACGCAAACAGACGATAACAACGCATCGCCGGGCCACGACCCGTCCATCGACATCAGCGTACAGGAGACAAGATGACCCCTTACCAGCGTTTCGCGCAGGCGCGCGACTTCCTGCAGCAGCACCGTACCGACTACGACACCGCCTATGCCGGCTACCAGCCGCCGCAGCTGGACAACTTCAACTGGGCGCTCGACTTCTTCGACCAGGAAGCGAAAGGCAACCAGACCCCCGCGCTGTGGGTGGTCGAGGAAGACGGCAGCGAGCATAAGATCTCCTACGCCGACATGGCCGCGCGCTCCAGCCAGGTCGCGCAGTACCTGGAAGACTGCGGCGTCAAGCGCGGCGACCGCGTGCTGCTGATGCTGCCGAACCGCGTCGAGCTGTGGGAAATCATGCTGGCCGGGATCAAGCTCGGCGCCGTGCTGGTGCCGACCACCATGCTGGTCTCGACCGCCGACCTGCAGGACCGCATGGAGCGCGGGCAGGTGCGGCACGTGATCGCGCAAGTCTCCGAAGCCCACAAGTTCGAAGGCATCAGCGGCAACTTCACCCGCATCGCGGTCGGCGGCAGCATCGACGGCTGGCGCGACTTTGCCGAGTGCCGCCAGGTGCTGAGCGTGTTCGCGCCGAAAGGCGTGACGCGCGCCACCGATCCGCTGCTGCTGTATTTCACCTCCGGCACCACGGCGCGTCCGAAGCTGGTGCTGCACAGTCACCAGAGCTACCCGGCCGGCCACCTGTCGACCATGTACTGGATCGGGCTGGAGAAGGGCGGCGTGCACTGGAATATCAGTTCGCCCGGCTGGGCCAAGCACGCCTGGAGCTGCTTCTTCGCGCCCTGGAACGCCGGCGCCACCGTCTTCATCTACAACTACGAACGCTTCAGCGCCAAGGCCGCGCTGGAAACCGTGCAGCGCTGCGGCGTGACCTCGCTGTGCGCGCCGCCCACCGTCTGGCGCATGCTGATCAAGGAAGACCTGAGCCAGTGGAAGCCGCCGCTGCGCGAACTGGTCGGCGCCGGCGAGCCGCTGAATCCGGAAGTGATCGAACAGGTCGAGCGCGCCTGGGGCATCCGCATCCGCGACGGCTTCGGCCAGACCGAGACCACGGCGCAGATCGGCAATCCGCCCGGCCAGCTGGTCAAGCCCGGGTCGATGGGCCGCCCGCTGCCCGGTTACCGCATCGCGCTGCTCGATATCGACGACCAGCCGGCGCAGGAGGGCGAGATCGCGGTGCGGCTGGACGCCAATCCGATCGCGCTGATGCTAGGCTACGAGGGCGACGAGGAAAAGACCGCGGAGGTGATGCGCGCCGGCTTCTACCACACCGGCGACACGGCGACCGTGGACGAGGACGGTTATTACTTCTACGTCGGCCGCAACGACGATGTGTTCAAGTCGTCCGACTACCGCATCAGCCCCTTCGAGCTGGAGAGCGTCTTGATCGAGCACGAGCAGGTGCTGGAGGCGGCCATCGTGCCGAGCCCGGACCCGGTGCGGCTGTCGGTGCCGAAGGCCTTCATCACCCTGCGCCAGGGCGTTGAGCCGTCGCGCGAACTGGCGCGCGAGATCTTCGCCTTTGCGCGCGAACGCCTGGCGCCGTATAAACGCATTCGCCGCATCGAGTTCCGCGAGCTGCCCAAGACCATCTCGGGCAAGATCCGCCGCGTCGAGCTGCGCAAGGCCGAGGCGGCGCGCGACGAGACGACCACCGGCATGGAGTTCCGCGAAGAGGACCTCGGCTGATGTGCAGGGTGGGTCGGTCCGCGTGCGGCTCCAACCCACCATGCCGGCGCGTACGACATCAAAACGCGCCTTGTACGATCGCGCGGTGACGTGGTGGGTTCGAGAACCCACCCACCGTGCCACCTCGGCGTGAACACCGGTTTCGGGCCGGTGAGGGCAACGAGGCCACGCTCGCCCTGGCTTCAGTGCGCCATACCTTCCGTTCCGCCGATCCGCTCGAGGCTGGCAAGCGCCGCATCCGGCAGCACCAGCTGCGCCGCCGCCAGGTTCTCGCGCAGGTGCGTCACCGAGGAGGTACCCGGAATCAGCAGGATGTTCGGCGCACGGCGCAGCAGCCAGGCGACGGCCACCGCCATCGGCGTCGCACCCAGCTCGCGCGCCACCTTGGCCAGTTCCGCCGACTGCAGCGGCGAGAAGCCGCCCAGCGGGAAGAAGGGCACGTAGGGAATGCCGTCGCGCGCCAGGGAGTCGACCAGGGCGTCGTCCTGGCGCTGCACCAGGTTGTACATGTTCTGTACGCAGGCGACCGGCACGATGCGGCGCGCCTCCTCGACCTGGCGCAGCGTGACGTTGCTCAGGCCGATGTGGCGGACCAGGCCTTCCCGCCGCAGTTCCGCCAGCACCGACAGCGCTTCCTCGAGCGAGCCTTCGGCCGGGCCGTGGACGTCGAACATGGCGCGCAAATTGACCACGTCGAGCACGTCCAGTCCCAGGTTGCGCAGGTTGTCGTGCACGGCCTGGCGCAGTTCTTCCTTCGAGAAGGCCGGCAGCCAGGCGCCTTGCGCATCGCGGCGGGCGCCGATCTTGGTGACGATCACCAGGTCGTCGGCATAGGGATGCAGGGCCTCGCGGATCAGGCGATTCGTGATGTGGGGGCCGTAGAAATCCGAGGTGTCGATGTGGTTCACGCCCAGCGCCACGGCTTCGCGCAGCACGGCCAGGGCGGCGTCGCGGTCGCGCGGCGGGCCGAAGACGCCGGGGCCGGCCAGCTGCATGGCGCCGTAGCCGAGGCGGCGTACCGTGCGGTTGCCGAGTTGATGGGTGCCTGCCTGGTCGATGCTGTGCATGGTGTGCTCCGCTTGGTTGTCAGTGCAGCCACGATAAATCCGGAACATGTGTAAGACAATCCGGTATAGTCAGGATGGGTTGTACGTCAAAACGAACAATGAAGGTAGCACCCATGAAAGCCGATCTTGCCGACCTGTCCGCCTTTGTGGCCGTCGCGCGCGCCCGGGGCTTTCGCGACGCGGCGCGCGCCACCAGCAGCAGCGCCTCGGGCCTGAGCGATGCGGTACGGCGCCTGGAGACCCGGCTCGGCGTGCGCCTCTTGAACCGCACCACGCGCAGCGTCGTGCCGACCGAGGCGGGCCTGAGCCTGCTGGCGCGCCTGGAACCGGTGCTGAGCGAAGTCGAGAGCGCGCTGGACGTGGTCAACGGCTTTCGCGACACGCCCACCGGCACGCTGCGCCTGAACGTGCCAGTCAGCGCGGCGCGGCTGGTGCTGCCGGCCATCGTGCCGCGCTTCCTGGCCGCGCATCCGGAGATCCGCCTGGAAGTCGTTGCCGACGAGAGTTTCGTCGACGTGCTGGCGGCCGGCTGCGACGCCGGCATCCGCTACGAGGAAAGGCTGGAGCAGGACATGGTGGCCGTGCCGATCGGCCCGCGCGTGCAGCGCATGGCGGCGGCGGCGGCGCCCGACTACCTGGCGCGCCGCGGCCGGCCGGGCCATCCGCGCGAGCTGCTCGAGCACACCTGCATGCGCGCGCGTTTTGCCAGCGGCGCCATGATCCGATGGAGTTTCGAGCGTGGCGGCGAAAGCGTCACCATCGACCCGGCCGGGCCGCTGCTGGTGCAGGTGGGCGGCGCCATCGACCTGACGGTGGATGTGGCGCTGGCCGGCAGCGGCATCGTCTACCTGTTCGAGGACTGGCTGCGGCCCTACATCGAACGCGGCCAGCTCGAGCCGGTGCTGGAACCCTGGTGGCCGAGCTTTTCCGGGCCTTTTCTTTACTATCCCGGCCGCCGCCTGCTGCCGGCGCCGCTGCGCGCCTTTGTCGACTTCATCCGCGCCGACGCCGCCGACGCTGCGCCATGAAGTTCGCCATGAAGTTCGCCATGAAGTTCGCCATGAAGTTCGCTATGAAGTTGGCTATGAAGCGCCGATGTGCGCCGCCAGTTCCTCGGGCGTGCCCTGCGGGAAGGCGGCTTTCAGGTGCGCGAGGAAGGCTGACACGCGCGTGCTGAGCAGGCGGCGCGACGGGTAGAGCGCCCAGATGGCGATCTCGGGTGCGGCCAGCTCGCCCCAATACGCCAGCCGGCCCGCGCTAATATCGTAACTAACCAACGAGACGGGGAGGCAGGCCACCCCAACCCCGGCGCGCACGGCGTCGCGTACCATGACCAGCGACGACAGGCGCAACACGGGATCGATGGCGATATCGGCGCCACCGTCCTTGACGGCCCAGGAAGCGGCGCCGGCCGTCCCGCGCACGACCGCCGGGACCGGCGTGCCGTCTCCCGGCCGCGCCAGCGTCGGCGGCGCCACCACGGCCAGCCGGTCGCGCAGGAGGATGCGGCCGACCAGGTTCGCGTCCGGCGCCGGGTTGACGCGGATCGCCAGGTCGTAGCCTTCCTCGACCATGTCGACCGGCCGGTCCTCGGTCGTGACTTCCAGCCGCACTGCCGGATAGGCCAGCGCGAACGACGCGGCCAGCTTGCCCATTGCCGTCTGCGAGAACAGCAGCGGCGCGCTGATGCGCAGCCTGCCGCGCGGCGCGGCCCCGCCGGATGCGATCTCGGCCGCCGCCTCGTCGATCTCGCCGAGCAGGACGCCGGTGCGCTCGTACAGGGCCTGTCCCTCCTGGGTCAGCTTCAGCACGCGCGCGCCGCGCTCCAGCAGGCGCACGCCCAGGCTGCTCTCCAGATCGGCCACGCGGCGCGAAAGCGTGGCCTTGGGCCGGCCACTGGCGCGGGCGGCACGCCCGAAGCCGCCATGGCGGGCGACGAGGTTGAAGTCGGCAAGGGCAAGGAGGTCCATATGTTCCAGTAGCGAGACGGTGTGTCCAATTTTACCGTCTATCGGAACGATGGTGGGACACCTAAGATGGGAAGCGTCAACCGACACTTTCAACCCAACATCGAAGGAGCAAGCATCATGACCATTCTCGTTACTGGCGCCACCGGCAATGTCGGCCGCAACGTTGTCGAGCAACTCGTGCGCCACGGCGCAGGCAAGTCCCACCCGGTGCGCGCCCTGGTGCGCGATCCCGCCAAGGCGGATTCGGTGGCGCAATTGGCCGGCGTCGAGCTCGTCCAGGGCGACCTGCTCGACGTCGATTCCCTGCGCGGTGCCCTTGCCGGCGTCTCGACCCTGTTCCTGCTGAACGCCGTCGTCCCGGACGAATTCACCCAGGCCCTCGTTGCCCTGAACCTGGCGCGCGAAGCCGGTGTCCAGCATGTGGTCTACCTGTCGGTGATCCACAGCGACGTCTACCTCAACGTGCCTCACTTCGCCGGCAAGTTCGGTGTCGAGCGCATGATCGAGGCGCTGGGCTTCTCGGCCACCATCCTGCGGCCCGCCTATTTCATCGACAACGATGTCACGGTCAAGGATGTGGTGCTGAACCACGGGGTCTACCCGATGCCGATCGGAGATAAAGGACTGGCGATGATCGACGTGCGCGACATCGGCGAGCTCGCCGCCATCGAGCTGCTGCGCCGCGACGGCGCCGCCGGTCCGCTGCCGCTCGAGCGCATCAACCTGGTCGGCCCGGACACGCTCACCGGCACCGACGTCGCCGCGATCTGGAGCGAGGCGCTGGGGCGCCCGGTGGCGTACGGCGGCGACACGGCGGCTTTCGAGCAGAACCTGCGCCAGTTCATGCCGTCCTGGATGGCCTACGACATGCGCCTGATGGGCGAGCGCTTCCTCAGCGACGGCATGCTGCCGCAGGAGGGCGACGTCGAACGCCTCGCCGCGATGCTGGGCCGGCCGCTGCGTTCCTACCGCGAGTTCGCCGCCGGCGTTGCCGCCTCGGCTTGACCACCCAATCGAACAAACAAGGAGAGCATCATGATCTATTCAAGCGCCACCGTCGCCGTGAATCCGGAAGGCGAGCATCCCCTGACCCGGCAGCAGGCCTGGGCCGGCCTGGTACTGAAGGCGCGCGACGCCCGGCTGTTCCTGCCGCCCAGCCTGTGCACGCGTTGCGAGGTGGTGGAAGAGGGCGCCGGCCACATCGTGCGCGAGGCCACCATCGGCGGCCAGGAGCTGCGCGAGATCATCAGCTTCGAGGACGAACAAAAAGTCTCGTTCTTCCAGGCCAGCGGCCCGCGCGAAGGCGTGATCGTCAACGAGCTGTTCGAAGACGCCGGCGGCGCACTGCAACTGCGCTTCTACTGCTATCTCGGCCTGCGCGGCAAAGCCCCGGGCGGCGCCGAGGAACGGGCGGAGCAGGAGACGATGGACAGCGAGCAGGGTTGCCGCGCCGCGCTGCTCTCGACCCTGGCGCGTACGCGCGCGCTGCTGGCGGATGGGCGGATCTGAGGCGAATGCCAGGCGTATTCCCGGCTCGCCACGTGAGCCGGGAAAAACGATCATGCGATCGTGACGATGACCGTGGCGCGCAGCGGGAATTTCAAGCATGGATCAAAGCGCCCCGCCCGGGACACGAATGTGCGGCGCAAAAGCGAAAACCGTACAATAATGGTAACAATGCTGTTCGTACACGTTGCCGTCTCACTCACACCTTCCACATGCCGACCACATCCGCAGCCAAGGCCGATCCAGCCTATGAAGTGAAGCAGTCCCCCATCCACGGCAACGGCGTCTTCGCCCGCCGCCACATCGAACCGGGCGAGCGCATCGTCGAATACAAGGGCGAGCGCATCAGCTGGAGCGAGGCCACCGAGCGCGCCGCGAAAGCCGGCGGCCCGGTCAACCACACCTTCTATTTCAGCCTGGCCGACGGGCGCGTGATCGACGGCGGGCGGCGCGGCAACGAGGCGCGCTGGATCAACCACGCCTGCAGCCCGAACTGCGAAGCGTATGAAGAAGACGGGCGCGTCTACATCCATGCGCTGCATCCCATCGAGCCCGGCCAGGAACTGAATTACAATTACGCCCTCATCTACGACGAGCGCCACACGCCGGCGTTGAAGAAGAAGTTCGAATGCCGCTGCGGCACGCCAGGCTGCAGCGGCACCATGCTGGCGCCGAAACGCCGACAAAAAAAGAAAACCTGAAGTCCAAGGATTGCACCCATGAAGCCCATCGTTCGCAGCCTGCTCGAAACCGACCTGTACAAATTCACCATGTGGCAGGCCTTGCTGCACCGGCACCCGAACGCGCATGGCGAATACGAATTCCGCTGCCGTAACGAGCCGGCCTATCCGCTGGCCGAGCTGAAGGAAGAAGTCGAGCGCGAACTCGACCACCTGTGCGAGCTGCTGTTCAGCGAAGATGAAATCGACTATCTGCGCAGCCTGCGCTTCATCAAGAGCGACTTCGCCGACTTCCTCACGGTGTTCCGCTTCCAGCGCAAGTTCATCACCGTGGAAACCGACGGCCCGCACCTGCGCATCCGCGCGGTCGGCCCGGTGGTGCACGTGATGGGCTTCGAGATCTACGTGCTCTACATCGTCAACGAACTGTACTTCCGCCGCTTCGACAAGGAGCATGCGCTGCGCGAGGCGCGCGTGCGCCTGGCCGAGAAGATCGAGCAGTTCCGCGCCTTCGAGCTCGAACCCAAGCGCGCCAACAACTTCGCCTTCTTCGACTTCGGCGTGCGCCGCCGCTTCTCCAGCGAGTGGCAGGACGAAGTCGTCGAGACGCTGGCGCGCGAGCTGCCGCAGTTCTTCAAGGGCACCTCGAACGTCTACCTGGCGCGCAAGTACAACCTGGTGCCGATCGGGACCATGGCCCACGAATACATGCAGGCCTTCCAGTCCTTCGGCGTGCGCCTGCGCGACTTCCAGAAGGCGGCGCTCGAGGACTGGGTGCAGGAATACCGCGGCGACCTCGGTACCGCGCTCACCGACGTGGTCGGCATGGACGCCTTCCTGAACGACTTCGATCTGTATTTCGCCAAGCTGTTCGACGGCCTGCGCCACGACTCGGGCGACCCGCTGGAGTGGGGCGAAAAGGCCCTGGCCCATTACGCCAAGCTGCGCATCGACGCGCGCACCAAGCGCCTGGTGTTTTCCGACGCGCTGACGGTGCCGAAGGCGCTGGCGCTGTACCGCCACTTCGCCGACCGCGTGATGCTCGGTTTCGGCATCGGCACCCAGCTCACCAACGACACGCCCTACAAGGCGATCAACATCGTCATGAAGCTGGTGCGCTGCAACGGCCAGCCGGTGGCCAAGCTGTCCGACACGCCGGGCAAGTCGCAGTGCACCGACGAGACCTTCCTGGCCTACCTGCGCCAGGTGTTCAACCATCCCGAACAGCGCGGGAGCCAGCCATGAAGCGCGGCATGCTGAAAGCGGGCCTGGCCTGCGCGGCGCTGCTGGCGCTGCCGGTCGCATCGTCGTTCGCCGCCGACGACCTGGCCGGCAGCATCGAGGGCGTGTATAAACGCCGCTTCATGAACGCGGTGAACGCCGGGGCCGACCGCCCGGCCGAACGCTACCTGGCCGAGGACGTGGTCGAGTTCGTGCGCCAGGACGCCGACCATCTTTACCTGCGCGCCTACCTCGAATTCGCCAACGGCCACACCTGCAGCGTGTGGGGCATCGCCGCGCGCGAGGGCGAGGACTTCGTCTACCGCCAGCAGACACCGCCCGCGACCGGCGAGGCGCCGTGCACGCTGAAGGTGAGCGTCCAGCCCGGCAAGATCGTGCTCGACGACCGCGACGCCACCGGCCTGGCCACCTGCCGCGCCAAGTGCGGCGCGCGCGGCACCCTGAGCGGCTACACCATCGAGCGCAAGGCGCGCCGCCCGATCCGCTACATGAACCGCCTGCAGGAGTCGCGCCAGTACCGCGAGGCGGTGAGTGAGTTCCAGGGACTGCAGCCGCCGCGCAGCTGATCGCCCAGTAGCTTCAGAGGACCTGAAAAAGGCCTTCATGGCAAGGCGCGCCGTCGAAGGCAGTACGTGCGTACGGCTAGCCGGTGCAACGCCGCCATGGAGGCTTTGTCAGGCCCTTCCGTCATGATGCGGTCACATTGGGGGCCTAAGCTGCGCTGCCCGCCATGGTGGTCGACAGGCCAGCGGGTACAACGCCCGAGCCCTTGACCGCGCATGAAGATACCAGCCGCCTCCAGCCCATCCCGCACCAACACCATCCTGGCCATCGTATGGCCGGTCCTCGCCGTCCTGTGCGGCGCCGCCCTCTGGGCCGTGACCATCCTGCGCGCCGACGGCGACGCCGAGCGCGCGCGCCTGCTGCTGCTGAAGGAAGCCGACACCTACGCCCAGGCCTACGAGCAGTACGTCACGCGCTCGATCGCGCAGATGGACCAGATCACCATGCAACTGAAGCACAGCTGGGAGCATGGCCAGCGCCAGACCCTGCTGGAGGACATGCGCGCCGACGGCATGTTCACCGACCACGCCTTTGTCTCGGTCGGCATCGTCGGCCCCGACGGCAAGGTGCGCTCGAGTACGCGCCGCAATGGCCTGCCCGACAAGCTGCACGAGGCCGGGTTCTTCCTGCAGCACCGGAACAGCAATTCGAGCGCGCTGCGGGTCGACATCGCGCCCGCCGGCTTCGACGCCACGCGCGAGGTGGTGCTGTTCACGCGCCGCCTCGACCGGGCCGACGAGGAATTCGACGGCATCGTGGTGATGGCGGTCGACGCCGCCTATTTCACCTCCTTCGTCGGCCAGTCGACCCTCGGCGCCGACGGCCTGCTGGCCATGGCCGACACCGACGGCCGCTTCTGGATCGAACAGGCCGGACCCGAGACCGGCCGGCCCGGCGGCCCGCGCATCCTTGGCAGGAGCAGCATCGCCGCCGGGGAGGGAGCGGGCGCAGGCGCGGGCGGCCCGCGGCTGGTGGCCGGCAACGGCTTCGGCGACGGCGTGGCGCGCGCCATGGGCTGGCGCGATTCGGCCGTGTATCCGGTGGTGGCGATGGTGGCGCTGTCGCAGCGCGACGGCAGCGCCGCCGCCCAGCTGTACTGGGAAGAGAGCCGCGACCGCGCGGTGGCCGGCAGCATCGCGCTGGCGCTGATGGCCGGCCTGGCCAGCCTGCTGTCGCTGCGCGCGGCCAGCCGGGCGCGCGAGCACGAAGCGGTGCGCCTGGCCTACCGCACCGCCACCGAAAGCGCCAACGACGGCTTCTACATGGCCGCGCCGGTGCGCGACCGCAAGGGCCAGATCGTCGACTTCCGCATCGTCGACTGCAACGAGCGCGGCGCTTCCTTCTACGGCATGACGCGGCGCGACCTGGTCGGGCGCGCGGTGTCCACCATGGACCGCGGCGTCTCCGGCGACGAGATCGTGGCCACCTACCGCACCGCGATGGCGACCGGGTTCTACGAGGAAGACCGGCGCATGCCGCGCGACGAGCGCCTGGCCTTTGCCTGGGGCCGGCGGCGCCTGGTGCGGGTCGGCGACGGCCTGGCCGTGACCCTGCAGGACATCAGCGAGCGCAAGAAATACGAAACCGAGATGGAGCGCCTGGCCAACCAGGATTCGCTCACCGGCCTGCGCAACCGCAGCTGGCTGCTGAACCACGTGCCGACCCTGCTCGACAGCGCCGCGCGCGAGGGCGGGCTGGCGCTGCTGTTCGTCGACCTCGACGAATTCAAGCAGGTCAACGACACCCACGGCCACGCGGTCGGCGACGGCTTGCTGGCCGCCGCCGCGCGGCGCCTGGGCACCCTGCTGCGTCCGGGCGACGAAGTTGTCCGTTTCGGCGGCGACGAATTCGTGGTGCTGATGCGCCCGGCGCGCGACGAATTCCAGGTGGCGGCCGTGGCCGAGCGCATCGTAGCCGCCTTTGCGCGCCCGTTCGCCCTCGGCGAGGGATTGCAGGCCAGCGTCGGCGCCTCGATCGGGATCGCCATGTACCCGCGCGACGGCCAGGACGTCGGCACCCTGATCCGCCATGCCGACATCGCCATGTACGCCGCCAAGCACGAGGGCAAGTGCCAGCACCGCTTCTACGACGAGAAGCTGTCCGGCGGGATCCAGAAGCGCGCGCGCCTGAAGCAGGCGCTGCTCGCCGCGATCGCCGAAGGCCAGTTCGTGCTGCACTACCAGCCGCGCGTCGACCCGGTGTCGCAGCGCCTGCTCAGCATGGAAGCGCTGCTGCGCTGGCGCCATCCCGAGCAGGGCATGGTGGCGCCGGGCGAATTCATCCCGTTTGCCGAGGCCAGCGGCCTGATCGTGCCGATCGGCGACATCGTCATCGACCAGGCCTGCGCCCAACTGGCGGCCTGGGAGCGCGAAGGCGCGCTGCTGGTGCCGGTGTCGATCAACGTCTCGGCCTGCCAGTTCGAGCGCGGCGGCGTGGTCGGCCGCATCGAGCAGGCCCTGGCGCGCCACGGCGTGCCGGCGGCGCTGCTGGAAGTCGAGATCACCGAGTCGGCCATGATGGGCGACCGCGAGGAGATCCTGGCCGAGCTGGCGGCCCTGCGCGCGCTCGGCGTCAAGCTGCACATCGACGACTTCGGCACCGGCTACTCCTCGCTGTCGCAGCTGCGCACGCTGCGCATGGACGTGCTGAAGGTCGACCGCGCGTTCACGGCGGAGCTCGACGGCGGCGGAGAGGGGCGGGTATTCTTCGAAGCGATCGTCTCGATGGCGCATGCGCTGGGCATGGCGGTGGTGGCCGAGGGCGTGGAAACGGCGGCCCAGCTGCAGGCCTTGCGCGAGCTCGGTTGCAACGAGGTGCAGGGCTACTTCATCTCGCGTCCGCTGGCCGCCGACGACCTGGCCGAACGCTACCTGGCGCTGCCTGCCGCCGCCTGCGCCTGAGCGCGGCGGCGCGGCGCTGCAGCGGCGCGGGATGCCCGATATACTTCACTTACCCCTTTTTGAAAGTCCCACCATGTTCGCAGCAGTGGACCTCGGATCGAACAGTTTTCGGCTGCATGTCGGCGAGCCGGCCGGCGGCGAGATGCGCATCCTGCGCACTGCGCGCGACCCGGTGCGCCTGGCCGCCGGCCTGGACCCCAGTGGGCGCCTGGGCGAGGCGGCGATCGGCATGGGCGTGCGCAGCCTGCAGGGCTTCGCCGCCATCCTGTCCGAATACAGGCTCGATGCGGTGCGCGTGGTCGGCACCAACACCCTGCGCGTGGCCAC
>Ga0308166_1002237_pt1 | contig 18298 bp, 17 predicted proteins | sample PhyCR2_2_FD_202137 | JGI IMG/M metagenome (GOLD analysis project Ga0308166, IMG submission 202137) | Phyllosphere microbial communities from UC Gill Tract Community Farm, Albany, California, United States - DLSLCC.R2 | ecosystem: Host-associated > Plants > Phyllosphere > Unclassified | place... | reverse complement strand
CGAGGCCGTGCGCATGCGCTCGCGCCACCATTTCAGCGCGGCGCCTTCCTCGCCGGTGCGCCAGGCCATGTACAGCGTCTCGTCGGGCTTCGGCTCCTCGACGGCCTTCTCGACGAAGCGGCCGGCCTCGATGTCGGCGCGCGCCCACGCCTCCGGCAGGAAGCCGAAGCCGAGGCCCGCCAGCTGGAATTCGTACTTGGTCTGCATGTCGGGCACGGTAAGGGTGTCCTGGCCGAACAGCAGGCCGACGGTGCGCGCCTGCAGCATGCGCACGGAATCGGCCACCGACACCGCCCGGTGCGCCGTCAGCTCCGCCTTGCCGAGGCGATGGCGCACCTTGGCCAGCGGATGCGTGGGCGCGACGACGAACACGAACGACATCGTCCCGAGCGGCTCCGCCGTGTAGCCGCCGCCGGAGGGCCCTTCGCCGGCCGCGCCCACGAGCAGGTCGACGCGGCGGTCGAGCAGGCTTTCCCACGTGCCGGACAAGGCTTCCCTCACGATGCGCAGGCGGGTCTGGTCGGCCACGTCATAGAACGCGCGGATGTCGTCCTGCAGGCCGAGCGGCGCCAGCGCAGAATCCATGCCGATGGCGAATTCGGTCTCCCAGCCGGATGCGACGCGGCGCACGCGGCTTTCCAGGTCGCCGGCCGCCTTCAGCAGATAGCGGCCTTCCTTCAGCAATTCCTCGCCCGCGGGGGTAAGGACGACGCGCGGGCCGAAGCGTTCGAACAGCTGGACGCCGAGGTCGTCCTCCAGCTTGGAGACGGTGTACGAGATCGTCGACGGGACGCGGTACAGTTCCTTGGCCGCGGCGGAAAAGCTGCCGCGGCGGGCGATGGTGTCGACGGTGAGGAGGGCGTCCAGGCTGAGTCTGAGCATGTGCGGGCGGGCGGATGATGGCGGTGATGGCGGGAGCGCATCGTACCAAAAAACGGCGACGGGCGATGAGCCGTCGACGACGGGACGCCGGCGGGTGCCCTCACACCACGGCGGCACCGAACGGCTCGGGCCGCCGCGCCAGCAGAAGCGACAGCCGGTGCAGACCCGCCTGCAGCCGGCCACGGTCCTTGATGCTGCCCAGCGAAATCCGGATGGCGTTCACGGCGACGCCGCCGACGGCGAACGCCTCCGCCGGCGTGACGGCGATGCCCTCGCTGTCCGCCGCGCGCGCAAGCTGTGCGGAGTTCCAGTACGCCGGCAGATCGAGCCAGACGTGCAGGCCGTCGCCGGCGCCGTTGTACCGCCCCGCCAGGATGTCCCGGGCCATGCGGTGGCGCAGGCGCGCCTCGTTGCGCACGCCTTCCATCAAGCCGGCGGCCGAACCGTCGAGGATCCACTGCGTGGCCAGCGCCGCCGTCAATGGCGTGGCCATGAGCGCGAACGACCTGAGGGCGGCCAGGAAGCGGTCGCGTTCGCGCGGGTCGCGTACGAGCACGAAGGCGACGCGCAGGCCGGGCGTCAGGCATTTCGACAGGGTCGAGATGTAGACCACCCGATCCGGCGCAAACGTGGCCACGGGCGGCGGCGGCGCATCGGCCAGCAGCCAGTAGGGATCGTCCTCGACGATGCGGACGTCGCAGCGCGTGGCGACGTCCGCAATCGCTTTGCGCCGGCGTGCCGGCATGGTGACGGCGGTCGGGTTCTGCAGCGTCGGATTGAGGTACACGAGCGCGGGCTTGTGCCGGCGGCACGCTTCTTCCAGACTCGCCGGCACCATGCCGTCCTTGTCCGCGTCCACCGCGACGAGACGCCGGCCGAACTGGGTCGCCGCGGCACGCAAGCCGGGATACGTCGTCGGCTCCGCCAGGATCACGTCGCCGGGCGCCGTCAGCGCCAGTATCCACGCGGCGAGCGCCGCCTGCGCGCCCGGACAGACGACGACCTGCCGGGCGTCCGGATGGCCGAACATCGGTGCGAGCCAGCGGGCGCCGGCGCCGCGGTCGGCATCGCTGCCGCCGCCGAGGTGGTACGTCATCAGCAAGTCGTTATCGGCCCGCATCAGGACTTGCGCCAGACCGCGCTTGAGCATGTCGTCGAAGTCCACGCCATCCGGCGGCGGCGGCGTGTTCATGCTCAGGTCGAGGACCGGCGCCAGTTCGACTTTCGGCGCCGCGACATACGTGCCGCGCGCGCCGCGGCCCTCCAGCAGGTTGCGGCGCCTGGCTTCGTCGTAGGCGCGCGTGACCGTCGTCAGGTCGACGCCCAGCCGTGCCGCCAGCAGGCGCTGCGGCGGCAGCCGGTCGCCCGGTTGCAGCGATCCGTCGGCCACTGCGGCCTGCAACGCATCCGCGATCTGCAGGAAGCGCGGGCCGCCATGCACGGCGAGGTGCGGCAGCCAGATGGGCGGATCGTCATCTTGTATGGAACTCAACTGGGACATTTTGTCTCAATGTATGGAAATTGCTTTTGCGTAGAATGCCTTGGAACCTGCAGCAATACCAGTCTCGCCAGCCTTGCCAGCCCTGCCGCCTGATCTGACCTGACGCTGCTGAAGCGGCGTGTCGAGGTCGTCCTCCTCACGATACATCGTGTCAAGTCATCGCTTGGAAATACTCAAATGGAATGGATCCCTATAATTTTCGTTACGTTCAAGGCCGTGGTGCTCATCACGGGCATGTTCTTCGCCGTCAAGTGGCATTACGACCAGGGGAAGAAGCACAAGGACCAGGCGATGGAGAAGCGCGCGGTGCTGCGCGCGAGCGGCAAGGTGGCCGCGATATTCGTGGTGTCGCTGCTGGCGCTGGGGCTGGCCACCTATGAACTTATCAGGGTGCTCGGGCTGGACTGGCTGTCGCCCTGATGGTGACGTCTAGCCGGCCGATGCGGTGGTGTCCGACCGGTGACGAGACTGCGCGGGACGCAGCAGGTATGCCGTGGCGGCGACGGCGACGCCGCACAGGCTCGCTCCCAATGTTGTCGCTGACGTAAGGTTCGTAAAAAACAGCGAGAACGGTACGACGAAACCGATGGCGCATACGCTCCAGAGCCGAAGCGCATTGAACCGGCGCAGCAAATAATACGATGGCAAACCAATCATCACCAAAGCGACGAACGCGAATGGGACGCCGATATAGAGTCCGTAAACCAGTCCCCACTGTAAATCGGAGGCCATGCCTGCATCCGACGTGCCCAAACAGGATAGAGCGACCGCGGGGACGGTCGCGAATGGGGCTAACAGCACGGACCTCCACGGCAGGGACGAGATCTTCATTTTCCCGATCCTCCTTCAGCCACCCGCCGGCGCGTTTCCCTGTTCGCGGCGTACGTCCCGGGCGTGACGCCGCCTCTGCACCCGAAGCACCGTCGGGACAGCGCTCAGGGGCAAACCCGCATGAATCAGGATCAGCCACCACAGGCTATGCGTCCAGGCATACGCAATCGTGAACACAAACGCCGAGATGACGGAGCCAATCAGCTGTTTCGGATTCTGATACCCGTGACCGATGCCATAGGCCAGGGCGGAAGCGGCAATCGCCGGCAGCAGGCCGATCATGGGCGTCAGGAACAGCAAAAGAAACCCGCGATAAAGGACTTCCCAGCCGGCGGTCATGATGAACATGCTTGCCGCGAAGGCCAGCGCTTGCGCCGGATTACGCGGCCATGGCAGCGGCGAATCCAGCAACTTGCGGTCAGCTTCAGCACGCGCCTGCGGCGTCTTGCGGCGTTCGATGACCGTGCCGGCAACCCACAATCCGCCAAGCAGCAGCACCGCAAACACCAGGCCCCGGATCCCGGCAGTCGAGAGCGGCATATCAAAGCCGAGCTCGCTGGGCGTGTATCCCGCTTGCGCTGATCCAATCCAGAGCAACCCCAGCAAAGCCAGCGACCGCCAACTCATCGTCCAGTAGCGTCGCAGCAAGGGACGCGGCGGTTTGTCGCTCTTCGGACGAAGACTGCGCCAGAGGTTCAGTCCGGGGAAGATAACGAGCAGGAAAACAGCGAGGACATTGTTCAGCATATGATGGAGAGTGCCATGGGACGGAAGAAGGGCCAATCCCGAGCATAGCACCGCACGCGCTGCAGAAACTCAACAATTCCCACGCTGCATGCGCTGCGGCGGACGACTTGCCGCAGCGGGCACCGACCCGATTTACGGCTTCACGAACTTGAGCGTCATGCGATCGCTCTCGCCGATGGCCTGGTACTTGTCGCGGTCCTGGTCGCGGTTGGCCAGCGTCGGCGGCAGGGCCCACACGCCACCCTTGTGGTCGGCCTTGTCCTTCGGGTTGGCGTTGATATCCGATTTGCCGGCCAGCTTGAAGCCGACGCTTTCCGCCATCTTGATCACATACGACTCGTGCACATAGCCGGTCGAGGTCTTCGGATCCTGCGCCATCGACTCCGGCAGGCGATGTTCCTCGATGCCCAGCACGCCGCCCGGCTTCAGGCTGGTGTAGGCGGCCTTGAACACGCTTTTGAGCTCGTCGTCGCCGCCCTGGTTGATCCAGTTGTGCAGGTTGCGGAAGGTGACCACCATGTCGACGCTGCCGGGCGGCGCGAAGTTGTAGGTCGAGGGCGGCTCGAACACGCCCGCCACGACCTTGCCGAAGACCGCCGGGTTGGCGTCCAGCTTCTTCCTGAATGCGGGGACGGGGGGCTTGGCAGGGTCGTAGGCCTTGGTCGCCGCGATCAGCTTGCCGTTGTCGCGCAGGTAGGGGGCCAGGATGTCGGTGTACCAGCCACCGCCCGGCGTCAGCTCGACCACGGTCATGTTCGGCCTGATGCCGAAGAACGTCAGGGTTTCGTAGGGATGGCGCCAGGTATCGCGCGCCGCATCGGTGCTGCTGCGGTGGCTGCCCGCGATGGCCGCGCGCAGCTGCGCGTCGTCGGCTTTGTCCGCGGCTTGCGCAAGGCCGGCCAGGCTGCCCGCCAGCAGGCCGGCGGCCAGGATGAATCGTTTCATTGTGTCGTCTCCAGGTCGATGGCAGCGGCGCCATGCCGTGCCGCAGGCAATCATCGGCCACGCCCTCGTTGTCGTCAAGTCAATATGGCGTGGCCGGCGGATCGGGCGCGCCACGTCAGCCGCCCAGCCCCATCTCGTCCGCCACCTGCTTGCGCAGCATGAACTTCTGGATCTTCCCCGTCACCGTCATCGGAAATCCGTCCACGAAGCGCACGTAGCGCGGGATCTTGTAATGCGCGATCTGGCCCTGGCAGAACGCGCGGATCTCGTCGGCGTCGGCCTGTTCGCCCGGACGCAGCACGATGCAGGCGCACAGTTCCTCGCCGTACTTCGCGTCCGGCACGCCCACGCACTGCACGTCCAGCACCTTCGGATGGCGGTACAGGAATTCCTCGACCTCGCGCGGGTAGATGTTCTCGCCGCCGCGGATCACCATGTCCTTGGCGCGGCCCACGATGCGGCAGTAGCCGTCCGCGTCCAGCGTGGCGAGGTCGCCCGTGTGCATCCAGCCGGCGGGGTCGATCGCTTCGCGCGTGCGCGCCTCGTCGCCCCAGTAGCCGAGCATCACGGAATAGCCGCGCGTGAGCAGCTCGCCGGTCGCGCCGCGCGGGACGATGCGCCCGTCCGGGTCGACGATCTTGACCTCCAGGTGCGGATGGATGCGGCCGACCGTGCCCGTGCGGCAGTCGACCGGATCGTCGACCGACGTCTGGAAGCTCACCGGCGACGTCTCCGTCATGCCGTACGCGATCGTGATCTGCTCCATGTGCATCTTGCCCATCACGCGCTGCATGACTTCCTTCGGGCACGGCGAGCCGGCCATGATCCCCGTGCGCAGCGTGTGCAGGTCGAACGACGCGAACTCCGGGTGGTCCAGCATCGCGATGAACATCGTCGGCACGCCGTGCAGCGCCGTGCAGCGCTCGGCCTGCACGGTGGCGAGGACGGCGGCGGCGTCGAAGCCTTCGCCCGGGTAGACCATCGCGGCGCCGTGCGTCATGCAGGCGAGGTTCCCCAGCACCATGCCGAAGCAGTGGTACAGCGGGACCGGGATGCACAGGCGGTCGTGCTCAGTCAGGCGCATCGCCTCGCCGATGAAGAAGCCGTTGTTGAGGATGTTGTGGTGCGTGAGCGTGGCGCCCTTCGGCGCGCCCGTCGTGCCGGACGTGAACTGGATGTTGACGGGGTCGTCGAACTGCAGCGTGCGCGCGATGTCCGCCAGGCGGTCCATGTCGGCCGGGCCGGCGCACTGCGCCACCGTATCGAAGTTCAGCATGCCGGGCGTCGATTCGTGGCCAAGGCGGATCACGTGGCGCAGCTCGGGCAGCCGCGCGCTGTTCAGCTCGCCGGGCGCGGCGCCGTCCAGCTCGGGCACGAGGTCGCGCAGCATGCCGAGGTAGTCGCTCGACTTGAAGCCGGGCGCGAGGATCAGCGCGCGGCAGCCGACCTTGGCCAGCGCGTATTCCAGCTCGGTCCGGCGGTAGGCCGGGTTGATGTTGACCATGACGAGGCCGGCCTTGGCGGTGGCGAACTGGGTCAGCACCCATTCGACGCGGTTCTGCGACCAGATCCCGACGCGGTCGCCGGGCTCCAGGCCGAGGCCCAGCAGGCCGGCCGCGAGCCGGTCGGCGCGCTCGCGCAGCTGGTGCCAGGTCCAGCGCACGTGCTGGTGCGGAATGATCAGCGCGTCGCGCTCGCCGAAGCGTGCGGCGATGCGGTCGAGGTGGGCGCCGATGGTGTGGCCGATGAGGGGGGCCGGGTGGGCCCCGTGGACGTAGCTGGTCTGCTGCATGGCTGTCTCCTGAGGGGTTTCATGAACCTTTTCGACACAGTGTAGCGCGGGCGCCCGAACCGGGATACGGGTCGATTGTCGAAAAAATCGATCGTAGACCATGAAACAACTCGTTTTTCTTCTCGCCCGGGGCCGCCCATAATGCTTTCCATGGAAACGCGCTTCAGCCGGGAACGACGGCAACGCCGCAAGGCTGGCAGGCGCGACGCGTTCGAACGGTTCGAACGCCAACCGTTCACAATCTGACAAGGAGAACATCATGCTGAAAGTACGTAAAAACGCGGATCGCGGTGTCGCCAGTTTCGGATGGCTGCGCTCGCAGCATACCTTCTCGTTCGGCCACTACCACGACCCGGCGCACATGGGCGTCGGCCCGCTGCGGGTGATCAACGAGGACCACGTGGCGCCGGGCCGCGGCTTCAACCCGCACGGCCACAAGGACATGGAAATCATCTCGTACGTGCTGGACGGCGCCCTGGAGCACAAGGACAGCATGGGCAATGGTTCCGTGCTGCGCTACGGCGACGTGCAGCGCATGAGCGCCGGCACCGGCGTCACGCACAGCGAGTACAACCACTCGCCGACGGAACCCGTGCACTTCCTGCAGATCTGGGTGATTCCGAGCGAGACGGGCGGCGCGCCCGGCTATGAAGAGAAACACTTCGACACGGATTCGAAGCGCGGCCGGCTGCGCCTGATCGCGTCGAACGACGGCCGCGACGGTTCTGTGTCGCTGCGCCAGGACGCCGCCATCTACGCGACGATCCTGGACGGCGGCGAGCGCGTCGACCATGCGCTGCTGCCGGGCCGCCAGGCGTACGTCCAGGTGGCGCGCGGCAGCGTGACGGTGAACGGCTGCGCGCTGGCGGCGGGCGATGCCGTCCAGATCGCGGAGGAAGCGGTCGTGGCGCTGGGCGACGCGACGGACGCCGAAGTGCTGCTGTTCGACCTGCCGGCCTGAACGACTGCAACGATGTTCAAGGAGGACGCGCGGCGAGCCTCTACACTGTAAAGCGACTAGAATCGGATTCAACGAGAACGAAGGGGAACAGCCATGGAAGTGACGACGCATCGCGGCACGGGGCCGCTGCAGCAGGTGATCGAGATCGGGCCGCACCGCATCCTGACGGACGTGTCGCGGGAATACGGCGGCGAGGACACCGGTCCCGAACCGCACGACATCCTGGCCGCGGCGCTGGCCGCGTGCACCACGCTGACCGTCACCTTGTACGCCAAGCGCAAGGGCTATGCGCTGGACGAGGTGAAGGTCGCGATCAGGCACGGCCAGGAAGGCGCCGCGTACGGCCTGCACCGCACGATCGAATACGTCGGCGCGCTGGACGACGCCGCGAAGGCGCAACTGACCGCGGTCGCCAACAAATGCCCGGTGCACAAGACCCTGTCCGGCACCATCACGATCACCACGGAGGCACACTGACATGAGCATCGAACCCGGCCACGATCACCACGGCGAGCACGATTTCGAGAACCTGCAGACGATCGTCGTGCCGCGCACGCACGACCTGGGCGGCGGCTTCGAAGTGCGGCGCGCGCTGCCGCACAAGGACCGCCGGATGGTCGGCCCGTTCGTCTTCCTCGACCAGATGGGACCGCACGTGTTCCATGCGGGCGAAGGCATCGACGTGCGTCCGCACCCGCACATCGGCCTGTCCACCGTCACGTACCTGCTGGACGGCCAGATCCGCCACCGCGACAGCCTCGGCACCGTCCAGGACATCAAGCCGGGCGAGGTGAACTGGATGACGGCCGGGAAGGGCATCGTGCACTCCGAGCGCACCGGTCCGGACCTGCGCGCCGCCGGCTCCGGCCTGTTCGGGCTGCAGTGCTGGGTGGCGCTGCCGCAGGCGAAGGAAGAATGCGATCCGGGCTTCGTGCACGTCGGCGCCGATGCGCTGCCGATCCTGGACGGCGACGGCGCCACGGCGCGCATCATCGCCGGCAGCTACTTCGGCAAGACGGCGCCGGTGCCCGTGCAGTCGCCGCTGTTCTACGTCGATCTCGCATTGCAGCCGGGCGCGCGGCTCACGCTGCCGGCGGAGTATCCGGAGCAGGGGATGTACGTGGTGGAAGGCACGCTCGACCTGGGCCGCGACGGCCGTTTCGAGGCCGGCCAGCTGCTCGTGCTGAAGCCCGGCGCGACCGTCACCCTGGCCGCCACGGCGAACGCCGGCGTGCGCGTGATGCTGCTCGGCGGCGAACCGATGGACGGCCCCCGTTACCTGACGTGGAATTTCGTGTCGTCGTCCGCGGACCGCATCGAGCAGGCCAAGGAGGACTGGAAAGCGCAGCGCTTCCCGCATGTGCCGGGCGAGACGGAGTTCATTCCGCTGCCGGATCTGCCGGGCCGGCCGGTGCGCTATCCCTGACGCGTAGTCCCGACGCGGCGCCGCTCAACCCTGCGCGTCGGCGCTGCGCGGGACCGGCACCGCATGGCGCCGCTCGTCCGGGCGCGTGAGCACGCGCATCGCAGTGTCGAGCGGCACGCCCAGCGAAGCCAGCGCGCGCGCCGGCGAACGGTTCTGCTCGATGGCATCGTGGATGGTGGCCTCGATCATGAGCGCCAGTTTGTAATCGCTTCGTCGTTCCATCGTTCGATGCTAACACGAAGCCCGCCGCGCACGGCGGCCCATCCGGAAGACAGGGGCGCGGCCGCGTGTGCGCGATTACCCTTGTGCGGCCAGGACCCGGCGACGTCCGCCGGGCCGCCTATCGAAAGACTGAACATGCACACCCAACTCACCGCCACGCTGCGCGCCGCCCTGGCCGCCGCCGGCCTCGTCGCGGCCACCGGGGCCGCCGCCCAGGCCGACCTGATCCTCACGAACGGCAAGATCGCCACGATGGCGCGGGACGGCGAATTCGTCCAGGCCGTCGCCGTCAAGGACGGCAAGGTGCTCGCCGCCGGCAGCAACGCGCAGGTGCTGAAACTGAAGCGCAAGACCACGCAGGTGATCGACGCGCACGGCCGCACCGTGATCCCCGGCCTGAACGACTCGCACCTGCACGTGATCCGCGAGGGCCTGAACTACAACATGGAATTGCGCTGGGACGGCGTCACGTCGCTCAAGCGCGCGCTGGCGATGCTGAAGGAGCAGGCCGCGCGTACGCCGGACGGCGAGTGGGTCAAGGTCGTCGGCGGCTGGAACGAATGGCAGTTCGAGGAAAAGCGCCTGCCGACGCTGGAAGAGATCAATGCGGCCGTGCCGGACAAGCCCGTGTTCATCCTGTACCTGTACGGCCTGGGCTTCCTCAACAAGAAGGGCATCGCGACGCTCGGCTACGACCGCAACACCAGGTACAAGGACGGCGAGGTCGAACTGGATGCGAACGGCCAGCCGACCGGCAGGCTGATCGCCAAGCCGAACGCGCTGATCTTGTACTCGACGCTGGCGAAGACGAACAAGCTCGGGCACGACGACCAGGTCAACTCCACGTTGCAGTTCTACCGCGAACTGAACCGCCTCGGCGTGACGAGCGCGATCGACGCGGGCGGCGGCTTCCAGAATTATCCGGACGACTACGGCGTCTCGCTCGAACTGGCGCGCCAGGGCAAGCTGACGGTGCGCACCGCGTACTACCTGTTCGCGCAGCGCGCCGGCCAGGAGCTGGACGACTTCCAGCGCTGGCTCGGCATGACGCATCCGAAGCAGAACGACCACATGCTGTACCCGAACGGCTTCTCGGCCGAAGGCGGCGGCGAGAACCTCGTCGCCAGCGCCGCGGATTTCGAAAACTTCCTGGAGCCGCGCCCGGACCTGCCGGCCTCGATGGAAAGCGACCTGGAACCGGTCGTAGCGTTGCTGGTGAAGAACCGCTGGCCATTCCGCCTGCACGCGACGTACGGCGAGAGCATCGCGCGCGACCTCGACGTGATCGAAAAGGTCAATGCGCGGACCCCGCTGAACGGCCTGCGCTTCATCATCGACCACGGCGAGACGATCAGCGACGCCGACCTTGCGCGCATCAAGAAGCTAGGCGGCGGCATCGCCGTGCAGGACCGCATGCACTTCCAGGGCGAGTCGTACTGGAAGCGCTACGGCGAGCAGACGCGCCAGATGCCGCCGATCCGCAGGATGCTCGCGCAGGGCATCCCGGTCGGTCTCGGCACGGACGGCACGCGCGTGTCGAGCTACAACCCGTGGCCGTCCGTGTACTGGGCCGTGACGGGCAAGACCGCGGGCGGCATGCCGATCTGGCAGGACGGCGACCGCCTGTCGCGCTATGAAGCGCTGAAGCTGATCACGACGGGATCGGCTTGGATGAGCGGCGAGGAAAAGGTCAAGGGCACGCTGAAGCGCGGACAGTACGCCGACTTCGTCGTGCTGCCGCAGGATTACTTCGGCATGGACGCGGAAGGGATCAAGCGGCTGGAAAGCGTGCTCACGGTCGTGAACGGCAAGGTGGTGTACGGCGCGGGCGAGTATGCGCCGCTGGCGCCGGCGGCGCCGGCCGTGTCGCCGGCGTGGAGCCCGGTGGCCGCGTACGGCGGTTACCAGAAGCAGTGACCTGAGCGCCTGCATGCGTCAGGAGGCGGCGCTGATACCCCGTCGCCCCCGCGCACGCGGGGGCCCAAGTTTCCGTGCAAGTCCCCTGCGTTCACCGTAAGCGGTCACGCAAGCAAATTGGGTCCCTGCCTGCGCAGGGACGACGGTGTGGCGGATCTTCCTTCGTCTATTCATGCAAGCTGCCGCCCAGCGCCATTTTCGCCTCTTCGACCGTCTCCACCAGAAAGTCGGCCACCGCCCGCACGCGCGCGGACGCGGCCAGGTCCGCGTGCATCACGAGCCAGATGCCGTCGCTGAATACGGCATCCGGCGCCAGCACGCGCACGAGCTCCGGGTCGGCGGCGAGGAAGTCCGGCAGCACGGCCAGGCCCAGCCCCGCGCGCGCCGCGGCGATCTGGGCGCGCAGCGTCGACGCCGCGAGCACGACCCGCGCGCCGGGCGCGTGCTGCGCCAGCCACTGCGCGGCCGGCAGGTGCGCGTGCGCCTCGTCCCACGTGACGACGGCGCGGCCCGCGAACGGGTCGCCGCCCGGCGCCGGATGGCGGGCCAGATAGTCGCGCCGGCCGTACACGCCGTACGACATGCTGCCCAGCCGGCGCACCTTCAGGTTGCCCTGGTCCGGGCGCACCAGCCGCAGCGCGAGGTCGGCGTCGCGCCGGCCCAGCTCCACGGGCGCCGTCTGCGTGACGATGTCCAGGCGCAGCTGCGGATGGCGCGCGACGAACGCGGGCAGGGCGGGGATCACGAGGTCGGTCGCCAGGTTTTCCGACGTGGCGAGGCGCACCGTGCCGGAGACGGCCGGCGCCAGGCCCGACGCGCCCCGTTCGAACGCCAGCATGTGCTCTTCCACGGCCTGGGCGCGGCCGAGCAGCTCGCGGCCGTCGTCGGTCAGGTGGTACCCGGTCGGGTGGCGCGCGAACAGCCGCGTCCCGAGGCGGGTTTCCAGTTCGGCGATGCGGCGGCCGACGGTCGACGGGCTCGCGCGCAGCACGTCCGCCGCGCGCGTCAGGCTGCCGCCACGCGCCACTTCGAGAAAGTATTTCAGGTCGTTCCAGTCCAATCGGTTTTCCATTTCTGCAAAACGGTCCACAGATTATTGGTGTTTTCTTTGCAAGCCGCAACGCCTACAGTATGGGGTAAGCCGCCGCCGGCGGCACCCACCGCAGAAAGGAATCGACATGCTGGCAAAACGCACACTGGGAACCGGAGGATTGCAGGTCTCGGCCATCGGCCTGGGCTGCATGGGCATGAGCCACGCCTACGGCACGCCCGACGACGCCGAATCGGTCGCGACGATCCAGCGCGCCATCGACCTGGGCTGCACCCTGTTCGACACGGCCGAGGTCTACGGACCGTTCACCAACGAGGAGCTGCTGGGCCGCGCGCTGAAGGGCCGGCGCGACGGCGTGCAGATCGCCACCAAGTTCGGCTTCGTCATCGGCAAGGGACACTTCGCCGGCGCGGACAGCCGCCCGGAGCACATCCGCGAGGTCGTCGAGGCATCGCTCAAACGGTTGGACACGGACCGCATCGACCTGCTGTACCAGCACCGCGTCGACCCAAACGTGCCGATCGAGGACGTGGCGGGCACCGTGAAGGACCTGATCCGCGAAGGCAAGGTGCTGCACTTCGGCCTGTCCGAAGCGGGCGCCGCCACGATCCGCCGCGCGCACGCGGTGCAGCCGGTCGCCGCGCTGCAGAGCGAATACTCGATCTGGGAGCGCAATCTCGAAGCGGACGTGCTGCCCGTGCTGCGCGAGCTGGGCATCGGCCTCGTGCCGTTCAGCCCCTTGGGCCGCGGCTTCCTGACGGGCACGGCGAAGCGCGCCGAAGAGTATCCGGCCGACGACTTCCGCGCGCAGAACGATCCGCGCCTGCAGGGCGCCAACTTCGACCGCAACCTCGCCATCGCCGACCTGGTGAAGGACGTGGCGGCGAAGCACGGCGCGCTGCCGGGCCAGGTCGCGCTGGCGTGGCTGCTGGCGCGCGGCGACGACATCGTGCCGATTCCGGGCACCAAGCGCCGCACGTACCTGGAGCAGAACCTGGCGGCGGCGTCGCTCGCGCTCGATGCGGACGATTTGCGCCGGCTGGACGGGGCGCTGGACGACATCGGCGTGGCCGGGCCGCGTTACACGGAGAAAGCGATGGCGATGGTGGATCGATAACCGGCCACCACCGCATGGACCGCCGTCCCCGACCTCGCCGACCGCCTTGGCGGGGACCCAGGTTGACCAGCAGGCCGATCACGTCGGACGCACGCGTCACGCAACCAGATCGGGTCCCGGCCTGCGCCGGGATGACGGGCAAGCGGAATGACGGGCAGGCGCGGATGACGGCGCCGGCGCTGGCGCTGGCGCTGGCGCTGGCGACCGATCGGCGCAGCCGGCGCGCGCGTCAGTCCCCGCGCGACGGCTGCAGCGTGGCGCGCACGGCCGCGAGGATGCGGTCCGACAGCGCCTCGTCCGCCACCGCGCGTGCCAGCGTGATGGCGCCGACCATGGCGGCGAGAGCGACGATGCCTTCCTCGCCGGTCGGCACGACGACGGTCGCATCAGCCAGGCGTTCGGCCATGGCCGCCACCATGCGGTCGGCGATCGGACTGGGCTCGCCGCGCAGGCCCAGTTCCGCGGCCAGCGTCGGCAGCGGACAGGCGCCGCCCGGGTCGTCGCGGTGCTGGACCGACAGGTAATGGTCGATCAGCGCCCGCAGCACGGCGCCGCCCGTCGGCGCACGCGCCGGCTCAGGCGTGACGGAGGGTGCCGCCTCGGACTTTCCCGCGCACGGCGGCACCTCCCAGCGGTCGAGCGTCTGTGCGGCGGCGGCCTCCAGCGACGCCTTGACCAGCGCATCCTTGGATTCGAAGTGGGCGTAGAAGCCCCCGTGGGTCAAGCCGAGCGCCTTCATGAGCGGCACCAGTCCGGTGCCCTCGATGCCGTCCTTGCGGAAGCGGCGCGCGGCCTCGCCGATGATGCGCTGGCGCGTCTCGGCCTTATGGTTACTCGAGTAACGCATGCTTATGGTTGGTCTGCAGTGATAGGAGGCGGTCCCGTACGGCCGAGAGCGTCGAGCCCCGCTGGACGACGGGACGCTCCCATGACATGTGGCAATGTCCCGTGTCACGATTGTAAGCGTTTACGTGGGATTCCACAATTCCGGCCATCGGATGTCGCGTCGACTGTGGCAGCGTAACGTACTTACGCCGGCTGCGGCGCGCCCTAGACCCAACGCACTGGCGTTGTCGCGGCCGTTTGCGGGGACGACGGATCGGCCGGGTTCGCGCCCATCAGGCCGGCGTGGACAGGATCGCGTCTGCGATCACCCTGAACAGATGGTCACCCCTGGCGGCGAACGGCGGCTGGTCGTTCAGCCACGCGAGGGCCGACACGAGGGCGAGCAGGTCGACGCCATCCAGGTCCGCGCGCGCCCGGCCGTCCGCCTGCGCGCGCGAGAGCAGGCGCGCGCCCGACGCCTTGAGCGATACGCAGGAGGCGTGCAGGGCCGACCGTTCGTCCTCGATCGCCGTGGCCATCGCCGCCAGCACGCCACGGTGGTCGCGGGTCAGCGCCACCATGTCGCGCAGCCAGGATACGAGCGCCTCCCCGGCGGGTTGCGCGTCCTCCGTTGCGGTCGCGCGCGCGGTGACGTCATCGAAACGGTCGCGCAGGAGCACCGCGAGCAGGTCTTCGCGCGTCGGGAAGTGCCGGTACAGCGTCGCGATCCCGACGCCGGCGCGCCGCGCCACGTCGCGCAGGGACGCGTCCGCTCCTTGCTCCCGCACCACCTCCTGGGCAATCTTGAGGAGGTGATCGTAATTCTTCTTCGCATCGGCTCGCATACAACTCCGCAACAGGCGCTTGACAAACGGAGCAGCGCTCCATATATTGATCTTAAGCGGAGCAATGCTCCGTATATACGGAGCGGTGTTCCGTTCTTTGTTGTCTATTTTATTCACGGAGAAGACCATGTCAACCGAAACGATGAAAGCCATCCGCCTGCATGCCTTTGGCGGTCCGGAGGTCTTGCGCTACGAAGATGCACCCAAGCCCGCGTTGCATGCCGGCGAAGTGCTGGTGCGCGTGCATGCGGCCGGCATCAATCCGCCGGACTGGTATCTGCGCGACGGTTTCCGGTCGCTGCCGGAGGACTGGCGTCCAGCGGTGCCGCTGCCCGTCATCCCTGGCACGGACGTGTCCGGCGTGGTCGAGGCGGTGGCGCCTGACGTGACGGTGTTCGACGTCGGTGACCCGGTGTTCGGCATGGTCCGCTTCCCCGGCATCAGCGGGAGCGCGTACGCCGAGTACGTGGCGGCGCCGGCCGCCGACCTGGCGCGCAAGCCGGATGGCATCGATCACGCGAGCGCGGCTGCCGCGCCGATGGCGCTACTGACGGCCTGGCAATTTCTGGTCGAACTGGGCCACGATGCGCCCAATCCGTTCCAGTCCGTGCCGCACCGTCCCGTCCCGCTGGCCGGACGCAAGGTGGTCGTGAACGGCGCCGCCGGCGGCGTGGGCCACCTCGCCCTCCAGCTCGCGAAATGGCAGGGCGCCCACGTCGTCGCGATCGCGTCCGGCGCCCACGAGGCGTTCCTGCGCGACATCGGCGCCGACGCCTTCGTCGACTATACGAAGGCCGGGACCGCCGACCTGCCGCATGACGCCGACGTCGTGCTCGACACGGTGGGCGGTCCGGAGACCGGCCGCTTCCTGGCGATGCTCAAGCCGGGAGGCGCGCTGTTTCCGGTCTATCCGCTGGGCTTTAGCGGTACCGACGATGCCGCCAGGGCAGGCTATACGGTATCGACGACCCAGGTACGATCGAGCGGCGCGCAGCTCGCGCAGGCCGCGCGATTGCTGGACGATGGCACGGTCAGGGTCGCGATCGACAGCCGGTTCCCGCTGGCCGACGCGCGGGGCGCGCACGAGCGCGCGGCGCGCGGCCACCTGCGGGGCAAGATCGTCCTGACCGTGACCCGGGCCCCGTGAGCGAACCGCCCGCCCGCGGCAGCGTGGCATGGTTCGGCGGTCCCGGGCGGTGCAACATCACCCTAGATGCGGTGCAGTCCAGCGCCGGTGACCGCGTCGGCGCTATGACGCGGCTGCGGTCCGCGGCGGGGCCTGCACTGTCGGCGCAGCCCCGCGCTCGCGCAAATATGCCGCGCAGGCCTCGGCGTCGAGCGGGCGGCTGTAATAGTCGCCCTGGATCTGGTCGCAGTCGGCGCCGCGCAGCGCGGCCAGCTGTTCCTCGTATTCGACGCCTTCCGCGATCACGGCCAGCCGCAGCGTGTGCGCCATCGCGATGATCGCCTTGACCATCGCCAGCGATTCGCCGCTCTGGTGGACGTCGATGATGAACGAACGGTCGATCTTCAGCTTGTCGAGCGGCAGGCGCTTCAGGTAGCTGAGGCTCGAATAGCCGGTGCCGAAGTCGTCGATGGACAGCGTGGCGCCCAGTTCGCGCAGCTGGCGCATCAGCTCGGCCGTGCGGCCCGGATCGTCCATCGAGATGCTTTCCGTGAGCTCCAGTTCGAGCAGGTGCGGGTCCAGTCCGGATTCCTCCAGCACCGTGCGCACGAGGGCAACGATGTCGGTGCCGAGGAACTGCTTGCCCGACAGGTTGACGGCAACCGGCACGTCCGGCACGCCGGCTGCGCTCCACGCGCGGCGCTGTGCTACGGCCGTGCGCAGGATCCATTCGCCGATCGGCACGACGAGGCCGGATTCCTCGGCGATCGGGATGAACTCGGCCGGCGAGATCGCGCCGTGTTCCGGATGCTTCCAGCGCACCAGCACTTCGAGCCCGGCCACGCCGCCGCCGCGCAGGTCGATCTTGGGCTGGTACACGAGGCGCAGTTCCTCGCGCTCGAGCGCGTGGCGCAGCTCGTTTTCCAGCGTCAGCTTGCGGTTCAGCGCCTGCTGCAGCTCTTCCGAATAGCGCTGGATCTGGCCGCCGCCCAGCGCCTTGGCGCGGCGCACGGCCATCGTCGCGTGGTTCAGCAGCAGGTCGCCGTCCTCGCCGTCTTCCGGATAGATCGCGTAGCCGATGCTGCTCGTCAGCGGTACGGCCCCGCCCGGCGCCGTGAACTCGCGCGTGACGGCCTGCAGCAGCTGGCGCAGGCGGTCGCGCGCGACGCTGTCGTCGCCGAGGCCCGGCAGCAGCACGACGAATTCGTCGCTGCCCGCGCGCGCCAGCATGTCGCCCGGGCGCAGCAGGTTCTGCAGGCTCCACGTGATGGCGACGAGCGCCTTGTCGCCGGCGTGGTGGCCCAGCAGTTCGTTGAGGCGCTTGAACTTGTCGACGTTGACGGTGGCGACGAGCGTGTGCAGGCCGTCCGCCTTCCACCCGTCGAGGTTCTGCGCGATCGTCTTCGCGAGCACCTGGCGGTTGGCCAGGCCCGTCAGCATGTCGTGCGTGAGCAGGAACTCGACCTGGCCGGCGGCCGCCGCCAGGTCCGGATCGGCGTTGTCGACGTAGACATGCGAGTGCAGCGACTGCGCCGCCGTCGCCAGCTGGCGGAAATGGATCAGCTGCTCCGTCATGCGCGCGAGGTCGCGCAGCACGTCGAGCTCTTCCGGCGTCAGCGTGCGCGGTTCGCGGTCCATCACGCACAGGGTGCCGAGCGGCATGCGGTCGATCGAGTACAGCTGCACGCCCGCGTAGAAGCGCACGTGCGGCGGATTGACGACCATCGGATTGTCGGCGAAGCGCGCGTCCTGGGTGGCGTCGGGGACGACCAGCGGCTCGTTGTCGAGAATCGCGTGGCCGCAGAACGAAATGTCGCGGGGCGTGCCCTGCAGGTCCATGCCGCGGCGCGACTTGAACCACTGGTCTTCCTTGTCGACGAGCGAGACCAGCGCGATCGGCATCTTGAGGAGCCGGCTGGCCATGCGGGTGATGCGGTCGAACGCATCTTCGGGCGCCGTGTGCAGCAGGCGGGTGGCATGCAACGCCGTCAGCCGGCGCGCCTCGTCGAGCGGTATGGATGGGGTCTGCATTGCGTGTCGTGTCGTGATTGATTACGTCACATTCTGCCACGCTCCGGCAATGCCGGGCACGAGCTTGCGTGTCATTGCT
>Ga0308166_1002232_pt1 | contig 18317 bp, 13 predicted proteins | sample PhyCR2_2_FD_202137 | JGI IMG/M metagenome (GOLD analysis project Ga0308166, IMG submission 202137) | Phyllosphere microbial communities from UC Gill Tract Community Farm, Albany, California, United States - DLSLCC.R2 | ecosystem: Host-associated > Plants > Phyllosphere > Unclassified | place... | reverse complement strand
ATACCTAAAACGTCGGCCACACAGAGCCGGGAAAAAACCCATGCCAAATCGGATTACAGAGGAGAACCAAATGAAGCAGAATCACCGCAATCTCGGACCGACGATGTCGGTCGTCGCCGTGGCGCTCGCCCAGGCCTTCGCGGGCCATGCCTGGGCGCAGCAGGCGGACGCCAACACGGTCGTCGTGACGGGCATCCGCGCCAGTGCGCAATCGTCGCTGGCGATCAAGCGCGACTCGATGGAGGTGGTCGACTCGATCAGCGCCGACGACATCGGCAAGCTGCCGGACCCGAACGTCACGGAGACCATGACGCGCATTCCCGGCGTGCAGGGCTACCGCTACGGCGGCGAGGGCGCATCGCCCGTGGGCCAGGGTTCGGGCGTGACGATCCGCGGCCTGTCGGGCCAGACGGCGTCGGAAGTGAACGGCCGCGCCTACTTCACGGCCGGCAGCCGCGAATTCAACCTGGAAGGCGCGATTCCGGGCATGGTCGCCGGCATCGACGTGTACAAAAACCCGTCGGCGGAACACATCGAGGGCGCCATCGGCGGCCTGGTCAACATCCGCACCCGCAATCCGAGCGACTTCAAGGGCCTGACGGGCGCACTGAACATCGGCGGCCGCTACAACGACCTCGCGAAGAAGGGCAACCCGGAATTGTTCGGCATGATCGCCAACCGCTGGAACCTGCAGGGCGGCGGGCGCATCGGCGTGATGGCGGCAGCCGTGTTCCAGCAGAGCACGGGCCGTTCGGACAACAACCCGGCCAACGGCGGCGCCAATTACAAACGCGCGGTCCGCGCCGACAGCGCCGAATATGCGACCCTGGCGGCCGCCAACGCGGCGAACGACCCGTCCAGGCCGATGTCGCAGTACGTCGGCCGCACCGACGTCTCTTACCTGGCGAGCGTGCCCACGCTGCCGACATCGACGACTGCCGGCGCCTACATGCCGAACCTGGCGGGCCTGACCCAGGAGCAGATCGGCAACGTCATGGCGGCGCCCGCGATCACCAATAACGTGTTCCAGGAAACGATCATGCGCACCCGCCGCGGCCTGAACCTGGCTGCCGACTGGCGCGTCGACAACACCCTGCGTTTCTACGTCGACGGCAACTACACCTACTATCTGTACCACCAGAATTACCGCGGCCTGAACTCGTCGGACATCAATACGCAGGCGAACAACGTGCAGAACCTGCAGACGGCGCCGTTCAGCCTGACTGAGCAGTTCGCCAACGGCAACCTCAATGGCGGCAGCAACGATGTCCTCGCCACCAAGCGCTTCCTGAGCGGGAACTTCCTGAACACGAGGATGACGACGACCGGCGGCGACGAGCACCGCCCGTACACGACGTGGATCGCCGCGACCGGTGCGGAATGGCACCCGACGCCGGCCCTGTTCCTGAAGGCGGACATCAACTTCATCAAGGCCGATCAGACCCAGGACAACCGCGCCGTGACCCTGCTGTCCAATCCGGGCCTGTACTGGACCGTCAACCGCGTGGCCGACGGCGCCCCGCACCAGACGACGTTCACCGGCCCGGACCTGTCCAATCCGGCCAACTTCATGTACCAGGCCTACAGCAATGGCACGCACCAGAGCTTCCACGACACCGGCGGCGCCGTGGCCCTGGACGGTACGTATTCGCTGGACGACGGCTGGTTCTTCAGCCGCATCAAGTTCGGTACCCGTGCCGCGCGCCAGTCGAGCAGCTTCAACAACTTCGCCTTCAATGGCCGTCCGCTCACGACCGACGGACTTCCCCTTGCCGCGGACGGCAGCAACGGCATCTCGGCCGCGACCGGCGGTTACGTGCAGTCGTCGCCCACCAACTTCATGGACGGCCTGGCCGGCTATTCGGGCGGCTACGTCGTGTACAACCCCGACCAGCTGCTGGGCAACCAGGTCAGCGGCGCCTTCCCGAAGGCGGGCATCCTCCCGGAGAACGGCCTGGCGGAACAGGTCCTCGCGCGCCGCTACACGAACGAGAAGACCAAGGCGATCTACCTGGTGGGCGAATTCTCGCTGCTGGACGACCGGCTCAAGGGTAACGCCGGCGTGCGCGTGGTGCGCACCAACGGCGAATTCGTGGCGCAGGTGCCGAATGCGAGCGGCGTGATCGGCCCCTACAGCCGCTCGACGTCGTACACGAACGCGCTGCCGTCGTTCAACCTGACCTACGACCTGGCGAAGGACTTCCTGGCGCGCTTCGGCTACGGCCGCGGCATGACGCGTCCGGGCCTCGACCAGCTCAATCCGTACGTCACCGTCAACTCGACGCAGGGCACGGCGTCGATCGGCAACCCGGAACTGCACCCGCTGACCGCGAACAGCTTCGACTTCTCGCTGGAGCGCTACTTCAGCAAGACGAACTACCTGGCAGCGGGCGTGTTCGACAAGGAGATCAACGGCTTCTTCAACGACGTCCAGAACTGCGAGACCCTCGCGCTGGCGCCGGTCTACAACGGCGCGGTCGCGAACGGCTGCTCGGGCGGCCAGTATCTGGTGTCGAAGACCCTGAATTCCGAGAAGGGTTATGCGCGCGGCCTCGAGCTGTCGGGCCAGTACTTCTTCGACAGCGCCCCGGGCATCCTGAAGAACTTCGGCGTGGCCGGTTCGTACACCTACGTGAAGACCGACAACCCGTTCAACGTGGGCACGAAGGCCGCGCCGAACATCATCTCGACGCCGCAACCGTTCGCCTCGAAGAACAGCTACAGCGTGAGCGCCCTGTACGAAGACAACAAGGCGTCCGCGCGCCTGGTCTACACGTGGCGTTCGCCGTCGGTGCTGTTCGGCTTCTCGCCGAATCCGATCGACGGCCGCTACATCGATGCCTACGGTATCCTGGACGGCTCGTTCAACTACCAGCTGACCGACAACCTGGCGCTGTCGCTGATCGCGTCGAACATCACCAACAAGACGCTCAATCGTAACGTCGGTGGCCTCGGGAACGAGAGCGGCATCGAACGCCAGCACTACGAGAACGGCCGCTTCTTCGGTTTCAGCTTGCGCTACAAGTTCGGCAACCTGTAATCTTCTCTCTCGTCGCGGGCCGCGTGCCCGCTTTCGATCGCCGCCGGTGTTTGCCGGCGGCGTTTTTTTTACGAAAGGGTTGTCGATGTCCTTCACCCGCCGTTCGACGCTCAAAGCCACCCTCGCGGCGTTCCCGGCGCATGGCGTCGCCCGCGACCTCGGCCAGCTTGCGCCGCCCGTGCCGGTCGACGCGGCGCGTGCCTTCCTGGCCGATCAGGTGCGCCTGCTGCCGGGAAGCCCGTTCCACGTACGGCAGGAGCTGCATCGCACGGGGGGGCTCGCGTCCTACGATCCCGACAAACTGCTTTACCACTACCGCGCGTTGGCGAAACTTCCCCAGAAAGCAGGCATCGAGTAGGGCTACGACGGCTGGGACAGTGAATTCCTGCGTGGGCACATGACGCGGCACTATCTGTCCGCCGCGTCGCGCATGGCGACACCGCCCGCATGTTCCATCGCGCCTGGTTCGTCGGCCCGCTTGCCGACGGCGAGGACCGGCTGGGGGGCCTGCACGCCAATACGCACATCGCGCAGGTCGTGGGCCTGGCCAACGCCGCGAACGTCGATGGCGACCCGCTGGAACTGAAGGCGTCCGCGAACTTCTGGCGGCTGGTCGTGCACAGGCATGCGTTTGCCAACGGCGGCACGTCGGTGAACGAATGGTTCGATCAACCCGGCGTGGAGGCCGGCCCGTCGATCGACAGCGGAAAGGTATTCCCGCCGACGACCGCCGAAACCTGCAATACCCACAACATGCTCAAGCTGACCGCGAGGCTGTTCGGGCGCGATCGCCGTGCGGAGCTTGCCGACTACTACGAGCGTGCGCTGTACAACCACGTGCTGGCGTCGGTGGCGCCCGATTCCGGCGCGATGACGTATTTCACGCCGTTCCATGGGGACTTTCGCACCTATCTCAACGGCAGCTATTGCTGTACCGGCTCCGGTATCGAAAACACCGCACGCTACAACGAAGGCATCTACTTCCACAAGGACGATGCGCTCTGGGTGAACCTGTACATCCGGTCCGAGCTCAGTTGGCGGCAAGCCGGGAACGTGTTGCGGCAGCATGGGGACATCACGCGGCGACCCGGTGCGCCTGACGGTGGTGAGGCAATGGCAGGCCGGCGACATGATCGACCTGATGCTGCCGGCCGGGTTGCGGCTGGAGCAGGCCATGGACGACGCCTCGACGGTCTCCCTGTTCCATGGCCCGGTCTTGCTGGCCGGAGAACTTGGCAGGCAGGGCATGCCGGCCAGCGACGTGGGCGACAAGGATGCCTGGCTGAAGATCGCGGCCGTGCCGGTTCCCGATATCGTCGGCAAGTCCGGCAATCCCTCCGACTGGCTCGCGCCGGTCCCCGGTGATCCGTCCGCGTTCAGGTTCAAGGATGCAGGTCCGGCCAACGGCATCGTCGTCCGGCCGCTGTTCGACCGCACCATCAACGCTATGCCGTGTATTGGCGCCTGAACGCAGCCGGTCAGTATGGACCGACCCCCGGCGCCGTCACGTTGAAATAATCGGCTTCGAGGTACGACGGCTGCGTGCGCGCCCGCGCACCGACGCTGAACAGGCCCACCTGCGCGCCCACCCACGTGCCGCGCGTGACCGGGAACGGGTCGCCGGCCGGCTTGAACGCGCGGCCGTCCACGCTGTACGAAAAGCCGACGAACGCCGTTTCGTACATCGACATGCGCAGGACCACCTCGTCCGGCGCGTCCGGCAGCACGACGGTGGACTCCTCGCGGCAGCGCGGTCCGAACGGCCCGCACACGGTGCGCACGAGTTCCGTCTGCCCGCCGCTGCGGCGCAGGCCCACCCAACCATACTGCATGGCGTTGACGATCAGGCCTGCCCGGTCGCCGTCGACGGCACCCTTGAGGCGCACGCGGGTCTCCACGACGAAGCGTGACGCGGGCACCTTCTGCGTGAGGATCGCGCCCGCGGCGCGCACGAAGCCGTCCGCTTCCGACACCACCTGCGTGGCGAGGCGCAGGTGGCCGGGGTTGTCCGTCAGCGAGTACCAGCCGGGCGCCGGATTCGCGCCCCATTGCCATTGCAGGCCGAGGGCAGGGCCGCCGAACGCATCGCTCGTCGCCGGCGCCGCCGGGCCGTAGCCTTGCACCGGTTTCGCGTACGTGTTCACGGGTTCGCCGACGCCCGGGGTGCGGCCCGGTGCGCCGATGACCGGCCAGCCGTCCTGCCAGCGCATCGGCTGCAGGTGGACGACGCGGCCATACGCCCCCTTGTCCTGGAAGTGCACGAACCAGTCCTTGCCGTCCGGGGCATCCACCCACGCGCCCTGGTGCGGACCGTTGATCGGGGTGTCGCCCTGGTCCATCACGCGGCGCGCTTCGTACGGGCCGGCGATCGAGCGCGAACGGAACACGGCCTGCCAGCCCATCTCGACGCCGCCGGCGGGGGCGAACACGTAGTAATAGCCGTTCGCCTTGTACAGCTTCGGCCCCTCGACCGTGTGGTAGCCGGGATAGCGGCCGCCGTCGATGATGATCTTGCCGCCGTCGTCCAGCAGGCGCGTCGCCTGCGGGTCCATGCGGCGCAAGGTCAGCACGTTGTTGATGCCGGAGCGGCTCTTCGCCCACGCGTGCACCAGGTACGCCTTGCCGTCGTCGTCCCACAGCGGCGCGGGATCGATGATGCCGCGCCCGGCCAGCAGCAGCCGCGGCGGCGTCCACGGGCCCGCGAAATGCTCGGCCGTCGTCACGTAGACGCCGTAGTCCGGGTCGGGGTAGAAGATCCAGAAGCGGCCGTCGTGCCAGCGCAGCGTCGGCGCCCACACGCCCTTGCCGTATTGCGGACGGTCGAACACGTTGGCCGGTTCCAGCCGGGGCAGGGCGTGGCCGACGAGCGTCCAGTTCACCAGGTCCGGCGACTCCAGCAGCGGCAGGCCGGGCGCATTGTTGAAGCTGGACGCCGTCATGTAGAAGGTGTCGCCGACCCGGATCGCGTCCGGATCGGAATAATCCGCGTGCAGGATGGGGTTGCGGTAGCGGCCGTCGCCGAGATCCGCGATCCAGGGCGCGGCGGCGAGGCCCGCGGCCGCCTGCGGCCGGGCAGGCGCGGCCACGGTACGGCAGCCCGCGACGGCCGCGGCGGCGAGCAGCACGGCGATGGTGAGGCGAGAGGCAGGCAAGACAGTCTCCTTCTTCATTCGGTGAAGCTTGGGGTTGTTATCGATCTCATGGTAGCATTGTTGAATTGGTGCAATCAAGGCATCCATGCTGCATGGCGAGCCGTCAAGCGGGCTGCCATGCGGCGTTGTCAGAAGTGGCATTTCCCCTGGCACGGCGGTATCATGTGACATCGTGTGCCGGGAATGAAATCGATAACAATGCCAGGCCATCAGACTACAGGACAATAATTCAATGGGTAGTGAAACCAAGCAGGGCGACCGCCCGGCCGGCGGTGCGACCGTCTGGGACGTGGCGCAGAAGGCCGGCGTCTCCGCGATGACCGTGTCGCGTGTCATCAACGGCAACGCCAGCGTCAGCGACAAGACGCGCGAAAAGGTCAACCGCGCCATCCAGGAACTGAACTACCAGGTCAACGTCGCGGCGCGCGCGGCGCGCATCGGTACGCTGCGCGTCGGCCTGTTGTACAGCAATCCCAGCGCGGCGTTCCTCAGCGCCTTCCTCGTCGGGGCCCTCGGCGAGTGCAGCCAGACGGGCGCGCACCTGATCCTCGAGAACTGCGACAACCTGCGCAGCCAGCGCAAGGCGATCGACCGCCTGATCGCGGACGGCGCCGACGGCATCCTCGTGCCGCCGCCGCTGTGCGACTCCAAGGCCGCGCTCAAGCAGCTGGCCGAGATGGGCATCCCGTCCGTCGCGGTCGCGACCGCGAAGCCGTCGCCGCAGATGTCGGCCGTGCGCATCGACGACTACGAAGGCGCGCTGACGATGACCAAGCACCTGCTGGCCCTGGGCCACACGGACATCGGCTTCATCAAGGGCGACCCCGAACACACGCCGGCCCAGCTGCGCTACCAGGCGTTCATCGACGCGATGCGCGAGGCGGGCCACCACGTCCCCGCCGAGCGGGTGGCGCAGGGCATGTTCACCTACCGTTCCGGCCTGCTCGCGGCGCGCGAACTGCTGGCCCAGCCGACGCGGCCGACCGCGATCTTCGCCAGTAACGACGACATGGCGGCCGCCGTCATCGCGGTCGCGCACGGGCTGCACCTGCAGGTGCCGGACGACATCGCCGTCTGCGGCTTCGACGACACCCCCGTCGCGACGACCGTGTGGCCGGAGCTCACGACGGTCCACCAGCCGATCACGGAAATGGCGCGCAGCGCCGTCGCCCTGCTGGTGGAACACATCCGCGCGCGCCGCGCCGGCCAGTCGTACATGCCGCAGCACCGGCTGATGCCGTTTACGCTGGTCGAGCGCGAATCGACGGAAGCCCACGACTGATTACCAGTAGGGGCGCCACGTGCGGGTCAACCGCACGAGCGCCTCGAGGTAGAAATAATCGCCCCAGATGCAGGCCTCGTCCACGCCGACGCCGTTCGGCTTGTGATACACGCCGTGCTTCAGCAGGCCCGCGCCCGGCGTGCCGCTCGTGTCGGCGTAATCGCCAGCGAGCGTCAATACCGTGCCGGCCGCCGCGCGTTCGTAGGCCGGACGCAGCGGATCGGCCAGCGGCAGGTTGCGCGCCAGTTCCAGCAGGCCGCAGGCGGCGATGGCGGCGCCCGAGCTGTCGCGCGGCTCCGGTCCGGACGTGAACACGAGATCCCAGTAGCAGATGCCGTCCGCCGGCAGGCGGTTCAGGTAGTAGTTGGCCAGCACCTTCGCCAGGTCGACGAGGCGCCCGTCGCCGTTGTGGCGGTAGACGAGCGGGAAGCCGGAGATGCCCCAGGCCTGGCCGCGCGCCCAGCACGAATCGTCCGCGTAGCCCTGGTGCGTCTTGCCGTGCAGCGGCGCGCCGCTGGCCGGGTCGAAGAAGAACGTGTGGAACGTGGAGCCGTCCGGACGCACGATGTGGCGCGCGGCCGCCTCGATGTGGCTGTCGGCCGCCGTCCGGAACGCGGGGTCGCCCGTGAAGTCGCTGGCCCAGTACAGCAGCGGCAGGTTCAGGTTGCAGTCGATGATCATGCGGCCGCGCTGGGCCGGGTCGGACAATTCTCCCCAGGCCTGGATGATGCCGGCGCCCGGCAGGTAGCGCTCCAGCAGCAGGCGCGCGGCGCCCAGCGCCGCTTCGGCCGCGAGCGGCTCGCCCGTCAACTGGTAGCCGGACACGCACGAGAGGCTGTACAGGAAGCCGAGGTCATGGTGGTTGACGTTGATGCGGTCGCGCTGGCGCGCGTGGAAGCTCGCCACGTGGCGCAGGCCCGCGTCGCGGTAGCGGGCGGCGCCCGTCAGCTCGTACGCCAGCCACAACATGCCGGTCCAGAAGCCGTTCGTCCATTCCGTGTTGTCCATCGCCGGGTAGACGCCGCCCTGCGACGACGGCATCGGGAAGGCGTCGCCGAAGTGCGCCAGGTTGCGGTCGACCGCGTCCAGCGCGCGTGCGATCGCACGGTCGATGGCGGCCTTGTCGATGCCGCGGTTCCAGTGGGCCGGCAGCGCGCCGGTGTTCAGCGGCTCCAGTGCGGCCGCGTTCAGGGGTGAGGTCATGCTTGCTCCTTGTTGGATCATTTGGCGGGTTCGGCGAGCGGCGTGGCCTGCTCGCCAGGCGTTTCCGCCGGCGTCGGCAGCAGGAATACGGCGGACAGGACGAGGAAGACGAGGCCGAGGCCCGCCAGGATCAGGTAGGTCGCGGAAAAACCGATCCGGTCGTACCCGATGCCGGCCAGCGACGACAGCGCGAAGATGCCGATCGAGTGGCCGAAGCTCACGCCGACCATGTAGACGGTCGAGGCGAGGCGGTTGTCGAAATGGTGCGCGATGTAGCGGAACAGCGAGACGGCGAGGATCGGCAGCTCCACCGAGTGCAGCAGTTTCATCGCCGAGATCGAGACGGGACCGACGGCGAGGCCGGAACCGCCGATCCGCACGAGCATGATGGAACCGGCCAGCAGCAGGCCGTTCTTCGCGCCGATGCGGCGCACGAGCAGCGGCGCGAGGAACAGGCCGCCCGCTTCCAGGAAGATCTGCGCGGAATTCAGGTAGCCGAACATCGCCACGCCCGTCTTCGGGTCCGGGAACAGCGAGGCGAAATAGCGCGAGAACTGCTGGTCGAACACTAGGTACAGGTTCGTCACGCCCAGCACGAACACCATGAAGCGCCAGAAGCCCGGCATGCGCAGCAGCGCGAATGCGTCGGCGAGCTTGACGCCTTCCTTGCCGCGCACGCCCGGTTCGGCCGGGCCGCCGCGCGTGACGGCCAGCAGCGCGAGCATCACGCCGCCCGCCAGCGACGCGAGCGCGAAGTTGATGCCGGGGTCGACGTTGTAGATGCGGCCACTGAACGCGGCGGCGCTGGCGAAGCCGAGCGAGCCCCACAGCCTCACGCGGCTGTATTCGAAGCCGTCGCGCCGGCCGATGCGGTCGACGTACGATTCGATCGCGTAGCTGCCGGCATTGAACGTGATGCCGAGGTACAGCCCGCCCACGACGGCACCCAGCAGGATGTTCGTCTTCAGCAGCGGGGCGTACAGGAACGGGAAGAACAGGCCGGACAGGGCGACGAGCGCGGCGACCGTCCACAGGATGTTGCGGCGGGTGCCCACGCGGTCCGACACGAAGCCATAGATCGGCTGCGAGCACATCGCGGCAAAGGCGTTGGCCGCGAAGACGATGCCCGCCTCGGTCCCCGACAGCTTGAGCGTCTGCCCCAGCCAGACGGCGAGCAGCGAGATGCTCATCGCCTGGGCGAAGAAATAGATGTAGACGTAGCCGCACAGGAAGCGGAATTGCGTTGTGCGCGTTGGCATGGTGTCTCCTGGTTATCGTTGTAATTGCTTGCCGAAATACTGTTGGCCCGGCGCCGCGAAGTCAAGGGCGCGATGCGTTCCCTCCTGGCGGCGGACCACGATGGCGTCCGCCAGCGCGAGCACGGCATCCAGCGCCGGCGGCTGCGCGCCCGCGACCCGGCAGGCGGCCGTACCGGCGGCGACGGCGACCCGCAAATGGCTGCCGCCGGCCCGCTCCGGCCACGTCATGAGGCTGTAGAGCAGGCCGCCGATGCTGGCGTCGCCCGCGCCCACCGTGTCGACGACGTCCACGGCGGGTGCGGCCGCGTGCCAGGCGCCGTCGGGCCGCACGAGGCAGGCGCCGTCGCCGCCGCGCGTGAACAGGTACGTGGCGGCCGGATTCATTGCGCGCAGCGCCGCGAACGCGGCCTCGGTGTCGTCGTGGCGGAACAGGCCGCGCAGGTCCTCGTCGGACACCTTCACCACGTCCGCCAGGCCGGCCATCGTGCGCAACGTGCTTTCGTAGCGTTCGTCCATCAGCGCGCGGAAGTTGGGGTCGTAGCTGATCTTCGTGCCGCGCAGTTTCAGGCCGCAGGCCAGCGCGGCCAGCGTGGACGCGAGCGGCTCGCGCGCGAGGCTGATGCCGCCGAAGTGCACCCATGCGGCGCCGTCCTGCCAGCCGGCCGGCAGATGGTCCGGATCGAAGTGCAGGTCGGCGCTGTCGGTGCCGATGAAGAAGTAGCGGGGCGGGTGGCGTTCGTGCACGACGGCCAGCAATGGCGGGCGGTCGACCTGCTGCAGGAAGCGCTGGTCGAGACCCGCCGCCGTGTTCGCGGCGGCGAGTTCGAGGCCGAATACGTCGCGGCTGACGGCGCCGGCGAACGCGCTCGGGATGCCGAGGCGGGCGACGACGCGCGCCACGTTCCACGTCGAGCCGCCGGTCTGGCTCGTCCACGTGCCGGGGCCCGTTGCGAGCAGGTCGGTCAGCGCTTCGCCGGCCGCGACGAAGCGGGGCAGCGCGGTCATGGGTTCGCCTCCAGCGCGTGCAGCACGTCGTAGCAGGCACCCATCGTGTGATAGTCCGTCTTGCCGGCCGGGCTCTTCTCATTGGTCAGCTTGCGGTTGTCCTGGCCGAGGATGCGGTACCAGGCGCCGTGGTCGTGGTCGACGAAGTGCGCCCAGCTGTACGCCCAGATGCGGTCGTACCAGGTCCAGTAGGCCGGGTTCCCGGTGCGCACCGCCAGCAGCGCGGCGCCCGCGAAGCTTTCGGCCTGCACCCAGAAATACTTGTCGCCGTCGCAGATGCTGCCGTCCGGCGCGTAGCCGTAGCAGATGCCGCCGTGCTCCGCGTCCCAGGCGCGCAGCAGCGCGGCGTCGAACAGCTGGATGGCGCGCGGCGCGAGCCATTCGGCGTCGCCCGCCAGGTGGGCGCGGTGGCGTTCGAGCAGCAGCAGCAGCTTCGCCCATTCCGTCAGGTGGCCGGGCTGGTAGCCCCAGGGCCGGAAGATGTTCGTCTTGTCGTCGCGGTTGTAGTCCCAGTCCACCGACCAGTCGGCGCGGTAGTGTTCCCACACATAACCCTCCGCGAGGGCGGCCTGGCGCAGTGTGATGTTGCGGGCCAGCGTCTCGGCGCGGTGCAGGTAGCGCGCCTCGCCCGTCGCCTCGTACGCCGCGAGCATCGCCTCGCACGAATGCATGTTGGCGTTCTGGCCGCGGTACGCATCCAGCACGGACCAGTCGGCGCTGGCCTGGTCCGCGTACAGCCCGTGCCCGGGTTCCCAGAAGCGCGCCTCCATCAGGTCGAACGTCTCGGCGAGGTAGCCGCGCGCCTCCGCGACGCCGGCCCGCAGCGCATGCGCATACGCCAGCATGACGAAGGCCAGGCCGTAGCCGTGGTTGTCGCCGTCGAGGACTTCCTTGCGGCCCGCTTCCCACGCGAGCTGCCAGGCGTAGCCGCCCGTGCGCGGGTCGCGGTGGACGTCGCGCAGGAAGGCGACGCCGTGGCGCACGGCCGCGAGGTGATCTGCGGCGCCGAAGCGCCGGTACGCCATCGCGTAGTTGAAGACGAAGCGCGTGCTGCTGACGAGGTGGCGCGTCGTGCGGTCGTACACCGTGCCGTCGTCGCGGAAGAAGTGATAAAAACCGCCGCTCGGGTCGATGCAGCGCGGGTGATAAAACCGCATCGTATGGGCGATGTGGTCGAGCAGGAAGCCGGGAGAACGGAAGTCGGGTGCCATGGCGCGGTTCTCTATCGTTGGGTTGGGAGGGACGGTTGGGGCCAGGCGGCGATGCGGTACCGGGTTTCCCACGGCGCGTCGGGGCCGATGGCGATCCCGAGGCGGTCCGCCAGCGGATGGTTCGCGGGCGCCGTCGCGACGCGGCCCAGGTCGAACAGGCTGTTCACGGGTTCGGCGCCCAGCGCCAGGTGGCTGCTCATCCAGGGGAAGTGGATGCGGCCGCCGTTGCTCACCCAGAGCAGCAGGTCGGGCAGCTGCGCCGTGTCCCACCACAGGCCGACGCAGGCGTCGTAATCGAGGTAGTGCAGCACGATCGGCGCGGCGCCGTCCTGGCCGCCGATCGCGCGCACCTGCAGCAGTTCCTCGGCCGGTGCGGCGAACGGCAGGTGCGCGAGGTCGATGGGGCCGTCGACGCCGGCCAGGCTGTCCAGCGATGCGGAGCGCGTGTCGGACAGCAGCCGCGACACCGCGCCCGCCGGCTGGGCGGGATAACTGTGGATGCCGTCGTGCGGCCCGAGCACGATGCGTACGCGCTCCGGTGCCGGCGGCAGGCGGAACGTCGGATGCAGGCCCGCGGGCACGCGCGCCGGGCGGCGGGCCCACACGCGCAAGGTGATGTCGACGGCCGGTGCGTGCGGGTCGGCCGCGATCTCGCGTTCGATGTGTTCGATCGGCGAGCCGGCGGGATAGTCGATGGCCAGGTGGATGCGGGTGTCGGTCGCGGACACGCAGCGCCAATGGTGGTTGGCCGCATAGCCGTGGTCCCATGCATCCTCGGGCGCGCGCGTGCCCCAGCCGGCGGGCAGGTCGCGCGGCGCTTCCGTACAGCCGAACGGCAGGCAGGGCCACTCGCCGCGCAGGCGCCGCATGATGCCGGGCAGGGTGTCGGCGCGCGTCATGCCGGCCCAGGGCGCCACGTGCATGATCTCGAGCTCCCGCTCGTCGCCGATGCGCAGGCTCAAGGGACCGAGCATCGCGCCCAGCGACTGCACGTCCGCGCTGCCGTGGTCCCAGGTGAGGCGCCAGCTGCCGCTCATGCGGACGTTCCCGCGTGCGCGACGTTGAGGTCGCCGGTGATCGCGTGTTTCATGGCGGCGGCGGCCAGCGCGAACCCGGCCACGTCCGCCGTCGCCATGCCCGACTGGAGTCCGTGCAGGACGCCGGCCGCGAAGGCGTCGCCCGTGCCGATCCGGTCGACGGTGCCGGACAGCCGGTAGCTGCCGCCGGTCACGGACGCCGTGCGCGTGTGCAGCACGGCCGACAGCTCGTGCTCGTCCGTCCGGTGCGGCACGCGGCGGGTCCAGGCCAGCATCGCCAGGTCGGGAAATGCGGCGAACGCGGCTTGTACCGCATCCTGTTCGCGCGCGCAATCCGCCAGTTCGGGGCGGTCGAGCGCGAGCGCGATGTCGCGCGGACCGGCGAACAGCACGTCGGCCATGCGCATCGCCTCCGGCAGCGGCGGCTGCGCCGTGCCGTCGAACGCGACGCGCACGCCCGCGGCGCGCGCCGCCCGCATCGCCGCGAGCACGGCCTGGGCGGGACCGTCGCCGGCGGCCGGCGGGATACCCGACACGTGCAGCCACCCGGCCCCGTCCAGCAGCGCGGGCCAGTCGTACAGGCCGGGGTCGGCCAGCGCGTATGCGGAGCCGGCGCGGTCGTAGATGATCTCGGACGGGCGCGCGGCGGCGTCCGGCGTGATGAAGTACAGGCCCATGCGGCCGGGGCGCAGGCGGATGCCGGCCGTGTCGACGCCGTGCGCGCGCAGGCTGTCGAGCGCCGCGCGGCCGAGGGAGTTGTCGGGCAGGACGCTGACCATCGCGGTGCGGTGGCCGAGCAGCGCGAGCGCGACGGCGACGTTCGCCTCGGCGCCGCCCGCGCACGCATCCAGCGCCGGCGTCTGCAGCAGCATGCGGCCCGGCGGGGCGGCGAGGCGCAGCAGGATCTCGCCGAAGCAGACGATGCGGCCCGCCATGTCGGGATGCGCGCTCATCGGGCGAGCCAGCCGCCGTCCACCGGCAGGACGATGCCGTGGACGTAGTCGCTGGCCCGGCTGGCCAGGAATACGGCGGCGCCGGCCAGGTCGGCCGGCTGGCCCCAGCGGCCGGCCGGGATGCGCGCGAGGATGGCCGGCTCGCGCACCGGGTCCGCGCGCAGGGCCGCCGTGTTGTTCGTGTCGAAGTAGCCGGGTGCGATCGCGTTGACGTTGATCCCTTGCGCGGCCCATTCGTTGGCGAGCGCGCGCGTGAGGCCCGCAATCGCGCTCTTGCTCGCCGCGTAGGCCGGCACGCGGACGCCGCCCTGGAACGACAGCAGCGAGGCGATGTTGACGATCTTGCCGCCGCCATGTCGGGCCATGTGGCGCGCTGCGGCCTGGGACAGGAAGAACACGGATTTCAGGTTGGTGTCGATGACGGCGTCCCAGTCCGCCTCGTCGACGTCGAGGCTGTCGGCGCGGCGGATGATGCCGGCATTGTTGACGACGATGTCGAGCCGGCCGTTCAGGCCGACGGCGGCGGCGACGACGTCGCGCACGGGCGCCGTCGACGACAGGTCGGCGCGCACGTCGAGGAAGCGCCGGCCCAGCGCGCGGACTTGCGTGGCCGTGTCGTCGGCGGGGCTGCGCCCGGTCGCGACGATGTCGGCGCCGGCCGCGGCCAGCGCGAGGGCGATGCCCTGGCCGAGGCCCGTGTTGGCGCCCGTGACGAGCGCCGTGCGGCCGGCGAGGTTGAACAGGTCGAGCATGGGGGCCCCTTATTTCAGCTGGCAGATGTCGAGGACCTGCATGTCGGTGTAGTCCAGGTTCTCGCCGCCCATCGCCCAGATGAAGGCATAGTTGGCCGTGCCGGAGCCCATGTGGATCGACCAGGGCGGCGACACGACGGCCTGCTCGTTGGCCACGACGAGGTGGCGCGCCGAATCGGGGGCGCCCATGAAGTGGAACACGCGCTGGTCGTCCTGCAGGTCGAAATAGAAATACACCTCGGAGCGGCGCTCGTGCACGTGCGGCGGCATGGTGTTCCACACGCTGCCCGTCTTGAGGATCGTGAGGCCCAGCAGCAACTGGGCGGACTTGCAGACGCCCGGGATGACGTACTGGTAGATCGTGCGTTCGTTCGACGTCGCGGCGCTGCCGCGCTCCAGCGGGATCGCCTGGGCGTGCGTGATCTTGACGAGTTCGCAGCGAACGTGCGCGGGCGTCGACGCGAGGTAGAAGCGGGCGGGGTTGGCCGCGTCCAGCGATTCGAAGACGACTTCAGCGCTGCCCATCGGGACATACAGGCCGTCGCGCGGGGCCAGCACGAATGCCTGGCCATCGACGGTGACGCGGCCCGCGCCGCCCGCCACGTTGATGATGCCCAGCTCGCGCCGCGCCAGGAACGGCTGGCCGGCCGCGGAAGGCGGCTCCGTGTGGGCGGGCAGGGCCAGCGGGCCGGCGACGGGCGCGGCGCCGCCGATGACGAAGCGCTCGTCGTGGCAATAGTTCAGCGTGACGGCGTCCGGCGCGAACATCCGGTCGATGAGGTAGCGCTGGCGCAGCTGCTCGTTGCTGGCGCCCGCCATCATGTCGGGGTGGGTGGCGTAATACGTCTTGTCGAACACGGAGGTCTCCTCGCGATGGATATCGGTTATCGATAACAATCATATCAGGGTATTTCAAAAAGTAAAACCCCGCGGGAGGCGCGCCGGCACAAAAAAAATGACCCACCCCGACGAAGTCGAGGCGGGCCGAATACGGGACTGGAACGTACCCGCAAGGAGATCGCCATACCGGCATGAACCGGCTATGCCCGAGCGTACAGCGCAAGTTAACGATAACAACACTTGTCGTTGAGATCAACAGATTTTGTTCGATTCCGATTTCGGTCCCGGCGGCGGGGCGTTTGTCGCGGACGCAACAGGTGGAGGTAACGATAACAATTTTTCATCCGTTTCGTTGTGCTCGTGTTACGATCGCCAGCGCTATCGATAACACAACAGTCAAAGGAGGAGGCAGTGCCGTCGGTGGCATCCAATGAACTGGTTAGCAAACATATAAGGACAATCATGTATAACCATTCGCATCTGAGGTGGAATGCGTTGCGCGGCAACGCAAAAGGAAAGATGGTGGCATTGGCACTGGCGTCCGCGCTGGTGCTCGTGGGGAGCGGCGCCAGGGCCGTGACCTTCGTCGCCACGCCGATGGTCCAGCCGGTCGTGAGCGGTACCGGCTTTCGCCATCCGGGACTCGGCTTCACGCCGGAGCAGCTGGAGTACGTACGCCAGCAGATCCGCGCCGACGTCGAGCCCTATAAATCGTATTACAACATCCTCGCGACCGTGTGCTGCAATTACGCGAACATCAACCTGCAGCCCACGAACCGCGACGCCACGAAGGTCGATACGCCGAACACGCCGAACTACAACGGTTCGACGGCGCAGACGCGCATGATCAACGATTCGCAAGGCGCGTTGACGCAGGCGATCCTGTACTACGTCACGGGCCGCAACGAATACCGGCGCAACGCGATGCGCATCCTGCGCACGTGGAGCAACATGAACCCGAACGGGTACGCCTATTTTCCCGACGCGCACATCCACAACGGGGTGCCGCTGTCGCGCATGCTGATGGCCGCGGAGATCATGCGCTATACGCCGGCCGATCCGACCTATACGGACTACCCGCTCGCGTGGACCGACACCGACACGCAGAAGCTCAAGGACAACCTGGTCGATCCGATGGAGCGCACCTTCTTCTCCAGTAACGAGCGGTTCCGGAACCAGCAACAGTATTCGCTCGTCGGCCGCATCGCCGGCGCGATCTTCACCGACAACCGTGCACGCTACGACGAGTCGGTCGAATGGCTCACCGTGAACGCCACCTCGACGCGCCAGGACATCAACGGCGCGATCATGTCGGCGATCGCGCGCATCGACGCGGACGACCCGCTCAACAAGACGGGGAAGACGTTCTACGAAGTGGAGGAGATGTCGCGCGACGGCGCGCACGCGGGCGACAACGTCGACATCCTCGGCGGCCTGCTGCGCCTCGTGACCGCGCAGGGCACGAAGGTCGATCCGTTCACGGGCAAGCCGTCGTCCGGCGGCGACGCCGTGAGCGTCTACCGGTTCGGCGACGACCGCCTGCTGCGCGGCGCGAACGCCTACGCCGAATACATGCTCGGCTACGACACGCCATGGGCCGACACGACGGGCGGCACGTCCGGTATCTCGGCCGCCTATCGCGGCCGCCTGTACGAGGTCGACGCGATCGCGGAGATCTACAACACCTATAAATACGTGGAAGGCGTGAACGTGGACGCCGAAGCGCCTTACCTGGCGACGGCGGCGGCCCATGCGAACGGCCCCGCCATCCCGTGGGGAGCGGCGACGCCCAACAACAAGGACATGGGCCCGACCGCCATCTTCACGTTGCCGCAGGCCCTCACCGGGGTGCCGCTGCCGGCCGGCACGGCGGGGATCCTGGAGGCCGAACGTAAATCGGTCTTCCTCGACGGCGGCTGGACGATGCAGACCGAGGGCGAGCGCACCTACGGCCACGGAAGCGTGACGCCGGCCGGCGCCACCATCGTGTTCCACGACGTGCAATACGCGGACCGCTCGAAGTACGCGCCGGTCGGCATCATGGTCCGCACCAATGCGCCGGTCACGCTGTCCGCGAGCGCCAGCCGCGACGCCAGTCCGTGGTCGCTGATGACGGTCCCCGATACGCACGGCGAATGGCGCTACATCGTGCCGGACACGTCGGCCGCCGCCATCGGCGGCCGCGCGCTCGGCGACAACATCATGTTCTTCAAGTTTTCCGGCCCCGAGGGCGCGACGGTGGACGTCGACTACGTGAACATGGCCGCGCCCACGCAACTGACGCCGCCGCGCTTTGCCATGCCCGTGTTCCCCGTCACGGAAATCGTCGTGCAGGGCATGCCGTATCGCGCGAGCTATGCCGCGGTTGACGCCAACACGGCGGACAGCGTCGCGTACGAGGCTGTCCGGCTGCCGGCCGGGGCGACGGTGAACGCGTCCAGCGGCGCATTCGACTGGACGCCGACGCCGGACCAGGTGGGCATGCACGACATCGTCGTCGCCGCGACCGACGGCGTCGCCGTCAGCACGATGACGGCACGCCTGAACGTGCAGCCGGACCGCGCGTCCGCATTCCAGGCCGCG
>Ga0308166_1002231_pt1 | contig 18343 bp, 34 predicted proteins | sample PhyCR2_2_FD_202137 | JGI IMG/M metagenome (GOLD analysis project Ga0308166, IMG submission 202137) | Phyllosphere microbial communities from UC Gill Tract Community Farm, Albany, California, United States - DLSLCC.R2 | ecosystem: Host-associated > Plants > Phyllosphere > Unclassified | place... | reverse complement strand
TCCTGAATGTCTTCAAGAACCAAATCGTTTATTTCTTTCTGGATTTCTTCCTGGAATATATCCGGGTTGTCTTCCGGCTTTCCCTCTCGAATACATTGCTGGAGATAGACCCTTCCCGCCTTAAGTTTAGGCGAAAAGCGACTCATTCTTTACCTTCCAGGATATCAAGGATCTTTTGCAGTTGGTCGCTGCCCAGATTACCAGGTACACCAGTACCATGAATGCCGAAGTGTTTAACGATTTTGCCAGACAACTCTTTACACAGAGCACGGTCAAGGAACTGTTCTTTTGAGCGATAGACTGTGAAGTTGTCCCAGTCGCGATGTGTATACCCGTTCTCGCGACAGATTTTCAGTTCGCTGAAGCTACGACCGGTAGCATACAGATACGTGCGAGCAACTTTGGTTACGGTCAGCTCAACGGGATCGCGGGTCATTCGACTATCTCTGCGAACACCACAATCATAAAGGGTGTCGCCTACCTTCACATCCATCAACCCGATTTGTGTAAGCATTGGATCATGCATCTTTGTGTCTCCACTTGTTCGTTTTCGTGTCCCAGAATACAGGAGCGGTCGGATCATTGCCAGCACTTTTTGTGTATTCATACACAATCTTCAGAGGCTTGCCCTCGACAGGCCGGACGATATCGAAATCAATCTTCTCCCGCTTACCTTTGGTATGGATCTCTGCTACGTAGTAGTCCGCCCCATCGATAGAGATTACATCAGACGGGATAACTTTCCTCGCGATGATCATACTTCGACCATTTCGATTTTTTCGTTGATTGCACGCCAGAAGTCCTGATTTTTCGCGCCGATCAGAACTGTTTTAGTCGGATATACTTTGTTTTTGTCTGAACCGATACGAGTTGACTGCAACACGACCGAGTTATCAGAGGTGACGTATTCAACTACGTAGTTGGCAGAAGACGAACTGAATTTTGTTCCAGGGGCCAGCGGTTCTTTCACTGCTTCGTTTACCTGTTCAAGGTAAGTTAGGTCGCGTCGCACAGAAAACGACTCACGACCTTTAGAGATATCCATACGCAGGAATTCTTCGCGCTGGACCAGACCATTGACGTAATTCAGTTTCACATCACCGGACTCTACGTTCCATTCGACCAGAAGTGTGGCTTCTGCTTTGGTCAGAACCAGAAGAACAACGTCAGGAATCGGGGTTTTAGCAACCGACTGGATTACGAAGCGATTCAGTACTTTTTCGCTGATATTGTTTTTCAGATACACGTCAACCACTTTGCCAGGGGTAACGTCTACGTATTTCTGAACCTTGCGGTTGGTAACATACATGATTTGTTTCATAGTAATTTTCTCAATTGGTTTCGATACCCTAATATAACAAAAGCCCTCACCGTTAGGCAAGGGCTTTTTTATCAGATACCGGTAAATGCGGTAACAATCTGGAAATGGTCGTCAAAGAACTGGTCCTGACACTTAACCACTTCATGAAGAGGTAACCAGAACGCGTCAGCCGCATCGTCAGAGCCTCCCATGATACGGGGAAGGCTCGCATCAGCATTCGGTTCCAGCTTGATATACTGCGCTACAGTAGGTTTGCAGAAGTGCTGAGACCGCTGAGGATGATCGAACATCATCGAGTTTCGGATCGAACCACGGATAACCTTTTCAGGAACCTTGATTCGTACCTCTTCCAGCAGTTCCCGGATCGCACAGTCGAGGAATGATTCATCACTGTTTTTGTGACCACCTGGCAGAGCTAATGCACCCTGGCCCGGATGGAACTTGCGACGTATCACCAACAGGTGATTGTTGCAGACAACGACCGCATCAGCAGTACAGCAATTCAGCGTACCTTTGTAAGGGTAGTTGCGGAACTTCTCCAGCTCCCGTTCCCAGTGTTCATTCTCATAGACCAGACGCCAGAAGGTATCTGAACTCAGATATTCGTCCAAGCAACGAATAATGCTACGAGGTAGCCGGTTGCCCAGTTCGGTTTCCCATCCGTTTTTATGCTTGAACAGCACACCCCGGATTTCGGTCGCGTTGATCTCGTAATCGTCTTCCGGGTTTGGTTTGGCGACAATGAATGGTTCAACCGCACGATGTTCCCAGCCGAAAGAATGCAGCCAGTAGGAGTCTTTGTCTTTGTAGTAACCATAGATCCCGATGCGGTCGCCCTTTGTCTCGTCGATAGCCGTACGGACGCTGGTTTTCCATTTTTCCTCGTTGTAGAGGAAGTCTGGAATGTGTGCAAACCGAATACGCGCTGCGTCTTTCTCGTTCAGGGTAGAGACTGCCCATGATGTGATCATAGACTGGCGTTCTTTGGCGGTCAGAGGGTTTTTGGTAGTAGGCAGACCCAGAGCAGAACCGATCAGGACATAGACCGTTGCGGATTCTTTCAGGGCTGTTTCTACCATACTCGCATGACCGAAATGGAAGGGTTGAAAACGACCGATTACAACTGCTTTATCATATTTGTATTTCATAACGTGCTCCACGTTTTAAAGTTTATCACAGAACAGAGGCGACTATCAGGAATCCTGCCATGCTACCAACTGCGCTACCAATCAAACAGAATAGCGACAGGATCGCCGTTACGATGACTATCTGTTTTGTGCTCATGTTGTTCTCTCTATAAAGATTAGGCTCCTAACGATTAAGGAGCCTTAAACTCTTATTTAACGAGAGGGACTGCGCCACCGATGAACAGACCGCCTTTGTAGTCAGAACCGACCACGGTAGTTGGTACGCCGCCTTTGTATTCCTGCGCGTACTTCATTTCAACATCGAGTTTCTTCCAGGTGATCATTTCCTGGGTGATTGTCGATTGTAGCGCACGGTTGGCTTCTGCTTCTTTCTTCGCTGCGTACAGCTTAGCATCCGCATCGCGTTCACCGGCAATAGCACGCTGTTCACTTGCTTTACGCTCGGATTCCGCACGCTTAACCGCCTGTTGCGCTTCTTTGTCTACGCGGTCCAGATCTGCCTGTGCTGCGTTGACCAGCTCTTCGCGGATTTTGGTATTCTCTACCTGTTTCTTGATGACTTCAGGCAGTTCAATATCCTGCAAGAATACCTGCTTCACGGTGTATCCGTAAGGACGTGAATAGGCTTCGACTTCCTGCTGGATAGAGGTCTGCAACTGCGCCTGAATATCTGGGTTATAGAGATCCTGCGCTTTCTTCATAGACTTACCGAACTCGCGAATCGTTGAGAGAAGTTTCTCTTCAACATACTTGTTCAGCGCTGCATCCTGAGAACCGGCGTTGATCAGGTTCATTGGCGCTTTGCTGCCGTCGAACTGAAGCATCACGGTGATATCAACCGTCGATTTGAACTTGTCCTGGCTCGGAACCTGCAACTTAGCAAACTTCAATGCGATGTCGCGAGTGGTGAACTCTTCCAGAGTTGCCAGCGGGTTGATCAGGTGCGGACCCGGCAGTAAAGGCTTATCAGCTACGCGACCCAGGAATTTCTGAGTTTTCACTGTACCGTCAGAAACCACGGTGAAGCAGTTGTAACCGATGATTAAGGCCAGCAGTGCTGCACCAGTGATTTTGGCGATTTTCTTTACTTTGACGATCTGTTCTTCGTTGTTCATGGGTTATCCATATAGTTTAGGTTTCAAATTCAATTTATCACATCTGCAAATTAAATCAATCAAATTGTTTCAGTTTGTAGATGGTCTGGTAACAGAGAGTTTTGATTTCGTCGAGTACAGTTTTCAATGCGCTGTCCTGAGTCGAATACATCTCGTCTGCTGCCTGGACAATTCTACGCAGATATTCAACAGTGTCAACAACATTATCAACTTTTAATACAGGTTTGTATCGACCGGTGATCGCAATATGAACTTCCGCGAACTTGTCCACTAAACCCGGCATGGTCTTGTAGAACTCTTCGTAGGCCATGTGTTGAGCATAGGAGGTCGTCGCAAAGTGGGCGCTCTGCATATATGGGACAGACATTAAACACGCCCCGATAAATGCATCGGCACTGCCTGCATCACGGTCTGCGATCTGGTTAAAGGTTTGCATAGGGTTCCTTATGTACGGTAGTTGCTTGCGAACTCATGCGCTACCCGGACGCCTAATCGCTGGCATTCAGGTTCGGTTCCGCATTTCTTCTTCTGCCAGCTCTGCTGCATGTAGCTGTAGAATAGTTCGCTGGTGTTGATGCTCGGGGGTATAACGTCGAGATATACCTTAAGGGCTGCATTGATGTAGTAATCAAACTCTTTAGGAACAGGCGAGTTAGGTTGCGCCTGCGTGGTTGGGGATAACAGAAACGACCCCAGCACCAGGACTTGCGCTAAACGCTTAATACTCATAATCATTACTCTATGGTATTCACGAAGTCGGTATGACCCCGTTTCCAACTGTATTTATAAAAAGAAAAGGGGCCGAAGCCCCTTTGTCAATCAAAAACATCATATGCCCAGCGAGCACGCTCAAACATACGAATCTTTCCGATCTGATGAATATTGCCATCCCATTCGATATTACCCGCACGCATGTTGTTCAGTTCGTGGCGAAGCTGATGACGTGCTTTTGACCGACCCTTAATCTTTTTGGTAGAGATGTTGCACATTGCCCTAACATCACCATGCGCTTTATTACCGTCACGGGTAATGTTTTTATTCCAGCGACGAAGCATACAACCGGCTTTGTGACGATAATCCGTAGTGTAGAACTTCAGACCATCAGGAGTACGACCGGTTTTCTCTACCGCGTCAGAATGCATCAGCAATCCTGCGTTGTATTCCAGTTCAGAAGGGGTTTCGATAGGGACATACTTTCTACGATAAGTGCGGCTCATATTCATCTCCTTGTTTTGAGGATTCCAATGTACCGCACCCGGATTTTTTATGCAACAACTTTCTGCTGCGTGTAGTGTTTTCGACAAAGAGAAACATACCGGTCGTTACCGCCAATCTCTACCTGATCTCCCGTCCAGACCATTTTACCCTCGGAGTCAACACGGGCAACGAAACGAGCAGCAGCCCCGCAGTGACATACTCCACGAAGTTCCCGCAGTTCGTCAGCCCATGCCATGAGCCAGGTTGACCCTTCGAACATTCTTCCTGTGAAGTCAGTCCGCAGACCGTAAGTCATGACTGGGATCTCCAGTTCATCAACAACCCGACAGAGATCCAACACGTTATCCTGAGAAAGGAACTGTGCTTCGTCAACAAACACGCACTTCACTGTACCGGCATGTTGTTCGATATCTGCAAACAGGTCAAAGCCCGGATGAATCAGGTTGCAACCGGCTTCGATACCCATACGGGAAGCGATTGTACCCAGCGTGCGCGTGTCGATTGCCGGTTTGTACAGGAGCGTGAGAAAGCCTTGCTCGTTGTAGTTGTTCGAGTCCTTCAGCAGGGAAGCCGATTTGCCTGCGTTCATAGACGCATAATGGAAGTAGAGTTTAGCCACGGTCCACCTCGAAAAAGTTTACCGGCTCCACGACATTATTCAGCTTGCTGAAGTCGTTTGTCTGGTTATAGACGCGCAGTCCACGACCGATCTGGGCTGGCTTCATTCTTCCCAGCATCTCTACGACTTCCGGCATGGTCTTTGCCAGCTCGTATTCTTCTTTGGTCATGCTGGAGTTAGCGCAACCCATACAACCACATACCGAGTTGGTACACCAGCGCAGGGAGCCATAACGGGCGATCACCGCCATTGCCTTCATTTTGATGCGAACCAGCGGATCTTTGTGTTCGACTTGATTTGAGTTCATGAACATTATTTTGCCCTCGGATCGAAGTGAACAACGATAACCGGATAATCACCCACGGCTTTATCAATGATAGCCCGTATGCGTTCCCAGTCGCCTTCTGCAAGACCTGCGCCGATCAGCGGGGTCAGCAATGGCTTTTTATCTTCTTCCCAGTCTTCCAGGAATTTGGCGATGCGCTGGAAGCAGAGTTCAACCGCTTTGTAATCAACCTTCACGCCAGGCGACCAGAAGTCGTGTTGAGTGTATGCGTTGAATGCTACACACATTGTCTGAGGGCTAATGTATTCGGAGAATGTCCCGAGTTTGGTCAACAGGCCGCGTTGCGTATTCTGATCGGCACGGAAAGCACCAGGAATGCGACGCTTAACTTCTTTTGCGATCCCGTTGCCCATGCTGCAATAGTTGTTGCAACCATGAACAAAATGACCTTCACCGCGCAGGTACATCGACACCGCGTTGCCTTTTACTTCTTTGATAATGCTCATAAGGTTTTATTCCCACGAATTAAAATTGCAAGGCCCACAAGGACCACGATAGTTGTCAAGAAAACTTTGAGTTCAAGCATTATTTGTCGCCTTCGTTTTTGCTGATCCAGTACTGCAATTCATCGTCATAGACGACTTCCCACTTCTTACGGTCCCGCTCCATCTTGCGCCAGCGCAGAATAAGCAGGACGATTATGATAATCATCAGTATGAACCAGATCACAGACCGATACCCGCTTTGTATTCTTCGATCAGGTAGCCGCGCAGTTTCTCGCAACGCTCTTTGTTGGGTGCCTGGGTACACAGGTTCATCATCGGCTCTGAAGTCTCAAACTGTTGCAGTTTCGCTTTCTTCTCGCGCTTGTATAGATGAGCGTTGTTCTCTCCCCACATGTAAGCAGCATCAAGCTGTTCGCTGATAACCTGAGTGCAGACTTCCTGATTTTTGATATCTTTGGTCCCGCACAGTTCGTCAACGCGTTCATCGGTTGATGCAGCGTGCGCAGTACCGGCAACAACAAGCAGTAGACCCAGCAGTAACTTTTTCATTTTGATTCCTTTAAAGGTTGAGGTCGTCGGAAATCTTTTGATCCCGGATGGAGAGATAGTAATAGTTAGTGGCGATGTAAGCAAGCATTTCTTTTAGATCACGACTTCTTACCATAAGATTGCATCCATCAGAAAGAAGCTCCCAAAAATTATGCCTCGGGGTGAGAGTGATGCGCGGAGATACTCTACGGCTAGGCACCAATCGAGGTTTGTAGATAATCTCGATTGGATTTGTCTCACCACGGAGATTAGGTTTTAGATGCGGAGCAATCATTTCCAGACTTTCGCGAATCTGGTCCACATTACTACCGCTCTGATTGAGAGCAATTGTTAAATGCACCTGGTTACTGGAAGGAGAGCATCCGCCAGAATTGATACCCATTGACCTGAAGAAATCACGAACGCCGGTAATGTCACGACGGAAAGTTTCTTTGTCCAGATAGTAGGGGATCTGCTCTTCGATTGATCTGGCTTTGACTTCTTCGCCTTTTTGTTTGCGAAGTTGCTCTTCGAGTTTTTTGACTTCATCAACCAGCCGGTCGCGCTCTTCAACATGCGGACGGATCAGGGTGTCGATCAGACGAATACGTTTTGTATTGTAGGCAATCATTTCTTCAGGAGTAAATGCGCTCATAGTGTAATCCTCAATAGGTGGAGCACCGATAATAAAAAAGCCCCGGACCGAAGTCAAGGGCTTTCTTTCATAGCATTTGGTTTTCTTCCAGAATCTTCGCAGTGTGCATCACCATCTTTGCGTATTGCCTGGCGCGGGGGTCTTTGTACTTGAACCCTTTGTTGTAGCTGGCAAGGGCTTTCTTTATGTCGCCGTTGTGATAATTCAGCCAGTAGGACAACTCACCGATAGCGCATTCAGTGCCACCGTGAAGAGTTTCCAGCTTTTTGATTACAGTCCGTTTGGGGTATGACTTACTGAATGTTTCGTTAGCGCTGGCTGTTGTGACCTGCCAGCACCCGTAAGCACCATGGTTATTTTTGCCCTTTCCGGTGACCTCGCAGGCGCGAGACTCGATCCAGGCAATAGCGGCTAAATGATAGCCCAAACGTTTTGTTTTATCCACATCAACCAGTTTACCGGTCTTTCGATCATACTTGTTTCCTACCCGAAGAGCGTATTCAAGAACCTTCTTTTGTTTCTCGCTTATGCTGTAGAGTGATCTGACATATTCGGGGGTTCCCTTCGGAAACGTTTTGGCCTGTACAGTTGCTTGCTGTGTAGGTAGTCCAGACGGCAAGGCTTCGATGAAGTCACCTAGCGCGTCACTTGATGCTATGCCAGAAAAAGATGCAAAAAGAAGGCTGGCAGCAATTATTAATTTCTTCATGTTTTTCAATACCTTGCGGCCTTTTGCATAAGGCCGTTAAATTATTTTACTCGTCTTACTTTTGACTCTTCAATGATCTGTTTAGGATCCATAGCCATTACGATATCACGGGGAATGAATTCGGCTTTCTTCGGAGAATTCGCCCACGAAGTAGTAAGGACCGCAGACGGATCGAAAGGTTCGGTTGAGTAAAGGATTTTGTATTTATAGCCGCTGTATCCAACCAGCCGATGTGGGCTATGCGCATTGCTACATACCAGGGATTTACCATCGACAACGAAGAAGTAAGGCAGTTCAGCAGGAACGCTATCGGGTCCGAAACGTTGTTCCATCACCACGGCTTCGACTTCGCCCTGTACGCGCTCTTCAATCATGCGCCATACCCTTTCATACTCAGGCCAATCCGATTCAACCACGACGCATTCAAGGGGTTTCTTGCCCTGCTCCATGCGGTAGTTATCCAGCTTCTGCATTACGATCTCCATCACTTGTTCTTCTTCAGGGGTGATGATTCCCTTATCCATGCATGACCGGAAGTCTTTGCACTTCGTTACTGCATACCGGCGTTCACGTTCCATTTTATTTTCCAAAAGAAAGGGGCCGAAGCCCCTGTTGATTAAAAGTTGTCTTCGACGAATGCCGCCAGGCGACCACGGTAGACCGTATCAAGGATGATATGGCTTGAATGACCGTACTCTTTCAGTTTTTCAACTGCCCAGACGAAACCGTTGTTGATCGCAGTGTTGCGCGGGTTATCGATCTGTTTGATGTTCCCGCAGACAATCAGTAGTGAGTTTTCACCCATGCGGCTGATGATACTCCGCATCTCATGGTTCGACAAGTTCTGTGCTTCATCCAGAATCAGAATAGAGCCTTTACCGGCGTCCGGGTGACCGATTGAGATACCACGGAAGTAATGCAGGCTAGGAAACTGCACTGTTCCGGCTTCCATCAGCTTTTCGATGTGTGCGGTTGGGTCTGCTTCATCCTTGAACAGAATGTTCAGGCTGGTCAGACACGGCTCTACTGATGGTCGCAGTTTATCCGCGAGCGTACCAGGAAGGAAGCCGATTTCACCAGCCAGCGGACTATCTGCCTTCACATACATCAGACGCGCAAACCGGTTTCTGCCGATCAGGTCCATCGCTGCACCGACCGCAAGAATAGTTTTACCAGAACCAGCACCGCCCATAGCAGAGACGATATCGGATTCGGTGTCAAACACTGCATCGACGAAAGAAGCCTGAAGCGCATCACGCGGAGAGATGGACTTCAGCAACTTGCGATTCATCGCGCCGCTGTGCTTGATTGGTTTTACCAGCAGGTAGGTATCTTCAGTCGCTACGACCTTGCCTACCAGGGTATCATCTGCGATATCGATGATGTACTGATTGACATAGAACTCAATACCTTCGAAGTCCTGATAACTCAGGATCGCATTGCCGTCTTTGTCATACTGAACATCACTCAGGTTATACCAGAAGTTCAGCGTTTTTACGTAACCCGGATAAAGAACATCCGAATCTTTCAGTGTATCGTCGCCGGTATACTGCTTAACTTCGCAGCCCTGTGACATTGCAATCAACAGCATGTTGATATCGCGGGTCACCAGAGTAGCACCTTGCTCTTTACAGGTCGCGATAATGCGTCCGTCCTGATTGTCCAGCGGATAATCCTCTGGGTTCGCACAGTCAGCGATCCGCAGGGTTACCGATTCCGGTACGGCTGCATTGGTAAGGTGCAACGAGATGCCTTTCTTAATCTCTTCGTAGCTGTGACCCATGATGATGGTTGACAGCAGGCGAATAGCCAGGCGGACTTCTCGGGAAATTTCTTGCTTTCGTTTGAGGTGATCCAGCTCGCCCATGGTAGCAGCGGGGATGATGATCTCTGTACCCGGTTCAACAAACGAGTAGATGGAATAGGGGTTGCTTACTAAAACATTCGTATCGACAACATATTTCATAGAGGGATTTCCTGGATAATTACGGGATACGTGAATTCGTACCCCGCGTACTGCGTCACATACCCATGCGGATAACGTGAATGTACGGATAGGGGTGCGTAGGGTTCCCGCGCTCCATTTGCAGACGAATAGATGCAATAAATTCGTGCTGCTGTTCGTGGCTCATGCCACATTCATCAAAGATGATGTTTACTGCCTGCGATTCCTGAATGACACCGCGCATCGAATCAACAAACCTGCTACGCTTCGACGTTAAGCCGACACAGATCCGTTTGCCTGACTGTTTTTCTGCGATACGGTCCAGGAAGATTTTCGAAGCCATCATAGAGTGACCCACGTAATAAGTGAATACCCCAGTCCCGGCATCGCGAATGACTTTGTTAACCAGTGCTTCGGTCTTGCCGGTCTGACGACCCAGGTCGATTGACGTAGTGATCAAAAGAGCCTTGCCGATTGTACTGCCATGCCCATCAATACCGCGTTTAAACTGCTGAGAGAAAGACATTTCAATCAGATCGTTGTACATCTTTGTGTTCATTTCCAACATACATTACCTTTTTCAATTTTCTCTAATGGTATTTATTACCACTGGTCGTCTTCTAAGTCACGCTCACGCTGTTTTTTGGCAACCAAACGATCCCGAACTTCAACCATCGCTGGCGACAGGTCGCCGCTGTTGATTTCGAGCATTGCTTCAGTTGCTTCTTCTTCGCTTTTGAACAGAGCATGGAAGTTGTACTGAGGAACAGCAGGATCCAGATACAGATTGTGGTCACCGTAGCTGTAGGTATAACCATCAGTGGTTTCCATCAGCGTGCAACCAGAACCGGTACGTCTCGACGGCTCTGCTACAACGACAGGTTTCTCTTTGCTGGCTACCGAACCCGACACGCTGAATACCGGATACAGTTTCATACCTGCTACCAGTTCGTTTGCTTTAACACGTTTTTCGAATGCGTTCATTTTTAATTCCTTTGTTATCCAGTTGTTGCCCTTGAACTGATTATCAGGGATCCTGTATCAGGAGTCAATACCCCAGATACGGAAAAACCTCCCGAAGGAGGTTTAGTTAAAACGAATAGTGCTGTTCTTGAAGAATAGACCGGAGCACACTGCACCTTCGATCTGTTGTCCGGTCGCCGTCTTTGCCTTAAAGCCGGTCGCGTACGTATCATCTTTTGAGCAACCGAACCAGGAATGACCGGTATACTCGATGTCGGTGTATCCATTTGCGGTCAGGATACGTTGCGCCTCTTTTTCATCGGTGCAGCTATTCAGCAGGATGATGAAAAACAGGACGATGATTGCAATAATAATTTTCATTTAGGCCGCTTTTTGGGTTGGGTTAAAAGACATAAGGTTTGTTTTGCATGACCGGATCGAGAACTCCTGAACAAAGTCGAAGTTAAAGTCCAGACTTACTACGGTTTCACCCTCTGGAACATCCACAACGCCACCAGGAGACGGTTTCAGATCCAGCACTGATGCCGAACACGCATATAAGTGACGGTCGGAAATGAAGAAGCAACGAATCGGACCGGCTGCATCTTCAGGCCATTCGAATTCGTAATGGCGGTTTAGCAGATCTACGCGATGCGTTCCATCCCATAAAACCCGAGCACGTCCACCGGTTGCCTTCCAGAGCGAAGCACGAAGCTCATGTACGGTCGCTTCCATATCAGAAATACAAATCTCTTCTCCTGCTTCCAGCGCCTCCATAGTCCTTTCCAGGAGTTCGATTGCGGTGTTCAGTTCGTTATCAAGATTCATGCTACTTTCCTTTCACTGTCGCGCCAGGCGATGAATTTTTCCAGAGCAACCCAGATCAGAGCGTCGTCGTGCATCAGGTTCCACATAACGGCGTCTGAATCACACGGAGCCGCGCCCACGTTACCCAGCAATCCAATCTGTCGATAAGCCTTCTGGAACGTCGCAGCGTCCGCGTGAAGCTCCATATCATCACCTGTTGCGATCAGATAGCGCAGGATTATCAGACTGGTCAGACGCCGACTGGTCAGACGCTCACCGATTTTCTCCCGGTAAGTCTCTTTAATTTCATCCAGATACAGATTGATCAGCTTTTTGGTGTATCTGTCTTTGATACGACCATTGTTGACCTTCTTTTCAAAGATAACCGCAAGTTCATTTGCTATTTCCATGATTAGCCTCCCAGCTCTACAAAACGAGCAATCTCTTTCAGGTTCAGACCATCTTTTTCCGCTTTCTCGCGAAGAATCTGGAGTTCACTCTTTACAGGAGCAACAAGAAAAAGTGAACCGACACTCGACTGGTTTTCCACCAGAACAAAGTTTTTCGGGAATTCAACAAATTTGTTGCGGTCGATAAGTTCAATCTTTCTGACGTAGTATTCCGCTCCCGAATATACGTTAAGACGAAACGTGCATTGTTTCAGAGCCTGTTCAGCACGTTCAGCCATTGTGTATCCGATGACAGTCTTTTTAGACCCCTCATAATCGGAGTAGTAGTAAATCTCATACAGATTCGATTTCATTATATATTCCTCGCTTGTTCTCTGAGAGATTCGGCGTTCCGGTCACCCAGATCTGCCGCGTCGAGGATCATTCTAACAAACTGATGTCGAATGTCCATCAAATAATCACACATTTCGAGAATTTTTGGATCTGTCTGGTTACGCGCTTCCATCACCGTAAGCAGAGCATCACGATCAGCCAGCGCACGATGAACATTTTCTTTGCTCAGGGGCTGCATATGATACCGGCTGCGCAATGTCTCCAGAGTCCAGGACTCAGGCCCGGAAGACACCGCGTCAGTTTCGACGTATACGAAAGGAGCAGAAGACAGTTTAGCCATTTGGGATCACCAGGCGGGTTTTCATACCGTTTTTCTCTGAAGTTGCATTGAACTTCTGCGCTACCGCAGTCCAGAGGTCTACGCCTAAATGAGTTGCAATCAAGTCAACGCAGATAATCACGTCCGCCATTTCCTCTGCTGCGTGCGCTACTGTGTCACGGCTACCAGGAATACCCAGGCGCTCACGCTCCAGCTTCTTGAGGACATTGCACAGCTCACCGGTCTCGCCTGCCAGCTCATTGCCTTTGAATGACAGTGACAGCGGTTCTGTACCGGTATCCCATTCTTTCTGTCGGGCGATGTTCGCAGCGGTCAGGGACGTGCATTCGTTAACTGGTATTGCTTCCCGTGCGTCTGCTTTGAAATCAGCATCAGGAATAAAGAACATACCGATATCAGGACGGGATTCATCAAATGCGATCCAGTCACCCTCATGACAATACTGGTGATGCATAGACGGTTCACAGTGAACCAGCATTAACATTCCAGGGTTGTTCGAATCCGGGGTCGGATATACATTGTAATGCTGAAGTGGAAACTGGATAGGAAATGAATCGAGTGGGTCGCTGCTAAGCGTCGATTCTCCATTGAACTGGAAAGCCCTTATCTTTGTGTCGCCATACATATAATCTTTCATTATTCGCATCCTATTTCACGAAGGAATTTAGTCTGTTCGACCGAGTGTTTCAGATTACGAATGATATCCTCAAGCGCAGTCTGGTTGTGTTCAACATACGTTCTGAACTTAGACAAAACCTGGTATTCCTGTTCGGTCAGTTCTTCAAAGGAGATTTCTCCAACTTCTCCCGTATAGTCGTTTCCGTACCCTTTCCAGTCGTACAGAATGAAAGAGAAAAGAGGGTATTCGGACAGAAGTTTCTTTTCTTCTGGTGTCACGAACATTGATACTGAACGATTTCCAAAGTATCCGTGTGCTAATAACATGACTGTTTGCCCTGCATACCGAGGCGACGTTGCTTGCGTTCCGATGCAAGTTCTTTCGCGTAAAGTTTGATGTAAGTCCCGTTCAATTCACGAAGCAGGTCGAATGCGAGGGAGTACGCTAACTTATCTGCCTTATACTCTTCGCTGTTCTTCACATCATCAGGAGTCAATCCCATGGCTCCGCGTGGGTAGGTCTGAAGTTTAGCACCGGCAACTTCCATACGGGCCTGGATCTTTGCCTGTGTAGATTTGAACTGTTGGAAAGTAAGCATGACATTCCCCTTTGTTTCGATGGATGTACTGTATCAAAGCACATCCATAAAGTCTTTAGCAAAAAGTGCTATTCTTCATCTTCCTGCTGGTCGTACGCCATTTCCATGGCCGCACTCGACGGGTCGCAACCTTCCTGATACATGGCTAAGCCTGCATCAGCATCATAGTAACAGCCTGAAGGGAGTTCTGCTTCAACATCTTTGCACCAGCGGGTGTAAGCCTGACCATAATCAACAGTTTTCATGATATTCCCCTCATTCGGCACGGGCTTTCATTTCGGTAGCGATGAAGTTCAGAACTTCGCGCAAGTGCTTTTCGTTTTTGATGAAGGCTGGCAGTTCTTCTTTCACTTCGTCCGGCAGACCCAGGTTATCGAAGTAGGTGAAAGAACCGTCTGCGTTCATTACATAAGAAACATCAGGCTCACAATCCTCTGGGTTTGTGTAGATCCAGAGGCGTTCATTCTCAACGTACTCGTCTACCTCTAAGATATCCAGGACCAGGCCGCGTTTTGCTGCAAAGTTCAGAGTAGTTTTTGAAAGTTCCATGTGATGTTCCTTTTGTCTGTTTCGTTTCGATGTGTGTAATATACAAAAAAGCCCTCGCGTTAGCAAGGGCTGATTTTAGCAAAAAGTGCTATTTACTCTGGGCGATCACTTCCAGTTGGTAAGCGTCGTTTGCCAGGGCTACTACTTCGGCGGCTTTGAAGCCTTTGAGACCCGATAGGGTCCGGGATAGCAGGATAACATGAGAAAGTAACTCAATCTCCTGAACCTCGGACATACGACCGTTAACATAACGGCTATCGAACGCCTTGCGCAGTGATTCTTTACTGAGTTCCATAGATCCTCCTTAAGAGAACCTATTTAGGTCAGATTCTGAACACTCGACCGAGAATGTCCATAATGCGCCGGATCCCGTCCTGAACGTGGTAACGGTCTACCTGCATTTCACGCTGGATCATATCCAGCTTCATCATGAACGCTTGCGGGTCTTTCAGCATTTCTATTTCCTGCTGTAACCGCTTATTCTCGTTCTCCAGCTCATACATGCGGTCGTATGCTTTAACGCGCTCTACGGGCATGTCAGGACGTTCTGTGAGGATACGCGCACGACTCACCTGGTTGTCGTGGTTAGTCTTCCACGTTTGCGCGTGTTTCTCGAATGGAGCAAGGCGCTCGATCTCTGACACCAGTTGCTGAACCTTCGTCGGGTTGACTGCGATCAGATACTTCGCAATCCGTTCACTTTTTTGGACCGATTCGTTTTTGCTATCACCGTGATACTGAATAAACACCTCGCGACGGCGTTCGCCTTCCAGTACAACTCCCCGGTCATCTTCGTCTATCGGCTGAATCATCTCAGGATTAATACAGTGGACCATATCACCGGTCGCTTCTTTCAGGTCATACAAATCTTTTGGATTGATCATTTGTCGTTCATCCTTCTCATAATATTGTAAAGGGGGATAATGCCGATGTGACTCGGGGCAAGATTACAGACTTCACTAAGAAGGATCTGATGCTCCATGCTAAAGGATTCAGTGTAATTTTCAAAGGTGCAAGACCACGCGATAATAGCACTGGTTGCGGCGTCAGTGGTGATAGTCATTCCGGCATAATAGCGGGTGATTCGACCCTGCTCACCTACGCTATATCCCCTGGTCGGGGATTTTCCGACAAGGATCCACTGCTTCAGCATTTTAATACACTCGAAGTTATAGCGCTTCTCAACGTCAACACCAGCAACATTCGATTCTTTGCGCAATTTCCAGTATTTTTCCTGAATGCTCATAGTTGGTCACCATAATCTAAAACCGCATCTTCTGGGGTCGCTTCGATGTTGAACAGTTCAACAGCCAGCGGGCTGGGTTTGACCGGACGTCCTAGTAAAATACTCACATCCGACAACCAATTCATATATTTTTGAAATCTCACAATTAAGCCTCTGGGGGTCTACGTTCTGTGCCGGTGCCATTACACCACGAACAATCGGGAGAACCATTTGTATCATACTTTCCCGAACCATTACAAGCACCACATTTGACTAATTTCCAGCCTTTGATAAAGCGGTTGTAATACTCAGTGCGTTCTTTCTTGCGCTCATGGAAGTTCATGGGATCACCGCTTAAAGTTGCGAACTGAAACCAACCAGGTTCCTTTTGTTACCGATTCCTGCACGGTAACCGAATCAGAATGGCGATAGACATACGCCGCTTTGTATGCATTGAGTTCACCTTCAACACAGAAAGAGAAGCCGTCGCTGTATCGGGCATAGTGACTCACCGGACAACCAACTACACGGGCCATGTTCTTTTCTTCGCGGTTCATGTTCATTTCTATCTCCTGGTTCGTTTCGATGTGTGTAATATAACAAAAGCCCTCACGCGAACGCAAGGGCTTTTTATCACAATTCGGAAAGTTGTTTGATGGTCTCTTGCGCTCTGCGAATCTCACGCTCCTGTTGCTCGACATACTTCGCGATTTCTTCTCGTCTCGCTTCAGCAACGACAATGATATCAGCAGGAGTTTTGATATCATCACGACTATAGGTCTCGGACAGATAAGACAGTCGCAGTCGCTTACCGGTATGAATGTCTCGGGTACTCAGCAGATACTTGATCGCCTTCAGCAGTTTCTGATCCTCAGTCTCTTCCGGTTCTTCCGGGTTGCTCGGACCGAACTCCAGTTCAGGTTCATTATCAACATCAGACAATACCTCGTCCAGGACTTTATCCAGCTCTGGGGTATCATTCGGCGACGGATAACTAACGTCTGCTGGGCAGTTAGTAGGAACCAGCTCAAAGAACGCAGCCATATAACCAGGCAGATTGATCGGCTTGTTGCCGAAGGTCCATACACAAATGTTATTGGTATTTGGTACAATCCCTCTAACCTTCGGTGCAATTTCATGAAATGCCCGATGGATCTCCAGAACCGCACCGTTTTTGTATCCGGTTCCGCGAATCAGGTTACACAGCGCGGAATATTGAGGATATGTGCTAGTGCTACCGTGTCGCATCTTCAGACAGTCGATGATCCCGCTATTGATTGCCCGATACTTTCCGCCTACCTGGAACCGGGTATTGCCGGACGGGGAAAACTCTTTCACATATCGATGATTAACAGCGCTAACCATAACGTGCTGATTATGGGCCTGTCCAACTTCGTAGATACCCTCGACATAACGAATCTTGGTTGCAGATCCTCCCTCATTGGTTTCGATTACCTGGAAGACCGGCTCTTTAAGAAGAGAACAGCTTTTCATTCCATGACCGCCACGATAAGGGGCTTTCACGAAGTACCACGAACCTACCTTGAACATAGTTTATTCCTCAAATTTTATGATCGGACATACTTTTTCTTTACGGGCTTTCAGGTATGATGCCAGAAGGCCGGGTTCACGTACAGTCTTTTCTTTCTTCTGGCGGGATTTTAACTTATTCAATATCCAGCCTCCAGTTTTAGCGAAGACCCAGAAAGCACCTACCAGACAGGCGCAGATGCCAATAATGCTGGCAATAAAGATCGCCCCAGTAATCGGATAAGTGACCAGAATCCATAGCGAATCAGGGTCAATAAATGGGACTCCCTTCATATCATGAGCTATTGCACCTCCCATGATAAAGAAGAAGGTATACACTGCCAGCGGGACAGCAGCAACAAGAAGCATAGTTACGATGGTGAACCAGAAGTAACCACATAACGTTCTCTGTTTCTCGGTTCTCCATGCGCGGCGCTTCCACACGTTCATCCGGTAATGCCATGAGTTGCGTTTAATGATCATTTCATCATTCCTTCTACTTTGGCGCGGTGTTCAGGTGACTGAGGTACACCCATGAAGTTGACGCGATAGAAAAAGTTCAGCTTATCGCGTTCGCTCGCGTTATCCATGCGCAGCAGATTAATACCCACATTGCGGAAAGCGCGACTTTCGACAGGAGTGAAATCAGGAAAGAAGACGCGCTCACCGCTGGTCAGAGGCAATCCGATTTTACCTTCAAAGAAAAGTTTCAGGGTAGTCAGACGCTGTTTGCCGTCAACCACTTCGATCCACTTGAACTCTTTGAACTCGGTCTCTTTGCCTTCAGCGATACAGATGATGCCGGTAGGGTAACCAGCCAGGAGGGTAGTCAGGTATTCGTCCTGCTCTTTCTGGGTCCAGACGTAGCCGCGCTGATACGGTGCATCAAAGTCCAGAGCATCGCCCGTTAACCAGTGAT
>Ga0308166_1002227_pt1 | contig 18352 bp, 20 predicted proteins | sample PhyCR2_2_FD_202137 | JGI IMG/M metagenome (GOLD analysis project Ga0308166, IMG submission 202137) | Phyllosphere microbial communities from UC Gill Tract Community Farm, Albany, California, United States - DLSLCC.R2 | ecosystem: Host-associated > Plants > Phyllosphere > Unclassified | place... | reverse complement strand
ACGCAAATCACCCAACACGAACAAAGCATGCATATCGAGATTACTGACTGCCAAAGAAACATCCCCACATCTGAAAAGTACCCTGCGCCAAAACGCGCACGGCAAAAAAACGGCCAGGCCGATGCTGTTACCGAATGACTTCAGTACACCTGAAACAAGCGGAGCGCCCATACATCACAAGTTCGCAAGACTACTGGAAAGTCACGCGAGAAACTTGCCTCGACGTTCGCCAGGCCTTGAAGGAAAAATCTTCATTGAAGCGCAACGAAGACGGACTACAAACTTTAGGGAAAAAACTGACGAAAAAAAGCCCTTTTCCGACATATCGCCGGTAAAAAATTGCTTTAGATAGGCACCTGTCGCCAGCAGACACCGGCCGATTCTAGAGCAGCGATGCTCCTTCCGACTACCCGAACCGACCTGTAACCGTCGGCTATCTCATGAAAAGGACTTCATATGTGCACTCTGACTCACTTTGCCCAGCCCTCCAAACCAGTCATCGACACGCCGTTCGTGCTGCAAGGCACCGATCTGGCTGAACTTGCGGAGCACGGAGCAGGCAATCACAGACCGCGATTTCAGGTCGTTCCGGCGGGTAACGCGTTCTTTCATATCAAGGAATCTTCCACCGGTCGTGTAAGAGGTTTCCGCGAAGACCATAACGAGGCGTGCGCCCTCGCCCGCTCGCTTGAATCACGAATCGAACTCTTGTCCAACGGCTGCCTCAGATAAAGAGCGAGCGACAGCGCCATTCCGGCACACGCAAAAAGGAGTACACGATGGAACTGCCTGCATATGATCTGAAAACCCTGTTCGACCAACTGGGCCTGCCATCGGACAACGAGGCAATCGACGATTTCATCGAAGCGCATCCGCTGGATGCCAACACCAAGTTGATCGATGCCGAGTTCTGGACACCGCAACAGGCGCAACTGCTGAAGGAGTGGCTGCGCGCCGACGGCGAAGAAGCGGTGATGGTCGATGAATTGAACGTACGCCTGCACGACGGACGTTGATAAATGTCAGTGCAGGCTGTCGCCAGGCTCGGCCATCAGTTGCGCGAGCCAGGCAGCCTTGCACTCCTCCGCCTCGTCGCGACTGGCGAACGCGGTGCCGCGCCGCTCACCATTGAGCAACACCACCCAGCAGACGCTCTGGCCCATCGCGCGCAATCCGGCGGGCACACCACTGCCAATCATCACCGCGACATCGACTCTGCACATACTGACCTCTCGATTTCATTAGCTACCTAACTAACGGCCATGTTAATGACTTCATCGCAGAGGAAACAGCAACCCACGTGCACAGATTCATTGCGCGAGCGGTAACAATCGATCAGCGCGGATTCTCCGGTTTATAACCCAGGCGCAGACCGCCCCAATGCCGGCCCTTGACCATGATCGGCACCGACAAGTCGTGCATCAGCTCGCCGGTATCGCGAGTGTAAGTCTGCAATAGCACCGCCTGTTGATGGCTGCCGCAGCGAATCCCGGTGCGGTCGGCGAACTTGCGTTTGGTGCGGTTACCCACCGCGTCGACCTGCGCGTCACCGGTCAACGGCTGACTGAACGCCAGGTTGTGCGTCGGCACATAACCCTGCGGCGTGCAGGCGATGGCGAAGACCAGCCCCTCATGACGCGGCAGCAACGGCTCCTGAATCGCCGGCAATACTTGATCGGTGTAGCGGTCGAAACGGGTCTGAAACTTCGCCGGCTGCGTCCCGGGAATCGGTTGATATTGACGGTCGAACAAATCCTCAAGACTGATCCGCCCCTGCTCGACATCCGCCTCGAACCGCGCCGCAATCTGACTCGCACCCTCACGCGCCAGGTCATAGACGCGCTGGTGATAGTCATCCAGACCGACTTCGGCCAGGCGTTCGCTGATGGTTTCCGCCTGCCCTTCCATCTGCACAGCGGCCTCGGCCAGGCGTCGGGTCTGCTGATCGCTGATCGCCAGATCACTGCGCATCTGCTCGATGGCCTTGAACAGACTGTCGAGCTGCTCGCGATTGGTTTCCGCGCCACGGGCGATTTCACCGACCTGAGTCTCTACGCCCGCCGCCAGCCGCGCGATGTTTTCCAGATGCTGGCCGGTGTTCTCGACCTGCTCGACGCCGGTCTGCAGATCACTGGACAGCTCGCGGATCTGCTCCACCACTTGCGCCGTACGCTGCTGAATGTCGGCAACCATCTCCCCGACCTCGCCGGTCGCCGAGGCAGTCCGCGCTGCCAGACCGCGCACCTCGTCCGCTACCACCGCAAATCCCCGACCATGCTCGCCCGCCCGCGCCGCTTCAATCGCTGCGTTGAGGGCCAGCAGATTGGTCTGGCTGGCGATCGACTGAATCACCAAAGTCACCCGTTGAATGTCGTCGCTGCGCAGACTCAGGGCTTCGATCAGCTCACGGCTAGCGTTGGCGCGTTGACTGAGTTGATGCATGCGCGCAATCGAATCCACCAGTTCGGTGCGCCCCGCCGCGCTGCTGTGATGCGCCTCGCTGGCGGCGTCCAGCGCTTCACGACTGAGCTGCGAAGTGGCGTGTTCAGTGGCGATCATCACTTCGGCGTTGCTGACAATCTGCGCCGCCGCGTCGAGTTGCGATTCGAGTTTGCTCGCCAGTTGCTTGACGGAAAACGCCACACCGGCGGCTGACAGCGCGTTATGACTGGTGGTGTAGGAAAGATCGCGGGTGAGTTCGGAAATCGCGCTACCGGCATCGACAGGCGCAGCATCAGGGGTGGCCCGCGAGCGCAGGCGCGGCAGCCAGACAATCAGCACCGCCAGCGGCAGGCCGATGTACAGCGACCATCCACCCAGCGTCATGCCGGCGAGCAACAGCATCAGGGCGATGCTTTGCAGGGTCGGAGCGATCCAGCGGTTTTTCGGCAACAGCACTGGTGCGGGCAAAGCCCCAACCAGAGATCCATCTCTCGTCATATCAACACCCCACGCATGTTCTCATTGTTGTGACTGCATTAAACGCCACGAGAACGCCATTATCCATGGTCCGTTAGTCGTGGAGTCTGCAGCAGGTCAATGGAACGACGCGCAAAATATCGCAGACGAGCAAAAGCAAAGATCGCAGCCCCGTCAGCTCGTGGAGGAGCTGCCGAAGGCTGCGATCTTTTGCAGGCGCCCCCCATTCAGGGGGCAGCCATGGAATCAGGCCTGACGCTGGTGCTTGTCGATCTGCTCGTGACGCTCTTGAGCTTCGATGCAGTACTTGGTGGTCGGGCTGATCAGCAGGCGTTTCAGGCCGATGGCCTCGCCGCTGTCGTCGCACCAGCCAAAACTGTCTTCCTTGATGCGCTCAAGGGCTTGTTCCAGTTGCGGCAGCATGCGCTGGTCGCGATCGATCGCGTTCACCAGCCAGGTGCGCTCTTCTTCAACCGAAGCCGCGTCCGCCGGGTCGGCCGGAGTGTCCAGGCTTTCGATGGCGATACGGTTTTGCTCAATGCGCTCATGGGTTTCGACTTTCATGTTCTGCAACAGCTCAGTGAAGAAAGCGTGTTGCTCGGCATTCATGTAGTCATCTGCCGGCATGGCCAGCAACTTGTCCTTTGTCATTGATATCTCTATAAAAAAACGTGCATTAAGGCGAAATAGGGAGCGTTCCGGCGAACCGTGTCCGGTCGACGAAAAGGCATCGTTTATTGCAAACGCCACCCGGCACTCAATTTACGAAGGGGCGGCAGTCTAAGGCCCGTTTGAGGCCTCAGCAACTGTAAATACCGGGAATTTGTCCGACAACAGCCGTAAACGGGTCTGACACAGGCTTCATGGCGGTCATCGGAGTGCGTTTATAGCAAGAAATTCAGTCGAGCGGCTGTATATAGAAGACAAACGGCTAATCGCTGGTGCCTCATCGCGAATTTTTCTTCTCCCGGTGCATCGTTTCAGCCAAGCAGAACCCCAAAAGCCCTCCTAACATCAGGCACATCCCAGCACTTTGTGTGATTTGATCAGCCTGAAGGAAGACTTATGCCCCGCCCCGATCTGCCGGCCAACGACGAGCGCCCCCTCGCCAGCCCCCCGATCAATGCCGAGCGTCTGCTGCAACTGATCACCGACGAATACGACACCCTGCCGCGCCAACTCAAGCGCATCGCCAGCTACATGAGCCAGCAAAGCGACCGGATCATGGTCGATCGCATCAGCGACATCGCCCGGGAATGCGAGGTGCATCCGTCCGCCATCGTACGTTTCTCGCAACGCTTCGGCTTCAGCGGCTTCAGCGAAATGCAGGCGCTGTTCCGCGCCGCCTACACCCACAAAGCCTCGCCGGTGCACAACTACCAGCAACGCATCCGCAGCATGATCGCCAACCAGTCGCAACAAGCCAGCGACGGCGACCTCGCCCGCGAATGCATCGACGCCACCCGCTCCGGCATCGAACGCCTGGGCCGCGAACTCGACGACGTCGCGTTCGAAAAAGCCGTCGACCTGATCGTCAACGCCGACAACATCTATGTGGTCGGCGTGCGTCGCTCCTTCGCCGTCGCCGACTACCTCGTTTACAACTTGCAACACACTCACAAGCGCATTCACCTGGTTTCCGGGCTGGGCGGCAGTTATCGCGAACAGATGCGCAGCGTGCGTAGCGGTGATTTGGTCATCGCCATCAGCTTCACCCCCTACGCCAAGGAAACCCAGCACTGCCTGCGTTACGCCCGCCAGCAACAGGCCAGCACCCTGATCCTCACCGACAGCCACCTCTCGCCCTTGGCCAAAAACGCCAACAGCCTGCTGCTGGTGAATGAGGGCAGCGCATTGGCGTTTCGTTCGTTGAGTGCGACCTTGTGTTTGTGTCAGGCGTTGTTCGTGGCGGTGGCGTATCGGCTGGAATTGAATGTGGATGAGATTCACGAACAAGCCGGTTTTGACGTCTGACATTTGCCTCAGGCTCGGCTAGGTTATGCCTTCCCACCGGTTCGACTTGAAGGAACGCGTCATGAAACTGATCGGCATGCTGGACTCCCCTTACGTGCGCCGCGTGGCGATCTCCGCCAAACGCCTCGGCATCGACCTCGAACATGAATCGGTCTCGGTGTTCCGCCACTTCGAGCAATTCCAGCAGATCAACCCGGTGGTCAAGGCGCCCACGCTGATCATCGATGACGGCGTGGTCCTGATGGACTCCACCCTCATCCTCGACTACCTCGAAGCCGCCAGCGGCAAAAGCCTGCTGCCGAGCGACCTCAAACAACGCGCCCACGCCCTGCGCCTGATCGGCCTCAGCCTCGCCGCCTGCGAAAAAGCCGTGCAGCTCTACTACGAACGCAACCTGCGCCCGGCCGACATCCAATACCAACCGTGGGTCGAACGCGTCGAGGGCCAACTCGCCGCCGCCTTCACCGCCCTCGAACAGGAACTGGAAAAAACCGGCCTGCCCACCGACGGCACCCTCACTCAGGCCGGCATCAGCCTCGCCGTGGCGTGGAGCTTCACCGACCTCGTCGTCCCCGACCAGATCGACACCCGCCGCTATCCGCACATCGCCCAATACACCGCGTACGCCGAAACCCTCGAAGCGTTCGTCAGCACCCCGATGACCTGACCATGAGCAGCACCGACACCGCCGCCCCGGCGTTAAAGGAAATCTTCAACACCGAACGCCTGCAACACATCGCCAACGAAATGAGCGCCGTGTACCCGGCATTCAAGGCCAAGGCGTTTCTCAAGCACGCCAACCAAGGGCTGGCGGAATTGTCGGTGATGCAACGCATGGCCCGCGTCAGCGAAAGCCTGCACGCCGTGCTGCCACTGGACTACGAAGATTCCCTCGAAGTCCTGCGCGAACTCGCCCCCCGCCTCAACAGCGGATTCGTCAGCATGTGCCTGCCGCACTACGTCGCCAGCTACGGCAGCCACGCTTTCGAGACCTCGATGCAAGCACTGAAATACTTCACCACCTTCGGCTCCTCCGAATTCGCCATCCGCCACTTCCTGCGCAGCGACCTCGAACGCTCGCTGGAACACATGCACGACTGGACCCAAGACCAAAACCACCACGTCCGCCGCCTCGCCAGCGAAGGCACCCGCCCTCGCCTGCCCTGGTCATTCCGCCTGGAAGCCGTGCAAGCCAACCCGCAACTGACCGCCGGAATTCTCGATCGGTTGAAGGCCGACGAGAGTCTGTACGTACGCAAGTCCGTGGCGAACCATCTGAACGACGTGACCAAAGAGCATCCGGAATGGGTGCTGGACACGATTGAAGGCTGGTCACTGGAGAACAAACACACGGCGTGGATTGCCAAGCATGCGTTGCGCAGCTTGATCAAACAGGGAGATTTGCGCGCGCTGACGGTGATTGGTGCGGGGGCCAAGGCTGAGGTTGAGTTGCTGGATGTGCGAGTTGAGCCGGCGGTGGTGAGGTTGGGTGAGACGATTGCGTTGTCGTTTACGGTGAAGTCGACGGTGGCGCATGAACAGCGGTTGGTGATTGATTATGCGATTGACTATGTGAAGGCGAATGGCGGGGTGTCGGGGAAGGTTTTCAAGTTGAAGACGGTGGAGTTGGCTGGGTTTGGGGAGGTGGTTGTGGGGAGGCGGCAGGTGATTAAGGATTTTACGACGCGGAAGCATTTTTTGGGGCGGCATGGGGTGAGGGTTTTGGTTAATGGGGAGGTTTTGGGGAGTGCTGCGTTTGAGATCGTCGCTGATTGATACTGCTAATAGATTCCGTTGATCTGGCGGGACTTGGACTGATAGGGAATTACGGATGAGGCTGCTTTCTGCAAAAAGTGGACATCTGAGAGAAGCACCTTCGGCCAGTAGCAGACATTGGCAAGCGAGCGCTGTCGGTCAAAAGGAGTCAATCGTACGCTTCAAGAAAATGAGGGACAATTCAGTCCATTGTTTCTTAGCCCTCTCGGCGGTTGAGTGGAGAGGCAAAATGTTTTGAGCGCCTCAAGCATGCTTTGCTCTAGAATCAAGCTGTCAGCGATTGCTTTTATACATGTGGAAAGGTTCTTCGCTGAATTTACCAATGATTGCGCTTAAAATATATTCCTTCAAATACGGACGTATAAGATGTTTCATAAAATTGCTCAGCCTGGAAATGGATGCACCTCTGTAATAATTGACATGCCAGCTGAAAGCTATATAAAGCTTGTGGAAAAAATTTACGAGGATGAACAGGGTGGACTCCCAGGTCAACGCGCTGCTCTTAAAACAAAAACGGCAAAGATAATTCGTGAAAGGATGGTGGCGGATATATCGAAGGGCGCCTCATTACCACCTTTGGTGGTCGGGGTTCTGGTTGACTCGGAGGATTATAGCGCGCAGACCAATCACCTAAACAGCAGGGAGGATATGTTATCTTTAGTTGAAGGCGTAGATATTTCGAGGTTATCGATTATCGATGGCATGCAGCGAACTACTGCTATTCTAGAGGCTTCGCGAGAATCTGGCTTTGCTGGCATCAGTAATTTGCGTGTCGAGTTTTGGATCTCAGATAGCGCTAACAATTTAATATATAGAATGCTGGTACTGAATACTGGGCAGGTGCCATGGGATATAGCGCGACAGCTTGAAGCTATCTATAGACCACTTCTAGAAAAAGTTGAGGCTTCAGTTGCAGGAACAATTAAATTTCTGTCAAAGGACTCTGGGCGTCGCTCAGGACTTTCAGCCAGCGAATACGAATCTGAGGACGTCGTAGAACTTCTTCTAATTTTTTCTTCGAGGAAGCGCGAGCTTAACCTTAAGGATAGAATCGCACAGGACTTTGTCCGTTTGGATATGATTGAGTCTTCATCGCACGTCGATGTGATGCGGTATTTTAGTGAAACCATTTTGCTTCTTAGTAAATTGAATTTTGCATTCTCTACTTTCGAAGCAGAGTTATCTCTTAGTGAAACGTTGAAGCGATACTCCAGTGGCAAAGAGGTTTTCCGAGCGTTCCCGCCAAAAGCGGGGTTTGTCTCAGCGCTTGCAATATATCTTTTTGGCAAGCCTGGTATGGAGACCGATTGGGATGCGGTACCTGGAAAGTTTGAATTGGTAAAAACCAATGTTGAGCGACTTATTTATTCCATTCAAGATGCAACAACTCCGGATGAGAAGGAAGAGGTCCTCTGTCTTGAGGACTTGGAGGAGAGAATCACTGCGCATAGAGTGGCAGCATCTCAGGTTGGACGTTTCGAACGAGAATATTTTGAAAAAGCTTTCGGTACTCTTTTTGAAGATGGTGAGACTCTTCGGAACTTCAAAGCATGCTGGCACGCATATTGACATGGTTATTCAGTGGAATTCTTTCATAACTGCTGCTACCAGTAAATTATCTCGACTGGCATTTGCAGAAGCGAAGACTGAACTTCATACCACTAAAGTGCCGGAATTGCGAATGCGAGCGGCAGGTATACTTGAGTGTTTGAACTTCGACGTCGCTTGCCCGGTAGTCATAGGTGATAGGGGGCTATTGGTCCCATTGTGCGCGAACAACGAGCGTTACATTGTTTTATATCGATGGGATCGCAGCGACGCCCTAGAGCAAGGGATGAATGAGTATCACCAAGAGCGCAATGTCGATGCTTGCGAATATGTCGATGCGTTTTTCTTCTTTTTAGTTAAGGGTTTTGATATTCCGTTGCCGCATAACGTTACGAAGGATGACGTTGAGGCGCGTATTAGCAACGAAGAAAAAGGTGCGACAATTGACTTTGATGACGTCGTGAATTTCTATGGTTCTTTCTTTGCATGGAAAGTTGAAGAGTCTACCTCTTCCGTAGACTTTATAGATTTGCTGACGTGGCAGGTGGGTGGACAATATTCTATAGGGTATATTGAGGATGATCCAGCATATGGGATTGATCGCATCAAGAGCACTATAGTTGGTGTCGAGGTACTCGATTTGCGACAGCTTTGTCGGGCTATCGTAAGGCCAATCGCTGGCGCTTCTGATAAAAAAATCCATCAGGCGGTCGTGATTTTGCCAATACAGGATCAGCTTGGTAATGCGCTGTTGAGTATTTCGCCAAGTAGGGAAGAGTTAGTATTCGGTCCGGGTGGCGGCATCTGTTTTAAATTTATGCGGGACGGAAGTGAGTTCTTGGCTTTGTCTCTAAGAAATTTCTACGATTTTGAAATCAGATCTGTTTTAAGTGCTTTAACAGAAATAGGGGTCAATGAAGTAGATTTTGAGTATGCGCACTTCTTATCATTCGTGTTTACGCATGGTCAGTATCTTGATGTTTCTCGGGAAAGCTTGTCTCACCCGGAAGAACTTGAGAATAGACTCGACGTCAAGGATATATTTTCTTGTACGTTGGAAGATATAGCCTCCGTGTATGAGGATGTTCGTGTCTTTGAACTGAGTCAAGCTTCCGTTTCGTCACTATTCGCAGTCCTTTGCCATCTGGCGGCGCGATTCAGAACTGCGCGATCGCCCTTCGTTCCTGTGGAGATAATTGATGTTTCTCGGCGTCTCTTGCAGCTTCAGAACGCTCCGTACGAAAATATATACTTGTCTCTTTCGGCCAGCCATTGGAAACACGCTTTTATTGAGATATATCGAGTGCTTGAGGGACTCTACTATTTTGGTTGGATGCACGGGGTCAAACAGGTCATTGGAGTTAATTACGCAGAGCACGATCTCTATTTAACACTTCGAGATCAGCTTTCTTGGAGATACAAGGAGAGAGCGTCTATTGTTAAGTTGTTTGAAGTTGTGCCTAGGGCTGTGCTATCTGCCCATGATCCTGTAGGTATAAAGTCGTTGAGTGGTCGCTTTGAAAATCAGACAGATATTGCTGTTATGAGCAGGTTCGCTCACTTAATTTATTCGATTCGCAACTCTAATGTGCATCAAGGGGAGTCCGAAGACGACGCTACCATAGAGGTGAGCGCTGATTGCTGGCCCAAGCTGACATACTGCTTGTTTCTGATTGTTGAGCATCTTTATTCCGTCTATCAGGCAGGAATGCCAAGGCCTTCAACATTACAAGCGTCCGCTTCGCCTAAGCTTGCTTAAGTTCTGCCCGATTTTTGAAGCTGGTGTCATCCAGTGAAGAGTCGGGCCTCATTTTTGTCATATAGGGGTCAGACCACTATTATTGAAAATACTGCCCCCCCCTATTCCTCATCTGACTATCTAGTACATGCAAAGCGCGAACAATAAGATCAGAGACTTGGCCAAAGAGCTTCAATATAAGCTAATTCAGCATCTATAATTGCCTGAGCATTATCCATTAGCCCATTAGATACAAATAACTTTGAGTTACGGACATCAAGTACGCACAATCTATCCCCCTCCAGAGAAAGTGCCGACAATGACAACTCCATAATGGAATGCACGAGATCAACTCTATTCTTAGTCAATGTATCAGCTTTTGTATAAAGCTTTATTACGTGTCGGCGCCCATCAAACTCAACGCCCAACTCAGGATTAACAGAGATAGTAAAGTTATGATAAGAGTAGTTTCCTCTCGGCGGATTAAACCAAGTTATTTCTTTTCTCCCCCACCACTTCCTATACCCCTCAACCATCTCAGAATAATTTTCTACCTTATGAGCTGGTAAGGCTTGCAGAATTTCACCAAGCGAATCTTTAGACCTACCCAAAGAATGAACCTCAACCACTCCCTCGCGAAAACGACGATAGTAATCCGTCGCGGGAGAATAAGCCTCTCGATTTTTGATCTCGCGAACCTTAGTGACCCGAGGAGTACCGGCCTTTGAAAAAACATCAACCAAATCAGTGAGCGATAATGAGGGCATATAGCATCCTTATAATATAAGCGAAGTTACTGAGAGTGGCCACTTTAAGAATCCTAGTCGCTCAAGGCACGATGTCAAGCGGAGTGACTGCACTAGAGAACCTTGATGTAAAAAAAGCTTGGGGAATTGTTTAAGAATGCAATCCCCGCTACTCATTAGGCACGTTAGAATCGTGAGGGAAGAGACTAATACATCAATAGTGATCTGGCACCATTTTTTAACCTCCCCTATATCTCAAGAAAATTTGGTGTAAGCCAAACAAACTCCTCAATAGCAGATCCATTTTTTCAGTGACTTTACCCGCCCGATGCGGTTCCACCGCCCGTGCGTGGAAACGTCTTGCCCTTTATTTCTTACGGCGCTGTCTTCAAACAAGACCTTCATGTAGTTAGGTTCGGTAAAACCGAGTTCCCACCACGGAGATTTAGGGTCGTTCTTCGCTGAAAGCGGATCGTTGACTGGCACCCGCTGATCAACAGAACACAAAGCATCGTTGTAAGTAGTTTCATTAGGTGACGGTTACCAACTCCCAAACGGAATGCCGTACTTGTCGATGTAGCGCTTGGCCTTCTCACTCACCGGATAGGCATAGCGCCCGCCGTGCTTCCCCTGCTCCGGGCCTAGCGGTTCAAGTTCGCCCTGGGCATGAGCTACTTGGATCGGTCGGTGACATGAGTCTCTGACCCACGCTCGTAGTACACCCCTCGGGGCCAGCCCCACGTAAAGCGAAGCCATGTACCGAGCAGTCCTTTCAGGAGTTTCCGGGCAACGCTGGTGCGTTGAATCCACCATCAATTGCCTCGCTGATTCTGGAATTTCAATGAACCCCTTGTAGGTCTTCTGCTCTGATATGGACTGCCAACGAACGAAGATGAGCTTTGGAAGATCGGCACCGGTTACCGGAATACCGGAACCACTGACCGTCCCCCAACCACGGGCTGACTCTGTGCCATCTTCTGGTTCACCTCCGGCAGCGGTGCTTCCGCCTGCCTTGAAAAAAGTCCTGTTATTGATGTCCAGGACTGAGCTGTCTTCTACCCAGACCTTCATGTAATCAGGTTCAGTGAAAGCCAGTCCCCACCAATCGGACCTCGGATCATTCTCGGCTGAAAGTGGGTCCGTGGTCTGGCATCCAGCTACCAGTAGAACGCTCAAAATTAATATGAATTGCTTCATTCGCGGGCGGGTTACCAATTCCCGTACGGAATGCCGAACTTCTCGATATACCGTTTGGACTTTTCGCTGACGGGATACGCATAGCGCCCTTGGTTCTTACCTTGACTAGGGCCTAGTGGCTCAACCTCTGCTTGTGCTCTGGCGACTTTGACAGGATGGTGGCATGAGTCTCGAACCCAGACTTGCACGACACCACCGGGCGCTAGGCCCAAGTAGAGAGACGCGTTATAGCGCCCCTTTTGTTCAGGTGTTTTAGCGCAGCGCTGATTGACGGACTCAAGCATGAGTTGTCTGGCTTCCTCTGGGATATCTACCCAGGCCTTGTACGTTTGCGGTTCAACAATGGACTGCCAACGGACATAGATCCTTTTGGGAAGATCAGCACCTACAACAGCTTTTCCGTTGCTTCCCACGCCGTGCCAACCTTGAGCAGATGCTGTTCCATCCTCTGGCTGCCCGCCTGAGGCCGATCCACCACCGGTATGCAGGAATGCTCTGCCTTTAATGTCTTCGACCGAAGTGTCCTCAACCCAGACTTTCATGTAGTTGGGCTCGGTAAAGCCTAGTTCCCACCAAGGAGATTTGGGGTCGTTTTTGGCTGATAGCGGATCACTTGAATCACAGCCGCTAATCAACAGGGCACAAAGCATCGTTGGAAATCTTTTCATCGGACGACGGTTACCAACTCCCGTACGGAATGCCGTACTTATCGATATACCGCTTAGCCTTTTCACTCACAGGATAAGCATACTGACCGCCGTTCTTGCCCAACTCAGGCCCCAGCGGTTCCAACTCAGCCTGAGCGCGAGCGACTTTAACTGGGCGCCGACAAAGGTCTCTCACCCACACCTGCACCACTCCACCCGGTGCGAGTCCCAAATAGACCGAGGCCATGAAACGTGCCGTTTTCTCGGGAGTCTCCGGGCAACGCTGGTGGGTAGACGTCACCATCACCTGTCTGGCCTCCTCAGGAATATCCACCCAAGCCCGGTAGGTTTTTTGTTCCGGTATCGATTGCCAGCGGACGAAGATGCGCTTGGGTAACCCTGCCCCGATAACCGGTTTGCCTGTACCCCCGACACCAATCCAACCGCGCGCAGACTCCTTGTCATCATTCGGTTCTGAACCGCTGGCGTTCCCTCCCCCGGCACGTAGAAAAGTTTTACCGTCGATGTCCTCCACGGAGCTGTCTTCAACCCACACGTTCATAAAATTGGGTTTGATAAATGCCAGCTCCCACCAAGGATACTTTGGGTCGTTTTTACCAGAGTTTGAACTTGTTGCGTTACATCCGGTGAAGGCCAAAATGCTCAACAGAGCTACGAGTATTCTCATTACCAAAGCTTCCAATCAGCTACGTGAGGATGCTGCACGCGAATGCCATCCTCCGTGGGTGCGTTGATGTAAACAGCTCGCAAGCCGCTGCCGTCCCGCCTGCCTTGGGGGTGGTTCCAGTTGGCAGAGGTGTGGATGTATTTCAGTTTCAGCAATTGCTCGTCATCGGGAGAGGTGGTGTAGTCGCCGGCGACGAATCTGTCACAGATCGATTGCAGTTCTTGGGGAACTGCATACTCGGTACGCCCAGGTATATCGGTGAAAGGAACGCCTTTTTCCTTGGCCAACTGATACATCACTCTCAAATAAACCGTGGAAAGTTTACCGCTGACCGGGCGTTTGAGTTGCAATCCCGCGTACACCCGCTTTTGCTTGGGTCCGAATCGATCTTGCGGGTCGGGCGGCAATACGAGTGCCGCTGGCGTTACGACTTCCAGCATGTGTGCAGGCCAGCCCTTGGCTATCCACTGACTTTTTACTTGAACGGCATCTTGGTAGATCGAGGTCGTTTTGACGTCCGTGTTGCTCCCTACATCAAGTGTTTGCATGGGGCTGATCAAAACACATTCTTCGACCTCATCGAGGTAGCTGCCTCCGATGTCCGAGTGGACGCCAGGACATGTGTATTCGGGATAGTCAGGTTTGACTCTGCTGAGTGCGAAGTTAGCCCGACATTCGTCACGGGCCACCAAATGAACGACATCTTTGAAGAAACGTCGATCAAGGTACAGTTTTACGCCAGGAGCGATTGGGCTCGACACCCTACCCAAATTCGTGAAGCCAGCGATTGACGCTACCGTATCGAACAGGCCGATAAACCCCATGTTGATGCTACTACCGTACTGATCAACGAACGTACGACTGAAGTTGTTGGCGTAAGTCGTCAATGAATCCCTTAACGGCCCCTGCTTGCCTCTTACAATTTCATTTGCAAAATGGCGAGCGGCGGCTGCACCTCGACTGAAACCGAAAGTGTCAAAGGTGATTGACGCAATTTCACTGTTCGGATTTTCCTGAAGGGCATCCTCGATGATTTGTTTGATGAAAGTAAACGAAGTCTGAACACGCCCCACGACTCCCGTCTCTCCCCGCCCAGTGCCTTGGCTGACGACGCTGTCCTTCTCGTTGGATCGAGTACCAATGCCTTCAATATAAACGGGTCGTGAGACCTGTTTTATCGAACCCTCTCCTTCTGCAATCGGAGCTTCGTAATACAGGTCGGCAAGTTTTTTTATATTGGTCGCGCCAGCACCATAGCTACTGTCCGGATCCCTCATATAGGGCTGACAGCTAGCAGGAATATCCTGCGGCGCAATCGGATGCTGCGCACCACACAGCAACCCTGCCGCCGTGTTATTCGCATTGTTACCAGTACCATCAAAGAAAACCCCAATCCTCAACGCAATGCCAATTTTCTCAGGCTCGCGCGCAGGTTCTTTCCCGTGTTTCTCATACTCAGCCCAACGCTGGGCATGAATATCGACGGGTTTGGCTTCTTCGTAGCGGTAGTTTTTCGGGGGGTTGGGAACGTAGCCACTCAATCCTTGATTCCTTGTTCTGATCCTTGAAGAACGGGCCGAAGGGTGACAGCCGGGGCCTGGAGGCGCAAGGCGTGGCTCTGTGCCAGCCCGGTTGAAATTGCTGGGTGCGACGAGGGTATGGCTCGTCGCACGGGCACGGCTAGTGGGCGATTTCGACGTTGTCGAGGGCCTGGTTTACGGCGAGTTCGCCGAGCATGACGACCTGGGCGATGCCCAGTGCGGTTTTGCGGTGGGAGGTGTCGAGTGTGGCGGCGAAATTGTTGAGCATTTCGCTGGCGGAGCCGAGGGTTTCGCTGGCGTTGGCGAGTAGGGATTCGGTGTCGCACTTCGGGTTGGCGAGGTACATGGGTTCGGGTTTGTGCGGGCTGGCCATGATTTGGGTGGACGGGGACAGGTAATGGTCGAGGGCGCGTTCGGCGGCTTCGTGGAGTTTTTTCGAATCGAGGGATTCGTAGGGCGATGCGAGGTCGGTTTCTGGCGGGTTGGGTGTTGGTTTGATCATGGTGAAACTCCTAGTTATTGAAGAGGAGCCTTCACCCTCGCTACCAAACGAAGGGTGGCGGCCACACGCGGGTTGGTAGACCGGTAACTAGGGCCCGGCACACCCGAAGGTGTCCTGCGCATGGCCACCATTGAGCAGCGACCTGATGAGGTCTGCGAACGGTGCGCGATGCGACTAGTTATGGCGGGCTACCAAACCCGATCACTGTTTTTCAGTGACCGACAGACGATAGAACCCGCGCTCTAGACGCACAAGCCGGCGGATTCTGGCGTACTCGTAGGCGATGGCGCAAGGCGTTGTAGGGCTTCGGTGGTAACCGCAGGCTTCATATAAACACCACGATTATTTCCTGTTTATCCGCCGGTTAAACGGGCTACCGATCCAGCATCAACCCGCAATGATCGGAATGCACTGTTCCGCCCAAAAAAGTCTTTTACGCACCTACCTCGCCATCGCCCGGCTCGCTAGAGTGCAGCGCTCTTTTCAACTGGCTGACGTACTGATGAATCTGTGGTTTCGATTGCTCTGCATGCTTTTTCGCCGACCGTGGCGCAAGCCGGTCAATGCGCTGGAATCCACCGTGATCCGCATGCGCGTGTGGCCGCTGGATCTCGATTTGAATCGGCACGTCACCAATGGTCGCTACTTCACCATGGCTGATGTCGGGCGCATGGATTTTGTGTTGCGCAGTGGCGCGTTTCGGGTGGCGCTGCGTGCTAAAGCGTTGCCGATCGTTGGCGATACGTGGGGTAAGTTTCGGCGTGAGCTGAAGCTGTTTGAAGCGTTTGAAATTCACAGCCGGATGCTTGGCTGGGACGATAAATGGAGCTTCATGGAGCATCGCTTCGTGAGCAAGGGACGGGTGATCGGCGTGGTGGTCATGCGTGGGCTGTTTCGTTCGGCGAAAGGAACGATTGCGCCGGGTGAGTTTGTCAGGGAGTTGGGGCTGCCTGAGCAGTCACCCGAGATGCCGGAGTGGTTGACGTCGTGGTCGGCGAGTTGTGATCTGATGAGTCGTCAGCTCAGGGGTGAGGAGGTTTGAGTCATCGGGTGCCTGGATGATCGTGTTTATGGATGCAGTACGGTGTCGTTTGGGCTGGCGTCTTCGCTAGCAGGCTAGCTCCCACAGGTTTTGGGTCAGGCTTGGGAGGGGTGTCTGGCCGGGCTGGCGCCATCGCGGGCGAGCCCGGCTCCCACAGGGATTGGGGGATGACTAATCTCGGTGGCGCGTCATGTTGATCAGCGCCACACGTCTGCCGCCCGGCGCAGCACGCTCTTCGATGGAGAACGGGACGAAGCCGAGTTTCGGGTAGAGCAGCAACCCAGCGGTGTTTTCGTTGAAACATGAAAGCTGCACTTCCCTGGCCTGATACTTTTCGAAACCGACGGCGGTCATGGTTTCGACAATGTAGCGAGCGACACCCTGGCCCCGGGCGTATGGCGCGACGATGACGTTGCCGATACAGCAGACGCCGTCGTGCTCGGCACGGTAGAAGTTGGCGAAGCCGACGAACTCGCCGTTGGCCAGAAATGCCGTGGAGTCGAAGCGCTGGCTGATCGCGGTGTGCATTTGTTCTTCCGTCAGCGGGTACTGCGCTTTCGGGAACATGAAGTACAACTCTTGAACGCCCTGCGGAAAGCCGCACAGGGTTTTGACGTCGTCGGCCGTCACTGGCCGGTGGGAGAAATTCATCGCTGCCCTGCCCTCACTTTTTAACCGTCAGATGATGCGCAACCAACGCGTTGGCATGGCCGTGGCCCATGCCGTGTTCCTTCTTGAGCCACGCCACCAGTTCCATGTGTTTCTTGTCGGGGATGCCGGCGAGCAGGTTCAGCCAGTGCTCGATGGGCTGGCCGTATTTCTTTTCGATGGAGGGGAAGTACGACGCCGGGCCTTTTACCTTGTTGTCTTCGCTCATGCTCAAGCTCCCTTGGGTCACGACGGAGGGTCGGCGGACGCTCCTTGTCGGCAGGTCATAGAGTGGACGCGGGACGCTGTTCCGGCAAGTGGCCCATATAGGCAGTTCGGGATACGCCGCAGGACTTATTTTCTTGATAGCGCCCTGAGTCGTTCCCTTTCGGTCAGCCCGTCTGTCCTGACGCTGGCGATGGTCGCGTGATTCTTCTGCTCTGGCGGCAAAATCGGATCACCAGGAAATCGGTAATCGCTAAAGCCTTGCAAGACCCTTTGGTCGATCACGCTGCTGCCACAGCTTTGCTGCAGCGAGATCACTGGCACTAACGAGCCGGGGGCGTAAATCAGCTCGAGGAGCACTGGTTTGCGCTCGGGGGTCGCCAGTTTTTCTTGCGCCAGACGTTCCTCGACCTCTCGCATCTTCTCTCTGACGCCGGACTGCACCTGACGGACGTAAATCTTGTTGTACTGCTGTTGTTGCTCGGTCGTCATTACCACGCCTTTGGCGCGCAGGCGTTGGAGGTTGTCCCAGGCGCTGGCTTTGAAGTAGAGCTTTAGCGCACCTTGAAGATCCTGCGGGCCACCTCTGCCGTTTTCCAGGAAATCGGCCACTTTGAGTTCCATTTCGGTATTGCCGGGTTCGGCGATGGAACGCTGATAAAAATCCCGTGCCGCCACCAGATCCACCGGCCCGCCGACACCCGCTGCAGCCATGTCGCCAAGTCGGCTATAGACATTCGGCGCTCTTCGGGCCACCGACTCATAGATATCCTTGGCCTTGCCGACGTCCTGCGGCACACCTCGGCCCTGTTCGTACATCTGGCCGAGAATCACTTTGCAATTGGCGTTCTGGGTACTGAGATAGCGAATTTCAGCGACTTGCTGCTCGCTCATCGACGCTTGTTTGAAGTAGTTGGCGCAGCGGAAAGAGGGAAATTCCTGATCCGCAACCTGAAGATGGTTAAGGGATTTACAGCCTGCGATGAGGGCGCTGAGCGCCAGTAGAGCAACAACCTTGTTCATGAACGGCATCCGTTGAAATCGTGCAGATTTCATCGGCAGGCAGATGCAAAACCTAAAGCCCGAGCACTCAAACACACAACAAAAACCTGTGGGAGCGAGCTTGCTCGCGAAGGCGTCGTGTCAGTCGGCATCATCGCT
>Ga0308166_1002224_pt1 | contig 18357 bp, 11 predicted proteins | sample PhyCR2_2_FD_202137 | JGI IMG/M metagenome (GOLD analysis project Ga0308166, IMG submission 202137) | Phyllosphere microbial communities from UC Gill Tract Community Farm, Albany, California, United States - DLSLCC.R2 | ecosystem: Host-associated > Plants > Phyllosphere > Unclassified | place... | reverse complement strand
TTTGCTGAAATTATCCAATAGGGCAGTTGTCTTATTATTTCTTGCGGCAGTGCTGTCTGCTAAATATATATATAGCTTGGCTTTTCCATCCTTGTATTCAGCCCTGAATGTGCGTTTAAGTTTATTATTGTCCATAACATTGACAATCGGGCCGATACTGTCATTGGAAAAAATCCATTTTTCAGTGCGCTGATCGCCTATGACATAGGTTCCGCATGCAGATTCGCGACAGACTAATTTACCATTCCAGCTTCCTGTGAGACTGTCCGGCCAGAATCTCTTAATAGAATCCGTACTTTCTTTTTTCGTCAAAAGAGCCAGCTCCAGGCTGTCGCGGAGCCTTAAAAGGTTTTTATAGTCTTCTTCCTTTGCCGAAAACTCTTTTTCCAAAAGTATTAGTTTTTGTTCCCTGGCTTCAAGATCGTTCTCTTTTGTGCCATTGCACGAAGCAAAAAGAACTATTATAAATACAGTTGCAGCGTTTAATATTTTCATAGTTTGATATTTACCTTTCAAGTTATGAAATTATACTGATATTAAAATAAGGATCGCTGCGTTAATGTTATATTTTAACATGTTTTTGCATTTTTTACATGTTTAGTTGCTAAGTTTATTAAAGCATATTTTCGTTATAGAATTCAGTAAAAAAAGGATTTTAAATTTGTAAAAAATACTTAAGAAAATTAAATTCTACAAGGACCTGCTTAAGCATACCCAGAAAAATATAAAAAGAGAAAAGACCCTATCTTTTAATGGGGTCTTTTCTCTCTGCATGATAATTTAATTTCTCTTAAGAATTAAAGTGAAATCTAAAATAAAGTGAATGTGGATATTAGCGTAATCTTCCAACAAATATTAAACTACCGCCAAGAGCTTCAGAAACAGCTTCAAAATCAGCGGCTCCTTTTTGTTTTAAAAGGCTGAATTTACCATCAGGAGCTGTGATATTTCCATAATATTCCACTCCGTCAATTGTACCAACAGTATATACGGTACCATATTTTTCAAAAGAAGTAAATGGCTCAACTTTTAATGTTTTTAAATCTACAAGAGCAAATTTTGTTGGAGCATTGTACCAATCAGCTGGTTTTGCAGGCGGCGTAAATGTATTATCCAGATACTGCGCAAGAGCTTTACCTCCGTTAACGTAAGCTACTACGTTTACCGAATGCGCATTTAAAGGAGTTTTTAAGTCTACAAAGAAGTTTGGATCAAATGTCCCGTCAGGATTAACTTTTAATAATGCTCCTGCTGGCGGAGCTCCAGTAACTGTGCTGTAATCTAATGAAAGTGATGTAGCACGTGAAGGTCTGTAGTACAGAGTTCCATCATCACCTTTAGCAAATGTATCATATCCCATTGACATACGAGTATCTTTAACATAAGTAACTACTTTTGAGGCAATATCAAAAACGGCGATCTGAGCATATTGTGGAAACTTGTTATAATCAGTAGGAGTTGCAGCGACCGGTAGAATAATTTTTTTAGCAGAAGTAACATAACTCATATAAGTTGATGTTTTAACAGCAGCATCGTTACTTAACGGCAGCGGAGTTACTGTGATAGTTTCTGTAATACTCATAGTCGTTGGATTGAACTTGATAATTTTTCCATCATTTAAAGCGAAAAAATAAGCTTCTGTTTCAGACACAAAAGCAGGAGGTCCAAAAGTACCGCTTACACCAGTTCCTGCAAGACTTAAAGCATCTGAAGCCGAAATTTTCATTTCGTTGCTTACATTATATCTTGTTAATGTTGAAGCTGTACCATTCCAAACATACGGATGTTCGCCATAAGAATAGATTGTAGCTCCGGGACCAATCTCTGTCATTGTTTTATAATCAAGAGTTGAAGGGAATTTATCATATGCTCCTAAGTAAAAAACTCTTCCTGATGGAGTATTTACACGAACAGATGCAATAACGGCAGGATTATTACCCTGACCTTCGTCATCTGTCTTATTATCATCTGAGCTGCATGATGTTAATGCGAATAGTGAACATATTAGAGCTAATGCCGCATTTTTTATAAAAAATCGATTTGTTTTCATATTTACTGGTTATATAATTAATTAAAATTGTGTTACTAATTTGATATTAAAAGATCTTCCCGGTTTTTGAACACCAAAGAAGTCATAATTTTTTTCATTGCTTAAATTTTGAATTTCTGCGGTTAAAGCATATTTAATCCCATTTATGTTGCTGTGATAGGTGGTTCCAAAATCAAAAGTCTGCTGGCTCGGAATAACAAATGGATTTACAGAAGCACTTTCCCAGCTTCTAAAAAACTCATATACATATCTTGCGTCAAGGAAAAGGGATAATTTATCTGACTTGCCGATTAGGTTGAAGAATGAATAATTGACGCCTCCGTTAGCAAAAAAATAGGGCTGATTAGGAACTCTGTCGCCTTTATAAGCGGCAAATATTCCTTCGTTCGAATCGTTATAAAAATGCTGATACGTACTGTTTGCGTGAAATGAAAGTCGGTCATTTTTAGAAGTCCAATTTCCAGCCAATTCAATTCCTTTAGAAGTAGCAGCAAATACATTTTGATAGATATTATTTCGGTCCAGAGCTGGAACAAATAAGATTTGATTGTCTATTTTTCTTAAAAAGAGATTGGTCTGAACCTGCCAGGTGCTCTTTTCATAATTTTCTTTAGACTTGAAGAAAAGTTCAAAATTAACGTTGTGGCTGCGTTCCGGCTTTAAGTTTAGGTTGCCTTGTATAAATTGTCCGTCTCCAAATAACTCGTCTGTTTGTGGTAAACGTGTAGCGTATTCATATGTTAATCGCGTGGCAAATTGTTCATTAAATTTAAAGCGAAATCCGTCTCCAAAACCAAAATAGTTTACGCTTCGGTCTTCTTTTATTACCGAATTATTGGAAGGTATTTTTTCTTCGGAATTGATTTTCTGTAGATAATTTTTAACAAAGAAGAGATTCTCTAATTTTTCATTAAATGCATTTATTTTAAAATCTGCACCATTAACCCATGTAAATAAATCTCTTACAGCGCTCGCCGGATCATAACCAGTAATAAGTCTGTCATCTCCAGTTTGGTTGGAGTAGGTAGGCGCCGAAGTAAAACTCACAGCGTATTGATCACTGATTTTCCATGAAGCTTTTAGGCGAGCAAAAACATCATTATTCCACGTATACGTATCACTTGGACCAGTAGATTCCGAAATCTCCCCGCTGACATTTCCGGCAGAATCTTCAATACGTTGACCGTACCAATTGTAAACGTAATCAGATACATCTTTAAATTGGCGTTCTCTGTAATTATATCCCGAAGTAAAATCTAAATTAAAATTTTCACCAAAATCATTGCGATAGGTAAGGACAGTTCCAGCTGCTTTTCGGTAGGTCATAACCTCTCCGTAAGGAACTCCAACCATTAATTGATTGTGCTGAATTTCTTTTGTATAATCGGTATAAAAACCTTCGATGCTTAATTCTTTTGCCCAGATTCTGTCTTTAACACCTGTTATTAACTGCAATCCGTATCCTTTGTAGGCATCATGAAATCGGCGTACCGTTACTTTTTTGATCTTTCCGGCATCATCAGGAACATCAACATCTACTTTATAGTTGTTTTGAGAGGTGTCGTAAAATCCGTTTCCTTTTATAAAAAATCCAGTCTTTTCATTGTAATTACTAAGTATCAATGATGTTCTATAGGTTCCAAAAGATCCTGCCTGAGCCGAAAAAGAACCGCTAAAACCAGATTTTATTTTTGGAGTAATTAAATTGACAGCTCCGCCAAGTGCATCTGCTCCAAATTCGATAGGAACAACACCTTTATAAACTTCAACACGATCAATTAAATTTACGGGAACTGTTGAAATCCCGAAAGTGTAACCGTGATATTCCAAAGGAATTCCCTCAAGGAAAAATCGGATTTGATTTCCTGTGAGTCCATTCATCGAAAAATTTGTTCTTGAGCCTAAACCTCCTGTACGTCTAACATTAATACCCTGAGTTTGGGCAAGCACTTCGCCTAAATCAGCAGTTTTAAACTTAGCTTCCTTCATTTCTATTACAGAAACGGCTTGCGCTGTTTCCTCTTTTTTTCTTTTTTCAGATACACCTTTTACCACTACGTCATTTAATTTTTCTGCTTCTTTTGATGTATTATGAACTTTTTCTAAAGTTGTAGTAACCGAATTATTTTGAGAATTTTCTAAAACAATTGTCTGCTTCCTTGAAATATATCCCTCTAAACTCACTTCTATAGTATAGCTTCCTTTTGCGAGATTCTCTATTTGATAAAATCCGTCAGCATTTGTTGCTGCATTTATCGGTGTACCTAATAGCTGAATCTTAACACCGCTTAGCGGGTTGCTATATTCATCATTTACTTTACCAGTGATTGTGTTTTGCGCGATTAAAAATGTCGACGAGAGAATAAAAAGCAATACTAATTTGAACCTCATGGAATGTACTTAAAATTAAGAAATTATTCTTATTTAGAATAAATAAAAATTCAAAAGTATGAAATTATCTATTAATAATATCCTAATCGGAAAACAAAAAATGTAAATTTTTAATTTAAAACTTCTACAGCCTTTGATTTCTGGCTTTTTTTTCTCAATAAATCTAAAAGGATCTGCACTGAAAAAGTCAATATGATATACATTCCTATAAGCGCCAGTACAGTTGTTATTCCATTTTCTCTAAAACCGAAAATACCTTTTCCCCAAGCAATCAATATCCATTGTGTCATATACATAGAAGTCAGGTTCTTGCTGCAATATTTTAAAAGTTTAATGAATTTGTTTTCTTTGACATTTATAGATATTTTAAAAATTACCCATAGAAAAATTAAAGTCCATCCTGCGAAATAAAGTACTCCGCCCGGACCCATGTGGTAAAAACCATTGTAATTGTAATCTCCGTAAATAAAAACAAGTGGTGCGCCTAACGCAGCGAAGGGAATGCCGATATACAGCATATTTTTGAACAACTGCGGTCTGTTATAATTAAGTTCCTGATACCATTTTCCAAAAAACATTCCGATGATAATAAAAGACATCCAGGGAAAAACAGGAAAATAAACATAAGCCGGAAAATCATTATTGAAAAGAAGATCAAAAACATAATTAACAACAGGAATATCAATATTGATACCGCTGACTTCTCTGGAAACTAAAGCGACTAATAAGCCAATAGCTAAGATTCCGTATTTATTGGTAACGTATTTTCTAATAAAACCAACGAACAGCAAAGACATTCCTGCCAATTGAAGAATATCGCCCAATAACATTAAATACAAATACTGCTGTTCGATTGGTGCGTGCCAGCCGTATCGCTGTATAAAATTATGGGGCGCAAAACCAAAGATTACTGGAAAAATAAATTTTAAGAAATTCATAAAAAGGGCTGCTCCCAAAAGCATTCCGCCTCGAGTTATAGAACTTTTAAGGCTTTGATGACGTGAGGTCATAAATGTTATTCCCATGCAGATTAGGAAAATAGAGGTTCCTCTGCCCAGAAAAACAATAAAAAGGCCAATAGCACTTTCTGACTGTGATTTGACATCTGCAAATGTGAGCAGTGTATGTATAATTATCATTCCTATAACACTCATTCCTTTTATTAAATCCAGTGCTGGGATTCTTTTGCTTTGCTGTTCCATGGTTTTGTTTTTATTTTAGGTTGATATAACCTAAATTGTTAGTTAGATACTTTTAAGTGAAATTATTTTTTAACACATAGAAACATAGTTTTTTAACTTAAAAAAGGTGTTTCACTAGTTTAAATTCACATAGTTTTATCTCTATGTGGAAAAATGTTTCTTCGATACTCTTTTTCGACGTAAGCTCTATAGCTATTAGACTATGTCTCTATGTGTTAAAATATTTGTGTGTTTTAATTTCACCAATGGATTATTAAATATTAAAAATTACCCGACAACTGTTTTGGCAGCTGCAAATGAATTTTCGTTTTCGTTGATGTATCTGTTTATAGCCGGATAATCGACTTTACCATTAACGGTCAGGGGGACTTCATCGAAATAATAGTTTTTTATTGAGCTGGCATGTAATCCCAGTTTTTCTTTTATTACCTGTGTTATGGTTTCACGCTGTAAAGAAGGATCCTGATGTATCACACCAATATATTTGTCCTGAACGCTTATACAGATAAAGGTTTGTCCGCCCAATTGATTTTTAAGTAAAACCTCTACTTCATCAAGGTTTAAGCGGACACCAAATAATTTCATGATACGTTTAATACGTCCTTTAATGTGATAGTAACCCAATTCATCTTTTTCCGCCAGATCGCCGGTATACAATTTGTCAGTATGATCGTAATGCTGTAGATCGAAAATGTTGTTGGCATAACCTCCGGAAACATTAGGGCCGTAATAAATAAGTTCTCCTGTGTTTTCATCAATTTCAAATCTTCCATTTTTCACTGGAAATCCAATTGATGTTCCTTTGGTCTTAAAATCGTTTGGCGGTAAAAAAGCCATTCTGCCGCTGGCTTCCGTTTGTCCATATTGAGCAAAAAACTGTTTGTTGTAAATGTGGGTATAATTTGAAATGACGTTTGCCAGTTCCTGATTCAGCATTCCTCCCGTATGGGTGAAATAACGAACAGAAGGCGTGTCTTTTTTGAAGAAACCAAAACGCTGCAGTAACTCGTAAAAATAAGGAACACCGCTTAAGGTCGAGTAACCGTATTCGGCAAGATCTGACCAGAATTCTTTTTGAAGCACATCTCTTTCAGTGCAGACAATTGTTTTTGCTTTTATGCAGTTTGTTGTAAAAATCGAAAAGCCATACACAAAATTAATGGGTACATTTAACGGAACAACATCGTGTTCCGTTATTGGCATGTACTCCATGATAGATAAAGCATTCTGTACCAGATTATCATCTGAGATCTTAACAAATTTAGGCGACCCGGTGGTTCCTGATGTACTCATTAAAAGTTTAATGTCACCATGAATAGGATAAAGGCGAATTTCGTTTCTTTTAAAAACGGAAATGTCTTTAGAAACCTGTTTTACATCATATTCTTCAACAACCGTTCTGGACGGATCGAAGATATAAGCTGGTTTATATTCCTTTTCCAGGTTTTGTTTAAACTCAGGATGCAGCCCCGAATTAAGGAGCGCCACTGTGTACTTTTTTTGATAAAAATTCAAAAACGCTTCAATTGCCGGCAGCTGATTATCATTGTAAATGAAAACCACGGCACGCAGATCTTCAATATCTAAAGATTCGTGTATATCGTTAAACGTTTTAACAACCTTGGTGTCTGCATCTATAAAATTTAATTTTTTATTTTTTTGAATTAAATCATAAAGTCCCATACTTTTTCTTTTGAATTATTGGATTTCTACTCCGTTTTTCTTCAATATTGCTTTTATTTTATCGATGTTTCCCATTTCCAAAATATCTTCCATAGAAATAGAAACATTATAAAAACGTTCTAGTTCCTCAACTAAAAGCAAATGGCTCATAGAATCCCATTCGACAATTCCCTGATATTCTAAATTTGGTGTAATTGATTCTACAGGGATTTCGAATGCAGTGGCAAAAACTTGATGTAATTCTTGTGTTGTATTCATAATGATTTTATTTTTTAATTTGTTTATGTTATTTGTTTTAACGTGTTGGTTTTAATTGTTTTAAATACATAGAAACATAGATTTTTTTATAAAAGGATAATTGAAAGAAACCAGTTTCTCGCACATATCTATGTAATTAAGTAAAGTGAAACGCCTTTTCTCAAGTCAAAAAAACTATGTTTCTATGTGTTAAAAATTTATACGATCTATTTTTAAACCTTAGTTAACTTCCATTTTCCTGTTCTGAATATTGTAATACAGCCAAAAGCCAATACAAGCTCTGAAAGTAATATCGCGGCAAAAATGCCTTTTGGACCAAATCCTAATGCAACTCCAAAGACATAGGAAAGCGGTATTTGTATCACGTAAAACATCAGGATGTAAAGCAGGGTGACAACCATAACTTTTCCAGCGGCATTAAGCGCTCTGGAAATAACCATTGTGTAGCCCAGCAATACGTAAGCCATGGAAATAATGTGAATGTAGGTTGTGCTGTTATCGACTACTTCCGGCACGTCAGAAAAGATTCTCACCACAGGATCGGCCATAAAAATCCACCCAATTGCCACAGTAATCAAAAAGCACATATTAATCATTCCGGCTCTCCAGACTGATTTTTCGGCTCTTTCAGGCTGTTGGGCACCCAGATTTTGTCCGGTTAAAATTCCGGCAGCATTTCCAATTCCCCAAGCCGGAGTAGTCACTATCGAAGCAACACGTTGTGCTATAATGTAACCTGCCAGAGCATTGCCTCCAAAATGAGAAACAATTTTGATCATAAACAGCCAGCTCGATGCAGGAATCAAATATTGCAGCATGCCTCCAAAAGTAAGTTTCATTACTTTTTGGAAAGTTTCACGGTGAAGTACCAGCTGTTCTTTTCCAATTTGAATAATGGTTGTTCCTTTAATCAAATGAAAAGCCTGATAGCAGACTCCGATAAAACGGGCAACAGCTGTAGCGATACCAACTCCCAATAGTCCGTAGGCAGGTATTGGTCCCCACCCGAAAATTAGGAGCGGGCACAAGAGTATGTTTAAAGCATTCGAAAGCCATAGCGTTCGCATTGCCATAGAGGCATAACCGGCACCACGAAGAATACCGTTTAATGCAATGCGGATAATAATAAAGCCGCAGCTGGCAAACATTACCTTGGCATACAAACTGCCTTGTTCTATAACTGCCGGAGAAAGTCCTACTAATCCCAGGATTTTATTACTCCATATAAAACATATCAAGCTTATTAAAATACCGCTGATAACGCTTATGTTTATTACCTGTCCGGCTGTGATGCTTGCGTCCTTAAAATTCTGCTCGCCAACGCGTCTGGCAATCAAAGTCGAAGCCGCAATGCTTAAACCAATTGAAACCGAATACGAAAAGCTGATAACAGATTCTGTAGAACCTACAATAGAAACTGCTGCTGCACCAAGTTTGCTCACAAAAAACAAACTGGCACAAACAAAAACAGATTCCATTACGAGTTCTAAAACCATAGGAACGGCAAGCAATACAATGGCACGATTAATACTGCCCGAAGTGAATTTTTTCTCTCGTCCTAATACTGCGGTAAGAAACAAATCAGTATAGGACTGAAGCCTTAATACAACTACTTTCATGATTGGTGGTGTATTGTTTCGCTGATCTCTGTAAACTCGTTCATTTCATACTGTCTGATTACATAAAGCGGATTAGGAAGTTTGCTTCCTTTTTTCGGCACTGCAAAACCAGTTTGTTCAGCATATCCATTATTTAGCAGTTTCAGACTGTTGATATAAAATCGCTTAAACTCCGGTTCAAAAAGATTGTACTTTTCAAAACGGTCTGTCAGATGCGGATTTGCCTGCTGATATTCTTCAATTGAGCTTATAACCGTTTTCCAAAACAGATGTTCATCATAATCCATGTGCGTATGCAGAATGTCAGACAGATATCTAAAAAACGCATCAAAAACACCTATCAAAATAAATAAAGGTGTATTCTCTTTATTAGAAGATTGAATAAGTCCGTCTTTGAGATCATCCGGTAATTTTGATTTGGCTTCTTCTGTCAAAACAATATCATCAACAAAATCTTTTATGATAATACGCCGTGGTACTCCATTTTTCATGACCAAAATAATATTTTCGCCATGAGGAGTTACACACAAGGAATGCTGATAATAAATATGAAGCAAAGGTTTTAAATAAGCTTCTAAATATTGCTCCAGCCAGTTTTGGATACTTAGTCCAGAGACATTTATCAATTCCTGCAGAAAAGGACGTTCGTTGTCATCAATATATAAAAGAGAAGCCATCGTCATTAGGTTTTCTTCATGTTTGCGGTATTTCTCTGCACTTTCTCTCCATAAGGCACCTAACATTTCGCGATAATGATACGGACTGTCAGCTATAGAATTGTACTGCGGATGACGATAAGAAACCGTTGCAACTTCGCCTAAAAGCACGACTTCTTTTTCCTCAAAATAAGGATCTTTATCCAGCATCTCTTTTACCCATTTTGTCACTCTGGGCGCAATATCCATTTGTTTTGGAGAGAGTCCGCGGATATTTCCTGTACTCAAAATAGAGATGGCTGTTTTTACATAATGTTTGGAAGGATGGCTTAAATTGAAAAAAGTCCGAATGCTTTGCTGAGGCGAATATACATCGTCGTTTTTGCCCAAAATCACTAAATATTGGTGCGCCAGATCCTGATGAAACTGCAATAAGATTTTATTATTTAACTGCCAAGGATGCACGGGAATAAAAACGTAATCTTCAACCACAAGATTTAAATTACGCAGCTTTTCCTGAAATCTGTTGTAAACTTCATGACCTAATTCTTCGGCATAAAAATCATTAAAATTGATCGTTTCCAAAGCGTTAAATGAAGCTCTTTTTGTATGTGCAGCAAGCCAGTATAAATCGGTATTCTTATTGGCTTCGGGAGCGTAATTGTGATACTCGCTGTTGTTGAAACCAACACGTCCTTTATTAGCAATAACCCACGGATGACCTTCCATCTGGTGTTCGATAGTCTGATAATCCGCTTTTGTTAAATCAGCAGCACTTAACTTTTCGCGGGTATACAAATGTGCATCTGCATATAATGTATTGAGAAGTTCTTCGGTATATTTCGCCAGTGTAAAAGAATCTATGCCAAAAGTTTTTTGCAATTCCATAAAAAGACAAAGAACATCTTTTGCAGGCTCCGCTATTCCGTTTTCCCATCTCTGGATGCTTTCTTTTTCAACATGCCAATATTCTAAAAGTCTTGGATAAGCAGAAAAAGTGTAGTAAACCTCAGGAAGATCCGTTGTGAGTTTAAAATGTTTAACACCATCTTTACCGCCTGTAATTGTAGGTTTGGCAACATCTTCATGCATTAATTCGGCTAAACTCTTTGCCAGCAGATTAAGATTTACCTTTTCCCAAACTTGAGCAGTAAAAACTTCTATGTGTGGTATTGTTTCTATATTCATTTTAGAGGTGTGTTAAAGACTAATTTCTTCTGCTTTTTCTGTTGCAATATGTGAAAGGTCAAAATCCTGAAAAGCAATTCTCTTTTCTAATTTGTATACTTCACGTTTCGCCACTTCGTTAATGATATAGGAATTACGATATGCACCCATACCCAAATCAGATGAAATGTAGCTGTGTGTATGGATTTCTGCGTTTTGTACAAAAATTTCACTGCCGTTATTGTCTATGGTATAGTTTCTTTTTACATCGTAACTGCCAGTCGAAGTTCTGCTGATGCGGTGCTGTATGTCTTTAAGAAATTGAGGTTCCTGATAGTGATATCCGGTTCCTAAAATCACATAGTCGGCATGGTCTGTAAACTTTTTGCGCTGTTCTACCTGTTCCAGATGCAATTCGTAATTATTGTGAATTCCAGCCGTTATATCATCCAATTGAATGTTCGGTCTTATTTTTACGCCAATGTCTTCATTGTCTACGCTGAGTGCATACATATAATCATAAATCTCATTTAGTAAATCAAAGTTGACTCCTTTAAATTGTGATTTCTGACGGTCCAGCATGACTTTTCGATCTGAAGATGACATGTGATGGAAATAATCGATATAATCCGGTGATGTATGTTCTAAAATAAGTTTAGAATATTCCATAGCAAAAAAGCGGTCAGGACGAGAATACCAATTCAGTTTTAAGTTTTTAGGTCTGTTTTGAAGCAGATCAAAAAATACTTCGGCAGCACTTTGTCCGGAACCAATTACAGTTACAGTGTCCTGCTCTAATATTTCTTCTTTTCTAAAAAGATAGCTTGATGTATGACAGACTTTTTCCATCTCATTTAAATCGACAAAATCTGGAAGTATAGGCACAGTACCTGTTCCTAACACTAATTTTTCGCTATAATAGATTTTGATTTCATCCTGATCTTTATGAAAAACATGTATTTCATAAAGACCGTCTTTATAATAAATTTCTCTTACGCTGGATGAAAAACGGCAGTTTTGCAATTGTTTAATGACCCATTGGCAGTATAAATTATACTCTTTACGCAGTACGAAGAAATTTTCGCGGATAAAGAATTTATACAAACGATCTGTCTTTTTAAGAAAATTTAAAAAACTAAACTTGCTTGTAGGATCAGCCATGGAGACACAATCACATAAAAATGGAGTCTGCAGCGTAACATGGTCAAAAAGCAGACCCGGATGCCAGTTGAATTGCTCTCTTTGGTCAAAAAAAAGTGATGAAACGTCATCAACCGGTTCTAACAAAGCGGCTAAACCTAAATTAAAAGGTCCAATACCGATGCCTATTAATGAATATACTTTACGATCTTCCATATTATTGGTTTATAAGATTATGTTCTGCTTCTGAGTTTATGTTAATGTCTTTATTCTGAGGGAATTTTTCCCAATACCATTCGCGATAGCAGAAATTAAGATTGGAGGTTTTATGCGGCATTTCGATGACCTTATCGATTTTAAAGCCATGAAAAGCTTTATTCATCATCGAAGCTCTGGAATCAACAGAACCTTCACCAACCATTCTGCCCGTTTCAGATTGTGCAAATACATAATCGATCATGCACTGCGTTGATGGAGAAACATATTTTTGCTTTGGATCTGTCGGCGCAATAAATTGATGCGTTCCATAATCCGTAGGCAGTACCTCATAATAATCACCCAATACATCGCGGGTAGGCCAGTAAACTTCAATATTAAAAGTCGGTTCTCCGTTGGCCATTCCTATGTAGCTGTACAAGCCGTCACCCGGAAGCAGCGTTCTGTAATACGTTTCCAGTTCACGTAAAGGCCAGTCCATTTTCCAGTTGGCTTTGGCATGGTCACGATGAAACCATTCATGCAGCATTTCTAAGTCATTTTCTAAATCAAGAGGACGCAGACTAATCGTTACATCTTCTTTAGGGAAATAACGGTTGTAAACCAGTTCTTTTCCTTTTGGATTTATCAATTGCTCTGAAAAGAAGCGTTTGTGTAAAACATTCGGGAAGTTGATACGCGTAACACCGGCAGGATTACCGCCGCAGTCAATATCATTTAGTGCAGTCAGTAAATTGCCTTTAACTTTCCAATATCTGCTTTCGAGAATAAAGGTAACCAGACCGCTTTTGTCTTGTTTTTGTAAATCTTCTAAAGTGTCATATAAAATGTTTAGGAGATTTTTTTCATCTGCAAGTCCGCTGGTACCGAAAGTATTTACAACGGCCAGTATATTGCCAACCCAAAAATAATGAAGCAATAAATTGTATAAACGATCGTCTGGGATAAACATTTTTCCATTTTCTGCTAAACCGGGTACGATTTCATTTAGCTGTTCTTCAAAAGGTTTTCTGAATAAAAAACTTTGATTATCACGGAAAAATAGTTTTTCAGGCATGAATGCTGCATCCAATTGTACAAGCGTATTTTGCTGATGCCATTCGCAGAACATTCCCTGCTCATTGAACATTTTTACTACACCGCCAACTATAATGTCTATATATTTTTTGAACCAAAGTTCACTGGTTTTTTCCAGAGATAATCTGGTTTGCTCTGAAGCTTTTTCAATGACGTTGTACATTCTTGAAGGATTTCCCAATACGCTGTCCTGACATAAAGAAGCCAATAAACAAACATTGTTTTCCTTTTTGCCTGCAGCAATTTTAAACGGATTGTAACGCACACTGGTAGAAAAACTGTCGAGTACATTTCCATTATAAGATACGGATATAAAGCCCGGATCGCAGATCAGTTCAATCTCTGGATACGATTTCCTTACATTGTCTCCCCAGGCTGTCTGCATTAAGCGCGATACTTCATAACCTCTGTAAAGTTCATGATAATGATTAATGCGTTCTGCTCCAGTAATTTTTACATGAAGAGAAAACTTATACATATAATCGCTTTCCTCGTTATATACTGTTCTTACCGATGAGGTTGCTGTAAATTCTTTTCCAAATTCACCCAAATCGATAAGCAGGTTTTCTTTTACCAGAGTATCAAATACAGTTTGGGATTTAAAATGAGAAGCTTCCCACGGATGAACCGGAATCACTTTCCAATCAGGATATTGCTCCAGTAAATCGTGTAGTTTTTTATCGCTGCTGTTTGCTTCTAATACTGTTTTTTTTGCAAAATCAGAAGGAAGAATAGCATCTACAGATTTTTCGATAACCAGATCAGGATGTATTAAAAAATAATACAACTGGAAATGACCGCCAGTTTCAGGAGCATATTTTAAAACTTCTGATTCTGTAAATCCTTCACGACCTTTAGTAAGCGGATGAAGTAAATGTCCTGCCGGAAATAATTGTTCCGCTTCGATAAATGTCATTTCCGGTTTATTAAACTGCTGTCCCGAAGTTTGAAAATGTTCTAAGAACTGCGCTATTTTCTCGGTACTCAGCTGCATTCTCTTTTTTACATTTTTAGAATCTGCAAGCGGATACTGCTGTCTTACATGAGTTGTAATTAATTCTAATAAACGGTCACCATCTATTTCTTTTATAGTTTCATTCGTAAGATCGCGTTCCATTACCGGAAAGTCATACAAATGTCTGAAGGTTTCAGATCTGTAACGTATTGGTGCAAAGACTTCAACCTGATCAACCGGAAAATCCAGTTTTAGATGAAGTTTATGATTGTGCTTTGACATGTACGATTTAAGTACAGGATCGTATTTAGGCACTCCTTCATAAAAACTACTGTTGCCTAGTTCACGCACACAGCAGTTAAGTAAAATGGTAAACGTTATATTGACTGCTTCCTGAGCAATCTCTTTAGGAGAAGATGTATTCATTTCCGTGTTTTTTTATAATTGAAAGCATGTTATTGATGTGTGCGATAGTGGTTAAAGGGTTCAAAATGGTGAACTTCAGGTAGAAAATGCCATTTACTTTTGTGCTTGCCACTAAGACTTCACCATTAAAAAACATTTTCTTTTTAATGTGTAAGTTCATTTTACAAGTGTCTCCAGGCCAGCCGTCTAGTTTATATCTGAAAACCAAAACACTTAAATCTGAATCGGTTAATAGTTCAAAATCGTTGTCGTTTTCCAGTATTTCAGCCGTTTGTTTGGTCGTTTCAATAATGGTATCCGTGTACTGACCTAATTTAGTTCTGCCCATATAACGCAGTGTACACCAAAGTTTTAAAGCATCAAAACGACGTGTGCTCTGCACCAGAGATTTGTTAATTTGTGCCGGAAGTTCATCATAATCCTGCTCTTTCGGATTTAAATAATCAGCATGGTGTTTTATAATGTGAAGATGCTGTTTGTTTCTTACCATAAAAGCACTGCTGCAAATAGGCTGAAAGAAAGATTTATGATAATCAATTGTAACAGAATCAGCTTGTTCGATGCCTTTTAACAGATGTTTGTACTTATCTGTCAGCAATAATCCGCAGCCGTAAGCTGCATCAACATGCATCCATAATTCATGTTCTCTTGCCAGAACTGAAATTTCAGATAATGGATCTATATTACCGAAATCTGTTGTACCCGCTGTGGCCACAATAGCAATCGGAATGTTGCCTTTTTCTTTTTCTTCAATAATAGCCTGTTTTAATTTCTCGGCATCCATTCTGTAACGGTTGTCTGTAACCACTTGAACAATAGATTGTTCGCCAAGACCCAGAATTGAAGCATTTTTTTGGTTGCTGAAATGAGATTTCTCTGAAACAAAAATTCTGAACTTACTTGAATCGGGAGGACAGCCATTTAATTTGATATTCCAATTCAGATATTTTAAAGCAAAATAATCTCTTGCCAGAAGAAGTCCCATAAGGTTACTCTGAGATCCTCCTCCTGTAAAAATACCATCACAATCTGTGCTGTATCCAATTTGTTCACCCGTCCAGGCAATCAGTTTTCTTTCTATAAATGTTCCTCCTGCGCTTTGATCATATGTATCCTGAGATGAATTAATAGCGCTTATCAATACATCAGCTGCTAAAGCGGGAATCACAACAGGACAGTTTAAATGGGCTATATATTCTGGTAAATGGTAAGCCGTTGCGTGATTGACATAAATTTCATCTATCTCATCCCAAAGGCTTTCATAATCCTGAACCGGCTGATCTAAGTTTACAGCTTCGACTTTATTTCTGATTTCATCAGGTTTAATACCGCTGAACGGAGTTTTTGTGTTTTCAAGAAAACCAGCTACACGTTTTTGTACTAACTCTATTGCATTGGCATATTCTGCTCCTGAATTTTCATGAAAAATATCCTGATAAAAATCTTCAGTGGAGCTTTTAACAAAGACATCCGGGGCATTGTCTAATAGGTTTTGCATAATGATAAATTTTAGAATTGAGATTATTGGTAATACGTTACTTTGTTAGAAATCGGGGTTCTCTTTTTTCTGGATGGCTCAAGATCTTCAGGATAATAGCCTACATAAATTAAACCGAGAGACTGCTCATTTTCAGCCAGATCAAATTGCTTTAAGTAATCAACTGCACCTGCTGAGGTACTCCAATAACTGCCAATATCGTGGGCAGTGCAGGAGAGGGCTATGTTCTGAACAGCAGAGGAAACGGCGGCGACTTCTTCCCATTCGGGCAGGTTAATTTTGGTATTACGAACCATTACAACACCAATCACGCAAGCCGAATTAAGCGGATATTCCTTCAGCAGATTATACTTTTCAAAAGCTTCTTCGGCAGTAAACTTTTCAAAATAAAAGTCTTTGTAATAATCCGCCAGAAAAGATCCCAATTGTTCCAGATAATTTTCCTTAAAAACGATAAATCGCCATGGCTCCGTCATTTTATGCGTAGGTGCATAAGTCGCGTTTGTCAAGATTTCATTTAATAATTCGTCGGGTATGTTTTGCTTTATGAATTCATCAGCATAAACACTCCGCCTTGTTCGAATGATTTTTGAAATATTCTGTCTATCTGTAAAATCGGACACCTTGATTTTACTAGGTTTAGTGCTAATATTCATATTTTTTTAATAAATTTTTTAAGAAAATTCTTTTTTTATTTGTAAAAATAAATACATTTGTAAGTAGATTTTATTTAGAATGAATAAAAACAGTAGGAGCAAATGTAGAAATTAATCTTTATAAAAAAAATAAAACAGAAAAAAAATTATACGAAATTCTCTACATTATCTTAATGTTATGGAATGATGTTTTATTTGTATATAGGTTATTCTTAGTAGTTTGTGTTTTTTATTTGTCCCAATTATTGTTAACTATTAAATAAACTAAAAAAATGAAATCACAATCATTAATTGAAGATGAAATACCGGTTAAAGAGAACTATGGCTGTCAAATTCCTACAAGCCCACTGATAGTGGAGGTTACGCCTCAGGAAAGAAACATTTTATCTAATGTTGGAACCCTTCTGGAGAAGGCATTTAAAAGCTATGAAAATCCAGATTATATTGAGGCACTTCATCTTTACTCTTTCCAGCTTCTTCCAGAAAGAATCGCCAGAATCCTAAGCCGTTTTGGAACAGATTTCTCAGCAGACCAGTACGGAGCCATAATTTTTAGAGGTCTTCTGGAAGTTGATCAGGACCATCTAGGGCCAACACCTGCTAACTGGCAGAGCGCAGATTATTCAAAACTGAATAAATACGGCTTTATTTGTTCATTACTGCATGGCGCGGTTCCTTCTAAACCTGTTCAGTATTATGCGCAGCGAAAAGGAGGAGGAATACTTCACGCTGTTATCCCTGATGAAAAAATGGCGGGTACACAGACAGGTTCGGGTTCAAAAACAAATTTATATGTTCATACTGAAGATGCATTTTTACTGCACCAGGCTGATTTTTTAAGCTTTCTTTATCTGCGAAATGAAGAAAGAGTTCCTTCTACACTTTACTCTGTACGATCACATGGAAAGGTAAATAAAATAATGGAAAAACTTTTCGATCCTATTTATCAGTGCCCTAAAGATGCTAACTATCAGGATGAAATTAATGATGGTCCGCTGGCTTCTGTTTTATATGGAAATAAAGACCTGCCTTTTATTAGATTTGATGCTGCAGAGCAGATATTTAATGAAAAAGCAGGGCAGACTCCGGAAGCTCTTTACAATTTAACCGAATTCTGGAATGAAGCCAAAGAGTTGATTAACAGCGATTACATTCCGGATTCAGGAGACGTTATATTTGTCAATAATCACTTGTGTGCCCATGGCAGAAGTGCTTTTACAGCAGGTCAGAGAGAAGAAAATGGAATAATTGTTCCGTGTGAAAGAAGACAAATGCTTAGAATGATGAGTAAAACAAGTTTAATTCATATAAGATCGATGACCCACACCGATGATCCGTATTTTGTTATGGAAGAACATCTGGG